>ERZ795030.166-NODE-166-length-108768-cov-11.388086_pt1 | contig 108768 bp, 87 predicted proteins | sample MGYA00375122_ERZ795030 | MGnify/ENA primary metagenome ERZ795030 (study PRJEB30165, sample SAMN05720146) | activated sludge metagenome | isolation source: anaerobic digester from wastewater treatment plant | place: Japan | collected 2015-04-20 ... | reverse complement strand
ACCCGGATGGCACGCGTACGGACATCAGCGCCATCCCGTACAACCACCCGGTCGGTGTTGTAGAGCAACAGGGCTTGCCATCGTTCTCTCTTATGCAGAACGCCCCCAACCCGTTCAATCCGTCCACGACGATACGCTTCACCCTGCCGGAGGCAGGACACGTGACGCTCGCGGTGTATGACATCAACGGCCGCCTCGTGCGGACGTTGGTGGGCCAGGCATTCCTGCCTGGCCACCACGAGGTCGTGTGGGACGGGAAGGACGCTATGGGTCGCGCCGTTGCCAGCGGGGTGTATGTCTACCGACTCACCGCGGCGCAGGGCGTGGTGACGAGGAGGATGACACTATTGCGTTAAAGTGGCGGTCACTGAGCCTGCGCACAGCGCAGGAGGCTTGTCGAAGTGCCGCCGCGATGTGTCGGAGCCCCGCGCGGCGTTTCGACAGGCTCAACGACCGCGCGTCAGGGCGCAGTCTGGTCAGGTAGGGGTTCGTTCGCGGTGGAGGGGCGGTCTTCGTGTACCCTGCACACGCGGAACCGCCCGTACGACGGCACGCATGCGGCGTTTCCTTTGCCTCCCATGGGACCCGATAGGACTTGGGAGGCACGGCGGCGCAAGGCGCCATCCTGCACTGACGCTTCAGGTTATGAGCATCGCGTCGCCGTAGCTGTACAGGCGATACCGCAGGCGCACTGCCTCGGCATACAGCGCAAGGGTCTGCTCGCGCCCGGCGAAGGCGCTCACCAGCATGATGAGGGTGGACTCCGGCAGGTGGAAGTTCGTGATGAGGGCGTCCACCATGCGGAAGCGGTACGGCGGGTGGATGAAGATGCGTGTCCAGCCCGCCACCGTATCACGGGCGTCAATCTGACCGGCATCGGCGAGGGTTTCGAGTGTCCGCACCGTGGTCGTTCCGACGGCGATAATCCGCCCGCCGGAAGCCCGGGTCGAGCGTATCTGTTCCAGCGCATCCGGAGAAACTTCGTAGTATTCGCTTTCCATGGCGTGCTGCCGGATGTCCTCTGCCCGCACGGGACGGAACGTGCCGATGCCGACGTGGAGGACGAGCTCCGCTTTGCGCACCCCTGCCGCGGCGATGCGTTCCATGAGGGACTCGGTGAAGTGGAGGCCGGCGGTGGGTGCGGCGACCGCCCCCGGCGCAGAGGCGTAGACAGTCTGGTAGCGCTCCCGGTCTTCATCGCTCGCCTCGCGCCTGATGTACGGGGGCAACGGCGTTTTCCCGTGGCCTTCGAGCCATTCCGGCGTCACTTCGCGCGAAAACTCAACCACCCGCGAACCGTCGGGCAGACGCTCGATTACGGTTGCAACCGTCCCGTCATCCCATTCGAGGCTGCTGTTGGGGTGGATTCTCCTGCCGGGCTTTACCAGCGCCTCCCAGATGCGCGGCGAACGCGCCCGCAGAAGGAAAAGCTCCACAGGTCGGTCGGACGTTGTTTCGCGTGGAAACAACCGCACCGGCATCACTCGTGTGGTATTGACGACCAGGAGGTCGCCCGGCCGGAGGAACTGATCAAGGTCGCGGAATACCTCGTGGCGAATGGCGCGGGTTTTCCTGTCGAACACCAGAAGGCGGGAGGAATCCCGCGGCACCGCGGGTGTCTGCGCGATCAGCGCGGGATCGAAGTCATACGAATACGCGGTGCGCTGGAAATCGACCGGAATGCTCACGAATCGCTGCCTGAGTCACGTTGGAGGAGATTGAGGTACACCGTCAGCACGAGCGCTCCGAGACCAATGGTGCCGAACGGAAGGACGAATCGGTCGCGGCCGCTGCGCAGGACCAGGTCACCCGGCAGCTTCCCCGCGGGGTGATGGCGTTTGAGCAGGACCAGTATGGTCCCGAAGAGCATGAGAAAAAAGCCTGTTTTGAGAAACCATTTCGCGAGGGTATCCATGACGATCCTCCTTCACCTGCTTTTTCTGCGCCGTCTGCGGGGAAACGGGAGTACGCGCGCCGGTTCGTCCTGGTCGTCGTCGCTCTTTTCGGGAAGAACGAAGGCTTCGAACTCCTCGAACAGCTCGAAGCAATGGCGCCCCGGTTCACCAAACTCCCGGCACCGGTAACGCGGGATCGGACACCGGTCCTCTATCCCGGCCGGGCAGGGCTCGGGTTTCTTTTTGCCGTCAGATCTTGCCGGGCGGGCGGCGCTGGCGCCCGCGGTGTTATCTGCCTCCATGGTTGACCTCTTTCGTTATCAGATTGATCTTGTACACGAATATAACGAGCGCGCGTTCCCCGGCGCGGGAAGAGGACCCTGTGGCAAAACGACAATTGTGGCTTCTGGCGGCCCTTTCGTTGTTCACCGGCATTGAACTGTGGGTGATGCGGATTCTTCTGCCGGTTCTTCGCCGTCGCGTTGGCGTGTTTCCCGGAATGGGCGTAACGGAGATCCTTCAGCCTGTTGTTGCCGCGGTGCTGATGGCGGGTACCGCCGTGCTTCTCCTCTGGATGGTGTTCGGCCGGCGGTCTGAAGGGAGCGAAGTTCCGGCGGTCCGGAAGGCGGTGGCGGGGTTAGTGCTTCTGGTGGGGTTGATGCAGGTGCTCCGCGTCGCCGCCGGAATCGATGACCCGTGGCTCGATGCCGCGCGCCACGTGATCGCGATGTGCGCCATCGTGCTTACCGCAATGGATGCACTCACCCGTGGAACCACGTTCGGGCGCGCCAGCGCGGGAGTGGGTTCGCTTGCACTCTTCTCCAGCGCGCTGTACCAGAGCGTCATTCTTTTCTACCCCACAAGCATCACCGCACGCTGGCTCGCGACATTCGCGGAAACGATGAGCCTGTTCATGCCGTGGGCGCTCTCGGTGGTGGTGACACGCCGCTACATGGACGACCTGGTGGCGGTTGCCGGGTTTGCCTTTGCGGTGGTCGTTTCTGTCGCGCTTGCCACGGCTGCCGCCCCGGCGATCCACCTCATTTTCGCTCAGGCAACGGGGTTCCGCCATGCCGTCAACCCGGTTTTGAATGTGTTGACCGTAGGTGCATCAGTCTATTTCGTGATCAGGAGTTTCCGTTCCGAGGAACTGCCTTCTCAGGTTCCCTGGGCATACATCTGGCTTGCGGCGTCGGGAATCCAGATGCTGCAGGCACACCTCCAGATGGCGGGTCTTGCGGCGCTGGCCGTGCTGGCGTGGACGCCGCCGCTCGTTTTGCCCGGGCAGACCAGACGCTGGCGCTTCGAGAAGCCGGAACCCGTCCCTGCCGCCGCGGCTGTTCCCCGCGAAGATGAACCCCCAACCCCGTGAGGATGGTCAAAAAGGATGATAGCTCTTGTTGTGCTGGCGAGCATGGTGTTTTTCGCCGTTGCGTATCGTGTGTACGGGCGCTTTTTGTCCCGTTCGGTGGGAATTGACGACACCCAGACCACCCCGGCGGTCGAGATCAACGACGGAGTGGATTTCGTTCCGGCAAAGTCCTCTCTGCTCATCGGCCAGCACTTTTCGGCCATCGCCGCCGCGGGCCCCATCGTTGGCCCGATTCTGGCCGGGCTCTGGTTTGGCTGGCTGCCAGCCCTCCTCTGGGTTGTGGTGGGGGCGGTGTTTGTCGGCGGCGTGCACGATTTTGCGAGCCTCATCGCGTCGGTGCGGCACGGTTCCACCTCGATTGGCGAACTCCTGAAGCAGTATCTCTCGCCGACCGCACACGTGCTGTTCCTCGGGTTCGTCTGGCTCACACTGGTGTATGTGATCATCGCATTCACGGACATCACGGCGCAGACCTTCCGCGTGGTGGCGCAGGGGGAAGCCTTCGGGCCGGGTGTTGCCGTCAGTTCCGTGTTGTACCTGGTGCTCGGCGTGCTGATGGGGGTGCTGCTCTACCGGTTCAAGCTCAATCTGACCGTTGCCACGGCGATTTTCCTCCCGCTCCTCGTGCTTATCGTCTGGAGTGGCGGCCATCTTCCGCCGTCCGTGGTGACCTTCATGTCTTCCATTTCCTCCGCGCAATGGAACGTGGTGCTGCTGGCGTACTGCTTCGTGGCGTCGCTCCTTCCCATGTGGTTGCTGCTCCAGCCGCGCGGCTATCTCGGTGGGTGGTTCCTCTACCTCACCATCGCCACCGGTCTCATCGGAGCGCTTTTCGGCGGATTCTCGATCCAGTATCCCGCGATCAACATGGAAGACCTGCGCAGCCTCGAGACGGGCCGCATGATGTTCCCGGTGCTCTTCATCACCATTGCCTGCGGGGCCTGTTCCGGGTTCCATGCCATCGTAAGCTCGGGAACCACGTCCAAACAGCTCCGCCGCGAGTCGGACGCGCGGGTGGTCGGGTACGGCGCAATGCTGCTCGAGGGCCTGGTTGCCGTGCTGGCACTGGCCACCGTCATGATGCTGCCCAAAGGCGACGCCATGTTGAAGGGCGACCCCAACCTCATCTACGCCAACGGGCTGGCGCGGTACCTCGGGCTGGTTGGGGTGGATTTCAGCGTCGCCCTCGCGTTTGCGCTCCTGGCCTTTTCGACGTTCGTGTACGACACGCTGGATGTCTGCACCCGCCTCGCGCGGTACATCCTGCAGGAACTGCTCGGCTGGAAATCCAGGACGGGCGCGTACGCAGCCACGTTTATCACCCTTCTGGTGCCCTTCCTGTTCCTCATGGCAACGGGGGAGAAAGGATATCTGGTTGCCTGGCCGATTTTCGGCACGAGTAACCAGCTCCTCGCCAGCCTTTCTCTTCTCGCGCTTTCCGTCTGGCTTTACAAAACGGGCAAACCTTACCTGTACGCAGTTATCCCGATGTTGTTCATGCTGGTGATGACGCTGTGGTCTCTCGTGCAGCTCTTCACGCCGTTCCTTGCGGGGCTGCCCGGTCTTCTGAGCGGCGCCGGAATGAAAACGCCCGTTCTTGTTGCCGGCTGTTGCGGCCTGCCGCTCTTTGTCCTCACTCTCTGGCTCGTGTACGAGTCCTACTCCGTTCTTGTGCTGAAACGAGCGCGAGAAAACCCCTCGCGTTAGGAGGTCTTTCGTGCAACCGAATCACGTGAAAGAAGTGCTCAAAGCCGGCGGGTGTGCGGTCGGAACAATGATCCACCGGTTCGTGTACGCCGACGTCGGGGCGCTTGTCAAACGCGCTGGCGTCGACTTCGTGCTGATCGACACCGAGCACGCCCCGCTGGGCATGGAGTCGGTGTCCCTTCTCTGCATCGCCACGCGCGCCGCAGGGGTAGTGCCGATTGTCCGCGTGCCGGATTCGCAGTACCACCTGATCGCACGCCGCCTCGACGCGGGTGCGCTGGGAATCATGATGCCGCGGGTGAAAACCCGCGCCGAGGTGGAGCTGATCGTGGAGTCGGCGAAATACCCGCCGCTTGGCGGCCGTGGGTGCGGCATTCGGCCGGTGATGCTCGACTTTGAGTCCACAGGAAGCCTTTCAGGCGACATGGACTGGATCAACGAAAACACGCTCGTCTGCATCCAGATCGAAACGCGCGAAGCGATGGAGAACCTCGAAGAGATCCTCAGCGTGCCGGGCGTAGACGCGACCATCATGGGCCCGCAGGACCTTTCCATCGCGCTCGGAACGCCCGGGAACCACCGCTCCCGCGCCATGGAACTGGCGGTGGACCGGATGATCGAGGTGTGCGACAGGTATGGCGTTGCACCCGGCATTCACATCCGTAATACGGAGCTATTGCTCGATATGAAGCGCCGCGGAATGCGCCTGCTCGCGTGTGGATTCGACGAAGGGTTCATGCTCGAGGCGATGTCGCAGACCATGAACCTCCTGCGCGGGGGTGATGGCCCGAAAGCGGGCGAGACAACCGTGTGAGTCTGAAGCATGCGCGGGTCTGTGATTTCCGCAGGCTCCCGCGTGAAGGCAACGTGGTTGGCACGACCGGAATCACAGTGGGATTGAAGTGGAGGGCGGCAACCGCCCTTCATCAAAGGAGACGAAATGCGATACGTGCGATTCGCCAGAGGGGCGAAAATCGGCTACGGCGTGCTTTCCGGGAAAACAATCCGGCTGCTCGACCGATCGTTCCTCCAGAACGCCCGGTTGACCGGAGAAAAGGTGCGGCTGTCGGAAGTTCGACTGCTCGCCCCGGTGGTGCCGCGCACCGTGATGGCGATCGGGCTGAACTACGCCGATCACGCGAGGGAATCCAACATGCCGATCCCGGAGGAGCCGTTCCTGTTCCTGAAGACTCCGGGGTGCATCGTCGGGCCGGGGGACCCCATCCGCCTCGTTGTTCCGGAACACCGCAACGACTACGAGGCCGAACTGGTGGTGGTCATCAGGAAACGCGCGCACGCCGTGCCGGCGGAGAAAGCGCACGAGTTCATCCTCGGGTACACCTGCGGGAACGATGTGTCCGACCGCGACTACCAGAAGTCCGACTCCCAGTGGATGCGTTCCAAGGGGTGTGACACGTACGGCCCGATCGGGCCCGTCATCACCGATGAGATCGACCCCCACAACGTACGCATCCAGACGCGGTTGAACGGGGTGGTGAAACAGGATTCGAACACCAGCCAGATGATTTTTCCGGTGCAACGCCTGATTGAGCACGTTACGCGCTATGTGACGCTGGTTCCGGGAGATGTGGTGTTCACGGGGACACCTCCCGGCATTGGCCCGATGAAGGCCGGCGACACCGTGGAAGTGGAAATCGAGGGTATCGGCGTACTGAAAAATCCCGTGGCGAACGCGTAGGAGGAGATGGGTGAACACGCTACCAGAGGTGATTGAGAATGAAACCGCGCTGGATGATCTATTGACCACCCCGTCGCCGGAGCTCGTGGAAAGCGTCCGGAGGATTCCGGGGGACGTGATGGTGCTGGGCGTGGGCGGGAAGATGGGGCCGACGCTGGCGATTCTCCTGCGCCGTGCGCTGGAGGAGGCGGGCTCCAGGGCGCGCGTGATCGGTGTGTCTCGGTTTTCCGGCCCGGGGTTGCGGGAGAGACTGCACGCCCGCGGGGTGGAGACGATACCCTGCGACCTGCTCGACCCCGCCCAACTGGCCACCCTGCCGCACGCCGATACGGTGATCTACCTCGTCGGCATGAAGTTCGGCTCCACGGGCGCAGAGAACCTCACGTGGGCGATGAACACCTACCTCCCCGGCATGGTGGCGCAGCACTTCGCCGGGGCGCGGATGGTCGCTCTTTCCACGGGGAACGTGTATCCATTGACGCCCGTCATGGGTGGCGGAAGCAGGGAAACTGACCCCGTGGGCCCGGTGGGCGAATACGCGCAGTCCTGCCTCGGAAGAGAGCGGATCTTCTCGTACTGGACAGAGAAAACGGGCAGCCCGCTGACTCTCGTCCGCCTCAACTATGCCGCCGAGTTGCGGTACGGCGCGTTGCTGGATATCGCGCAGAAAGTGCACGCGGGTGAGCCGGTTGATCTCACCACGGGCAATTTCAACTGCATCTGGCAGGGTGACGCCAACAGCGTCGTAGTCCGCGCACTGGAAATCGCCGACTCTCCCCCGGCGGTGTTGAATCTTACCGGACCGGAAACGCTGTCCGTCCGGCGTGTTGCGCAGCAATTCGGCAGTCTTTTCGGCCTCGAGCCGGTGTATTCCGGTGAGGAAGCACCCACCGCGCTCCTTTCCAACGCGGGGTACTGTTTCCGGCGGTTCGGGTACCCGCGCGTACCGGCGCAGCGGATGATCGAGTGGACGGCTCACTGGGTGAAAATCGGCGGCCCGACGCTGAACAAACCGACCCACTTTGAAACACGGGATGGGAAGTTTTGAGCGCCGTTTCGCGGGCAAACCACGCAGATGGCACGATAGACACCGCCCTCGGGCGTGTCAGCTCCGGGGACCTGAAGTGGGTGTATCCGCACGAGCACCTTCTCATCAGCATGCGTGAGTTCGCCGGTGAATCCATCGCGAATTACCCCGGTAATACCGAGTATGCGCGTCGTGAGATCATCGCCATGTTGCGGGAGGTCCGTGCGCACGGCGTGAATGGTCTGGCCGACCCGACGCCCATGGGGATTGGCCGGGATGACGCGTATGTGAGGTTGGCACGATCGGTTTCCGAGGCCACCGGCGTACACATATTCCTGAGCACAGGACTGTACATTCCGCGGCACTGGCCACAGTGGGCCATTGACGAGACAGCAGCACAGATCGGCGAGCGGTTCTGCGCCGAGTTCGAGCGCGGAATAGGAGAAACCGGTGCGCGTCCGACGTTTCTCAAAGCCGCGGTCGACGGCGAAGTCGGCCCCGACGAGGAAAAGGCGCTGACCGCCTGCGCATATGCGCATTGCCGTACGGGAGCGGCGGTGCATGTTCATGCAACCCGTTCACGGCGAGCCGTTTTCGATGTGCTGACCGCGTGCGGTGTTCACCCGTCGCGGATCTATTTGGCTCACGCCGACATGAACACGTCCGAATCGGAATTCATGTGGCTCGCGGAACGCGGCGTCCGGCTCGTCATGACGAACTGGGATTTCCCTTATCACATGGATCAGGACGAGGCGAGGCGCCTGGTGCGGGTGCTCATCGATGCCGGCCATCTCGACAAGATATTGATCAGCATCGATTTCGCGCTCACTATGGAAAATCGCTGGACAGTTGGGAGGTTCACGTGGGATAACCCCGACCGTACTTCCTACGCGTACCTTCACACGGGCGTGCTGCCCAAGCTGGAAGACGCCGTAATCAGTAAAGCTGAACTGAACGTAATCATGCACGACAACCCTATCGATATGGTGGCTCGAAAATGACAAAACTCCCGATGCAGGCAAACGCAGTGCTCCGCCACGGGATCGTCATTCCGGCGCATCCCCTTGCGTTGACGAGAGACCGGCGCCTCGACGAGCGGCGTCAGAGGGCGCTCAGCCGGTATTACCTCGCGGCCGGAGCCGGTGGACTGGCAGTTGCGGTGCACACGACGCAGTTCGCCATCCGCAAACCAAAGATCGGGCTTCTGGAACCGGTGCTGACGCTCGCCGCGGAAGAGGTGGCGAGAGCACAGCCGGGCCGCGACGAACCCATCATCAAGATCGCCGGCGTCGTCGGGCGGACGGACCAGGCACTGGCCGAGGCGGCACTCGCACAGCGGCTGGGGTACGACATTGCGCTGGTGAGTCTCGCCGCGTTCCGGCGCGCGAGTGACGACACGCTCATTACCCACTGCCGCGCGGTTGCCGAGGTGATGCCGATCATGGGGTTCTATCTGCAGCCCGCGGTCGGCGGACGGCCGCTGGGGCAGAGATTCTGGGCGCGTTTCGCCGAAATACCCGGCGTGGTGGCGGTGAAAGTCGCGCCGTTCAACCGGTACCACACGCTGGACGTGGTGAAGGGTGTCGCGGCATCGGGACGGCTGCACGAAATCGCCCTCTACACCGGCAACGATGACAACATCCTGATCGACCTGCTCACCCCCTTCCGGGTCGCCATCCCGTCCGGGGCGATGGCTACGGCACGTTTCGTGGGAGGACTTCTCGGCCACTGGGCGGTATGGACGAAACGCGCGGTTCACCTCCTGGAAGTGGCGCACAAACTCTCCACTCTGGATACCATCCCGCGCGATGTGCTGACCCTCGCCGCACAGGTGACGGAAGCCAATGCGGCGGTGTTTGACGCGGCGAACGGGTATGCCGGTGTCATCGCGGGTGTGCATGAGGTGCTCAGGAGACAGGGGCTGCTGGCGGGAACGTGGTGCCTCGACCCGAACGAGACGCTTTCGCCCGGCCAGGCGAGGGAGATTGACCGCATTTACCGCCTGTTCCCGCACCTGACGGACGACGAGTTTGTCAAAGAACACCTTGACGAGTGGCTGAGGTAGTGCGGCAGGCCGGGAGTGGCGCCTGTAATTCTGGATTCCCGCCTTCGCGGGAATGACGGGTCCAGTCTGGGGCTGTTCACGCAGGGCGCGGTCGGTATGCCCGCGCTATGCGGATTTGGAGCGCACTGACCGGTGGACGCAGGGAACCGGGTGGACGCGAGGAGAGCGCTTCCGGCGCTGCGATAAAAAGGCTTCGTCATTCCCGCGAAGGCGGGAATCCAACCTGGCGCGCGCCAAATGCCGTACTCCACGGACGGGACCCGGCGGTTGACGGACCTCCCCTTATTCGGCTCCGTAGCGCTCCAGCAGCCGGTGCACTTCCTCCTCCTCTGACAGGTCAGACCTCCCCATTACGATAAGGCGTTCCGTGCTGCCGATCTGCTCGGAAATCACATCTATGTGCCACCTGCCGTCGTCAGTGCGGCGGTGCTCGAGCTGGATGAACTCCCCCGCCTCATGGATACGCCGGTACACATCCGGCCACCCGTCGTGCATGGGCCCGGTGGCCGGCGGGACCCACTGGAAGCCCTTCAATTCCTCGATTTCCAGCATTGCGTCGAGGTGCGGCAATTCGCCGGGGCCGTCAAGATGGTAAAAGGCGTGGTCCAACCGGCGGCATGATGCGGCGAGTTCGGGCATTACGAACTCCCGAAACATTCCGGGGCCAATCATGTAGCAGAAGTCACACTGGAGGAGGTAATAGGGAGTCTCGGAGAAGATTGGCGTCCAGCAGGTGTACCCGGGGTTCACCGGTTGCAGAATGCGGTTGAAATGGTCGAATGCGCGAAACCAGAGGTCGTGAATTTGCCACGTCAGGCGCCGAATTTCCTCTGGCTTGTCCAGCAGATCGAACAGGAGACCGGTGCCGGGCCTGAAGCTCGAGAGGACATCCAGCGTGCCGCCGAGGTCAGTCATGCCTGTCTGAACCATACCGCCCCACCGCGCGATCGCGGCGCGCATCAGACCCTCGCAACGCCGCACCCACTGGTTTTCCGGGTTCCAGAACAGGTCAATCTCCTCAATCGGTTTGCCGGAAATCCCCCACTCGGCGGGGATTTCATACCAGATCGTTTCCGGCGTGGCGTGCAGACGCGCCCCCAACATTGCCGCGAGAACGCCGGGACCGAGATTCGGCCACGCAATGGGGAAGGCGTCCCCGAGCCACTCCCAGCGGGATACCTCCCAGTCCCACGCGTCCACCACCTCCTCCGCCGGAATGGAAAGGTCGGCACAGGGCTGTATAGCGTGCCGGCGAATTGCAGGTTCCGGGCGGCCCGGGTCGTACCCGCTCACCGCAATGTGAAAGAGCGGGCGGTCGATCTTGCCTGCCCACCAGTCGCTGTAAAGGCCGCGGATTCTCTCCCACCGGGCGTTGTCAAAACGTACGGACATCGGAGTTGCTTCTCCCTGGGCTGTTCTCTACAGGAGGCGTTTTTCTGGATTCCCGCCTTCGCGGGAATGACGGAATAGAATCGGTGCATGGGGAAGCGGCACCGGCGAGACGCTCGTGCAACGGCTCGACCTTACCCGACACACCAGAATTCGTGCCGCGCCTGCGCATTCACGATACGGCTGTAGTGCCACACCAGCGCCGCCTCGTTCCCCGGAACAGGCGTCGGCTCGAGCAGGACGAATTCGGTGTAACCCTCCATCACGTTGAAACAGACGAACGCCATGGTGAACTGCTCCACGAAGCGGTTGCCCCGGGGCGTGCCGCCGTACGCCCACGCCGGGATGATGACCGGGCCCGTATCCACCTGAAACCAGCGCTTCGCCTGCATCACGTTCATGGTTTTGACCGGGTATTCAAGCTCCGCGACGCTCTTCCCGTCGGTGCGTGAGATCGTGCTCCGCGCAACGATGTGCCGGTTGGCGAGGGTGGCGTCCACCACGTCGCCGGGGGTTGCGAGGGGGACGGCCTTCGGGAAGCTTCGGATATCAATCCGGACCTCGTCGAAGCGCGGGACGTTGGGCCCGGCTTCGGCCTCGCGCTCCCGACCGGGAAGATGACGGGCGTACGTGCGGAAAATGACGTACTCGTCAGAGGTCCAGATCCCGCAGAAGTCGTAGTTCGGATCCTGAAACAGCTTCGTCTGGCCGTACATGAGTTCCGACTTGCACGGGGTGATCAGCACGGCTTCCCGTGTCGTCCCCGCTTCGGTAACGCGGCAGAGGGCGTCAAGCTGGATGCGGGCGGTGTTTTCGCCGTTCGGGACAGTGAACGTCATGTACGAGTTGGTGAAGTCCGTGACTGGCATGGGCGAATCCTCCTTCAGGAGAACTGGATGGGTCACGCCGGTGCAATGTCGTCTGCAGTGGGGCTGATCGTTACGCCGTCAACCGCACGCCCCGCCTCATCGGTTATGCGGAGCGACGCGCCCCACATATCGCGGCGATTGTACAGCTTCATCAGGAACACGTTCCGTCCCTTCGCGAGTGTTGCCCGCGCGGTATCCTGATCGCGCAGGATGCCCCGCTCCCCGTCGTGTCGCCAGACCTCGCGGCCATTGATCCACAGGATCGCGTCGTCGTCGCTGCCGACGCGGAGAACGACCTCCTGTTCGCGCGGGCTTGTCACCGTGCATGTCAGGTAGGCGGTTACGTTCATCAGCTCCTGTTGCCATTCCTCGGTGTAGATCGGATCGCCGCCAAGTACACCATTGAGCTGGTAGACATCCTCGTGCGAGAAGACCTGCCACCGAAGTGGTCCTTTCGCGCTGTCGTACGTCGCGTCAAGGTTGATTTCGCGCTCCGGGGGGAACACCGCGTCCAGAATCTTCTTTTCTACGTCCTTGAAGGGCCCGATCACGTGCCACGCGGTGACAAGGCCGGGGATCGGGAGGGGTTTTTCCCAGAACCCGGTGGGCTGGATACGAAGGCTGGCAAGTTCCGGCGGCTCCGGCGGCACCGTGAGTCCTCCGGTGGTGCGGATCTCCTCGTTGATCCTGCGCATCTCCTCACGAAGGTCCGCACTGGCGTTCCACCCGTCGAACGTGTCGCCGTGCGCTTTCGAACGGGCCGTGAACGCCACGAGGCCCGAGGCGCCATCCCGGACGAAATCCTCCATCTGCTCGCGGAGCTGATGCGGGGTAACGGGGATATCGGGATAGCCGGCGATGCCCCAGAACCCCTGATACACGCCGACGAACGGGATACCCGGAACACGCTCCCGCGCGCGGCTGAGAAGCCATTGCGTCTCCTGAGTGACGAACGACCTGACGTACCCGCCTTCCATGCACGGGTAGAAGTAAATCAGCATCATGTCGCACACGCCTGGACCGAAGTTGCAGATGGCCGCTGCGCCGCCATATCCCGCGCAGACCGGATGGTTCGCGGTGTCCATGCGCTTGATGCCCCTGTACATCCCGCGCAGCGCTGAGATCGCGTCTCCGGGGCTGTCATCCAGCACATAGTAGCCCCAGAGGTTCGGGGAGTCCTTCACCCGCGCCACCTCCGCCTCCAGCGGCTCCGGCCAGAAGAGGATGATCCCCTTCCGGTGGGGAGCCGGCGTGGTGCCGTCAACGCCCCGTTCGCAGCCCACAAGCGCCGAGTCCGTCATCTCCCGGTACCGGATTCGTTCTCCTTCGATCTCGATGAGGTGCGCATCACGCCGCGTTGCCGGTACACGCGCCAGCGGGATGGTGGTCTGCGTCGCGTCCACCGACTCGGCAAGCTGTGGGTTGCCGTACAGATGTTGCGTCAGGTGGTACATCACCCGAATGCCGTTCTCGTGACAGAACTTCCCTTCCGGTGTGCTGAGATCAACCTGCGCATGCCCCCCCAGAATCAGGTTCATGCCGCATTCTTTCAGCTCCGCCAGTTCAGCGAGGGAACCGGTGCCGTAGGTGCCGAGGGGTGGAACACCATCAACCGTGAACGGCGCGCAAATCTGCATGTCTGGATTCCCTTCCGAGGTGGTGGTACGCCTGCTCAACGAGCAGCCTCACACACGATCAATTCTGACGCGAGCGTGCGGTCGATTTGCAGCCGGACGCCATCGGTGACCAGGTCTCTACCCGTCGCTTGGAACGACTGATTGCGGTTATCCAGCACGACGCGGTACGTGGTTGAAAGATCGAGCCCGCGCGGGCGGAAGAGGTACTCTCCCGGCCCTTCGGCGGACGTCCTGAACACTGCCGCGACGGCGCGGTCGCGGTCCGGCGACGCATACTCCAGCACACACCACGGGGTTATTTCCTGGTGTGAAAGGAACGGTGTATGGTGAAATACCAGTCCATCCCGCATGATTGGCCGGATGTGCTTCCGGAATACCTCGAGGTAGTGGGTGATGCGGTCGCGGAGGCAGGGAGTCAGGGCATCCATCGATGGCGCAATGCCGCGGAAGATGGGGCGGCAGAAGCAGAGCCGGAGCTGGGTATGCACGTCACCCTCGAGCGCATGCTCACCCACTTCCGTGCCGAACGTACGCAGGAGTATCTCCGGAGGAAGCGACATTGTTACGCCATTCAGGATCTTCAGGCCACGCGGCATGCGCATCCAGTCGGAGAGCTCTGTGTTGTGGAACCGCGCCAGCGTCCCCCAGTCGAGCCGTCCGCCGCCTCCGGCGCAGTTCTGGAATACGACGTTCGGGAACCGTGCGCGCAGGCGGTCGAAGATTCCGTACAGCACATCGTAGTACCGCCATATAAGGTCTTCCGTGAACCCGTGAAGGCTCCTGTTCCCGGCGGGCTGGATGCAGTGGTTGTGGTCTATGCGGAACATGTCGAGGTCGTACGTTTGTATCAATCGCTCGATTTCACGTTCAACGAATCCGGCAACCTCAGGCTTCGTCAGGTCAAGCGCCCGGCCCCCGGCAACCGGCTCGCCATCCCGCGTCATCAGCCAGTCCGGATGCTCCTTCTTGAGCGTGCTGTTGGCTCCCGCGGCTTCAATTTCCACCCACAACCCGAATTTCAGACCCTTTTCGTGGACATAATCCGCTACCGCCTTCAGGCCGCCACCTTCTTTCATCCACGGACCGTCATGCCAGTCCCCGACGTTGTTTCCCCACTGGTTCGGCTCGTTGCCGTACCAGCCGGCGTCTATCACATACATCTCGGTGCCGATCGCCGCCGCCACATCCACGTCCTTCAGGATATCCGGAACGTTCTCCCGGTCGCACAGATAGCCGCGGTGATTCGCCTCGATTTCCACCTCCCGCCCGGGGATCTGCGCCGGCATGACAACATGGCGCACGTGTTCATGTGTGACCTGCACGATGTCGTCGGTATCGGCGTGGAACAGCGCCGCGTGCACGGCCGGCGTCGTCACGGTTTCTCCCGGTTCAACGACGCGGAGTGCTTCGTCATACCCGGAAAGCCCCATCCGGAAGTACAGTTCCGCCCGTGGCGTGTCGAGCCGGGTGGGATCCTGCGCGGTGCGCGGGTGAAACCGGCAATCCAGCGCGAACTCGTAGTTGCCGCCCCACGCAAATTCGCATACGAACGTCTGCCCGTTGCACAGGTTACGCGCCCAGAAGGCCGGTCTGCCCCAGCCGCTGCGGCCTTTCTTGCCGCCATCAACGGCGAACACGCCCGGCATGAGCGGTTGGAACCAGAAATCACCTTCGTGGCCCCACTCGAAGGCGTGGTTGTACGCAACCTCGAACGGGCTGGAAAGGCCAGCGGGCAGGTGCTCTTCATACCGATGCGCCCAGAGCGCTCCGGCGAAGGGAGATACCGAAGAAATAGCAACAGAAGCGGAACTGAGGTTGGTGATTTCCAGCCAGCGGATGATGAACGGGCCGCCGTCGAGACGAGTGTGCACGGCAACTTCTACTCCTGCCTCGGCATGGGCGAGCCGAATGACGCCGTGCGTCACCGGGAGTTCGTCACTGCCGCTCACCCCCTGCCGGTACGCCGATGGGTCGGGTGTGGCCTCCGCGCCCAGCCATGAGTACCCGCCGGCGAGGTCGTGCCGGTTGATGGCGAGGTGGAGGGTGTCAGCGGGTTGATCTTCCGCCCATGCGGTGTTTTCGAAGTGCATTTCAGGCCATATCTGCCCGTTCGCGTTCCAGTACCGGCACACCAGCCGGCCGTCGCGGAACATCTCGTCGAACACCGCGCTGCCGGAGTGCCAGCACACACCGGGAATGGTTCCGCCGCGAAAGGAAGCATGGGAATAGGGCCGATTGGGAGAGTTCGGGACCGCGGGTTGCATGGGGTTGCCTCGGAAAGCGGGACGCGCGTGGTCATCTCAGGCACTGTGCAAAGTGTAGCGCGGCGCGCTTCGGGGACAAACGTGGTGGGGGATGTATGGGGCCTTTCCAGCCGGCAAGGTGCTGCGGCGTTTGCAGGGGCTCGAAAGGGAACGCGGCTCTACGCCGTGCGCGCCGGGGTCTGGGGAGCCATCCTTATTGCCAGGCAGTCATGCGCGACGCGTCCCCCCTGATAAAGGGTGGAACTCCGCTTCAACACGCGCCACCCGCCATTCTGGAACAGGCCTTCCGCGTCCAGCCGTTCGGCAAGCCCGCTCACGGACTGGAGTTGTTCGAAAAGAACGGGATTCTGTGCCAGAACAACGTGGTTCATTCCCGGGCCGGCGACGATCGTTACGGGTTCCACGATCAGGTTTGAAAGGTCCTGAACGGCGGCCGCTTCCCGTGCCGGTTTGGTTTGCAGGCGGATCATCCGCGCACGCGTGTCCGGGACGACTGTCTTCTCGCCTGTTTCGATGAGATCGAGCAGATACCCGCGGACGTCGTCAAGGTCTGCGGCTTCGCGCAGTTTTTCTCCGCCGGAATAGCTTTCGATGGCCTTTGCCAGCGAGGAAATCTCGCGCAGGTAGTGGTTTCTCTGGTTATCCGGAACGAGGTACATGACGACGAGCGAAACGGGCGCTCCGTCCGGCGAGCCGTAATCAATTCCGGCGGGGCTCCATCCCACCACGCACATGAGGTCCTCGTCCCCGGGAATTCGCGCATGAGGGCAGGCCCAGCCTTTGCCTATGGCTGTGGTGGCAACCTGCTCTCTTTTCATTACGGTTTCCACCACGTCAGTCCCGGCGGGTGTCTCCGGAAACGCTTCGATGATGTGTGCCAGAAACTGCAACGCGTGCGACTTGTCGTTTTCAGGCAGCTCGAACAGCCGACCTTCCTGCAGCGCATCCAGGAGTGTATCCATCGTCAATCACCTCCATATCGGTTGAAGAACCATGTCTTCACCAGGTGCGTCAGAATCCCGTAGGACACAAGAAACGCGGCAATCCACGCCCAGTACACCGCGGGCAGTGGAGTCATTCCCAGACCGGGGGCGAAGGGAGAGTATGGCAGCCACGCCCCGACAGCCACCACAGCAAGCGTGGTCAACGTCATGTGGAGGGAGGCTCGACTTCCGAAAAAGGGGATTCTTCTCGTCCGGATGATATGGACGATCAGTGTCTGCGTGAGGAGCGACTCAACGAACCATCCCGTCTGGAAAAGACTTGCGAGAGCACTCTTCTCAGCTCCTCCCAGGGAGGGATTCAGGAATTCACTGGACCTGAAGAAAAACCACATCAGCGCAAACGTGGCGTAATCGAAGATGGAGCTGATCGGCCCCACGAACATCATGAATCGCTTGACATTCGAGATATTCCATTTGAGAGGTTTGGCGAGCAGTTCCTCGTCCACGTTGTCGGCAGGGATGCCGGTCTGCGAGAAGTCGTACAGCAGGTTGTTCGTGAGAATCTGTACCGGCTGCATCGGCAGGAACGGCAACAGGTAACTCGCCCCGAGCACGCTGAACATGTTGCCAAAGTTGGAGCTGGCGCCCATTCGGATGTATTTGACAATGTTGGCGAAAACCCGCCGCCCCTCCATGATGCCCTCTTCCAACACGAGAAGGCTCTTCTCGAGCAGCACGATATCCGCAGATTCCTTGGCCACGTCCACCGCGGAATCTACCGAAATGCCGACGTCTGCCGCCTTCAGGGCCGGCGCATCGTTGATACCGTCTCCCATGAAACCGACAACGTTCCCGTTTTTCCGCAGCTCCTTCACGATCTGCTCTTTCTGCGCCGGAGACAACTTGACGAAGACGTTGTTGTTCTGCACGGTCTCCAGAAAATCAACGGGCGAAAGCTGCGAAAGCTCTGTGCCGGTGACGATTCTGTCAACTTCCAGCTCCACGTTGCGGCAGACCTTTTCGGTGACAAGGCCGTTATCGCCGGTCAGCACTTTCACCTTGACACCCGCCTTTTTCAGCAGCTCAATCGCCTCAGTCGCTGAGGGCTTCGGCGGGTCGAAGAACGCAATATACCCGAGCAGGATGAGATCGCTTTCATCCGCGACCGTGAATACCGTCTTCGTGCGCGGGAATTCGCGGTAGGCGATGCCGAGGACCCGGAATCCATCGCGGTTGAGCCGTTCCACCTCCTCGAAGAGATCCGTTCGGATCATGTCGATCAGCGGGTAAACCTCGTCGTCGATCTGATAGCTGCCGCAGCACGCGTAGATCTCCTCCACCGCGCCCTTGCAGATCAGAACGTGGTCCCCTTCGTAATCCACCACCACGGACATGCGCCGGCGCTGGAAATCGAAGGGCAGTTCGTCCACCAGCCGGCACTTCAGGTCAGCGTCCAGATCCGCGGAGTCAATCACCGCGCGATCTATCAGATTGCGAAGGCCGGTCTGGAAGTAGCTGTTGAGATACGCGTAGTTCAGGACGTCTTCCGTGGTTTTTCCGAGAACATCCACATGGCGTTCAAGAACCACCCGATCCTGCGTCAGGGTTCCGGTTTTGTCCGTGCAGAGAATGTCAATGGCGCCGAAGTTCTGAATCGCCGGGAGCCTCTTCACGATGACCTTCTTCTTCGCCATCGTGAGTGCGCCTTTGGCCAGATTCACGGTGACAATCATCGGCAGCATTTCCGGGGTGAGCCCGACGGCGACAGAAAGGCCGAAGAGCAGCGCCTCAATCCAGTTGCCTTTGGTCAGACCGACGATGAAAAACACCACGCACACCATCACCACCATGAACCGGATCATCAGCCAGGTGAATGAGCGCACGCCCCGGTCGAAACTCGTTTCCTCGCTCCGCTCGGAGAGCCGCGCGGAAATGGCCCCGAACAGGGTCCGGGAGCCGGTATTTATCACCAGTCCCCGTGCCGTGCCGCTGGTGACGGAAGTGCCAAGAAAACATGCGTTCGGCATCTCCAACGCCGATTGAACCGACGAGCCCGCGCTTGCAACCGTCTTCTCAACGGCCATGGACTCGCCGGTCAGACTCGACTCGCTGACGAAGAAGTCTTTGGCAACTATCAGTCGCAGATCCGCAGGAACAATGGTGCCGGCATGCAGGAGGACCACATCGCCGGGAACGATCTCCGAGCTCTTGATTTCCTTCTCCAGCCCGTCCCTCAGCACAAAGGTGCGTGATTGCACGCGCTTCCCAAGCGATTCCACTGCTCGACTGGACCGCTGATCCAGTGCGTAGGACAACCCGACGCTGAGGAAAACCATGGCGCTTACGATGATGGTGGACTTCGTTTCCCCGATGAGAGCGGAAACGGAGGCGATCACGAGAAGTTGTACGACCAGCGGGCTTTTCAGGCGGTTGAGGATATCCACCCACAGACCGGGGCGATGGCGGTCCGGCAGTTCGTTCGCGCCATACTCCTCCAGGCGGTGCTCCGCCTGTTCCGAGCTCAGCCCGCGGGGCGACGTATCGAGTTCGGCGAAGGCGTCCCGAAGGGGTTTCGTGCAGAATGCGACCAGCCTTCTCTCGTTTTCGTTCGACGTACCGCGGTCAGTCGTCTGGACCGGGGCTACCGTGGCAAACCGCGCAAAGATCCCCCGTCTCATGCCGCATCCCTCCCCGGATGGAGATATACGAAGAGGTTCAACTTGACGGATGAGCAGAAACTGCTGCGAAACGACAGGGTCGCATCAACGCGAACTACCCTGCGGTTTTGCAGGGATGGTGCAGTTCGGTGAGGTAGGAAGGACTTGCAGGATAAGAGATTGAATGGGTGATATGCCATGGTTCGCCTCATTTTGACCGCACAGGGGCACCAGCGGTCAGAGGCGAACACCGTTTCACGTCATCAGAGGAGAAATGGGTACGCCACCGCTAGCGCCCACGCCCGCAAAGGAGGAACGTCGGCCTGTTGTTCCTCGATCGCGGCGGATTGAATGATACTCGGGCTACTATTGCCGTCCGGGCTGCTCATATACTCCTCACGACAAGGAGAAATCTCCTGGAGCACCGGGCTCCAGCGCGAATTACTTTTGAAAATAGCTCGCTACCCCGTTGCGCCGCAAGCGTCGCTGGTGCGCTTCCCTGGGGCGGCAGGCGGCCACCACACACAGGGACGCGCGCAGACGGTGGTTGAGCTTGCGCGGCCAAAGCGCGATGCTTGAGTGTGCATCGTTCTTCACGCGCAAGGCTCACCTCTCGCAGAAGGAACCACCCTGTGGCCCGCATCATCCGCATGACAAGGCTCGAGGAGACCGTCTGGCGTTCAGGCGGCTCAGGTGATAACTGGCATATGACCTGGGCCGACAACGACAAGGTCTACACCGGGCTGTGCGATGGGAGAGGGTGGGAAACCGTGCCGGGCTACTCCGGCAAGGATTACAATACCCGGGTGTACGCAATCAACGGCGCGCCGCCCCACCATTCCTTTGAGCACCTGCCGGGGTTCCCCGACCTTCTCACCGAACCATTGCCCAACCGCAATCGCTATTACGGGTTCGGCATACTCGCCCTTGAAGGCGCCATCTACCACTTCCTCAGCACACCGAACCGGCCATTTGAGGAGCCGGAACCCCGCTTTGTGGGGACCAAGCTCATTTACTCCCCCGATAACGGCCGCACTTGGCGAAACCAGGATGGCGGCCCGGTAAGGTGGGAACCGTGGGCGGAACGCAACAGCGACAATATGCTCTTCTTCAATGAACCAGACGAAGCTTTTCAGCTCATCACGGTGCTTCAGATGGGTCAAAACTACCGGCACAACCGGGATGGGTTCGTCTACCTCTATGCACCCAACGGCAATACCGAGGGCTCCATGAACCAGACGGTGCTCTGCCGCGTGCCCAGGGAACGTATTCTGGATCGTTCGGCCTACACATTCTTTGCAGGACGAACTCCGGGTGGCGAAGGGATATGGTCAAAGGATATTCGCGAACGTGTGCCGGTTCACACGTTCCCCTCCGGCTGGGTGAACACGAAGATACACCCGTACGCGTGGCACCCGAGTGTCGTCTACTATGCGCCGCTCGGCGTCTTTTTGATGGCCAACTGGGGCATGGGGTGCGCACCCGACGGCATGTGGTTCGGCAAGCCAAGTTATCTGGGGTTCTGGACATCACCCACCCCGTGGGGTCCGTGGGAACAGGTGCACGAGGAAACCGCCTGGATGCCTGCCGGCGACGAAAAGGCGCGCGCCTATCAGCCGCAGATCTCCCCGAAATGGATCGCGCCCGACGGCAGCTCTTTCTGGATGGTGTGGACAGACTTTCAGTCAGGCGGCATGTATTATTGCTTCAACACGCAGAAGGTGGAGGTCACCATCGGGTAAGCGCGGAAGCCCCTTTTTCCCTCGCCATTTGTGCCCACAGTGGTAATGGACGCGCATCACACACTCCCTTCTTGCCGGCGCCATACCGGTAGCATTGTCTCTGTGGTTGACAACCTCGGTTTCGACGAGCTGAGGACAGTGGCACGAACATGAAACACGGCGCCACAATAAACATTACCTGACAAGTCAGGATTTCTGGTGCATGTGCTTAGTAACAAGTGTGGCTTACAACTCATTAGATACAAGAACCGACTTGATTTAAAGCGAATAAGAATAATACTTTGGAAACCAGCCCCAATCCTAGGAAAACTGGTGGATAAGTGGTGAATAACTTTGTCGCTGTGGTGAAAAAGTGGGGTCAAATGTGGAGTTGTTGACCTCTCTCCACCTGAACTCTCCACACTGGGGGATAACTGGTGGACAGCGCTCGTCAGGCTCTGTAATACCCGGCTGTGCAGTGATTTACGGCGTGGGTCCAGAAGCGTGTCCAGACGGAAAGCCTTGTTCAGTCTGCGCCGGTTCGTAACTCCACCCGGACCGTGTCCGCCCGACGCGGCGCAGGGTGCCCATATGAAAAAGTGTGTAAAGGATCTGCTGGGCGCGGGAGAGCGAGGCCCCTGTTGCGTCCGCGAGATCGCGGGTGCAGAAAGGGAATTTCACGGCAGGAGGCAGAAGCTGAAGCCCGTCTGCGGGAGTATCCAGTCGGACGCGTCCGTGTGTGGCGGTAAGACGGCGGTTTACCGTTGTCCATTCCGAATGCCTGCGACGCCGCCGTCTTCTTCTGGTTGCCGCATGCGGGTCCCCCTTGATGCGGATATCCTCTGTGTCAACCAGAAGTATCTCAAGCGCCATGTTGGGGTGCGCAAGCAGGTGTGCGAGATACACGGTCTCGCTGAAGGCATCCAGCGCCTGACCCTGTTTCGGGGACGGGCGCCGGTCACATTCGCGAAGGTCCGCCCCGTCGCAATGGACGATGGTGGTGTGAACGGAAACGGGGTAGACAATGACGATCGGCGTTGTTTCGAGGAGGGACGTGATCTTGCTCTTGATGTTGCTCAGCTTGCGTGTCTGTATTTCGTAGATGACTCCGTGCCGCACCACGTCGGCGACGAACGAGCCATTGATTCGTACTTCGCGCTGACCATCTTCGCCGGCGTAAAGCTCCTGCAACTGGCGGTGGAGGTCAAAAGGCATGCCGCAACCCGCACCCTACCGCAACAGCACAACAGCGGCAAGGGCGCACGCGAACCCGACCAGCTTTCGCAATGTCATCGGCTCGCCGAGAAGGAGAAACCCGAGCGCGACCGGAATCACCACATTCAGGCTGCCGATCGGCGCGATCGCGCTGATGTCCTCTCGCTGTGCCAGCCGGAGATACGCGTAGTTGCCGCCAATGTAAAGGGCGCCGACGGCGAGTGCGCCGAGGTAACCGACTCCCGTGCCAATCCTGCCGCCGCCGGAGAGAGCAATCCAGAGGCCGATAGCGGAGTACCCTATCACGATTCCCAGCACCCCGCTGGCGCTTGAAATAAGGGAGCCGACCACTTTCATGAGGAAGTTCGCCGTCCCCCACATGGCGACAACCATGAGCAGCCAGCCGGTACGTCCCACGGTGTTATCCCTTTGCGTGGAGCAGGATGCTGTGCATGTGCCCGTTGAAATGCGCCACCCGCCACATCAAACGCGCAACTATCTCGTCCCCCGTATACACGGCGTCCCACCACGTCCTGAAATCCTTCGTGCGCATCGAGGGACTCATCTCCGCCAATTGAGCGCTGAGGAGGGCGATCACCTCATCTGTCCGCTCAAGGAGAGTGTCCTGATCGCAGGGCATGCTGTCCGGGAAATGGCCGGGAGCGTACTTGTTCAGCGCGGCCTGGAGAAGATCCAGCGCGGCCGGGTCCATGGTGATCGCCTCTTCCAGTGTTTTCGCGCCGCTCAGCACGACAGACCAGAGGTACGCTGCTCCGAGCGCGCGCCACGCAGTCTCCGCGAACGAATACGTCTTCGGTGTGATGCGCCAGCCGAGTTGCTCCGGTGTCGCGCGCGAGATGGTATCACGGAATTCCTGAGCGATGTAGTCCCAGATCTCACTCATGATTTTCTGCGGCATGAGTTGGTTCTCCTGTGCGGTTGGCATGCGCCGGGGAAGAAAGCGCAGAGAAAGATACTTACGAAACGGTCTCGGTTCCCACAGGATGGAGCGGCTCCTGTCCGTTGAGAACGCGCGCGACATCCTCGGCCACGAGAGCCATGCGCACCATGCTGTCCCTGGAGTGCGAAGCCATGTGCGGGCTGACGATCACTTCCGGCATCGCCAGCAGGGGGTGGTCGGCCGGAAACGGCTCATCCGGGAACACGTCCAGCGCCGCCCCGGCGATTTTCCCTGTGGCGATGCTGCGGGCAAGCGCGTCAATCTTCACCACTTCTCCCCGGGATGCATTGACGAGATACGCGCCCTGCTTCATAAGCGCCAGCGTGGCCTCGTTCATCATCCCGCGGGTTGCCTCGGTGAGAGGCGTGTGCAGCGTGAGAAAATCCGCCTGGCGCAGGACCTCCTCAAAGGGCGCGAATTCCACCCCGAGCGCTGCCTCGGTCTCGTGCTTGCGGATGATGTCGAAGTAGAGGACGCGCATCTGGAACCCCAGTGCGGCAATCCGGGCAACACGCGTGCCGACCCGCCCAAGCCCGATTATTCCGAGAGTGTGCCGGAACAATTCATCGCCCACCAGCCGTTCTCGCTCCGGCCAGTTCCCTTCGCGGACCGCCCGGTCGGCCCTCGGGATGAAACGGCAGGCGGAAAGAATCAGCCCGATCGTGTACTCGGCCACGCCCTGCGAGTTGGCCAGCGGCGTGTTCACCACGGTGATTCCCCGGGCTTCCGCGGCCGCGAGATCAATGTGGTCCACCCCTACCCCGTGCCGGCCGATCACCTTCAGCCGCGGGGAGGCATCCATGGCCTCCGCGTCAATGCGGTATGCCGTCGTGCGGACAATGAGCCCGTCCGCCTCCGGGATCAGACTCAGCAGCGCTTCGCGAGTTGCGTCGGGCGCATGGATGATGTCCAGCCCGGCGTTCCTGAGCGCCGTCAGGCCGGCTTCGTGAATCGGTTGGAGGATGAGAACGCGTTTGGGGCCTGACACCGGGCTATTCCTCGTTTTCCATTACTCGTTGCACGTTGTTCCTCACCTGGGGAACATCGATCCGAGCAGTTGCCCACACAATGCTCCAGTTGATGCTGAAATACGCGTGAACTGCGATGTTGCGGAACGCTGTCATTTCAGCCCACGGAACACCGGGATGTCGCGCACGAAGCTCGGGCGAGACTCTTGCAGCCGCTTCGCCGATGACAATGAGTTTCTGAAGAACGGCGCTTTGGAGCATTTTGTTCGTCAGAAACGCGTCACGGGATACCCCTTCGAGGAACGCACTGATGTCATCAGCAGCGGAGCAGATGTCCGCGAGGAACAACCGGTCACGCCGCATATAACACCCTGGTCGTCGCGAGAACCTCCTCGCGCAGAAGCGGCTTCAGATCCGTCTTGGGAACAAGGTCCACGGGGCGACCGATTACCGCGGAGAGCTCGGCGGCCATGCGCGAAAGCGTGAAGAAGGTTACCGTCGCATCCGGTCGGAACGTTACGAGCAGGTCCACGTCGCTTTCCGGTGAAAAATCATCACGTGCCGCAGACCCGAACAGGCAGAGTTCGGTTACGCCGTAGCGTGCGCAGATGTCTCGAATCTTGACGAGCGGCAGTTCAAGAGCCATGGTAGTACCTCTCTTCTGCACCCGCTCAAGCGTACCTGGATTTGGCGCTTGAGTTCACAGAAAGGTACGAAGAATCGGACGCGTTTGCGGAGGCGCAAACCCGCGAAGGGGCGACAGAGGAACGCGTGCGGAAGCCGGCCTGCCGCAACGCCGCGAGACCGGCGTCGTGAATCGGTTGGAGGATGAGAACGCGTTTGGGGGCTGACACCGGGCTATTCCTCGTTGTGAGTCAAAGCGCGTTCGCGTCCGCGAGGTACTTCTCAATTGCTGTTACTACCGCCGTTGCACCATTGAGACTCGAAAGCGCTGTGTCGCGATCGGCGGCTTTTCCCGCGCCGTAGTCGGCCACCTGCCTGTTCTGAAAAAGGGACTGGATGGTGGTGGTAAACGCGACCGGGAACACACCACTTTTCACGAATTCGCGGTTGAATGCGCCAATTGTCTGGGCGTGGGACGAAATACCATATCCTGGAAGAAGAGGGCCGCAGTCATCGCGTGAAAGACCGCATAATACGCCCGGGAAATGGCATCGTCATACTGCTGGTGCTCAAAAAGCACGTTCGCGGAGTCAAGTTTCTCGTGCGCCTTTGCCAGAATTTCCCGGATGTTTTTCTGATCCTTCACAGCGCAATTCCCTCACGCTTGATATTCACTCCGAGGGGCAATCGCGTGCTCTCGGCCCACTCGGTCTCGTCGTACACCACACAGGCGGAAACCTCATCGAAGCGATTCAGGAAATCAACACCTGCCTCAACAATAGAGGACTGGACGGTGGGGTCCTTCCGGCGTACCACCACTGCGAAATCGTAGTCAGAACCCTCGCGGAAGTCTCCCCGGGCACGCGAACCGAACAGGATCACCTGCCGCAGATTCGCGCCGAGCCTTTTCCGCAGGACTGCGGAAAAGTAAGCAGCTCGTTTCCGTGCATCTGTCGCTTCCATGGTTGACCCCCGGCACCTGGCGCTCCGCACCTTCCCTCTTGAAAATAACCACCCGACACGCTTTGTGCCCGGTAGTGGTCAACGGCTCATGTTCCGCCTCACTCCCCCATGCGGAACGCGAACAGGCCGCCGTTGCGGATGCGGAAGCGAAGATACAACGGCTGGCCATCCAGAAATCCAAGGTCCGGATTGCCGTTCCATGTCACTGTCTGCACCGGCGAATTCGAGCGGATGAGGTCGCAGTCCTCCACCCCGTGCCCCGGCACAACCTGCCCCATGCGCCCGGCGGGGTCGGCGTCGTTCGGCCGCTTCACCACCTCCACCCGCAGATCGCCGTACGTCCGGGAGTCGCCATTGTTCATCCGGCAGTTGATGGTGAGCGTCTTCCCGCGCCAGATGAACTCCTTCGTCAGCAGCCACCCGAAGTCCTCCGGGCCGCCCAGAGACGGTTCCGGCGCCTCAAGCGACAGGAATCGGTCCACCATCATCTTCACGATGCCGATTCCGCTTTCCTGCTCGAACACCTTCTGCGGCATGGGGAACCCGGACATCGGGAACCAGAGCTCCCACCCGACGCGGATCGGGTCCGAGCCTATCGACACGCATCCGCCGTCGAAATCGCCCTCGCGTCCGCGCGACAGCCAGACTTGCCGTGGCAGCGGCCTCTCCCATCTGAGGCCGTCGCGGCTGCTTGCCAGCATCAACTCGTTTGTGCCGCCCGTGGTGGCGTCCAGCATGGTAACGAACGCGATGTAGTGCCCCGCATAGGGGAACACGTGCACCGAATCAATATGCGGCGTCGGGTCGAGTTCATCCGGGTACAGCACTGTCCGCGGCACCGACCAGTGCAGCAGGTCGTCGCTGAAGGACACCGCCGTGCGCCGGCGGTGGTGCTCCACGCCGGGGCCTTCGGGGCGACCTGAGGAAAACATCGGCGGCCGCATGTAGAGTACCCATTTACCCGCCCGCTCGTTCCACAGCACATGGTTCATCGTGTCGCTGTGGTAGGCAAACAGCGGCTCCGGACGCGCCGGAGTCCAGTGAATCCCGTCCGGCGAATACGCCAGCCGCAGCCCCGCGGAGTTGTAGATCATTTTCCACGCGTGTGCCGGGTCGGTATCGTGCGGATCGAAAAACACCCACGGCGCCTGAATGCGTGCGCCCCGCTCGTCATCCACGCGCAGAACGTTCGTCGCGGGCCAGGGGTCGAATGGCAGGTCAGCCCGCTCCGGCTTTTCCCAGCGGATACCGTCCGCGCTTTCGGCGTAACACGCGTAATACGAAGGCCCTTTTCGTGACCAGTAGTTCGTTCCGCTGAAACACATGTAGTACATGCGCCAGCCGCTCGTCTCCGGGTTGCGCACCACCTGCGGGCGGTACGGGCGCTCCTCCCACGGCCGGTCCGCCACAATGATCGGGTTGCCCGGGTGGCGGTACGGCGGGTTCACGCGGCGGGAAAGCTGGCGCCGGTCCTCAATGAGGTGGTCGTCCAGAAACAGGTGCGGGCCGGGCCCGATTTCAAGCGGCTGTCCGGTAAGGTAGTTCAGCATGGGGTGGTCTCCGTTTCTGTCTCTGGAGTGCGGCAGCCCGCCCCGGCGGGGAACCATGCCGCCAACCTGGGTGGGACAGGCTGCCCTGCCGCGCAGCAAGGCATTCCTGCCTGTCCTTTACCCTCGGAATCCCCGCCGGTGCCCGGTCCTGCGAACCGGGCTGAGCTATCTCGCGCCGTTGGCGCTTTTTTTACGGCACACGTCCACCGGGCAGGCCTGAAGGGCCGCTGTATCGCAGCCCGGCTCATCGGGCCGGGCGGCGTCTCCGGTGCGTCGGCCTGGATTCCCGCCTTCGCGCCGCGCGAGCCTTCCTGAGGTCTGGTGATAGGGCGGTCTCGCCGAGACGCCCGCCTCGCGCCGGTCTCCGAGTGGCGGGCCAGCACGTTGTATCGAGGAGCCGGCGCCCGTCCACCCCGTCCACTGCGTCCACCGGGCAGACAAAAATGCCTGCCGCCCGCGGGGCGGCCCGCCCCAGCGGGGAACCATGCCGCCAACCTGGGTGGGACAGGCTGCCCTGCCGGGCAGCAAGGCATTCCTGCCTGTCCTTAACCCCTCGGTGTCCCCGCCAGTGCCCGGTCCTGCGAACCGGGCTGAGCTGTCTCGCGCCGGTGGCGCTTTTTTGACGGCGCACGTCCACCGGAAAAGCCTGAAGGGCCGCAATATTCATAGCCCGGCTCATCGGGCCGGGCGGCGTCTCCGGTGCGTCGGCCTGGATTCCCGCCTTCGCGCCGCGCGAGCCTTCCTGAGGTCTGGTGATAGGGCGGTCTCGCCGAGACGCCCGCCTCGCGCCGGTCTCCGAGTGGCGGGCCAGCACGTTGTATCGAGGAGCCGGCGCCCGTCCACCCCGTCCACTGCGTCCACCGGGCAGACAAAAATGCCTGCCGCCCGCGGGGCGGCCCGCCCCGGCGGGGAACCATGCCGCCAACCTAAGTGGGACAGGCATTCCTGCCTGTCCTTAACCCTCGGAATCCCCGCCGGTGCCCGGTCCTGCGAACCGGGCTGAGCTATTTCGCGCCGTTGGCGCTTTTTTGACGGCACACGTCCACCGAAAAGGCCTGAAGGGCCGCAATATTTGTAGCCCGGCTCATCGGGCCGGGGGTGTGTCCAGTCTCCTCCGCCCCACCGCGCCATCGGTCGTCTCGATACAACGAGCGCCGAAATGCGCGCTCGCCACTCGACGACCGGTTCGGTCGGCGCCCGACGACCAGTCCTGTCGGCGCCGGCCCTTCGACACGCTCCCGTTCTCCGGGAGCCCGCTCAGGGACCGGCCCGCAACTCGACAACCGTCTCCTCAAATCCACTTGTCCTTCGGGCGGTCGAGCTCCCCGGCGATGATGCTCTGGCGGAACTCCTCCGACACATGCGCCACGTACACCTGCGGGCAGCCGGTGCGGTCGGAGCGGAACACCACCAGCCGCCCGTCGTTGCTGATGAGCGGATGCGAATGCCCGAATTCGTAGTGTTCCAGCGTCGCGCCCGTGTGGCACAGGGTGCGGAAGTGCCCGGTCGGCACATGAACGAGCTGCAGACCGCAATCCGGCCAGTTGGTGTCGGCAACGATCCATTCCCCGTCGTACGACGCGCCGGAATGCCAGAAATAGGGTCCCGAGCAGAGTTTGCGGGGCTCGCTGCCCTCTTCCGCGATCCAGATGCACCGCTCCGGCGGAAGCCCGCACCCCTGCACCTTCGACGTCTTGCCCAGCAGCGTGCAGTGCGCGAAGATGTTCGGGCAGATGAGCCGCCGGTCGCTGCCGTCCTCCGCCACGCTGTACAGCACCGGTTTGGAGCCGAGGTTGGTGATCCGCCGCCCGCCGTCGGGCGTGGGTTCCGAGCCCCAGATGATCTCCCCGGCCTGCACCATCACGCGGGGTTCCGTCTGCATGGCGCCCATGGCGATGCCGCCGAGTTCCACGTCCTCTGCCTTCCCCGTTCGCAGGTCGAGACGCACGGATGTTACGAACGAGGACACCTTACGGAAGAAAATGTAACGCCCTTCATACGAAAGCACGCAGTAACTCAGCGCGTCCCCTTCGCCCACAAGGTGATCCATGCAGGCGATCAACTCCTCGTTGCCGGCTTCGACGTCAATCGCGTACAGCGTGTTGCCCCACAGGACATACAGCGTCTTCCCGTCGTGCGAAAGCAGCGCGTACTGTCGGCCGTAGTACCCGTGCGTTTCCTGCACGTCATTCCGTTCGGTAAGCTGGAACAGATTCAGGCCGTCGGCGTCCACCCGGAAGATATCCCACGGAGCGTTGCGCTGAAGGAACCGCTGCGAGTAGAAGAGGATCCACCGGTTGTCCGGCGTGATGCTGGGCCAGTAGTACGGAAAATGGGCGGCGGGGAGGGGATAGCTGGAAAGCTGAATGACCCTGATACCCGTGGTCGGGTCGGTCATGGATATGCGCTCGCTGGCAAATGGCGTGCGGAGCATGGGGGCGGCTTCTCCTTCGGGTTGTGGTGTCTGCGGGCAAATCCCTTGTGTAACGGGGTGTTCCCCCGTACGTTTACGTTGTACGCAAGTGCGCGTGGACGTCTCGTGTTCGGCGGGTTTGTTTCCCGATCGCCCTGCTCAAGGAGCGCCTCATGGCTCTCGACCAGACTACCCTGTCAATTGTTCACTTCATGGCGTTTCCCGGTCCGGGGAACACCAACAGCGTCTCCCGCTCGGAGGCCGACCCCGCGTACCTCCTCGGCTCCATCCGCACGGTGCTTTCTGATCCCTACTTCGGCGGCATCGAGATCACCCACATAAAAAGCCACGAAGACCGCCGCGCCGTTGCCGATCTGATCAGGGAGATGCGCCCGAACGGCATGGAAATTACGTTTGCCTGCCAGCCGGTGCAACTCATCAACGAGGAGAACCTGATCGCGCCGTCGGATATCTCCTCGGTGGACGACAACGAGCGCGAGAAGGCGGTAGCGCGCATCCTGTCTCTTCTCGAGGAAGCCGCGGAAGTCGGCGCGACGAAGCTGACACTGCTCAGCGGGCGTGACCCCGCCTACGGCATTGAAGACGCGAAACAGGCCGCCGAAATCAGGGAAATGGGGCGCGTCGGAATCGTCCGCAGCCTGGACACCATCTGCCGTGTGGCCAAGCCGCTCGGAATCACCATCGTGCTGGAAATCTTCGACAACCGCGAGGAAGCGGACGGCCCGAAGGCGTTCAAAGGGCAGTTCATCGGCCCCACGCCCGACGCGGTACGGCTTGCCGAGAACATCCGCTACGAGCGCAACTACCAGAACTTCGGCCTGCTGTACGATTCCAGCCACATGGTGCTCATGCAGGAGACACCGGAGGCGCTCAAGGCGCTCAAGCCCTACCTCGCCCATGTTCACGTGGCCAACTGCGTAACCAGCCGCACCGCGAAGGACGCCGACCAGAGGTACGGCGACCGGCACCCGAAGTTCGGCGCGGCGGGCAGCGCGGTAGACAGCACGGTGCTTGCCGAGTTCGTGCAGGCGCTGGTGGAGATAGATTATCGCGGCACCATCGGGTTCGAGGTTGCGCCGATCGGGTCGGAATCCCCCACGGACGTGATCGCCACGGCGAAAGCGTTTTTCGACGAGGCGCGGAATTCGGTCAATGTGGCGTATGCGCGGCCCTCGGGCTACGCGTTCCGGTCGCACCGGTTTTTTCCGGAGGCCGCCCTTGCCCGGGTGAACGAGATTCGCGTGGAACAGCCGGAACTGGTGGAGGAGCTGCTCTCCGTCCGCCCGCGCCGTGAAAAGCTGACGCCAGACGGGCGCCTGACCATCCTGGCGGCGGACCACCCCGCCCGCAACGTCACGCAGGTCGGGGACGACCCGGTGGCCATGGGGAACCGGCTCGATTATCTCGGCAGGATCATGCGGGTGCTCGTGGCCAGCGAAATAGACGGCCTGATGGCGACGTCGGACGTAATAGACGACGTGGTGCTGGCCGACTACGTCCTGCAGGAGTGCGGGAAACCTTCGGTGCTGGAGAAGAGACTGCTTATCGCCAGCATGAACCGCACGGGCCTCGCCGGCGCCGAGTACGAAATGATGGACAAGATGTCCAGCTACCGCTCGGCCAAACGCATCGCCCAGATGAACCTCGACGGCGCGAAGCTGCTGCTGCGCATTTCCGCGCCGGACAAGTACGACCGGTACGTGCTGCAGACCATGGACTGGTGCGCGGAAGCAATCGAGCAGTGCAACGACCTCAAGCTGCCGGTGTTCCTCGAACCGCTGCCCGTGGAGCGCACGGAAACAGGCTACCGCACCATCAAGCAACCGGATCCGATGATCCGGGTGATCGGCGTTGCGCAGGCATTGAGCCACTCCACCGCCCGCACGTGGCTGAAGATTCCGTATACGGCCGAGTTCGACCGCGTTGCGAAAGCCACCACCCTGCCGCTGCTGCTTCTTGGCGGCGAGGCGACGGCACGGCCGTGGCTGACGGTGGAAGAGTTCGTGCGCGGGCTCGGCGCCGGCGCGAATGTCCGCGGCGCGCTGGTGGGCCGGAACGTGCTGTTCCCCGGTGACGAAGACCCGGCGGTGGTGGCGCAGGCGATCCACAGCGTGGTGCACGAACACGCCGATGCGGTGTCGGCGATGAATGCCGCGCGGGAGCGGCGCGGTTCGATGATGGACTTTTTCGCTCTGTAAACGCTATATTATCGTACGAGAATGCTGGTAAACGTCGTTCCGGCAAACAGCCGGTGCCCCGGTGAAACGCCGGGGCCAGGTAACCACCTCAGGACCGAAAGGAGGGAATGATGACGAAAAACGAGGGTTCCGTTGACCGGATCGTTCGCGTCATTCTCGGTGTGGTTCTGATCGTATGGGCGTACGTTATCGGGCAGGGTCAGTGGTCCACATGGTCCTGGATTCTTGGGATCGTGGGCCTGATCGCGCTCATCACCGGCATTATCGGCTGGTGCGGTCTGTATGCCGTACTCGGCATCAATACGTGTAAGGTGCCGAAGAAAGAGGGATAACGCCGGGGACGCGAACGTCCGGCGACGAATCCGGAAGGGCGGGGCGTGTATTGGACGCGCCCCGCCCTTTTTCTGTGTACGGAGGGTGGGGCACGCACACCCGAAGGCCCCGCAGGACGCCCGGTCCTGCGAACCGGGCTGGTCTGTTTCGCGCCGTTGGCGCTGGGCGCCCAGAAGAGCGGGTGCCTCTGGTTCCGGCTCCACCGACAGGCCTGAAGGGCCGCGATATCTCAGCCCGGCTCATCGGGCCGGGCGCCGCTGGCGCGGCGCCCACGAGAGTCTGGGGGGGGTGATTTCAGCGACGCAGGAGATTGTTCGTTGCGCTCAGAATGATAGGAAAGGGAGGAAAGGCAAGAGCTAGGCTGCCCGCGCACTCACGTGGAGAACCGTGAAGCCGATGACCTCATCACCTTCGTAACGCACGATGATGTCATCTTCCGTGAGTTCGCTATCGGTGGCCACGCTGGGTTTCTTGAAATTGACATAGAGGACATCCGCTCCGGCATCATACGAAAGCCAAACCGTGCGGTCCGGAGCACGCTTGATCTCCGGCAACATCTGGACGTAGGAGGCGATATCCATCACGGCCATATCCGCATTCTCCTCTCGATCGAGCGTATCCGCCGGGTCAGAAAGGCAGTAATAATGAACCCGTCGGTTCCGTTTTCCGATTCCTTGTATGCAACTATAAGATACTTCCCTGGTTCCATTTCTGTTGCAGCGAGCAATTCACCGTTGGCACCAACGTGCACGGACTTGGGGAGACAAACAGCCAGCAGAACATCGTCGAGAAGTGATTTGACCTCGGCGTGTTCCTCGCAGATGTGTCCCCAGCGCTCATCTGACAACCGAATCGGCACGCCACGGACGGAAGTGGTTGTTCGCATTCGTCAAATCACTCCGCCGGTTACGGTGAAAGCGTTTCGATGGGACACCTCTTCCATCGGGGCTTGCCGGAACAGCTGCCCGTTGTCGGGGATTCTTCGCTGCACTCAGAATGACGCCTTCTTTGGCACCTCTCCCGCAACCACCGCCGTTTTGAACGGCCGCCTCACCGGATAGGGCGGTTTTTCCCAAAACCGCCGCGTTGCGGACGCTCTATTTACCCCGCCCCGGCGTCCTACTTATGCCGCGTGCCGGTGCCGCCTTTCTGATGGATTTTCGGCTTCGGTTGCGCGTGCGGCGCGTCTTTGCTTGGCAGAACCGGGCCGCCACGCTTATCCTGCCCCGGGATGCGAGGTCCTTGTTTCTCTCTCATGGGAATGCCCTTTCCTACCGTTGGGGTGACACCGGAACGGCGATGATCAGGACCGTTTGACATATAACATACTACCGCAGCGTTACCAATCCAGTTACCGGCAAATCGTGCGCCCGGCACGGGCAGGATGCCCGTGCTACGAGTTCCGACGGTCATCCCAGCACGTTCAGCACCGTCTCCAGCGTCGGATGCCGGAAGCTGAAGCCGGAAGACACGAGCTTCTCCGCACTGGCGCGGGTGCTGGATAGCAGCGTTGCGTCAGCCATCTCACCGTACACGAGGCGGAGTGCGACGCGCGGAACGAGGAAAAAGGTCGGACGCCCCAGCGCCGCGCCGAGGGCTTTTGTGAACTCGCGATTGGTGACCGGGTTCGGTGCGACGACGTTCACCGGTCCCCGCAGTGTGTCGGTGGTCAGCGCGTGCGCGATCGCGGCCGTGGCGTCCTCGAGTGCCACCCAGCTCATGAACTGGTTTCCGGAACCGAGCCGACCGCCCACGCCGGCGCGGAACAGGGGAAGCATCTTCGCCAGTGCGCCGCCGCGGCTGCTCAACACCACCCCGAACCGGGTGTGTACCACTCTGACGCCGGCCTCCGCGGCGGGTTTCGCGGCGGCCTCCCAGTCCTGCACCACCTGCGCGAGGAAATCGGTTCCGGGCGCGGAGTCCTCGGTGACAAGTTCATGGCCGCGGTCGCCGTAGTACCCGACGGCCGACGCCACGATGAACACCGCCGGCGGCTGCGCGGCGCGCGCGATAGCCTCCGCGAGGAGACGGGTGGAATCGATGCGGCTCGACCGTATGCGCTCCTTGCGTGCGGCAGTCCACCTCCCTGTGCTGATGTTTTCTCCGGCGAGGTGGATGACCGCGTCAATCGGGCTCAGTTCCGCCGGATCGAACGGGCCCATGCCGTAATCCCACACAACCACGGGTTCGGGAAACGGTGCGGGCGACCGCACGAGGCGGGTGACGTGGTGGCCTTCCGCTTTCAGCCGCCACAGCAGTTCGCCCCCGATCAACCCGGTGGAACCGCTCAGCAGAACACGCACGACTGCCTCCTTACGGATTCATCCGCCAGATTGCCGCGTTCAGGACTGTGGCGAAACTCACCCAGGCAAGGTACGGCAGAAGCAGGAGCGCCGCCGCCAGGCTGACCGGCCAGAACATCGCGATGGTGCCGACGATGGCGAACCAGAGCGCTACAATGACGACGAGTCCGCCGCCGAGACTCTGCGCGCCGAAGAACACCGGCGACCAGATCCCGTTGATCAGCAGTTGAACGGCAAACATCAGCAGCGCCGGGCCGAATCCTGCCTTTTTCCATACCAGCCACGCGGAAACCGCCATCATGGCGTAGAGTAGCGTCCACACGGGGCCGAACAGCCAGTTCGGCGGCCGCCAGGATGGTCTGGCGAGCCCTTCGTACCATGTGCCGACAGATGAGGCGGTGAACAGGCCGCCAATTAGGGAGACCGCGAACACGACAATGAGGAACAGAACAAGCATGGCCCACGGTGGCAGTTTCACAGGAGCTCCCTCCCCGGTTGTACGCCTGCGGTCGGGGTTTGTGGCGCTTTTTTTGACCCGGCCGGCCGGCGGCCTATCTTTGTGTACGCGGCACCCGTGCCGCGCGCTCCAACACCCGCACAAGGAATATCGAACGATGGTGTCTCTTGGAGAAGTCCTCCGCTCCACCGCGGCGAAGACGCCTGAAAAAACAGCCGTCGTGTTTCGGTCGCGGAAGACCACCTACCGTGCGCTCGACCGCATGACTGATGGCCTCGCCGCGCACCTCCGGAACGCGGGCATTGAACCGGGCGACCGCGTGGCGCTCATCTGCATCAACTGCACGGCGTTTGTGGTGGCGTACTACGGGATTCTCAAGGCCGGCGCGGTGGTGGTGCCGATCAACGTGCTGCTGAACGCTGATGAAGTGCGCCATATCATCGCCGACTCGGGATCGCGGGGCGTCATCTACCACGAGCTTCTGGCGCCGATGGTGGACGGGCTGGGGACGGCGCTGGAAGAAATGCGTGTCACAATTCGCCTGAGCAACGACGATGAGGCCAACGCCGAGTTGTTTGCTCCGCCGAAGTGTGCGTGGAAGATACCGCCGATCAACCCGGTGGAAGACCTTGCCGCGGTCATGTATACCTCCGGCACCACCGGCCGCGCGAAGGGCGCGATGATGACGCACGCCAACCTCATTTCGAACGCCGCGGCGTACACCGTGCACATGGGGGTAACGTCGCGCGACGTTACCGTGGTCGTGCTGCCGATGTTCCACACATTTGCGGCAACGGTCGGCACCAACGCGAGCATCTACATCGGCGCCACGATCACGGTGCTGGTGCGGTTCACGCCGGATGAAGTCGCACGGGTGATAGAGGAGGACGGCGCGACAGTCTTCATGGGCGTGCCTTCGATGTACACGATCTTCTGCAACCTTCCGGAGGGGAAGGCGCCGCCGCTCGAGCGCCTGCGCGTGGCAGTTTCCGGCGGTGCAGCGCTGCCCGTGGATATTCACCGGCGGTTTGAAGAGCGGTTCGGCGTCGGTATCCGGGAAGGGTACGGACTCACTGAGTGCAGCCCCATCACCACCATGACACCGATCACCGGCGTGATCAAGCCGGGTTCCATCGGTCCGGCGCTCGAAGGGGTGGAGGTCCGCCTGGTGGATGACCGCGGGAACGACGTTCCGGTTGGTGAGGTGGGCGAGCTTGTGGTGCGCGGCCCGAACGTGATGAAGGGGTACTGGGAGAACGAGAAAGCCACACGTGAGGCGTTTTTTGGCGAGTGGTTCCGCACGGGGGACCTCGCACGGGTGGACGAGGACGGGTATTACTACATCGTGGACCGGAAAAAGGACCTCATCATCGTGAACGGGCTCAACGTCTATCCCCGGCACGTGGAGGAGGTGATCTACCAGCACCCGGCGGTGGCGGAGGTGGCGGTGGTGCCGGAGAAGGATGACCTGCACGGCGAAGTGCCGCGCGCCGTGATCGCGCTGAAGGAGGGGGCGAGCGCCACGGAGCGGGAGATCATCGCGTTCTGCCGGAAGCGCCTTGGCCGGTTTCAGGTGCCACGCGTCGTGGAGTTCATGCCGGCGTTGCCGAAGAACGCCACGGGGAAGATCCTGAAGAGGGCCATCCCGCCGAGGGTGCGGTAAAAGGTGAACGGAGTGGACGCGGAGGACAAGCTGATGTCGGAGAGGGAACCGCTGATTCCAGTACACGGGGGGTACCGCCACCTGAAGAGCTTCCGTGTTGCGCAGCTTGTGTACGACCTTACCATGAGGTTCTGCGACAGCTACGTCGGAAAACGCAGCCGCACCCACGATCAGATGGTTCAGGCTGCCCGCAGTGGTGTGCAGAACATCGCTGAGGGCAGCCAGGCGTCCGGTACCTCGAAGAAGATGGAGCTTAAGCTGACGAACGTTGCGCGTGCCAGCCTTGAGGAACTCCGCCTGGACTACGAGGACTTCCTTCGGCAGCACGGCCTGCCCCGGTGGGAACGAACTGATCCGCGCCGCCAGAGCTTGGTGGATAGCCGGCCCGCCACGGCAGACGACGTGGCGCGGTGGGCAAAGAGGCTGCACGGAGAAGCGGAACAGGGTGGACGAAGTGGACCTGGTGGACTACCGAAGGAGATCGGGGCGTCCACAACGTCCACAACGCCCACAACCCGGGCTGTTCAGAAGCCCCCGCCAACCTACCCCGAAATCGCCGCAAACGGGGCACTTGTCCTGATCGCGGTGGCGGCAAGTCTGCTGGACAAGCAACTGGCCGCGCAGGCCGGATCGTTCGAAAAGGAGGGCGGCTTCACCGAGCGACTGCACCGGGTGCGGTCTCAGAACCGCCCAAAACCTGCGTGAACTGCCCGCCCGAACGGTTCTCTCCGAAACACCCGTACCCCGATTGAAACATTTTCGGGCACAACACTTGACACGAAGACGCCTCCTCGCCATAGCTGGTACGAGCCGGGCCACAGGGCAAATCAGTGCGAGGAGTTGGGCCGCGCGTACAGATTCGCCATTATGAACACACACCGGGAACGCGGAACAGGCCCTTCAGGAGGATACTCGGGATGGAGCGGCTGCAAATCGGGGACAGCGCGGGCTGGCACTTTGAGAATGGCGCATGGGTGGATACGGACGGGGGCGGCATCGGCATCCCCCAGGAAATCCGCAGGCAATCGGGCGACAGCCTGCAGGGGCACCACTACGCGTTCCACCTCGGCGCGGACTATGGTGATTTCCGGGCCCGGCTGCGGTTTTCCCTGACGCCGCACAGCGACGCCGGGCTGATTTTCCACGCCGTGGCGCCGGATGACTTCTTCGTGCTGCACTTTCCCGAGTGCGGGCAGGCCGACCGTGCGCAGCACTTCTGGGCGGCAGTATCCCGCATGTCGGGCGAGGGCTGGCTGCGCATCGTGCGCATGGAGCTTGTCCGCCGCGTATCCAGCACCACGGTGGCATGGCACGAAGCGGACATCCAGCTTGCCGGCAACCGCCTGTTCGTGCGGATTGACGGGCGGGGCGTGTTCGACGTGACCGACCCGTCGTTCGCCGGATACGGCAGAATGGGCCTTTTTCTCTTCAATAACGCGTCGATCATCGAGGCTTTCATCGGCGGGGCTAAGAGAAGCGCGAGAACGTGGTCGGCGGGCAAATCGCCCCGCACGACATGGTTCCACCCGGTGAACGGCATGGAACCCGGCACCTGGCAGCGCCCCGGGCAGCTAGTCCGTGCGGGCGACGACCTGCTCCTGAGCTTCACCACGCAGAAACCTGCCTACAGCGGCACGACGGCCGAGTTTGTCACCCGGTCAACGGATAACGGCCGGACCTGGTCGCCGCCGGAGCGCGTGACGACGCACGAAGCGGAGGCGTGGGACGGCTGGGGCTACCTGCACCGCTGGCCGGACGGCGTCCTGCGCATGTTGATCTCCAGCGAAACGGGCGCCCGCATGGCTGAGGGCGGCCCCGACGGCAAGCTCTGGCACCCACCGAAGCCGATCCCCATGCCGGCCGCGCCGAGCGGGTTGAAACGGGTCTACCCCGCTCCGCTGCTCAACCTGTCGGACGGCTCCGTGCTTGCCTTCGGGTATGGAGGGCACGACAGCACGATTCCGGGCTCGAGCATTTTCACGTGGGGCTCGTGCCACTGTCAGGCCTTTGCGGCGCGGACGACGGACAACGGCGCCACCTGGTCGAACTGGGTGAACATTGACGGCACGCGCGATTCCACCGGCAAACCGGTGGACGGCAGCCTCGACCTGACGGAGATTTGCGGCGCGGAGGTTGCACCCGGTCGCATCGTGGCGCTGATCCGGCCGGTCTATTCGCCGTGGATGTGGGAGACGTGGTCGGAGGACGGCGGCCGGACGTGGACACCGTGCGTGCGCGGGCCGTTCCCCGGCTACGCGACATCGAACATGCTGCGCACGACGTCGGGTGTGCTGCTGGTGGCGCACCGCCTCCCCGGCTGCACGATTCACGCGAGCCATGATGACGGCGTGTCGTGGGATAACGGCACGCAGATTGACTCGGCCATCTGGGTGATGGGCAGTATGATCGAGGTGGAGCCCGACCGCGTGCTGTACGTCTACTGGGATTCGTTTGAGTCGTCCATGCGGGCGCAGTTCATCCGCGTCACCCCGCGGGGAATCGTCCCCGAAGCTCGCTGAGGAGAGGCACCATGGCAGGATTACGCGACAAACTCTGGCTCTGGGGTACGGGCGTGAATTGCCTCGCGAAGGATTACGGCTTCCCGGAATCCCGCATGACCATCGGCGGCGGGCTGCGCGAGCTTGGCATTGATCAGGCGATGATGTGCGGGTTCATACCGCCGACGGAGGAAGAATACCGCGATGTTGCGTTCTGCCGGAATCTGCTCTGGGAGATGAGCTTCGACGACGGGTTCCAGTTTGAGCGGCCGCTGGCGCCCATTATCGCTCTGCACGAGGCGCATCCCAACGTCCGCGGGGTGTTGCTGGACGACTTCAGCACCACGGAAATCAGCAAGGGCGCGCAACCCGACCTGCTGGCCCGAATGCGGGAAGCGCTTCCGCCGGGTATGCAGCTCTGGATCGTGACCTATTCCATGAGCCTCGACATACCCAACCTTGCCGAGTACCTCCGGTACGCCGACGGGATCAGCTTCTGGGTGTGGCATGCGCGGCAGTTGCCCAATCTGGCGGAGTATGTGGCCCGTTCGAACGACCTGTGCGGCAACAAACCGACGGTGGTGGGGCTCTATTTCCACGATTTCGGCGAAAACCGCGCGCTCTCCGCGGGAGAAATGGCGGCGCAGGTGGAGAGCGGGGTGCGGTTGCAGGAAGACGGTGCCTGCGAGGGGCTCTGTTTCCTCAGTTCCTCCATCATGGATATCGGGCTTGAGTCGGTGGAGTGGACGAAGCAGTGGGTGCGGGGGCTGGGGTAGGGCGGGGGGCGGGCTGGTGGCCGATGGGACTGATGGGCTATACGGGGCCTCAGACGCCTGTTACACCTACCGCAGCCTACCTCCCCCTTGGCCGTCATTCCCGCGCAGGCGGGAATCCAGAAAAGGCCAACCAGAAATGCCGCATCAGGGTGTGCCACACGCGTGGCCGCTGGCCGGTCTACGTGTTTCCATTTCCCATGGAACCGCACGAGGAGGGGAGTCTGGATTCCCGCCTGCGCGGGAATGACGATTTCAATGCGCGGTGGGCTCTGTCTGGCGGGTGGGAATGACGACGCCAGGGGGTGTACGCCCGTGTCCACCCTGCCAACCGGGTCCAAAAGAACGCCGCGCAGGTCGGTCCGGTTTCTGCTATTGGTCCTCTGGGTCATGTACGACGCAATGGGCCGTCCGGTGCCCTGTCGTTTCGCCGGGGTTACCGCCGCTCCGCTTTGACCCGCACGGCAAACACGGCATCCACGGGGCCATTGGGGCCGGGGGAGCCATCAAGGCCGTTGCCGAGACGGTCGTAAGAGACAAGCAGTTCGTCGGGGCCGAGGGCGACGATGCCGTTGTACGACGTCGTTTCGTGCAGCGGGCCGCGCTGTTGCATCTGCAGAACGCGGTCGGAGTAGTGGAGCGTCGCATCGGGGAAGGCGGCGTTGTGTTGCGCGGCGAGGTTGAATTGCTCCCATGAATCGCCATCCGGGGAGAGCCAGACAAGGATGCCCTCGCGTCCGCCGACAAGGGCAATCAGGCCGTTTTCCAGGCGCACCATCCGCGGCATTACGGACCACGGGCCGTTTGTGCGGTCGGGCTTCGACCACGTAAGCCCGTCGTCGCTGCTGAACGCTCGCCCGTACGGCACGCGGGTTCCTACGCGGAACACGCACATGATCCGCCCGTCGCTCAGCCGCACCGTGTTCGATTCGTTGGGTCCGACGTACTGCGTGCCGATGGACAGCGGCCCGTCGCTCTCGGAGTAGTCGCGCCACGTGGCCACAGTGGACAAATACTGCCACGAAAAACCGCCATCGTCGCTCGTCATGGCGAAGATGTTGACCTTGTCCTCGCCGGCGATGCGGCCGTAGGGCGTGATGAGGAGGCGCCCGTCGTTGAGGGGAAGGGCATTGGAGCACACGGCAAGGCGGAACATGATGGCGCCGCTGAGGTGGTTGTGTTCGAGATCGAACGGGAAGCCGCGGAATGTGACCTCCGTCGCCTCGACCGACAGACCGCCGTCGGGGGCTTCGCGAAGGATGGCGCCTTCTCCGCGCGCTTCGCGGCGCCCGCCCGGGGAAACGGGTTTGACGCGCGCCGGCAGAATGAGGAGCCGGCCGTCCGGCAGACTGATGTTGGATGCCCCCGGAATGATCTGCTCCGGGTGCTCGCGCCAGGTCTGGCCGCGGTCGTCTGAAAAGAGGACGCGCGCGGAGTGCCCGGGATCGGCCGGTTTGTCGGGCAGCGTGCCCACGCAGCAGAGGATTCGGCCTGAGGCCATGCGCTTGAGGTCAGAGAACCAGAAATGCCCCGCTGATGCGCCGACAAGAACCGGCACGCCAGCGGAAATATGACAGACGGGGAGCGGGGTTGTACGCACGGTGCCTCCGGAAGAACGCGCAACGCCATTGCTGTGTGGACACTGGGCTGATATTGAAGCGTACGGGTGTGCGCATAGCAGCCCGAACCCACGGTCTCGGCGAGGACAGTCGGACGGTGAAGATGCAGAGGAAGCGCGGCGGTGTCCTACCCCTGACCGCGCTCGGGTCTTACATTTTGTCACAGCCGATGGAACGTGTCACGATCCCACCACCGTAACGCAAGGCGGGCGCTTATGGCAACGGAAGTGAAGATACCCGATCTCGGTGAAAACGTGCAGGGCGGGCAGATTGTCAACGTTTTCGCTGTCCAGGGCGAGATGATCGAAATTGACCAGCCGATGGTGGAGCTGGAGACGGACAAGGCGACGATTGAGGTGCCGTGTCCGGTGGGCGGGAAGGTCGTCGGGGTGCTGGTGAAGCCTGGCGACAAGGTAACGGTGGGGCAGGCGGTGCTTTCCGTGGATGAAACGGAGGTGCTGAAAGAGGAAGCAAAACCGGAACCGGCGCCGAAGGAAGCTGCCCCGGAGGAGCCTCCGAAACCGGAACCCGCCGTGGCGCCGGCGGAAAAAGCGCCGGAGGCACCTGCAACCAGATCGGAGCCAGAAGCCGGCCTGCTGGCGCCATCTCCCGACACCGCACCGGCGACACCTTCCGTGCGGCGTTTCGCGAGGGAAATCGGGATAGACATCACCAAGGTGCCGGGAACGGGTGAGGGCGGCCGCATTACCCACGACGACGTGAAGGCGTTTTCGCGCGCGCAGAACGAGGCCAGGGTGGTGGCGACTGCGGGAAGTGGAATTCCGGCGGCGGCGCTGCCTGATTTTGAGAAATGGGGCGCCGTGGAGCGGCAGGAGATGTCCAACGTGCGCCGGAAGACCGCCGAACACATGGCGTTCTGCTGGGCGACGATTCCCCATGTGACGCAATTCGACACGGCCGATATCACCGCGCTGGAGGACTGGCGCAAGCGCGCGGCAAAACAGGTGGAAGCGGCGGGCGGGAAACTCACGGTGACGGCGGTGGCGCTGAAGATCGTGGGCGCGGCGCTGAAGGCGTTCCCGCAGTTCAATGCCAGTATTGACGTTGCCAGTAACCAGATCGTGCTGAAAAAGTACGTGCACGTCGGCATCGCGGTGGCCACCGACCGGGGGCTGCTGGTGCCTGTCATCAGGGATGTGGATAAGAAGAGCATCACGGAGCTTTCGGTGGAGCTGAGCGAGGTATCGGAGAAGGCGAGGAGCCGGAAGCTCGGAATTGAGGACATGCAGGGCGGATGTTTCACCATTTCGAACCTCGGTGGCATCGGGGGAACGTATTTCACGCCCATCGTGAACTGGCCGGAAGTTGCCATTCTGGGTCTCTCACGCGCACAGGTGCAACCGGTGTACGTGGACGGCGAGCTGAAACCGAGGCTCATCATGCCGCTTTCACTCTCGTACGACCATCGCGTGGTGGACGGAGTTGACGGCGCGGCGTTCGTGCGATGGATTGCCCGGGCACTGGAGGATCCGCTGACGATTCTTTTGTAGGTCCGATACCGGTTCACGCTCCAACCCTGATGGGAGGGGACAGATGTCGAAACCGAACATCCTGATCATCATGCCGGATCAGCAGAGAGCGGATGGAATGGGATGCGCGGGGCGTTTTCCGATTCGCACGCCGAACATGGACCGGCTGGCCGAGGAGGGGACGCGATTTGCGCAGGCCGCCACCGTGTGCCCGGTGTGCATGCCGGCGCGGGCGTCGTTCGTCAACGGCCTGTATCCGCACAACCACGGCATGTGGGTCAACCACGGGGAAATGCCGGCGGAGGATGAAACGTTTTTCCATCACCTGCAGCGGGCGGGGTACTACACCGCGCATGTTGGCAAATCCCACTACCACGAACACCGCGGCGGCGAGCACCTGCGGGAACGCGAACCGTACATGCATGCCCGCGGGCTGGACTATGTGCACGAGACCACGGGACCCTACGCCACGTGCCGGACGGCGTCGTACCTGACCGATAGCTGGGCCGGCACGAATTACTGGGAGCTGTTCAAGCAGGATTACCTCGAGCGTGCGAAGCTTGGCGGCGCGATGGTGCGCCCGAGCCCGCTGCCGGTGGACGCGTTTCCGGACAGCTACGTCGGCAGACAGGCGGTGAAGTTCGTGAACGAGTACGGCGGCAAGCAGCCATTCTGCATGTTTGTAGGCTTCGGCGGGCCGCACGACCCGTGGGACGCCCCGGGTGAGTACGCCACGATGTACGACCCGGCCAGCATGCCGCCGCCGATTCCGCACTCCACGCAGGTGGATCAGTTCCCCGGCTGGATGCGCAATTTGGTGGACTTCCGGACGTTCGGCCCGGAGGTGCAGGCGCAGGCGGCAGCCATCCGCGCGAACTATTTCGGGAAAATCTCGCTCATAGACCACTGGGTCGGCGAGATACTGAACGCGTATGCCGCGCGGGGCTGGCTGGATGACCTTCTGGTGGTATTCTGGTCGGACCACGGCGAGATGGCAGGCGACCATGGCCGCATCCAGAAGTGCACGTTCCATGAATCCAGTCTGCGGGTGCCGCTTATCATCCGCTGGCCGGGAAGGGTGCCCGCAAACACTGTCTCGAACGCGCTTGCGGAGATCATAGACGTGTTTCCGACGCTGCTGGAGACGGTGGGGTGCGAGCCCTCGCGGCGAAATCAGGGGAAGAGCCTCTGGCCGGTGCTCAGGGGGGAACAGGAAGACCTGCGCGAGTTCCAGTTGAGCGAGATTGACTGGCAGGGCAGAAAGATCATGATACGGTCCTGCAGGTACAAATACGCGGTGGATGAACTCGGGCGGGGGTACATGCTGTATGATCTGGAGAATGACCCCGACGAGCAGAACAACCTGATTGCGGACGACGCCCACAGGCCGCTCGAAGCCTGCCTGCGCGAGGTGCTTCTGGCGCGGCTTGTCGGGGCGCAGTATACCATGTAGACGCGACGAGTGGCGAGAAAAGGAAGAACCCATGGCGCAGACACAGGTTGCCGTGATCGGAGGAGGGCCCGGCGGGTACGTCGCGGCGTTCCACGCAGCCGATCTCGGCCTGAAGGTGACACTGATCGACACGGATGTGAACCCCGGCGGGGTGTGCCTGTACCGGGGCTGCATCCCTTCCAAGGCGTTGCTCCACGTTGCCGCGCTCATCAACGAGGCGGATCATGCGGCTGCATGGGGTGTGACGTTTGCCAGGCCGACCGTGGAGCTTGATAAGCTGCGCGCCTGGAAACAGAGCGTGGTGCAGAAGCTGACGGGCGGTCTTGGGGAGCTGGTCAAACGCCGCAAGATCACTCACATTCAGGGGCGCGCCCGGTTTGCCGGCCCGACAACGCTTCGCGTGGACAAAACGTCCGGTGGAACGGAGGAGGTGACGTTCGAGTACGCCATTCTTGCTACCGGATCGCGGCCCACCAGCATCCCCACCCTTTCCATCCCGAGCCCGCGGGTGCTGGATTCCACCGGCGCGTTGGAGCTTGCCGATGTGCCGGAAAGCCTGCTCGTGGTGGGTGGCGGCTACATCGGGCTGGAACTCGGAACGGTGTACCAGGCGCTCGGTTCGCGGGTCAGCGTGGTCGAAATGACGCCGGGGCTGCTGCCGGGGGCCGACCGCGACCTCGTCGGTCCGTTGGCGCGGCGTATTGAGAAGAAGTTCGAAAAGGTGATGCTGGAGACCACCGTTACGTCACTTGCGGAAGAGGGAGACGGCATTCGAGCGCGGTTCAAGGACAGAACCGGCGCCGAGAGCGATGCCCTGTTCAGCAAGGTGCTCATCGCCGTGGGGCGGAGGCCAAACAGCGCGGACCTTGGTCTCGAAACGACGAAGGTCGTGGTGAACGCGCGCGGATTTGTCGAGGTGGACGCTCAACGGCGCACGGCGGAGCCGACGATCTTTGCCATCGGCGACGTGGCCGGGGAACCGATGCTGGCGCACAAGGCCTCGCATGAGGGGATGGTTGCGGCGGACGTCATTGCCGGCGGGAAGTCCGTGTTCGAGCCCTATGCCATCCCGGCCGTCGTGTTCACCGACCCGGAAATCGCGTGGTGCGGACTGACCGAGACACAGGCGGCGAAAGAAGGGCGCGAGATCAAGGTGGCGCGGTTCCCGTGGGCGGCGTCGGGCAGGGCCACAACCCTCGACCGGAATGACGGCGTAACGAAGGTCATCGTGGACCCGAAAACCGAGCGTGTTCTGGGTGTAGGTATGACGGGGGCGGGCGCGGGGGAATTGATTGCCGAGGGAACGCTCGCCGTGGAGATGTCGGCGCTTGCCAGCGACCTGAAGCTTACCATCCACCCGCATCCGACGCTCTCGGAGACCCTTATGGAAGCGGCGGACGTGTGTTTCGGTCAGAGCCCGCACCTCTGGGCGCCGAAGCGGGGGTAAACGGGTTGCCGGGGGAAACGTAGGGGCGGACCTGTGTGTCCGCCCGTCGTGGCACACATCCCATCTCGATCACGGGCGGACACGCAGGTCCGCCCCTACCTGAAAACACTTACCGCAGTAGCACCATCCTCCGCGTCACCACGCCCTGCGGCGCGGTGAGGCGGTAGACGTACACCCCGCTGGCAACCGCGCGACCCATAGCGTCCTTCCCGTCCCATACGACCTCGTGGTGGCCAGGCAGGAATGCCTGGCCCGCCAACGTCCGCACGAGGCGGCCGTTGATATCATACACCGCCAGTGTCACATGCCCCGCCTCGGGCAGCGTAAAGCGTATCGTCGTGGACGGATTGAACGGGTTCGGGGCGTTCTGCATAAGAGAGAACGATGGCAAGCCCTGTTGCTCTACAACCCCGACCGGGTGGTTGTACGGGATGGCGCTGATGTCCGTACGCGTGCCATCCGGGTCCAAAGGCGTCGATGGCGAGCCGGTATCGATGCACGGGGAATCCGGGCGAAGCGAGTAATCGCCGTTGGCCGCATCCACGAACAGCGGGTCTGCGCTGATGTTGCCCGTGCCCTCGAACCCGCCCTGTATATCCGAATAGGTTGCGGTGACCGTCCCGCTGTTTGAGACGATCTGCTCTGCCGGGGTGTTTGCCCAAACGATCGTGTTGAGAAGCTCTGCCGAAGCGGAAGCACTATTGTTGATTGCACTTGCACGAGGCGCAGTGTTGCCGGAAATCGTGCATTCGTATAACGTCAACGACCCATTGCCAGCATTGTCAATCGCTCCCCCCGCATTACCAGCGGCATTTCCGCAAATGACACAACCATACATGACACAACCAAATAACGGGCCCGAGCCGACGTTGAACACGGCGCCACCTGATCCGGTTCCGGAGGTGGTGTTGCCGGAGATGACACAATAATACATTTGCATCCAGCCAGAGCTGGAAATGCCACCGCCGACTCCCCATTCACCCTCTGACGAGTTATCCGAAACCCGGCAATGCGTCATGTAGACGCCGCCGATTTCGCCCGCTTCATTCGCGATGCCTCCGCCGTCCTGCGCCGCCCGGTTGCCAACGATCGCTGAGTGATGGATATCAACCCACGTCCCGACGCCGGAGACATACAAACCGCCGCCCCGGCAGTCGGGCTCGCTGCCCCGTGCATACCCGCCGCTGATACGGACATATTCGAGGGTGCTTGTCCAGCCGCCGGAAATGCGGATACCCCGCCATGATCCAGCGGTTCCCTTTAGAAACCGGATGGAGTCGGCCTTCGTGCCGCGGGCATACAAGCTGCCCTGCACCACAAACTGCACATCCGCGTCGAAGAGAACGTCCACGCCGGGTTCGATGGAGAGGGTGTTGTAGGCAGGGATCGTGACCGTGCCCTTCACGTGGTAAGGGGAACCTGCTTTCGTCCAATGAGTGATGGTGTCGCCGGGCGCTATGTCGATTGGAACACCGATCGTGCTGGTTATAATGCCGGACACATCGGCGGCCCGGGCGGCGCTGACAAGGCCGCTTGTGGCGAGGGGGAGCAGGAGGAAAAGAACAACGCGAGACCGCAGCATGGCGCACCTCCCCCAGCAGGGCGTCTGCGCCCTGCCAGCCGATGCCTTGAGCGCACAGCACAATGCGTTGAATGTAGCCCTGTCAGCACCGGTTGTCAACGATGTGCAGCGTGTCGATCGCACGGAAGTATAGTCATTGGAGGGGGGGGCAAGTGGCGAGGGCGGGGAACAGCTTCGCAGGGCGACGTGTACTCGGCTGGATTCCCGCCTGCGCGGGAATGACGGATTGTGGGCGTGTTCCTGATCCTTTGGCAAAGAAGCAGTCAATAACCTTCCGTTCGTCATTTCCGACAGCGCGGGGGTATGCTGGTCCTCCCGAAGAAGCGAACGTCATTCCCGCGGAGGCGGGAATCCAGACCGGGGTGGCCGGGTGCGGCTTCCGCGGTCATCTCGATACACCGTCCGGCGGACGCCACTCGATGACCGCTGTTCGGGCGCCCACTTGCCGGTCGTCGAGCGGCTCACGAGCGCACGCCAGGGAGACGTGTCGAGACGCACCGGCAGTGTTTACCAGAGGATGTCCTCAAACGGGGTATCGCACGGGTGGCCCGGTGCTACCCGGGCGCGCCGCGGTGCCGGCTCGGCGATAAGCGACCAGATCGTTCCTCCGCCCGGCGCGTCCGGGCCGTGCCGTCCAGCGCAGATGCCGCCCTCGTGATCGGAAAGAACGCGGATCACGGTATCCGTTGTGAGCGGTTCCTTCGCCGCGCGCAGCAGGTTCTCCGCGCGCGTTCTTCTCCGGACGGAGGCGGTTTCTGCGTGTGCCGCGAGTGCGTCGGTCCGCGTGTTGGTGCCCACCAGGATGCCGTCGTCCGGTTCGTACACCTGTGCGTTCCGGGGGGAGGTTTCGACGAGGCGCGCGGTGGCGCGGTCGGCGACGAGATACGCGAGAGAGCGCACGTGCGGAAGACTGGCGAGGAGGTCGGCTGCTTCCGGGGCGGTGCGGCAGGTGGCGGCAACGAGGTCCACGGCGATATGCCACTGGATGCCGGGCCGGGGCTCGCCTTCCGGTGGCAGGCTGGCGATGCAGAGCGTGAGCCCGGCGTCGTTCATGACGTCGCACAGGCCTCCCCAGTGGTGCGTGTACCCAATGCGCGCGGGTTCGCCCTCCGGCGAAATAGTCCGCGCCTCGCACCAGCGGCGATCTGCGTAGTCCCAGTCGTAGTTCCGTCCGACGAGCGTGTCACCGTTGCTCGTTCTGGCGCCGGTTACCGCGATGTTGGTACAGCCGCCGGCGGCAGGCGCGGTTCGGCCGAAGTAGTAGCTGGTGAAGGCCTCAACCGGCAGGCTGCTGGCTTCGCACATACCCTCGAACTCGTCTTCGATACCGGGATGCAGGCGCGCGGCGACGGCGCGGCACCGGTTGCCGAACACAATATCGCGGGGTGAGGCGGGCGGCAGCCTGAGGGCGCGGATACGGTACCCCTGCGTTCTGCCGATCTCCCGGCGCGTGCCGGAGAAACGCACGTGTGTGATCGCCATGGGGTCGTCTCCCTGTTGTCCGCGGCGGCACATCTGCGATTCCGCTCATCTGCCGCGAATGAAATAGAACGGGAATTCCGTTCCGGGAAAAGAGGAGGGAACGGTTGACCCCGGAACCACGCCACCGTCAGTTTGGTTAGGGCTGCGGCCCCACGGTGAATTCTTCGCGGGAAGGTGATGCATGGCGCTGAACAGGCGATGGGCGACGGTTTTCGGAGTTCTTCTGGCCGCGTGCGCGGTCCGAGCGGGCGCGGCGGCCCGCCTTGAGCGCGGTGTGCTTCTCGTGGACGGGAAGCCGTTCTTCCCGCTGGGAAGCTGGGGCGGGAGGGAGGTTGCGCCGGAGGAAATCGCCCGGCTGGGTATGAACGCCACGTTTTTGATGGCGCCTTCGGCGGAAGCGGCCCTTGGCAGTGCGCGGGCGTACATGCGGGAGTGCAAACGGCACGGCGTGCAGGTGATGCAGTACGTCCCGTGGGGATGGGATTCCGCCGCGGTGCGCGTTGCGGGGCAGCTCGCCGGCGAACCGAATCTGCTCGCGTGGAACGTTGGCGACGACGTGCCGCTCCGGGGCATGGAGCCGTTGCGCGAGGTGGTCCGGCACCTTCGGGAGGCAGCGCCGGGAACGCCCACCCTGGCGGACTGCATTCCTTCGCTCGGGCGTCTCGACTCTGTCAGGCGCACGTTCGCCGAATCCGTTGACATCACGATGAACTACGACTACCCGATTCCCGACGCGGAATACCCGCTTGGCGGCAACGCATTCCGGCGGCACCAGGCGTTCTTCGACGAGCAGCGGGCGATGTTCGGCGACCCACGGTGGACGTGGACGCAGACCTACCTCTGGCACTGGACGGGGCAGGACCTGAACGTGAGCCCGGAAGCCGCAGGGCCCTACCCGGAGCCGGAGCAGGTGCGCCTGCTTTTCTTTTCGGAGATCAACGCCGGTCTGCGCGGGTTGTTCTGTTTTTCGCACCGGGAGATTGCCCTTCAGCCGAACCTTGCGGCGGAGATCGCCGTGACGTTCAGGGAGACTGCGCTCTTCAACGATTTCCTTGCGGCGGGGGAAATCCGGCGTTCTCTCGCCACATCCGACACGACGCTCGACGCAACGGCGTTTTCGTATCGAGGAGCGACGCTGGTCTCGCTGGCGCTCCTGCGGGAACGGTATCAGTACTGGATAGGCGAGGGAATCGCCCGGGACGTGTCGGTGGACGTGCCGTGGCCCGGTGCCCGTCTGCCGAACGCACTGCTTGTGGCGACGCCTGATGTCATCGAGTGCCGCGCAGTCAGGGTGGATCCGCAAACAGTTCGCATCACGATTCCCTCGCTGGAGCTGGCCGGGTTCGTGTTCCTGTCAGGCGATTCGCGCGAACTGGCCCGGGTGCGGAGCCGCGTGGCCGCAATCCCCCGCGAGGTGCGCACGCTTCTGGTTCCCGGTGCGATGGCGCAGGTGCAGAAAGTGAACCAGGTCGTGTGGCAATCCGGCGCGTGCGACATGCAGAACACGGTCATCAGCCGCGCTCCGGTGCAAGCGGTGGAGCGGTGCAGCCGGGCGATTGACGAGCGGCGTTACGCGGACGCCGTGACCGAATGGAAAACGGCGAACCGGTTGTGCAGGGCGGCGCTGGACAGTGTCATGCGGTACGTCGGCGCGCGAGCGGAGCAGTTGGCATCGGACGAGCGGCGGCACCTGCTCACGCCGTATGGCCTGCACAACATACCTGCGCTTGCGTTTGCCTCGGAGCCGGGCGACAGGTGGCGGTTTGTGCGCGAATGGACGGTGGTCGGGCCGTTCCCGCTCAACCGCGACTGGAACGATTTCGATGCGGTGCCGGAAGGCTTCCACACGGCCTATCCACCTGAAACCAGCGCCGACCGGCACGGAGTGTTCGATTGCATCGGTGGCCCCGCGGAGTGGCGTTATGCGAGGAGCGATCTGTCCGGAAGGCTGGATTTCCTGCAGTACTTCAGCCCGACCGAGAACGTTCTCGCGTATGCCCGGTGCCGAGTGATCGTTCCGCGCGACACCACCGTGAACTTCAGCATCGGCAGCAACGATGGGATCAAGGTGTGGGCGAACGGGGAACTCGCGTTCGAGCTTCCCGTTCCCCGCGGCAGGAAAGCCGTTCGGCATCAGAACGAGTTTCCGGTCTCGCTCCACACCGGGGAGAACCGGATTCTGGTGAAGCTGACGAATCTCGGCTCGAACTGGCAGTTGTACTGCGCGGTGGAGGACTCCGCGCGGGAATTCCGATTCGCGCCGGGGTGGTAGGCGTCGGCGGCGGGCATACGTCACATCGGACGTACAGGACCTAGAAGGAGGGCTCCGCACTGGGATCCGGCGCCACGAGAAAGGGGTAGGCCTGCCTTTCCCAACAGGCAGGCCTACCCCAAAAGAAGTCGGCTACAGGCCGACTTCTCAGAAGATGCGCTGGATGTCCATGATGGTGACGAGGATCATCAGGGTGATCAGCAGCGCCATGCCGATGCGCTGGATGTAGCCCTGCTGTTTCGCGCTTGGCCGCCGCTTCGTGATTGCCTCGAACGCAAGAAACACGAGGAGGCCGCCATCCAGCACGGCAAGGGGGAGCAGGTTGATGAACCCGAGGTTGGCGCTGAGGGTTCCCACCAGCATCAGGTAGGTGCCCATTCCCTGTTCCGCGGCGATGCCGGTCATCTGGAAAATGCCCAAAGGGCCGGCGATGTAGCTCGGGGAAATGGCACGCGTCACCAGCCGTTCGATGAATTTGACGATTTTGACGGTGACTACCCACGTCTGAACGATGGCGGTTCTGAGCGCGGGCACAAACGAGAGCCTCACGCCTCCTTCGGGAATGTCCACGCCGATATCAACGGACGGGGTGACGGTAAGCACCGTGGTGATGGCATCCCGCTTCACCTCAATGAGGGTTTCCCTCCCCGCGTTACGGCGGATGGTCCGGCTCATTTCGGCCCACGACGCCACCGGATGGCCATTCACCGCGCGGACGGTGTCGCCTTCGCGCATGCCGGCCTCGTTTGCCGGTTCGATCGGCACCACGCCACCGATTACGGCACCGTTTTCCCATTCAACACCGAAATCGTGGAGATCGGCCAGGTTCTTCTGCATGGGAATGCGGAGCGTATCGCCGGCGGGCGTTTGAAGTGCGATTACGGGACGGGTGCTCTTTTCGAGGAGTTGCGCCACGTTTTTCCAGCTCGTGAGCGGCGAATCGTTGAGCGAGATCCAGCGCGCTCCGACGGGAACGCCGAGGCTGTCGGCGCGTGAACCGGCTTGAACGGAGCCAACCCACATGCAGGGGGCAGGCGTTATGCCGATGCGCCCGACGACGCCGTAGGTCATGTTGAGCCAGGTGAACACGATGACGGCGAGGATGAAGTTCATGAGGGGGCCGGCGAAGATCACCGCGGCACGGGCTCCCACGGGTTTGGAGGTGAACTCCCAGGGCGCCCCGGAATCCTCGGCGTCGCCGAAATCACTCTGTCCGCTCATCTTCACGTAGCCGCCGAAGGGAATCCAGCGGACTGCGTATTCCGTTTCGTCGCCTTCGAACGCCTCGTCCGGTAATCCCCATTTCCAGAAGAGAGAGCGGAACTGCCAGCCTTTTCCTTTCGCCCTGCGAACCGAGAAGAGCGGTCTGCCGAAGAACAGGGAGAAGGTTTCGACGCGAACGCCCGCCCATTTGGCCACGAGGAAGTGGCCCAGTTCGTGGACAAACACGAGCACGCTGAGCGCGGCGAGGAAGGCGATAGTGCCCTGAATGCTCATGAGCGGCCTTTCTTTGAGGCACCGGGAAGGAGGGAAGACGCGGTTTCCTGTGCCCACGATTCCGCGGAAAGGGCATCGCCCAGCGTGGGGTGCGGAATGGCGGTGTGGCGTGCCATGGTGTCTTCGACCAGGCGCGGGATGCCGGCGAAGGGTAAGCGTCCGGAAAGGAAGGCGCGCACGGCCACCTCATCGGCTCCGCTGAGTACCGCCGGCATCGTGCCGCCGATCCGCGACGCTTCGCGGGCGAGTGCGAGCGCAGGGAAGCGGGCGACGTCGGGTCTGCCAAACGTCAACTGCCCCACGTCCGCAAGGCTGAGTGGCTTCCTGCCCGTATCCGAGCGCTCCGGGAAGGTAAGCGCGTACTGAATCGGCAGCGTCATATCGGGAATGCCGAGTTGCGCGATAACCGACCCGTCCTCGTACTCCACCAGCGAATGGATGACGGACTGGTGATGGATCAGGACCTCGATTTTGTCCAGCGGGATGTCGAACAGCCAGCGAACTTCGAGGATCTCGAAGCCCTTGTTCATCAGCGTTGCCGAGTCGATGGTCACTTTCTGCCCCATTACCCAGGTGGGGTGCGCAAGGGCATGCTCCGGAGTAATGGTGGCGAATGCTTCCGCCGGCATTGACCGGAAGGGGCCGCCGGACGCAGTGAGGAGGATGCGCCGGACATCCTGTTTCCGGCCCGCCTGAAGGCACTGCCAGATGGCACTTATCTCACTGTCAACGGGAAGGAGGCGGGTGCCGCGGGAGGCGGCTTCCCGGGCGATGATTTCCCCGGCCACCACGATGGCCTCTTTGTTGGCCAGGGCGACGTCCTTGCCCGCGCACACGGCGGCATAGGTGGGGCGGACGCCAACGCCGCCGGTGAGGCTGCTGACGACGATGTCGGCGGGTTCGAACGTGGCGACCGCTTCAAGGCCTTCGCTGCCGGAGAGTATTGAGGGGCAGTCGTCCCCCAGCGCACGGCGGATTTCCTGCGCTGACGATTCCGCGGATACGGAGACCAGTGCCGGCCGGAAATCGCGGATTTGCTCCACGAGCAGTTGCCACTGATTCCCGGCGGCCAGCGCGACTACCTCAAAACGCTCCGGTTGCCGCGCCGCGATTGCCAGCGCCGCCCGGCCAATGGACCCCGTGGAACCGAGTATGGAGAGGCGTCTTTTCATTCAGAACGAAGGGGTGATTACGAGGCCCCAGAGCATGGCCCGGGTCTGCAGCCAGAACCAGACGGCGGGCAACGCGAACAGGAGGCTGTCGAACCTGTCGAGAACGCCTCCGTGGCCGGGCAGGAGGCGTGAGGAATCCTTGATGCCGGTTTCCCGCTTGACGGCTGACTCCGCGAGGTCTCCCACCTGTCCGACGATTCCGATTGCGGCGCCCAGGAACGCGAACTCCGCCATGATGAAAGTGGTCGGCCGGAACAGCAGCCAACCGACGACTCCGCCGGCGATGGAGCCGAAGAAGCCGAATATGGCCCCCTCGAACGACTTCTTCGGGCTGATTGAAGGCGCGAGAGGGTGCCGGCCCAGCAACGACCCGCCGAAGTATGCCGCCGTATCGCACAGCCAGATCATGAAGAGCAGGGAGACGAGAAGTGCGTCGCCATCCTGCAGACGGCGGATCGGTATCATCAGGGCAAAGAAACCGACGTACACAACCCCTGCGATTGTGGCGCCGAGCGGACGGATTACACCGTGTTCCTTCCAGCGGCTCACAAGCGTTCCCACGAACGCCAGAACCGTGATGGCGGCGACGGTTGCGCTCCAGAGGTTCGCCCTCTGGATATACCCCACCACCACGAGGGCAATTGTGCCGACAACCGCGAGCCCGTACAGCACGGGGGTCTTCCGTAGCCCGGTCATGTCGGCCCATTCGATCGCGCCGAGGTAACTGAGGACCGCGGCGAGCGCCACCACGCCCCAGGTTTCCGTAAGAAGCAGAAAGAGAATGAGCGGAATACCGATGATTGCCACGAGGACGCGCAGCGCGAGGTTCGTTCTGTCAAGGCTCATTCGGGGCCGATCTCCCGGGGTTCCACGAAAAGTTGGTCCTGTGTTTTGCCAAACCGCCGCTGCCGCTGCTGAAACGCGCTGATGGCTTCGTACAGGTGCGGGCGGCGGAAATCCGGCCAGAGCACCGGCGTGAACCAGAGTTCGGTATACGCCGTCTGCCAGAGGAGGAAGTTGCTGAGGCGCATTTCGCCGCTGGTGCGAATCAACAGGTCGGGCTCCGGCAGATCAGCCGTGTAGAGGTACCCGGCGACCGTTTCCGGAGTGATCGCCTCGGCAGGAATTCCGCTTCGGAAGATCTCCCTGATGGCGTCCACGAGTTCCGCCTTGCCGGAGTAGTTGATGCACAGGTTCAGAATGAGTCCCGTGTTTTTCCCGGTCGTCGTGATTGCTTCCCGCAGGGCCTTCGCCGCGGCGGGCGGGAGGTCATCAATCCGGCCGGAGGCACGCAGGCGGACGTTGTTCTGATTCAGTTCGTCCGTTTCCCGCAGGATGGTCTGCCTGAGAAGGCGCATCAGCCCGATGACTTCGTGCCGGGGGCGGTTCCAGTTTTCCGTGGAGAACACGTAAAGCGACAGCACTTCGATGCCAAGCTCCGCGGAGGCGCGCACCAGCTCGCGCACGGATTCCACTCCGTGGCGGTGGCCGGTGATCCGGGAGAAGCCATTCTGTTTTGCCCATCGCCCGTTGCCGTCCATGATGACGGCGATGTGCCGGGGGAGGTTTCCGCGCGCTTTCAGGGCGGCCTGCTGTTCGGCGTCTGTCAACGTGAGATCGCGCTCCTCATAAAGGCGGGACACGCAACTGAGATGCAACCTGCAGAACAGGGTTAACTACATAATATCAGTTTTTGGCGGGCGCATTCAAACTGATGGAGGCGCTGCGGCTTCGGCGTCACGTTTCCCCATCGCGATGCCGCGCATGAGCAGGAGCTCCGCCGCGATGCATGCCATGGCGGCGAGGAAAAACGGCACCGCGAGCTCCGTGCCGATGCGCGCCGAGATGATGTCGTCCGCCGGTCGGGCGCCCAGTCTGGTAAGCGATCTGAGTCCGACGGCGCCGGCGAAGGCTCCCGAGGAAAGCTGCTGGAGTTCCGATTCATCGCGGTGCAGGTTGACCGCGATCATGTCGGTTACGTTCCCGTCGGCGGAGATGCTCCAGCACCCGCGGGGAGTCAACATACCGAGATCGAGGGAGGGAATCTTGTCGCCGGCAGGCACCACCCGTTTCTGGAGGCCATCCGGAGCCGTGAGCATTATTGTTTCCCCGGCGGTGACGAGCGGCCGTCTCACGGAGGCTCCCGCCGGGTATTCCCCCGCAACCGGGGACGTGCGCGCCAGCGAGTGCACGAGGTGGTGCATCAGGGGAACCACCACGCCGCGGTAGGCCAGATCTCCCCACTCCGGAGAAAGGCCGGCGGTGAGAACCGTGCCCCGGACGGGCTCCTTTTCGCCGCGCACCAGCCACGGGTCGCCCGTGGTGAACGATACCGCGCGGTGGGCCGCGCCTCCCGTCAGACGGGCGAAGGAGAAAAACCGCGGCTGACTCGCTCTGGTAGAGGAGCTGAGCAGGCCGGTCAGAACGGGGTCGGATACGCTGCGGGAATCCAGCGAGTAGTACCCGCCGGTGCCCGAGGAGAGGGTGGATAATCCCGCAAACCGGTCGCCCGTGAACAGGGGCAGCAGCGACTGATTCGCGGCGGTGAGGTCGGTTCCGGGCCCGGCGAGGAAGAGGATGCCGGCCCCCTCGCGTGCGGCTGAATGCGCCGACGCGCGGTGCGTGGCTTCAGAAATCCATCCGAGCACATTCGCGCCGGCGGGCACGCGTTCGTTCACGATGATCACGTCCGCCTGCTGGACGGAATCGCGCGGAATGGTGCGCTCGGTGCCCACGGCCACGGAATATGGATTCGTCGAATCGGCGGCGGTGAAAAGGGCAGAGAGGAATGCGCGCGAGGGTGACTCATCACCGATAATGGCGAGGCGGGTTTCCGCCGGCACAAACACCGCGAAATGGCGGGTGTTGTCGGCGATGAGCGGGTCGTCGGACAACTCGATTCTGCCGGTCAACCATCCCGGCGCCGGCACGACGGCGGAAAATGTGACGGCGGCAACACCCCCGGCGGGAACCGACACGACCTGCCGCTGCATGCGCCGGTTGTCGAACCAGAGATCCGCGCCCGCATCGTTGACGTCCACCCTTCCGGTATTCCTGACAATCGCGCGCACGGAGAAGGGCCGCCCCGCGCGGACGAACTGGTTTCCCGCCGCAACCGAATCCACGGCGAGGTTCGTGGTGGGTTCATCCGCCGGCGCGAGGAGGTACCCGGCCGTGCGGTCTGGCCACTGCACGGGGCGAAGCGCCTGCCACGGCGGTCCGGCGAGGTCGCTGACGACGCACACCTCGCGGTTGGCCGCGTCGCTTCGTCCGAGGATATCCGCGGCGTGCTGGAGGGCAGCCACGCCGTCACCGGACCAATCGGACACGGATTTCAGGTTCTCCAGCGTCGCGCGGGTGAAAGGGAGCACGAGGTCGGGCCGGGAGGTGCGGATAAGCACCGCCCAGTCGCCGGGGCGCACGATGGAGAGCATATCGCTGAGCTGGCGGCGTGCCCAGTCAATCCGCCTGCCGTATGAACTTTCGTACCCCATGCCGGGGCCGTCATCCAGCACCACCACAATGGCGCTTGCGCCTTCGTGGCCAAACGCGCCGGCGTTGGTTTTGATCGTCGGGCGCGCGAACGCCAGCACGACACACACGATGGTGGCGGTGCGGAGAAGAAGGAGCAGCGCGTTGCGGAACTTGAGCCGCCGGAACTGCTGCCGGCGCACTTCCTCAAGGAACACCATGGCGCTGAACGCCACGCGGCGCGGCCGGCGTTTCCCGAGGAAGTGGATTGCCACCGGGATGCCGGCGGCAGCGAGGGCGAACAGGAACATCGGGTTGAGAAACGTCATGTTGGGAATGTACGAACTGCGTGCATCAGCGCCGATACTTCAGGCGCCGCGCTGACACCGACGGGTGTGAGAAGCCAGCCGCGCAGGGAGTCGGTTACATTTGACTGCTCCGCTGCATTTCCGTACCGTTCACATGCAAAAGAGGTGCGGCGCGATACGGCAAAGGCGCTTGACGAGGAGGAGTTCATGCGCGCGGTGATCGCTGCTCTCCTGGTTCTTGTTGTGTCGCATGCGGTGGCGCAGACCGACACGCGGGTAGCCCTCGGCGTGCTCGATCTGGACAGCGGCACGATTCCGGAGGCAGAACTCCGTGTGCTTTCCGACCGCCTCCGCGTGGAGCTGTTCAACACCGGCCAGTTTCGCATTATTGAACGTGAACGCATTGATGCAGTGCTGCGGGAGCAGGGCTTCCAGCTTTCCGGGTGCACGGCCACGTCCTGCGTGGTGGAAATCGGCGAACTGGTCGGCGTGAGAAAGATGGTGGCGGGTTCCGTCGGCAAGGTGGGCGACGTGTACTCGCTTACGCTCCGCATCATTGACGTCGAATCCGGCGCAATCGAGCGCACCGCTGTACAAGACTGCCGCTGCTCGCTCCAGACGCTCCTCACCTCCACCATCGCGCTTGCCGCGGCGGAGCTTGCGGGTGTGGCGCCGACCGTCACGCAGACACTCGAGCGGGGGGAGGGATACGGCGTTCTGTACGTGAATTCCATCCCACCCGGCGCGGTGATCTACCTCAACGGCACGCTGCGACGCGAGAGGACGCCGGCCACCATTGACCGTCTGCCCGCCGGTGAACACATCGTGCGGGCAGTGCTGGACAGCCTTGTGGGCGAACAGCGGGTGCGGGTGACGCGGGATGCGGTTACGAAAACCACGCTTTCGCTCCAGCCCGGCACAGGCAGCCTGTTCATCACAAGCGAGCCGCCGGAAGCCTCCGTAACGCTGGACGGGCGCCCTGCAGGAACAACGCCATTGCTGCTTCCGCAGGTGACCGTGGGCGCGCGCACCGTGGTCTTTTCGCACGCCGATTTCTTTCCCGATTCGCAGCGCGTCACCGTTCGTTTCAACGAGCGCACCCCGGTTTCGGCAAGGCTTGTCCCGTGCGGTTATCTGGATATCCAGGTTACTCCCGCCACGGCGCGGGTATACCTCGACTCGCGCGAGCTGGGGCGGGACCAGATGCGCCTTCGGCTGCCCCTCGGCCAGTACCGCCTCACCATGGTTGCCGCGGACTACGACACCGTGCGCCGGGCGGTCACCATCGGCCACGGGCAGACCGTGGTGGTGCGGGAGACGCTCACGAGCGTGTTCGGCGGGGTTCGAATCACCTCGAATCCGGAGGGCGCTTCGGTTTCGTGCCCTGCGGCGGGGATTCGCGGCTTCACACCGTTTGAAAGCGACCGATTACTGCCCGGTTCGTACCGCGTCCGTGTGGAGAAAGCGGGGCGGTTGCCGGGTGAGGTGAACGTCGCGGTGATCAAAGGGAGAACGGTATCCATCCATGTGAATCTGGCGGAAGATCCTGATATCGTGCGCATGCGGAACGAGCGGATCAAAGTGCGGGCGCGATGGACAACGCTTGTCGTCGGCCTCGCAGCCGCCGGCTTTGGCGCGAAATGGGGGTTTGACGCGAACCACGCGTACGATGACCGCGAAACAGCGTATACGAACTACCTGAGCGCAACCACCACCGCCACCGCAACGCAGTGGCGAACGGCGTACGAGAACGCGGACCGGCGGGGCGACCGCGCGGCGAAAAAGCGCAACGTCTCTCTTGGGGCGGCGGGGGCGCTGCTGGGGGTGTCAATCGTGTTGACGGTGCGGTGAGAGGGTTTTTCCCTCACCCCCGAAGCTGCGCCACGCGCAGCACCCTCTCCCGGTGGGCGAGGGGAACGAGGGTGTGTTGCCCTTCCGACGGCAGGGGAAAGGAAGCGTCGGCGGTGTGGGGCGAGGATTTCGATGCAGATTGACGTCGACAAACCGGTCCGCCGGAATACCCGGTTGGCCGGGTTCGATTACACACAGGCCGGGGCGTATTTCATCACGGTCGTCGTGCAGGACCGCGTGTGCGTGTTCGGCGATGTGGTGGATGGGGAGATGCGGGTGAATCCGGCGGGAGAGATGGTGGACGCGGTATGGCGCGAATTGCCGGCGCATTATCCGGGTGTGAAGATTGATTGGCACGTGGTCATGCCGAATCATTTTCACGGGATTGTTGTGTTGACGGATGCGAACGAACGTGCGGTAGGGGCGGGCCCCCGTGCCCGCCCGCAACCCAACGCAGACGAAAACGGGCGACCACAGGGGGTCGCCCCTACGATGGGGTTGTCGGATGTCCTTCAAAGGTTCAAATCTTTCACCACCAACGAATACATACGCCGCGTGGCGTCTGACGGATGGCCGCCGTTTTCCCGGCATCTCTGGCAACGTTCATTTCACGACCACATCATCCGGGATGACGACGACCTCGCCCGGGCGCGGGAATACATCGCGTTGAACCCCGTGCGGTGGGCCGATGACGAGGAAAACCTCGCCAACGCACGGGAACATGAACGGCGAATGGGTGGATTGATGCCGTAGTGGCGGGTCCCTGTGCCCGCCTGCGGTCGAGCGCAAATGAAAACGGGCGACCACAGGGGGTCGCCCGTACTGCATTCGTTCACTACGAAGGAGGCCACCCGATGCGTACGGGGAAATGGGTGCTTCTGACATGCGTCGCGGCGGGAACGCTGGTCACCTGCTCGAAGGACGACCACGTCCTGAACAACCCGGCCGACCCGCAGAGCCCGGCGTACGTCGGCCACGAGGTGCTCTCCCCGAACGACCCGGCGAACTTCCCGAAGGTTTCCCTCGTCTCCGCGCCGGCGACGATAAAGATCAACGTGCCGTACACCTACGTTGCCGCCGCGACGGACTCCAACAAAAAGGGCCTGCAACCGGGCACGATCGTGCGGTACCGGTGGGTGTTTGCCGGCACGACGAAGCCCGACTCCACCGCATCCTGCACGCACACGTTCACCTCCGCGGGCAGCCACACGGTGAGCGTTACCGCGGTGGATAACGACACGAATGCCGTCACCGCGACGAAAACCGTGACCGTCACCAACTTCGCGCCCACGGCAAACGCGGGTGGGCCGTACACGGTGAAAATCAACGTACCGCTCACATTGAATGGAACCGGCACCGACCCCGACGGCAGCGTGGTGAAATACGAGTGGGATTTCGAAACGGACGGCACGTACGACTGGTCCAGCACGTCTTCCGGCTCCACCCCGCACACCTACACAGCCGCCGGCGTGAAAACCGCCACGCTGCGGGTAACCGACGACGACGGGAACACCGCAACCGGAACAGCGCACGTCACCGTGACGAATCTTCCCCCGGTCGCGAACGCGGGCGGCCCCTACACCGTGAAGATCAATACGCCGCTCACGTTGAATGGGACGGCGACAGATGATGGCTCCATTGTGCTTTGGGAATGGGATTTCGAAGGGGATGGAACCTACGACTGGTCGTCAACCGCCAGCGGAACCACGCAACGCACTTTCGCGACCGTCGGAGTGAGAACCATTGCTCTCCGGGTGACGGACGACGACGGGAACATTGCAGGCGCGTCGACGTCGTTGAACGTTGTTGCGTATGACCTTTCCGAAGCCAGACTCGTCCGAACTATGGGCGGCGGAGCGGGTTACGTGTCCAGCCTTGCCTTGCCGGCAGATGGGCAAAGGCTCGTGGCAGGATATTGGGGTGCATGCATTGGAATATGGCGGGCGTCTGATGGCCTACTGGAGCGCACAATCCCGACGACGTACTCCGTTCAAAGCGTTGCGCTCACTCCAAATGGTCAGACAATCATTTCTGCGGGCGCGGGCAGTTCGGGAATCAATGTGTGGCGGCTGTCGGACGGTCAACCGGTTCACGTTTTGACCGGCCACACTAGCGAGGTGACATGCGTGGCCATCACACCTGATGGCGAAATCCTTGTGTCCGGCAGCTATCACCCTGACAACACGGTCAGAGTGTGGCGGCTGTCTGATGGGCAGCTTTTGCGCACGCTGATTGGACACACGTACGCGGTGTACAGCGTTGCCGTCAGCCCGGACGGCGAGACGATCGTTTCCGGAAGCTACGGGACCATAAATGTTTGGAGACTCTCGGATGGCGCCTTGCTGCGCACGCTCACCCTCCCCTACCAGAGCCAAGTGAATAGTGTCTGCGTGACACCAGACGGCCAGTCAGTCGTATCCGGGACTGGTTACCCTGACAATGCCATTAGGATTTGGCGGCTCTCAGATGGGCGATTGATGAAGACGTTGACCGGTCATAGCGTCTCTGTAACGAGTGTTGCGGTATCTCCGGACGGCAGCACGATCGTTTCCGGAGGGGGTGCCTACTCGAACAATCTCAAAGTGTGGCGACTCTCCGACGGCGCATCACTGGCCAGACTCGATGGGCATACCATGGGCGTACGGTGCGTGGTTATTAGCCCCGACGGGAGATTCATCTTCTCGGGTAGTTCCGACGAAACGATCAAGGTCTGGGAGGTACCGTAGGGGGCGGGTTGCCCGGCCCGTTGCCGCCGTCGGTGCGTGCCCACCCGCGTTGGTGGTCGGCTCCCGCGGGCCGACACAGGGGTCGGCCCCTACGCCGTTTTCTGTGGCGGAGGAGGGTTGCCCGGCCCGGGTTTGTGCGCGGGTTGGCGCCGCGGGTGTGGTGTTTTGGGGTAGGGGCAGACCTGTGTGCGCGCCGCGCACGACGTCCCTCCGCCCAATTCGCCGTGTTCGCGCCGGCTGACCCCCTCTTCGCGTCCTTCGCGTTCTTCGTGTGCGCCATTGTTCTCCCTTCCCCAAAAAACCCGTACCGCGATTGAACCATTTTCGCGAAAAACCTTGACACGAGGACGACGCGTCGCCTGTGTTGTACGTGGGGCGGCAGCGTTCCCGGGGACGGGTCGGTGGGCCGGCGGTCGGCAGATGAAGGAAAAGGAGCGTGTGATGCACGAAGCGCCGGCGTTCGCGCGGTACGGCTGCGAGAAGATGATCTACGACATCCGCATGGGGCCGCAGTGCGTGGAGGCGGACGGGGTCTTCTTCGCGGCGTATCTTGCCAATCCTGCGGGCGGGAAGGCGGTCCCGCACGTCATCATGCGCGACAGGAGCGGCACGTGGAGCGAGCCGGTGGCGCTGGCCGATGTCCCGCGGTTCGACCATCACTTCGCGCCGATCCTCTGGCTTGACGCCGATCGGCGGGTGCACGTGCTCTCGCATTGCCACGCGTCGCTGCACGGGTCGCGGCATGTGGTGTCGGCGGCCCCGGCAGACATCACCGAGTGGCGGGAGGGCCCCGAGGTGGCGCCGTCCATCAGTTACCCGCGGGTGGTCCGGCTTCCCGGGGGACGGATGCTTCTCTACCACCGCGTGCTGGGGCACATGGGCTACTGGACGTACCAGACCTCCGACGACGGGGGATTCACCTGGAAACGCCGCGCGACGCCGCTGGTGGATTTCGACCAGCGCCCGGAGGCGCCGGGGGACGAGTGGGCGGGGAGCTACCACAGCGTGGCGCCGGGAAAGGACGGGGAGTCGCTCCACATCGCGTGTGTCTACTGGGACGAGCGGAAGCGGGTGCACCCGGTGTATGGCATCCGGCTGGCGCACATGGACCGCTACCACCTGTACTACGCGCGGCTGGATATCGCCTCCGGCCGGCTGTATTCCGCCGCGGGGAAGCGGCTTGGATGCCCCGTGAACCGGCGGGAGGCGGAAAAATGCCTGGTGTGGGATACCGGCACGCGGCTGACGAACATGCCGTCCATTGTGGTGGAACGCGACGATCGGCCGGCGTTTCTGATGCCGGTCACCGGCGAACGGGTGGATGACTGCGCCTTCTGGTGTATTCGACGGGAACAAGGCGCCTGGCAGCGATTCCGGGTGACCGACACGAACAGCACGTGGGCCGGCTCACATCTGGAGGCGGACGGAGCCGGCGGCATCACCGCGTTTCTCGTGGGCAGGCCCGCGCGGCAGGGCCATCTTCCCTACGGCGGGGGAGTCCTTCAGGAATGGCGTTCCCCGGACCGCGGCGAGTCGTGGGAGCATATCCGGGATATTGTTCCGAAGGCGGGGCTGGTCTGCAACAACCCGAAGCCCGTGGAGACGGCCACCGGGGAGGTGCTCCGGAGAACGCTGGTGTTTTTCGGGTGGGAGGGGCCGGACGGCCTTGCGCCGGAGGGACCGTATGGCGGACAGGCGTTCCTGTGGCGCGACGGGGAGTGGCTCTGAGGCGAATCGGCGTCTACGAACCGAGTGGAGGAAACGTGTGCCAGATGCGCCGGTGCGTCTCGATACGCCGTTCTCCGCTTCGCTTCGCCCGCCACTCGACGACCGGCAAAAAAAACAGCGGCTCACATTCGCGTGGAAGCCGCTGTTTTTACTGAAATACGCCCGGCGCGATTCGAACGCGCGACCTGCGGATTCGAAGTTCCCAGAAAGACGTTTCGGCACAAAAGCCAGCAGAAGACCGCAACGCTCTAACGCCGATCAATACGCGCTGTTACTGTGATACTCTTTTTGGCTTCTGTCGTGGGTTCCTGTGTCAATTCGTCGCGAAGTGTGCCACCAGTGTGCCAGACATGTGTTCGTAAGTGATTGAAAAAAGTCAGACAAAAGAAAGAGAGCTATCCCCCAGTCCGTCCCTTGACCGCGCCTCCTACCCCCCCTCTACAACCGCGATCTCTTCATCCGACAGGCCGTAGAGCTCGTACACCACCCGGTCAATCTCTTGCTCCCACGCTGACGTGTCTACGTCGGGATCGTACCGCTTCCTCGCAAGAATTTTTTCCACCCAGTGCTCAATCCCCTCTTGCTCAGTTTTGGGGACGTTGCAGACTGGCAGTTTTCCTATGAATCGTCTTCCGTATGAGTAGAAGCCACCCTGAAAAACGGTCGATGTGTTCCTCAAAACAAAATCGAGAAGCCTGCTGTTCAGCAAACCGAGCAGCAGTTTTGCGGAGATACCACGGCTCGGGATTATCCCGTACCCTCCGGCGTTTCCCCCACCAACAAAAAGGGTCCTTCCCGTTTCATCCAGTGTGTAGCTTGCGCTTGACGCGAGCACTTGGGTGACGACTTTTGTGGCTCTGAATTTCGCCAAAGATCGAGGGCACCACATTGCGTACCAGTTTTCGTACTCCATATTCGGACTGCCGCGGTCTCGGAGCTTCGGTTTGAACTCGTTCAAATACGAGAAGACCTTTGGAAAAGAACGCTGCAGTTCGTTTTCGGCAATCAGCGTAGTCCGGTTGCCCTCATCCACTCGGTACGGAAATATCGCAACGTACCTTGCCGACAGAGGCTGGTATCTTTTGATCTCCGATCCTTTCAGAAGGTCGTAACAAAGGTCTTCTTCCAACTCATATTGCTTTTCGTTGATCTGGGATTCCGCCACGACCGTCCCCTTTTCGCGAGACTGAAGTTTCAGAAAGAAAACCTTGTCTCCCCCGGAAATGAGTCCTTGGAATATTTCATCACATACAGATTCGAGGTTTGGGAGTTGCGATAGTCTCTCGATCAAGCACCCGCCCCGCACGCCTGCAAAAATCCAAGACCCCGAGGTGCTCGGCTGTGGAACCTCGTGGAATCCTACCCGCGTTGATGCCAATGCCCGGAATTCCTGCGGTGAACCCACACGCGCGTATTGCGCCTTCGCCTGCTCGCGTCTGCCAACAAGAACCACACATGTGTATGTTGTCGCGGTTTCGAAGTTCTGTGAAGCGCCGAAATCGACAATTTGGACCAATGACTTTCGTTCGCTTAACAATGCCCGGATGCCCTTCCCATAGTCCGACGTCAGGAATCTGTTGGGATTGATGTAACACATGCAGCCGTTTGGTGATGTCAGAGACAAGCCCTTTTCCAAAAAACAGACGTAGATGTCGAACTTCCCAGTCGCCGCTTTGAAATGCCGTTTGAGGGTCGCCGCGAAGGCGGCATCAATTTCCTGGATTCGGACATAAGGCGGATTCGCGATCACGATATCGAACCCCCCTTTTCTGTGGAATACCTCGGAGAACACCTGTTCGAAATCGAAGTTCACTTCGTACCCCAAAACCTGTTTCGACGCAGCGAACCGTTCCGACAGGAGCCGATCCACTTCCGTTTTCATTGCCGCTTTTCTGTCGTGATCCGTTTCATCGAACAGCTTCTGTTTCAGCTTTTCGATTTCGCTTAGCCCTTCAGATTTGAAACGGAACCCCAGAAGGGAATTGCCCGCGACGATCCTGTAGTCAAGATTCGGCAGCGGTCTGATCTGTTTCACCTCTTCTTCGTCCACCACCAGCGAGAGCCACAGGCGTAACCTGGCAATCTCTACTGCCCCGGGGTCAATGTCCACGCCGTATAGGCAACTTTGGATCGCTTGCCTTTTGAACTGATACGGGGTGCGCTCATGGAAGTCGTTGAAGTAGGGGGTGAGGGAAAGACGCGCCCTCACTATCTCGGTCATCATGCCGACGGGGTACGCGCCGGACCCAACGGCCGGATCGCAGACAGTGATTCCAGCAAGTATGTCGTCAATTTGCCGCGCATGCTGGACGATGCTCTTGGGCATCGAAATGTTGTATTCTGTGGCGACGGCTTCGTAGTGGGAGATTTGCTCGCCCAGGCGCACAAACGTCTCGATGTCTGAGTGCGGCACGTTTTCGGTGCGCGACGAGGTGACAAGCGCGGTCTCTTCGGGCGCCAGCACGCCGAACAGTTTTTCCCGTTGCGGCGTGGGCGGCTCAATTGGTTGTTCGCACGGGTTGAGAGCGGCATCAAGGTAATTGATGAGGCTTTCCTGGCACATATAGTGCACGATCTCACGCGGGGTGTAGTATGCGCCGAGGCCTTTGCGCCGGTTCTCCTCGATGAGGTTCTCAAAGACCTTGCCTAGCATCTCCGGGTCTATAGCCACATCCTTTTCCAGAGGCTGGGCTTCATTCACGGTGAAGTTATACCGGTCGAAAAGGTCTAGTATGCCGGTTCCAGTCACACCTTCTTCCACGAAATCATCGTTGGTGAAAAGAGTGTTGGGCAGAAGGACGTCAACGTGCTTCCAATCGTAATCGCCCAGCGGTTCGAACAACCCCCCGTTCAGGAAAGGAATACGGCAACCGAAGCGTTCGCACCACGCTTCGTGGCCGCGGTCAGTGGCAAGGGTGTCGTAGAAAAGGGGTTCGAGAACGTCGTTGAAGAAGTTCGCGTATTTGCCATTGGCGATGCGCCGGAGGAAGTCGTGCGGGCCGGTACCCCAGTCCCTGCCCTTAGCGACGCCCAGCCACCCCTTCTTCTGGAGGAAGTAAAGGAAGATGATCTGCCCTAGGAGTTTTTTTGCGAAATCCACCGAATTGACGTGCTTCGCAGCGAACTCGTTGTGGAGGACCTGATCTCGTTCAAGTAGTCCGTCCAGAGCCGCGCGAATCATTTCGAACTTCGCGGCATACTGTTTGAAGAATTCCTTCGTAACTGCCTCGACGCTGAATGCGGCTTCGATATCCGCAAGCGTCGGGTTTTTCGCGGTATCCTGCAGGAGGCTGAGGAACCGGGTCTGCGCGGTGTGGCAGCTTTCGCCTTCGCCGACGATGTAGGAGAAGCGCTTCGCAGGGGTGAGCCGGGTTTCTATCGCCACTTTCCCGGAAGGTTTTTCCACGGTGGCGTAGTCCATGCGGATGTAGGAGAAGCGCCACTGCTTTTCCGAGGGCGAGACGAAGGCGACGAGGGCGGCGTCCTTGTCGTCCCGGAGTTTCAGATGGTCGGCGATGAAATTGCGGATCGCTGTGCGGGCGCGTTCGAGCTTCGAGTCGTCGGTCAGCCGGACGACCAGCACGTCCAGAGTTTCGTCTCTGGGGGACGTGTAGGTTCCGAGGCGCTCGAACGTGTGAACGTGGCTGCGGAAGGCCTCCTTGATGTAGGTGACGTTCCGCATGAACGCCTTGCTTTCATCAAGGCTGTTAAGGAGGTTGAGGCAGAAGCCTTTGAAACGCTGCTTGTCGAACGCCTGCGTGAAGGTCTCGCGCACTGTTTCGTATGCCTGTTCTCTGTTCATTCCGCCTCCACCAGATATGAGGAAAGAATGACCTCGCGCGGGCTGTGCCGGTCAACGTCGCTCCGCCCGGCTGCCCGCTGAAAGAGCACGTCCGGGATATCTCGTCTTAAAATGGCCAGAACGCGCAACGGGTCTGTCTCCTTTTCCAGCGCGCCTGCGACCGTTTTCGCCGTGGCCTTCGGCAAGTCGCCGTCCTGGATCAGTTGGACAGTGCGGCGGATGAACTGTTCTTCTTCTTCCGAAAACCCGTGCCACGTGCGAATGTCTCTGGCTTTGAGCCGTTTGAGGATGTAGCCCTCGTGTTTCCCGCGGCGTTGCGGTCCGTCGTCGCTGGACGTATCCGTGGCGGCTTCGAAGGCTGCCTTGTTGCGCTCTAGGAGCGGGTAAAACTCCGGACCGATCTGCTGTCGTTTCTCATCGGGGTCCAGTGGTTTGAGCGCCTTGACCGCAGCGAAGAAGTCGAGCTCGGTTGCGCTTTCCCCCTCTTGATCCGCACGGTAGAACTTGTCGAGACGGCCCTTGCGGAAGTACGTGAGTAACGCGGGCAGGGGTGCATCCGGCGCGGGCCGGACGAGGCGCGTGGAGCGGGCCTTTTTCGGCAATCGCTTGATGCGAGAGAAGAGCTCGGGGTTTTTGTCCCGCACGTCGCGCAGTTCGGCGAGGTACTCCAGTTCGCTTTCCTCGTCCTCGTCTTCGCCTGTGATGGTTTTCTTCGAGGTTAACCGCGCGAAGAGGTCGTGCGACTTGATCTCCTCCCCGTCCGTAAGGAGCCGTGCATCCGCGCCCAGCATCTCGATGAACGCCTGGATCTTGGCCTTTGCCGCTTCTTCGAGCTTGATAAGGTCGTTGCTCTCTTCCGTGGGGAAGAACGTGTAGGTGTGGATCGCGTCGAACTTCGTATCCACGCGGTTGACTCGCCCCACGCGCTGGATAAGGCGGGTGGGGTTCCAGGGGATATCGTAGTTGATCACGGTGTTGGAACGGTGGAGGTTGACGCCTTCGGAAAGGACCTCGGTACTGACGAGTATGCGGTACTCATCGCGTTTGTGGAACGCGTTGGCGTCGAAGTTGTCGAGCACCTTTCGGTGGACACTCGCGTTATCCAGACCGGTCACACAAAGCACGCGGGGCTCGACTTCTTTGGAGATCTTCGTTGTCAGGTAGGTTGCAGTTTCCTTGGACTCGGTGAAAATGATGATTTTGCCCTGTTTGAGTTCCGGGTCGCTCTGGAGTGTTTTCTTGAAGGCTTCCCATTTCGGGTCCCTGGTGATACTGATCCAGCGTTTTTCGATCTCTTCGAGGACATGAAGGTCGGACTGGAGGTCTGTAAGGAAATCGGGCCGGAAGTCCGCGGCGGGCAGCCGTTCGGCTTTGCCTTCCTCGAGGAAACTTTCAACAGCCTCGAAGTCGCCCCGTTCCAAGGCATCGAAGAGGTCTGTGCTGTAATCGCGGCTGATGTACACGAATCCGTCGTTGAACGCACGGATGACGCGGTAATACGCTGTTATGAACCGTCCCACCGTAAGCTGGAACGCCTGGAAACTGCTCTCAAGCCGTTTCACGAGGAGGATGCTCATGAAGCGCGCAAGGTTGCGCTGGCTTTGAAGTTCCTGCTCCGGCCATTCGCCTTTGTAGTAGAGCAATGGTTGGTATCGTGCGTATTTGAAACAATTGCCGAGAAGCCGGACGGTCTCGTTGAAATGGACGTTTTCCGTTTTGCTGAGCTTGTAGTAGAGCGGTCTGGGATCGTGCACTTCCGGGAACCTGAACCCCTGCTGATGGATGTCTTCGCCGTAATAGCGCTCGATTTCCGACCTGGTGCGGCGGATCATGAGGTATTTGAGGACTCTTTCACGCGTTTCTTTCGCGTTTTGCGCCACGATGCTGAGGTACTTCTCACGGTCGCGCTGCCGGTCGACGTTGTGCAGCCTTTTCCGCAAACCCGCGAAAAACGCTTCGAGATTGGGCAGGTTCGGGATGGTACTTCGTCTTCCGGATTGGAATAGCTTTACCTGCGCGAGAATGTCTTCCGGGCTGTTGTTGAGCGGGGTGGCGGAGATCAGGATGACGCGCTTTCCGCGGCAAATCTGCGCGAGCGCTTCGTAGCTTTGCGTGGTTTCCGTACGAAAACGGTGGGACTCGTCGATGAAGACGTTTTTGTATACCGTGTGGTCGCCGTTGAGGACATTATCCAGCTTGCCGATGGATTCAAAGTGCGTCTGCCGGACCTGAAACGCTTCGAATACATCGGGCCACGAGCCTTTCTTGTTGGGATCAAGCAGGTGGGGCGGGGCGATCACGAGGTGGCGGCCGTCAAGCTGCTGCGCGAGCAGTGCGGACATGTAGGTTTTGCCCAGACCCACGACGTCGGCAAGGAACACACCTCCGTATTCCTCCAGGACTTTCATCGCGTTGAGAACGGCCTCTTCCTGATACTTCAGCCGTTTGAAACCGGGAGGCACAAACGCTTCTTCCTTCGGCAGTCGGTTGATCTCCTCTCTGAAGTATTCGTAGAGGAACTTCAGGTAGAGCTCATACGGCGTGAATGGCGCGTACGGCGACCGATTCGTGATCGTGTCGATGTACGGCTCACGCACGTCCACGGCGATCTTCCAGAGCTCGTTGAATTTCGCGAGTGCGAATTCGTAGTCGGCGCGATTTTTCAGCTCGACGTTGAATTCGAGGTTGTCAACAAGGCCTGCCTGGGTGAAGTTGCTCGACCCTGTGATGACGCGCCCGGCGTCGCGGTCACCTTCCGCAAATGTGATGATGTAGACCTTGGCGTGGAGGTTTTCGGACGCGTGCGCGCGAATTTCCAATTTTCCGGAACGAATCCAGTCCACGAATTTGTGGACGCCCTTCTCGGTTTCCGCGTCATCAGGGGCTTTTTCCAGTTCGGTGAGAGCGTCTTTCGCAGCGCGTTCCTGCGTTTCCGCGTGGGAGTTCAGCGGCACCTCCCCTAACTCCTTCGCGTGCTGGATCCTCTGGTAGGTTTTGTAATCGGTCCGGAGCCCGATCAGGATGCGAACCTTGCCCACTTCCTCCAGGAGGGGGTGCAGCTTCGCGAATCCACTTTTGTAAAAGTAGCCGACGAGACAGTCGAAAGCGGCCGCTTTCTGGTTTAACAGGTCGCCGAAACGATCGCGGAGCGTGTTTCCGGGTTCGTTAGTCAGGAAGGTCAAGTCGGACGATGCCATACCACCTCCTCGTCAGTATACACCGTAGTGCAATTAAGATATGGAATCAGTGGGGTGGATCAACTCGGGGGTCGACCTGGATCGGCCTCAAATGCCCATCACGGCGTGGTACACGATAAACGAATTATGTCAAGCGTTGACTGTTCAGAACCATGACGCATGACAAGTCATCACTCGTTTTAGAAAGTACCGTACGAAAAAGGAGGAAAGACAGTAATAGGAGAAGTTCCCGAAAACGTGTCATGACGCGTCATGCGTCATGCCTCTCCCGGTTGCCGCAATCCGATCCCCTGCCAGAACCTTCCCTGTGCGCCGCGCTTCGCTTCGCATCCGTGGCGCTTGAGGCTTATGCCCAGGTTCTTCTGTGATAGCGGTCTGTGGCCGTTGGCTTGCGCCCATTCCCCGTATGCCTGGCAGAGGTCACCCGGTTTCGCGGTTCGGTCCGCGGCCAGAACGCATCTGTCGCCGATGAACTCCGAGACCGGATCGACCTCATCCCGCAGACGCGCGGTCGCGTTCCTGACAATCTCGGGAGGGTTCAAGCCGTCTTCCAGATACATTTCGACCCCGTTGACGCACCAAGAAAGGACCGCGCGGAGAAAAGCCGGGTCTTCCTGGAGTGTCTCCTTCAGACTCGGATCGCGTTCGCTTTCGGGGATGGTGTGATCGAATGGGATGCAGACAACGCGCCGCCAGACGGCGTCGTCTTCTGAGGGGAACCGTGGTGGCTGGTTGGCAACCAGCCAGGGGGTGTATGTGGGGCGCATTTCGATGGCGTCCTGGTAGTTCCTCCTGACCGAAATGACATCGCGCCCGGTGACGTTCTTGAGGATACCCCTGGCAATCTGCATCCCATTCTCGACCTCGCTCGACATCACGATGCGGGAGCCCTGCGCGTTGACGAGTTCGCCGCGTGCCGCGCCGGGGTCAAGCCTTGTGGCAAACGCGGCAGAGTCGACCGTGGAAACGTAATCTCCAAGCGCGGCGCGGATGAAGCCGAGGAACGTGCTCTTTCCTGTTGCAGTTCCGCCGTATACGAAGAACAGCCTTTCCTCTCGATTTCCCCCGATCAGGGAACAGCCGATGGCGCGTTGAAGGAACTCGCGCTTCTCTTTGTTCTCTCCGGTTACCGTCTCAAGGAACTGATTCCACGATGGGTGTGAAGCGTCTGGCCGGTAATCCGTTGCGGTAACACGGGTGATGAGATTCTCACGCCGGTGATTCGTGACCTGTGCGGTGCGGAGATTTATCGTGCCGTTCTGGGTGTTGAGGAGATCGGGGTCCTTGTCGAAATCGTTCGGAAGAACGGGGACGCCTTCCAGAGATGTTGCCTGGTTGATCATCGCGATTTTCGAGCGATCTGACTCGGACCGTTTGGCCCATCTGATGATGCTTTTTCTGGTTTCCGCGTCCTTGCAGGAACTTGCTTCCTCGGGAATGAGACGGGCGACGGCCTGGGCGAGCCGTTGCACCATGTTGGTGTCGTCGGCTCGCCACCGATTCCCGTCCCAGAGGTACCACGTGTGTGTCGGCGCGCAGTAACGGATTCCGCGCCCGTACCGCGAAACCAGTCTTTCCGCGTTGCCGAGGTCCGTGAGGGCGAACCGTTTCACGCGGCCTTGGTTGCCGATATTTTCCATCATTTCACCGGTCCCGCCACGGTTCCTGTTGCGCGTCAACCCAAGCGAAAAACGCCTGTTCGTCGATCAACACGCGACGACCCACGCGCTTGACCACTGAACAGAAACCGTTTTCCCATTCGTGGAACACCAGGTGACGCAGTCCGCCAAGAGGCGGCCACGCGTGGTACTGGTTCCACTGTGTGAGGGGGATCAGGCGTGCCTGGCCTGGGTGCTGGCTTTCGCCGAGGGGCTGTTCTTCTTGTCGTGCCATCGTCTGTCTCCTTCGTTGGCTATGTCTCGCCGAAACCGCATTGGTTCGGTGCTACACTTGACGATAGGAGGACGATGAAACTTCAAACAGCACAGCAAAAAATGGTGACTAGTCAGCAGCTAATTACTGTGCAGTTGGCAGGTTCTTTTTTGCCGTTGGTCTGGTCTTTCTGATCCATTCGCGAATTGTCCGGAGGACTGTTACCGGTTTCAGTGGAACCTGTCCGTCCCTTCCCCAGAACAGATTCTCCTTCTCGGTGATCAGGCGTTGGATTGCTTCGGCAGAAACCTTGCCGTTCCGGCTCCTGCACTCATCCGGCCATGCGAAGAGACAGGCGACGGCAGCGCCGAGTACTTCTTCGCGTTTCCGGGCGTTGACCTCCGTATTGCCATGTTGCTTTCCCCTTTTGGGCGCGGAATGGGCGTCCAAGTATCGCTGAAGCTCAGCAGGCAAAGGTGGTGCAGAAGGGATACTGGCCCGCCACCTCAAATACTCCAACGGCCTTACCTTGAGTTTGGCGCAGTACTCAAGGTCAGTGTCTTTCCGTTCGCTCATTTTCGGAACGGTAGCCAGGTCGCCAGCTTCAATGGCGTTCAGAACCATTCCGCAGACAGGGTTCGCGACCACCTCATGCAATGGGTAGTTCGCCGCTTCCTGGAGGACTTCGAGGATCGTTTTTGGAGACCTTCGGGATTCCTCTTCCGCTTCGGCCTTTTTCGGGACCCTGAAATGGGGCTCATCTGGGGGAGTTATCTGCTCCGACAAACGGATCGCCTCACAGAGCGTCCAGAGAGGATTCCCCAACACGCCCCAACTGATTTCGGGCATCAGTCTTCCCCCTCTCGCTTCGACTCCCCAAAGAGTTTACGGTTCATTCGTTCAACGACTGCTCCCGTGTGTGCCTCAGAAAGATGAGCGTACCGTTTCACCATCTGCAGCGTTTTGTGGCCCAGCACCGCGGCAATGACAAGAGGCGATTCCCCGTTCATGGCCAAGTAAGACGCAGCGGAATGGCGCAAGTCATGGAAACGGAAATCCTTCACTTCCGCTCTTTTGAGGGCGGCGCGCCAGGCGGACTCGATATCAATGGGCTTTGGACCTTTGGTTCCGTTCGCTGGCGCCGGAAAGACGAAAGCCGAATCAGAGGCGCCGCCCCGGCGCAGCTCCCCCAGTACTTCCCGGGCATGCCCTTTCACCGGAACGACGCGTATTTCCGCGTTCTTGGTGTCTCCGGCCCCCAGTACGACAATCTCACGGGCGAGGTCAACACGATCCCAGGTAAGGTTCATGATCTCGCTTCGGCGCATCCCGGTGCTCAGAGCTAGGACGACTATCGGGTAGAGATAGGGGTCCCGGCTCTGTTTGCAGGCTTCGAGCAAACGGGTGCGCTCATCGTCCGAAAGGAAACGGATCACGCCGCGAGTTTCTCGCGGGCGGGTTACCTTCCGCATTGGGGTGTCGTCCAGCCACCCCAATTCTTTAACTGCCATCGTGAGAACGGGTCCCAAAGCAGCCAGGTACCGCACAACGGTTGCCGGCGAGAGTTCTTTCCTGTTACGGGCAGTACTGTGAGCCAGCTCGTCACGCGCTTCCGCGATGGCTGCCGGGGTCAAGTCAGCCAGAAGCAGATGTCCCAGCCGCTTCTTCCACCAGTTCAGTTGCGCGATCTGGCTGCGTTGACTTGAGGGCCTCTTCCGTGGCATCGCAACCCGGAGGTAGTGGTCAATCAACTGCGCCACGGTGTGCCGCTTGGATTCGTTGGTCCTGAAGTACCGACCTGCCTTGATATCGCTTTCGGTCTGCCTTGCCCATTCCTTTGCGTCCGTTTTGCGTTCGAAGGTCGCTGTTTGTGGGGGGAAACCCCTCAAACGAACCTGGACCCGGTACCTCGGTTTCCCGTTGATGCCGTGTCGTTCCTGAATCGTAGCCACTCTTACCCCTTTTTGCCGTGTTTCTCGGGATTTCTACTTTGCGGTAGAACACTCCGGAATGCCATTCGCAACAAAACGATACGAACGAACACAGCACGTGGCAACAAGGGGAATGTAGTACCGTTTACTGGTGCGAATTGAATCCCATCATTACAGTGTTCTCTCTTTGTTCACATCAAGAGAAGCACACTTTGGCACATCATTACGGCGGCTTTTGCGCTTGTGGAAAGAAAACCTCAGATATCCGATGAGTGGGGGCTTATGTTATGGGGTGTTATTTGGGAGTGTGCCAACAGTGTGCCAAAACACTCCCAAACACGAAAAAACAGCGGCTCACATTCGCGTGGAAGCCGCTGTTTTTACTGAAATACGCCCGGCGCGATTCGAACGCGCGACCTGCGGATTCGAAGTCCGACGCTCTATCCAGCTGAGCTACGGGCGCATGACGATACCCTGTCTTTATAATGTAAGGGGCGGGCCAGTTTTGGGTCAATTCACCTGTGGATCGCGCACCCGGTTGCCGCCCGGGCACTTGACCGCCGCAGGTCTTCTGTGCTAATGGTTGTACATGTGGAGGCACACGTCCGGGGAGTGATGGTTGTGCGGCACCAATATCCCGAGTACCAAAAAACGAAAATCGCAACCACAGGCTTGACAGTCTGAAATCAGTGTGCGATACTAGATGCAGACACATGGGATGCCAGTGAGTTTCGTGTAGGAGGGAAATCACGAAAGAACACCCGTGTGAAACGGAACTTTCCACGAGTATAAGTCACCATTTCTCTAGTATTTGTGTGGCACACAGGGCGCGATCCCGTGCAGGGGTGGAGTTTTTTTCTGCAGGGAACGGGGCCCGGTTGGATAGTTTCTGGTTCTGATCACCTGTTTCCGAGGAGGGGACGTGATGCCCCGTAGCATGTCTTCGTATCAGCGATGGTTCGTAGCGGCAGGAATCGCATTCCTCAGCGCCGTGTCTCTCCTTCGCGCAGGGACGACCGGGAAGATTACGGGCATTGTCCGCGATCAGAGCGGTCAGCCTCTGCCGGGTGTGGCGGTGCAGATCAGCGGCCTGCGACTCGGCGGTGTGACGGATGCCGACGGGCGGTATTTCATCCTCCAGGTTCCCCCCGGAACGCACGAAGTGCAGGCCAACATGGTCGGCTACCGCACTTCGATCACGCGCGACGTGCTGGTGGGTGCCGACCGCACCACGACGCTCAACTTCACCCTTCGCGAGGAGACGATTGAGGTCGAGGCGGTGGTGGTTACGGCGGGAAGACCCCCGATCGAGGTTGACGTAACGTCTTCCCAGACAACGGTAAACAGCGCCCGCGTCGCAGAGGTTCCGGTCAACCAGATGCTGGACGTGCTCGCGTACGAACCGGGTGTTTCTATCGCGCGGGATAATGAGTTGAATATCCGTGGCGGTGGCGCGACGCAGATTCGGTTCCAGGTGGATGGACTTGACCGCACCGACGGATTGACGAACAAGCCGTACACCCAGTTGAACCAGACTCTGGTCGCCGAGGTGACGTTGCTGACGGGTGGTTTCAACGCGGAGTATGGAAACGTTCGGTCGGGTATGGTGAACGTGGTGACGAAGGCCGGAAACGAACGCGGGCCCAACCGCGGCTGGGTTTCCGGTGTGTACAGCATGACGCCGACCGCCCGCAAGAAGCACTTTGGCCCGGGCGGCTACAGCGAGGATCAGTTCGACTACCGGACGGCTCTCCTTTCGGACGCGAATACGGTCGGCGCGACGGGTGCGGCGGACCCCTACGGCGCAATCTACTGGCCGAACCTGTATGAATCCACGCGGACGGATACCGCGTTTCGCCGGGTCTGGACGGCGGCGCCCAATACGTACAAGGTGTTTGACGGATGGGCAAGCCGCGTGACCAACGCGAACGCGACCAACCGCGGCGCCGGCGTGTACGGCAAAGGCACCCGCACGAAGCCGTGGACGGCTGACCAGATCATTGAAGCGTGGAGGTACGAAGCGAACCTGAATGAGAACGTCTGGGGTTACAGCCACGAGCCGGACTGGAGCCTTGATCTGTCGGCAGGGTGGGGGCTTCCCCGCAAGCTTGGCGGTATCGTGATAGGATACGTCACCAACAAGGAAATGACGATCACCCCGGCGCTTCGGCCGTACTATCGCGATGAAACCTTCGACGTGAAGCTCACGCTTACGCCGGTGGACAGGCTGAAGTGGAGTTTCTCGTACATGCATGGAACGGGCGTTTCCACGGGGAACGGCACGAGCAGTTACGATCCGGAAATGGCGGAAACCGCGGGCTCAATCGGGATTGGCGGCGACGCAGTGTCGCTCCGCACCGCCGGCGACCTGCTTGGCACGGTGTACATGTCGAAAGGCAGCTACGGCAACAACAGGCTGAATCTTTCCTACAACAGCTTTCTGGATGCGACATTCTGGCAGTGGGGTACCGCGCTGACGTATACGATCAGCCCGGCCACCTTTGCCACCGCCGCGTTTGGTCAGACCCACACGGAGTATGAGCTTGTCCGGGACTGGCCGCGCGCGGATATCAGCGATTTCAGCACGACCGGCACGTACAAACCCTCCAGCACGTTTTCGTATCGCGCGTGGTTGCAGATGTTCGCGCTGAGCTGGTCGGATGTCAACGGCGACGGCAGGGGCGACCTTCCCAACGATCTTAATGACGCGTTGACCCCGGGCCGTGCGTTCCTTGAGTATCCGTACGGGTTCCCTTCCGCGTACAAGTCGGTTCCCTCTCAGACCGTGTATGTGAACCGTCAGTTCGTGTTTGCCCCCGGCGACACGGCGCGGGTGGTTTCGCCGCAGGGCTGGGTTCAGGAAGGGTATTATGATCTGAGCGGAACCTTCTGGCTTGGCGAGGGCGGCCAGCAGTATATGACCTCACACGCGGTGCAGACGGCGGCCCGCGCTGACATCACTCATGCGATGGGTAGCCACACATTGAAGACGGGCGCGGAGTATCTGCTTGCCGACCTTGAGTACCACGCGGAGGAGGCGTCCCGGATTATCGGTTCGCGGAGCAACTCCAACTACCGCGATTACGGCGGGAAATTCCCCGCGTCGCAGCCGTCGATTCTCGGCATCTTCCTGCAGGACAAGTTCGAATCGCAGGGGATGGTGATGAACTTCGGTCTGCGGGCGGAGCGGTTCGACGGCGGGGCGCCGGTGTTCATGCCGGACATGATTTACGACACGCGGTTGTTCAGCCCGAACAACGGGAAGTACTGGTTTGACAGCCTCTGCGTGGCGAACGGGTGGAACGTGAACGACCCGGCATGGGGGGCGTTGCCCGGTTCCATCGGCGAGGCCTGGAGCAAGTTTGAGAAGAACGGGATTCTGGACAAATTCCCGATGCCGTATGACGTGGTGGCGGCCCTGCCGCAGCGCCCGGCGAAGGCCCATTGGCGTCTGGCGCCGCGGTTTGGGATCTCCCACCCGGTGAGCGTGCGGACGAAGTTCTTCTTCAACTACGGCATCTTCTACTCCATGGCCAAGCCGGCGCAGATGTACGGGCTGGGCGAGCATGACGGGCGCACGGGTGCCCTCGGGCGTTTTGAGCAGTTATACTACCCGGAGCTCCGGCCCGCAAAGACCACCATGTACGAAGTAGGGTTCGAACAGGTGCTCCCGTTCAGTTTCGTGTTCAAAACGACGGGGTACGCGAAGTACAACGTGGACCAGGTGACGGGCGTGCAGATTCACGCCGGTGCGACGGACTCGTACCGCACGTACCGCAACGCGAACTACCAGGATATCCGCGGTCTGGAGATGAAACTTGCCCGCAACGGCCGGTTCGTAAGCGGATGGGCGACCTATCAGATCATCGCCACGCGAAGCGGGCAGACGGGATTGACGGATCTCTATCAGAATCCGACGATGAACGTGTACTACACGCCGCTGGTGACGACGAATTCGCCGGCGAACAACATCGCGGCTTCGGTGCGCGTAGGCACACCGGTTGAATGGGGCCTGTTGACGGGCGGCTGGGGCGCCAGTATTATCGGACGGTACAACGAGAACACCGGCGAAGTGATTTACAACCCTAATAACCAACCGCGGCGTGAACTTCCGCCCGAGTGGATCATGCGCGGGCGGGATTACTGGGGCGCCGACCTGAAGTTCACGAAGGACGTGGCGATCGGCCGGCAGCGGCGCGCATCGGTGTATCTGGATGTGACGAATTTCCTGAACCGTAAATATCTGAACGGCACCTACATGAATGGCAACGATTATCTTGCCTACGTGGTCGAACGGAGAGCACAGGGCGAAAAGGACCTGCGTGTGGGAGACCCCTCCACGTGGGACGCGTTGACGCAGCCGTACCGCATCAGAAAGGCGGACGGCACGTACACGCAGTGGAAAGCGCCTATCAGCCCGCGCACGGACTGGATAATGTTCCTGTATCCCAGAGCGTACCGTGCCGGTATCAGGTTTGATCTGTAGCACCGCCAACTGGGTTGACGCATCAGAAAGGAGGCCAATAATGACGGCTACTATGCGTCGTTGGTTCACGTGGGCCGGTATGATGGGGGCGTTGGTTCTGACGTTCTCGTCAACGGTAATGGCAAACACGCCGCAATCGGTCATGCATCTCGGCCGAATCTGGCACCATCCGGAGTACGACGGAGCCGAGGGCTGGTCGGGCTCGGGCCCGATTTATCCCGCGGGTATTCCGACGGCTGCCGACGAGGACAACTCCGTCAAGCGCGGGTGGATAGGTCAGGTGCAGAAGTTCGGCGTGTATCTCACCACAACGGACTGGACAAGCCCGTTGAACACCGCGCTGGAGTATACATCGTCCTACTGCTTCCGCAGCATGGACTATGCGTACTACCGCGTGTACGTCACCGAAAAGGGTGACTACAACTTCCCGGTGGGGTGTCAGGAAGTCTTCCGCTGGACGCGTCCGACGATTGTCGCGGGCGATTCCACGCTCAAGTTCTTCCCCGGACCCGGACCGGCGGCGTACCCGGATAACCCCGGCGTCGGCCCTCGTCCGACTCCGGTGGTGGATCCGACCCTTGTGACGGAAGAGGCGATTGACGTGACCTGGCGGTTCAGCCAGGGTGTCGAGTATCGCCGTCGTCAGTACGGGTACGGCATCACCACGGCTCATCAGGACTACGTGCTGTTCGACACCCGGTTCGTGAACAACGGCAAGTGCTATGGCGACACGGTTCTTGCCGATCCGGCTCCCTTCACGATGACGGGACAGACCATCCACAAGATGATCTTCGGGCAGGCGTACGACTACCGGAACAACCACGCGCCGGGCGCGAAACAGGTCGGTAAGGACAACGAAGGCATGTACATCCAGCCGTGGGGCGCCTCGTTGAACTCGGTCGCCCTGTTCTACGATCTGGACAGCGACGATGCCGCCGCTCCCGGACCCGACTGGGGCGACCCGAGCGAGAACGCCGCGATGGAAGGCCATCTGACGGGCAACGCGTACATGGCGATCGGTCCTGTGTTCGCAAGCAAGGGCCCCGGCAGCCTGTATGGCACGAACGACCCCGATCAGCCGGCATTCCGGATGATGCACAACGAGCGTGGTCTGGACTTCGCCGGCAAGGCGTATTCCCCGGCCAACTCGCAGGAATTGCGTGAGTTCCTGACCGACGGCGCCCTCCAGATGCCGATTGATCAGAGCTTCCGCACGTATGCTCCGACTGCCGCGATCAAGGACGAGGATCCGGGTGCTACCGCCATTCTGGGCTACGGCCCGCTGGGCGGCGACAAGGCGCTGAGCCCCGCCAATGTGAAGGTTCATGGTTGGGACCTCGCGTTTGGCGATTCGGTTCGTCTGGTTCAGGTGGTTGCGGGTGGTGGTATTGATGCGTACGAAGGTCAGCGTATCGGCCAGTACTGGAACGCGCAGAAGGCTGCCAGCGCCGCTCCGGATACCTGGATGAGTGCCGCGGATCAGGCTCTCGTTCAGACCGGTATGGACACGGTGAAGAAGGCCCTCGCGCTTGCGTACTGGAACTTCTACGGCTCCTTCCCGGCCAATGTTGACGCCGCGAAGAAAGCCGCATGGGGTATTCCGAACTACGTGAATTCGAAGCCTGCCGCGTACAACCAGCCCTTCAACGTTCCCGATCCTCCGCGTCCGCCGGCCTACTTCAGCGTGAAGGCGCTGGCGAAGGGTGGTATCGTGGTGCGCTGGACTCGTGAATCGGAATCGGCTCCCGACTTCGATACCGGCGTGAACGACTTCGCCGGATATCGCGTGTATCGCTGGGAAGCCTCCCGTCTGACGAAGCCCGTCATCGTGAAGCAGGGTCCGGCGAGCTCCTTCTGGGCAGTTGCTCAGGATGAAGCGGGTCCCGGCCCGGCTGGCTTCGCGTATGTGGACGACCAGGTTACCACCGGTACGGATTACTGGTATGCCGTGACGGCGTACGACGACGGAACGCAGAACTGGGCGGAACCGGGCAAGTCACTGGAAAGCGCGTATTTCTGGTGCTGGACCGGGTACACCTCGAAGGGCGTAACGGCGCCGACGTTGAACGGTCAGGGTGTTGATGTTGCTCGCGCGAATCGGTTTGCGCTCGAGCAGAATGCGCCGAACCCGTTCAACCCGTCCACGACGATCCGGTTCGCGGTTCCCGCGAATGGCAATGTTCGTCTGACGATCTACGACGTAAACGGCCGCATCGTTCGCACGCTGGTTGATGGCAGCGTTCTTGCCGGCAGCCACGAAGTAGTGTGGGATGGTATGGACATGACCGGTCGCGCGGTTGCGAGCGGCGTGTACATCTATCGCCTCACGACGGCGAACAACGAGATGACAAAGCGGATGACGCTGGTGCGTTAGTCCGTAGTTGGCGGAACACCGGTACCGGGGGCGGCAGAGAGCCGTCCCCGGTACTGACAGATAAACGATTTGAAGCAACATGCGAACGAGCACATCGGAGAGCGGGCAGCGCGCAGGCTTCTCCGGTAGACGTGTCGCTTTGGCCGGGCGAAGGGGTGCCGTGGAGGCGCAGTGATGGCCAGAGGACCACGTATACTATGCCCGCGAAGACGCACCGGAAAGGACTTGGTGAGATGAATACCCGATTACGCCACTGGTGGATAGCCGGAGTCGCGTTTGCATTCGTGCTGATCGCATTGCCGCGAGTTTCTCACAGTGCGGTGAGCACGCTCGACAGCGTTATCGTTATCCCGAATCCGTATAACCTGTCGGGACGCACGTACGGTCCGCAGCCTCCCGGCGGTTCAATCGAGGCAAACGAGCGTATTCGTTTCGCCAACCTGCCGGCGCCCTGCACGATCAAGGTCTACACGTCCGCGGGGAACCTTGTGGCGACGATCAATCACACAGGGGCGAATACGGCCGTTTCGGATCTTGAGAACTACTACTGGAGCGGGCGCAACGCGGACAACCAGTACATCGTCAGCGACGTGTATATCTATGTGGTGGAATCACCCACACTCGGGCGGAAGATTGGTAAGTTCATCGTGATTCGTTAGCCTGGCTGACCCGTGGTGGTTGCCCCGTAGTGGCTGACCGGTGGGTCAGCACGGGTGACGCTTCGTCAGCAGGCTGGCGGCACAGATAGATGATGTGCAGCGGACTGGCTCTCGGTGCGCTGAGAAGGAGCTTCTGGATGAACAGTTTGAAAGCGAGTTGGGTGATCGGGTTTGCCGCCTGTGTGGTGGCAGCGACTGCGTCCGCGCAGACGACCGTTCCGGGGTATACCGGCACGAACTATGATCCGCCGACGCCGAAGTGGAAGGGTCAGGCCGGTATGACGTTCCTTCAGATTGGCGGCAGCGCCCGCGCTGAGGGGATGGGAGGCGCCTTCAACGGGATCAAAGGGGATCCGTCGGCGATCTTCTACAATCCGGCAGGGATGGCGTCGCTCGGGAAGGCCGGTGTGTACGCGAATCAGACGAACTGGCTGGCCGAGATGAAGGTGACGCATTTCGTCGGCGCGGGGAGAGTCGGGCCGGCAATTGTGGGCGCCACCTTTGTCAACATGGATTACGGCGACATTGCAGGCGCGCAGATTGTCTCCAGCACGGTTGACCCCCGGGGATACCAGAGCACGGGAAACCTTTCTCCGGAGACGTGGTCGGCGGGTGTGTTTGGAGCCATCCAGATGACGGACCGGTTCAGCACTGGTGTGCACGTGAAGTACTGCGTGCAGGACTTCAGCCCCAGCAGGATCTACTCGTTCTCCACGAGAGATTACCTTGCCACGGAAAACCGGAACCGCGTCGGAACGTTCGCGGTTGACCTGGGCACGCAGTACGTGACGGGGCTGCGGAACATCGCGCTGAACATGTCACTCCAGAACTTCGCCCAGCCGCAGAAGTACGTGGAAGTCAAGTTCGACCTCCCGGTTACCTATCGCGTCGGCCTTTCCGCGGAGCTGTTTGAGCTTGTGACGGGCAACGAGTTATCCGGCCAGCGCGTGATGCTGTACGCGGATGGTATGGATCAGAAAGACGTGTCGCTCGATGTGGCGATGGGAGCGGAGTACCTCGCGGATCTTTCGCAGTTCGTGCCGGGTGTGAAGGTGGGCCTGCGTGCCGGACGTCGCGCGGCGGTGAACCAGGACGGCTGGCTGAGCTTCGGCGGCAGTGTGCAGTTCGGGATGTCGGGCTACAACGCGCGCTTCGATTACGCGTACAACGATTATGGCCCCGGACTTACCGCGAACCGCGTCGGCCTGAGCCTGACGATGGACTGATTCGCGGTGTGAGTGCAACGCGAGCAGGCGGCGGGAGCAATTCCGCCGCCCGCTTTTTTTGTGGGGGGGGAGGTCACGCGTTCTTTTGCGCAAAACGTTCCACGGAGCCGAGGGCAAGGCTCATGGGATCCTCCACGCGCATGATTTCCCGCTGGTAAAACGCTTCCCCGTACGTGGCGGCGATCTGCGCGCCGTAGTACCGCCCGCGCGCTTCTATTGTGCCGAGGAAGTGCGGTGAGGAGATGTATGTCGGCTCCCCGCCGGGGTCTGCGCCGGGGACGTTCAGTTGCGATGCATAGCATCGAATCGCGGCCATCTTCGCGTCCCATTCCTCGGTGACGTCCACCACAAATGTGGGCAGAAAGAGGCTGTGCATCATGTAGTGGATGACGCGCAAAGGGCGGTGATGCGGCTGCCCGGTCTCCCACTTGGCGAGTCCGGCGCGGAATACGGCATCCGGCACGAGGCGGCCGGCGGCTCCGTGATCCGGGTGGCGGCCTTCCTCAGGGTGTGGAGCCAGAACGAGGGTGGGACGGGTTGCGCGGATGAGCCTGATGAGTGCGTTCATGGCGTGCGCGTCCGGTTCGATACGGGCATCCGGCAGACCCAGGTTGACGCGGTAGGTGATGCCGAGTGCTTGTGCCGCGCACCGGGCCTCTTCAGCGCGTTCTTTCGCGGTTCCGCGGGTGCCCATCTCTCCGGCGGTCAGGTCGGCTATTCCGACCCGGTATCCGAGCTTCCTCAGTTTCACCAGCGTGGCGCCGCAGCTCAGTTCCACGTCATCGCGGTGGGGTCCGATTGCGAGGGCATCGAGGTGCTCTTCCGGAATGTCGGGGTACGCGCTCACGGTGTGTCCTCATTCAAGGCGTGTTGAAGGGCGTCAGACAGGACGAACTCCCCGGCGGGCAGACAGAACAGGTCATTCACGCCGGCACCGGCGACATCGCGCATTCCGCGGGTGCCGATGAAACCGCACGTCACGCTCGCGTAGTGTGCACGCACGGTGACGCGCACGGATTCGCCGGTGGCCAAGTGGAGTTCCCCATCGCGGGACCGAAGCGTGCGCAATACGTTGACGGACTGGCTCACCGGGGTTTCGGCAAACACGACAAGGGCGGCGTCGCCACACATTTTGACAACCTCGCCCCCCGCCGGCAAGACGGTGCATTCAACCTGCCGGCAGAATGCATCAACCAGGCGGAACACGTCGCCGCTGGCGTGTGTTCGAACGTAATCGCCGAAGCCCGCGATGTCAACAATCGCGATGACACATCGCCGGTCGGCGGGGGAAAACGAATCCCGCGGGTTCATGCTGTGCTCCTGCTTCCATTCCCGGGTCATGGAACGGCAAAAGGCGGCCCGGGCAACACAGGCGCGTGCACTCTGTTGACGCGACAGTCGTGTGGAACGATACTCATAAGTATTGGACGGAATGCGTCGGGCGCAATCCGTCCGGATTGTGCGCGGGACAACTCCTGCAACGAGGTTTTCCATGAGCGGGGCGACTCCTCAGGCGCTGGACAAGGCCTTTCAGGTTGTTGACGCCGTTACGCGGTTGAAGGGCGTTACGGGGGCGTTGCTGATTGACCCCGACGGGTCAACCGTTGCGCAGGATTTCCGCTCGGACGACGATCTGAAACGCGCTTCCGCCATCGGCACGACGCTGCCGTTCGAACTGACGAAGGCCGCAAAAAGTCTCAAAATGGGCCTCGTCAGCGACCTGACCATCCAGACCGTTCACGGGGCGTTGAGGGTTTGCCAGAACGACGGTATCTGGTTGCTGGTGTTCATCGGTCCGCGCGCCAACCTCGGCATGTTGAACATTGAGATGCGTGCCGTCCGTGAGCTGTTTGCGTCCGTTTTCCAGGACGATGTGAAAAGGGGAATGGACGCAGAGAAGCAGCGCATCCTGGAGGTCATTGAATCCACAGGGGCCGTGGACAGTGTCATTGACAAGCGACGCGGCGACCTGAAAGCGATGAGAATGCTTCACGAGATGGTGTTCCGCATCGCGATTGACGCGGGCATCGGTCGGGAAACGATCAGCAGGACGATTAACGACATCAACTACCGGATTTACCGCGACTCTCTCGTGGATATCGGGTTCGATTTCTTCAATCGGAAAGCGCTGGATACCTACGACCCCGCCCTTGCGGAGCGCGTCATGGAGGAGCAGATCAAGGGGATTGCGGGCCTGGTGACGGTGCAGCAGGGGAAAGGCTGAGCGCGCGATCAGCCGTGCGTCAGCGACTTTCCTGGCTCGTATCTCGCCGTGCGGGTGCTGCCTGCCGTGATTGGGCTTCCAGCCGGCGTTCCCTTGCTTCCAGATCGGCTTGAATGCGCTGAAGCCGCCGTTCCCATTCGTTGAGCCGGATATTACGCTGCTCCACCAGTTCCATCGTGCGCTTCGTGTTTTCCCAGTATCCCGCGTCCTCGAAGTATCCACGGAAAAGCCAGTTTGTGCGCAGCGCTTCCATATTCACCGCGAGTTTCTGGGATGAGATGTCGAGGTTGGCGAGCACCCTGTCCAGCCTGGTATAGACGGAGTCGTCGGTCAGGAGCCTCCCGACGGTTCCCTGGCCCTGCATGACGTTGCGGGACACGAGGTCGATGGTGGCGCGGGTCTGTTCGGCCGAACGGGCTATGGAATTGGCGGCACGGGTGATTTCGGCAATGGCTTCGGTTCCACGGTCGAGCATCTGTTTGCTGCTCGCGATCGTGTTGTTGAGGGCAACATAGGCGGAGTCATCGGTCATCAGCTTGCCGAGAGTGCCTCGTCCCTCCTGAAGGTCCCGCAAGATGGCATTGGTTGCCTTCGCGGTTCGCCGGAATTCGGAACCGGCGTCACGCAGGGTATCCGCCGCAACGCTGTAGTGCGTGAGCGTGCGGTCGACACTGCCTGCGATCTCCCCGGCAAGTCCCTGAACGTTCCGAAGTGTTCCGTCCGCGGTTGCGGCCACGCGGCGAAACTGCGCCAGGGAGGAGATTACGGTATCGTACAGCGCGGGGTTGTTGACCAGTTCGCCGAGGGTTCCCTGTCCGGCGTCCACCTTCTGGAGGATTGACGAACCGGCCGCGAGCAGGTCCGCGCTGTTGATGACAACGGCATCAAGGTGTTCCAGTGCGCGGTCGATGTTTGCGCTGAAACGGTGAAGCTGGATCGGCGACTGGCCCTGAATGGTTCCGCCTTCCGGTACTTCCGGTTCGTCAGGTGATCCGGGCACAATAATGACGATACGGGCGCCGAGCAGGCCTTCGGTGTCGATGATGGCTTTTGAGTCTCTCCTGATGAGCCGGCGGGCGTCCCCGCGGATTCTGAAGGTGACGACGACACGGTTCTGCGACAGCTCCGGGAGTGCGATCTTTTTGACCGTGCCGACGTTGATTCCTGCTATGCGGACGAATGCACCCTCCTGCAGGCCGCCGACGTCTTCGTAGGTGGAGTAGATTTCGTAGACATCCTCGAAAAGTTGCTTGCGGGCGCCCAGAACGAACAGCGCACCGACAAACACCGCGAACCCCAGGATCACGAAAACTCCCGTGCGGATCGCCGTCCCTGAGCCTTTTTTCGACGCCATGGTTGCCTATTCCTCACCAATGTCCAGCGGTTCACGCGTGAACTCCGAGGCCATGAAGAACTGGACCAGCGGTTTGTCGCAACTCCTGATAGTATCCCAGGTTCCCGACACAAGCACACTTCCTCTGTGCAGGAAGGTAACGGAATCCGCCACAAGGCGAGCGCACGGCATGTCGTGGGTAACGACGATACCGGTAACGCCGCGTTCGTCTTTCAGGCGGGCTATGAGCTGGCTGATCTCGTTCGAGGTGACGGGATCCAGTCCGGTCGTCGGTTCATCGTAGAGTATGACTTCGGGCTCCGTCATAAGCGTGCGAGCGAGAGCACAGCGTTTCCGCATTCCGCCCGAGAGGTCGGAAGGGTTCTTGTCGACCGCTCCCTCCAGACCAACCCAACGGAGTTTCTCGTGCGCGAGGCCGGTCTTATCTTCTTCACTCAGGTCTTTGCGCGAGCGCAGCGGGAAGACCATGTTTTCGAGCACGCTCATGGAGTCGTACAGCGCGCCGCCCTGGAAGAGGAAGCCGACGCGGCTGCGCCAGGCCTCCAGCGTGGTCTGGTCCATCTGCGCGACCTCGACTCCCTCGGCCAGTACGGCGCCTTCGTCGGGGTCCAGCAACCCGACGATGCATTTCAGGGAGACGCTTTTGCCGGTTCCAGATCTTCCGAGGACGACGTGCGTTTCTCCTTTGCGGACCGAAAAGGTTACGCCGCGCAGAACATGAAGGTCGCCAAACGATTTGTGCAGGTTCACGAGATCAATCATTCGTCGTTCCCGGCCACGCGTGTGGATGGGGTGCTCGCTGGCGTCGTTTGAGGATTAAGATACGCAAATCGGCGGGCTCCGGCGAGGGCAGAAGCACACCGCGGAGCGGGTGACTCCGCAGCAGGGTTCCGGTGCGACAGGGAAGGAGCAGTCAGAGGGTGGCAAAGCGAACGACAATCAAGATTACCCCGCGCGTACCGCGTGCGCCCTTTTCGGCGCCGCCATCGCGCGTGCATGACCGCACTCGGAGACAGCAGAAGGTGGGAGAGCCATTTGAGGATGGCACGCCGGAGTTTCAGAGGCCCGAGTATCGCTTCTGCCCTCGCTGTGGAACGCTGCTTGAACCTGCTCTTGAGCACGACGTCGTCCGTCCGACCTGCCCGGAGTGCGGATTCATCGTGTACTACAATCCCGCGCCGGCGGTTGGCGCGGTTATCACGCGTGAGGGCGAGATCCTGCTGGTGAAGCGCGCCCACCCTCCGAAGGAAGGTCTCTGGAGCCTGCCCGCCGGTTTCATGGAGTTTGGAGAGAAGCAACTGGATGCGCTGGCCCGGGAAGTGCGGGAGGAGACGGGAATCGAAATCCGCGCGGCAACGTTGCTTTCCGTGGAAGACGCTGCGGACGACCCGCGCACTCATGCACTCCTGATCGCGTTCATCGCCGATGAGTGGGAGGGCGAACCACGCCCCGGAGACGACGCCTCCGAAGTGCGGTGGTGGCCGGTTGACGATCTCCCGCAGATGGCGTGGCAGAACCATGTTCGCGTGGTGGAGAAGGCGCGGGAGTGGCTCGGCCTGTGAGAGTTCTGGCAGTAGATTACGGGGATAGGCGTGTCGGGCTGGCGGTTTCCGACGAACTCGGGATTGCCGCGCACGGTCTTCCCACCCTGCAGGTGAAATCGCGGAAAGAGGCAGTGCGAGCGGTCGTTCAGGCGGCAAAAGAGCACGGCGTTTCACGCATCGTGATCGGCCTGCCGCTGAATATGGACGGAACGGAGGGGCCCCGGGCACTGGTGACACGGGAGTTCGGGCGGGAATGTGAAGATGCACTGGCCGCAGAACGGTGCGAGATTCGGGTGGAAATGCTGGATGAGCGCCTGACTACGATGCGTGCGCGCGCTGCGCTGCGCGAGCAGGGATTGAGAGAGCGGAGCCAGCGCGCGAAAGTGGACAGAGTATCGGCCACGGTGCTTCTGCAGGATTACCTTGCCGCACAATCGGCCACAGAGGGCAACGATGACGGATGATACCCGCAAAGGAGCAGATTGCCTGAGTTGGCCCACCATCATCCACGTGGCGGCGACGGACGTGGGATGGTTGGTCATCCTGCTGCCGCTCAGCGTTGTGTTCCGTGCTCTCCTGCTCATCGCGACCGGATACTACCGCCTTCGCAGGCGGAGCCGGTTTCTGGGGGGTGCGTATGCTCTGGGTGTTGTCGGGGCGCTCGCCTGGCTTTTCGCCCGCATCCTGCGGCTCTGGAGAGATTGAATGCGGAACGACCAGGGGAACCCCTCTCCGCAGGTGTCAGAAGGACGCGAGCGAGACAGCGGATACACGGATTCCCTCACCGTGAAAGCACTTGCACGCCTCGCGGGCGTGCTGGCGTTGTTCGCGGTGGTGGTGAGTGCGGGATGGGTGGCTCTCGATACGGTACGATTCCTGTACACGCCGCCGCGGGGGGCAGGTCTCTACCGCGTGGAGATTCCCGCTGGTGCGACACCCCGGGAGATCGGACGGATACTTGAATCGCACGGAATTGTCCGATCCGCGAGGATCTTTGCGTACGCGTCCTGGCGCAGAGGGTTTGCGAGAGTACACCGCGGCGGAGAGTACTGGCTGGACGGGGGTCAGAATGTGTTCCGCGTGCTCGATCAGGTAGCGCGCGGCGGGCGCCCGATCCGGCGGGTGACGATCCCTGAGGGCTACACCGTGGCGGAAATCGCCGGTGTTGTCGAACGCACGCTTGGCATTCCGCGGGACAGCATGCTCGCGCTTTCGCGGGACACGGCACTCGTGCGACGATATGCGCTGAAAGGCGCGCCATCGCTCGAAGGGTTTCTCTTCCCCGACACCTACTTTATCGATTCCGGGGCGACTGCAGGGCACGTCGTGCGTGTGCTGACCCAGCAATTCCACCGGGTTTTCACGCCAGAGATGGTCAGGCGTGCGGAGCAACTCGGCATGACGCCGCTCGAGGTTATCACGCTGGCATCCGTTATTGAAAAAGAGGCGGCAGTTGCGTCGGAACGGGCGGTTATCGCGCAGGTGTTCTACAAGCGTCTTAAGACAGGTATGGGGCTGGAATCCGACCCGACGGTGAAGTACGCGATGGGTTCAGGGCCGGTAAACCTGAGTCTTCGGGATATCCAGCTGGATTCCCCTTACAATACGTACCGGTATCGCGGCCTCCCGCCCGGACCGATCTGCAACCCCGGAAAAGCGGCTCTGGACGCCGCGCTGTATCCGGCAGACACCGACTTTCTCTATTTTGTTGCCAACTGGGATGGAACGCACGCGTTCTCGAGGACGCTCGGAGAGCACAACGCGGCGAAGGCCGTGAGCAAACGGCGTTACCGGGAATGGAAAGCAGCACGGGGTGCGGCCGGCACCTGACGCGGGGATTCGGAGAAGCCCGTGGAGGTATCGAGCGGCAGGAGGATTTTGACGAGAGTCCCTTTGCCAAGTTCGCTTTGCAGCGACAGGTGGCCGCTTTCGCCGTAGAGTGAGGTGATCCTCTCGCGGACGTTGCTCAGGCCGATTCCTTTCCGGATCGACTGCTCAAGTTGCCTGCCTGTCATTCCGATGCCGTCATCTTCCACCTCGATGGCAAGCGTTCCTGCTTCCGCGTGTGCGCGGATTGTAACGGTGCCGCCCTGTTCCCGCCCTCCTATGCCGTGTTTCACCGCGTTTTCCACGATGGGCTGAAGCAACATCATCGGTACGCGGGCGTTGACGACGTCCGGCGCGATGTCTTTCTGGAGACGCAGCCGGTCGGCTCCGAATCTGATGCGCTCGATGTTGAGGTAGTCCTCTACAAAATCGAGTTCCGCTTTCAGGGGGCAGAGGTTCTCCCGTGAGTAGAGCAACCGCCGCAGGATGGCGGAGAGCTTGATGATTACGATGCGGGCCTGGTCAGGATGGGTGCGAATGAGCGAATTGATGGTGCTCAACGTGTTGAACAGGAAATGAGGGTTGATCTGGTCGCGCAGCGCATCCAGCCGCGCTTCCGCAAGGAGGGCCTCCTGCCGGCGGAGCCGCGCTTCCATGCGCGGGGTGTTCCAGATTTTCAGTGACACTCCGACGGATGTGAGACACATCAGCACGATGATGTAGTAGGCAACCGGTTCGGTCGGGCTGTAGCTGAACAACCATCGGGGGTTTGTCCACCGCGCGCACTCGGTTCGGAATACCTCCGCTCCCGCGCCCACGACAAGCACGACAAGGCGCGGGTCGAGCACGTGTTCCGTTCTCCACCGGCGCCATGTGGCAACCGTATCGCTGAAGGGTACTGGGGAGAAAAACCAGATGCTGCCGGGGTCTTTCAACGATGCGCGCGTGATTCCGGCGCTGATGCCGACGATGCTGCCAGCGATGGGGGCCAGCAGCTCGCCGTGCCGCAGGGGAACCAGACCACCGATAATTCCTGTCCACACCCCCGCCGCGGTACCCATGATGAAGCCGGAAAGCAGGGGAGCCACGACGAGCAGATCCGCACTGGTGTAGCCAAGATTGATTCGCGTCCACGCACCTGCTGCCGCGATCACCCCGAGCACGAGCCCGAACTCCGTTCGTTCCCTGGTGCCGGGATGTTCGTGCAGGAGCAGGGCGACGAACTTCCGGAAACGGAGAAGCAGGCTCGCGACCATGGCGACAATTGCGACATGGACGAGAAGCTTGGCGAAGAGGTGATTGTATTCCGCGAAAACGGCCTGAATCCAGTTCAGTACCTCGTTCACGGTCTTTTCTCCAGACGCTGGTGCCGGGTGTAGGAGTTGGGAAGCAGGAGGCAGGGTATGTCGAGGGAACGGGCGGCCTCGTACCCGACAACGCTGTCTTCCAGAGCAAGGCACTCTTCCGGAAGGGCCCCGCAGGCGTCCAGCGCCGCGCGGTAACACGCCGGGTTGTCCCTGCTTTTTTCCCGTCCAGAAACCACCAGATCGAAAAGGTGGCCGAGTTTCGTTGCCTCAAGCACGGCGTGTACCTGATCTCCCCCGGCAGTGGTGACGAGAACCGTCTTGCCTCTGCCCGTTACGGCAATTCCCTCGCGGAACCGTTCTACCAGCGCCACAACCGGCGACAGCACACGCGCCTGCAGAGCCTCGGCGTCCGAATACAGAACCCTCCGGTGCTGTTCCCGCAATTCCCAGAGCTCGTCCGCCGAAATGGCGAGGCAGTAGTGGCGGATCATCGCCCTGGCGATGTCGATTCCCGGCATACCGACATACCGGGAGTAAATCCTCGTCTGTTCCTCCGGGTCCAGATCGGTTCCCCTGGCATCCACGATTGCACGGCGAAGGGCTTCATCTTTGAGCCCCTCCGTATCCACAAGGGTGCCGTCCATATCGCACAACAGGTATACCGGGGCGACCGTCGTGTGCTCTATCACCGCTCTTCGCTCCTTTCGGCGTCAGTTCGCGGGGCAGCTCCACGAAAACGCTTTCGGGAGGTGCGTGAACGGACTGGTGTCGAACCGGTACGGGAGCGGGTACCCGCGGAACTTCCATTGCGCCAAATCCAGCAACGCGGTCCAGTCTGCGATTCCATGCTGATGCCCGCCTTCACGGAAATGGATGCCGATGTTGTGCTCGACACCGAGAAAGCGGAACACCTCCCGTGCCGCGAGGTACGTCTGCCATGTTCCTTCCGGGTTTGCCCAGAGGTCGCCGAGTCCTTCCGTGGAAAGCATGGCGCGGGGCGCGCACGCGGCTTTGAGGAAGTGCTGGTCAAACGGCATTTCCTGTTCTCTGCCTATCCACTGCCACAGGTCGGGTCCGAACCAGAACTCGAATGGTCCGCGGATGATCGCCATGGTTTCCGATTTCGGGCCCTGCCAGCGGTAACATCCTGCGCCTCCACACCCGGAACCGTTGGGGGCCGTCAGAGCAACTCGTTCGTCGGTTGCGCCCGCGAGCAGCGCTGCTTTGCCGCCCCTGGAATGCCCGGTCACCGCGATGGCATGCGTGTCCACTATTTCCAGGGTGGTGAGGAAGTCGATGCACCGGTGGTACCCCCACGCCCACGCGGCAAGAGCGCCGAACCGCGCTTCCGGGTAGATCGCGTACAACCCGGAATTTCGTTCCGGAAGCGCAATATCCGGCACCACTTCGACCCGGCTGAACTGCGCCGAGATGAATCCGCGCCGCATGATGGCAAGGAGTATCTCGTCCGTCAACGTGCGCCAGCACCCGTCTCCGTTGAGGATCACCGGAAACGGCCCCTCGCCCGGCGGGACGACGAGGTCAAGACGAATGTGAAATGCAGGGTGGTCTTCAAGCAAGATGCGGTACTGGGAGTACTGCGCATCCAGGATGCGAGCCATTTTGTTGGTGCTCAGGCGTTCCCCGCGCACACCGGCAGGGGTCGGCGGAAGGCCTCCGTATTCGGTATCAACAATCGTACGCAGCATTTCCCGCCGCCGTTGGGGCCACTGGTCCGGGTCGGTTAACCGGGTGCCGTCATCGCACACGAAAGGGTCGGGAAGCTCGATGCGCGAGGGGGATTCGGTTTCCAAAGAGATGTCTCCTGTGAGAACAGAGTTGATCACGGTTCTCCGGTTCGGGAACGCGTACGAAATGTAAGGTGGGAGGGGAGCGGAGGAAACCGAAACGGCGTACACAAAGAGGCGCCTCCTGCCGGAACGCAGGAGGCGCCGATGATTCTCGTATCGGTGGTGAATCAGCGATTCATCATCGGCCTGCGGCCAGCTCCGGGAGCCGGGGCCTGCATCCCCTGCATGGCGCACGGCGGCTGCCATGATGGATCGAGGAATTTGGTGAGTTGCTCCTGGGTGAGGACACCGCGTATCTGAATCATCTCCTGAGTACGCAGCGTCTGAAGCTGCGTGCGCAGGTTGCCGATGGCGGTCAGTTTCGCGTTGACCTGATTCATGTTGGGCTGGGTGGCCTGAAGCAATTGCTGCAGGTCAATCTGTGCAACGCGGATTTCGCTCTGCTTCGGGATGATCTGCTTCTGGAAATCCTCCTGAATCCTCCGCACGCGGGCCCACTGGTCGGAGGTCAAATTCAATGCCTGAAGGCGCATCAGACCCATACCACGCCCCGCCATTCCAGCGCCCATACCGCGGCGGCCGTACATCATCGCCTGACCACCCGGTGCCGCCATGCCCATACCGGTTCCCGGCGGGCACATGCCGGGTCCCATACCCGCACCCATTCCCCTCATGGCGAACATCCCCATCGCGGGGGTGCCGTCTTCGTCGTCCGCGGCCGGGGAAGAAGGCGTCTGCGCAAAAACTGCCACCGCGGCGAGGCTGAGACCCGCGAGGGCTCCGAAAATCCACAGGTTCTTTTTCACGTTCCAAACCTCCAGAAAAAAGTAGAAGCTAATTACCGGCGCCGTTTCACAAGGATGAACGGGCTGGCCTGGTGCTTTATTGTGTTCCGCAAATACACACGGCGGCGGCCGGAGGAAGACGGCGCCTGCCGAACTCTGCCGGTGCGCCCCCTGGTTTCGTATACTAGATGAACAGACAAATGGTTCCATCAAGGGCACGTTTCGCGGTGCGGGCCTTTTGGTCCACGCGCCAGCACGGACGTCATCTCAAAGGAGTCCCTTCGTGAGCAACATGGAAAACCACGCGAAAGTTCTTATCCTCGGGTCCGGTCCCGCCGGGCTTACCGCCGCTATCTACGCTGCGCGCGCCGACCTTGCGCCGCTTGTGGTTGAGGGCGGGCAACCGGGGGGGCAGCTCATCATCACGACGGAAGTGGAAAACTTTCCCGGGTTCCCGGAGGGAATCATGGGGCCGGAGCTTATGGATAACATGCACCGCCAGGCCGAGCGCTTCGGTGCGCGTTTTGTATACGGCGTGGCAACGGAGGTGGATCTCTCACGGCGGCCTTTCGTGGTGGACGTCGAGGGCACGAACTACACGGCGGATACACTGATTATCAGCACCGGGGCTTCGGCACGCCTGCTCGGGTTGGAATCGGAGGCGCGGCTCATGGGGCACGGCGTGTCCGCCTGCGCCACATGCGACGGTGCGTTCTTCCGGAACCAGAAAGTGCTGGTGGTGGGTGGAGGTGATTCGGCGCTGGAAGAGGCCAATTTCCTGACGAAGTTTGCGTCGGAAGTCTGCATCGTCCACCGGCGGGATGAACTCCGGGGCTCGCAGATCATGCAGAAGCGCGTGCTCGCGAACCCGAAAATACGCATGATCTGGAACTCGGTGGTGGAGGACATCCTCGGAGATCCGGCCACCGGAGTGACCGCGGCAGTGCTGCGCAATGTGAAGACGAATGCGCTTACAGAAGAGCCGTGCCAGGGAGTGTTCGTGGCGATAGGGCACTCACCGAACACCGAGGTATTCAAGGGAAAGCTCGATCTGGACGAAAAGGGGTACATCATCACAAAGCCGCACTCGACGAAAACAAACGTCACGGGTGTGTTCGCGTGCGGTGACGTGATGGATTCCTCGTACCGGCAAGCCATCACCGCTGCGGGAACCGGCTGCATGGCCGCGCTTGACGCCGAGCGGTTCCTCGCGGAGAATGAGTGAACGCACCCGGTTGCGTCCTGTTCTGAACCACCCGTAGCCGCGGTTGCCCCCCTTTCGGGGTTGGGCACACCCGGCCCCTAACCCGGGGCGACAACGCCTCGTGACTACCCCCGCCGGCTCGCGCCTCTGCCGACGGGGGGCTTGTGTTTCGCGCTGCGCGGCGTACTATTCGCTGTATTCCACCTTTCCCGGCGCCCTTCTCTGTTTGTTCGCCATAGACAGTTCCTGTCGCCCGGCGAGACACAATCCCGCCCCCCGGCAGAGAGAGGAGACAGACAATGCGCGCCAGGATTCCGGGTATTCTCTCGATCGCTCTGCTGGGCATGGTGGGACAGGCGGCAGCAGCGCCTGCGCCGGCTCCGCCTCCTGTGGCCCGCCCGGCAAGAGCCGCATCGGACCACGTGCCGCTTGCAATGCGGTGGCTCGACATCAACAACTTCAGATGCCCCATCACCAATTACGCGTTTATCGGGAAGAACGACATTGACAACCGCGCCGGAGGGGAATGGCCGGCAGGTTCGGGCGAGGAGTATCTGTTCGGCAGCGGCATCCTGATCGCCGGAACGGTTGACCAGGAGCCCTTCACGGAAACCCTCGGCGCACGCACGGCATACTCGTTCCGTCCCTCCTCGACCAATCCTCTCGGCTGGCAGGAACTCGGCGCAACCGAAAGCGGCGCCGGAAGCCGCGCAATTCTCACGGATCCCCGTGCTGCGATCGGGTACAATCCCTCCGGTCGCGCGAGCGAGATGTCACCGTTGACGAAGGTGTTCGTCAGCGCCGAACCTGACTGGCCGCTGGGTGTTCCCACTTCGGTACTCGACACCTACACCGAATATGATGATCAGGACCCGACGCGCTGGAATACGGGTGAGGGATCGAACTCGGGTGCCGACGCCGGGGAATGGTCGGGAACTCCTGACAACACCACCGTTGCGACGTATGGCCTCGGCGTGAAAGTGAAACAGACGACGTACTCCTGGAATTACGCCGGCAATTCTGACATCCACTTCATCGTGTTTGACGTAGAGAACATCCGGGCGGACGGAAGAGCGATAAACAACTGCTTCATTGGAATGGTTGCCGACCCCGACATTGGGAGCAATGCGTCGGACGACATGACGGGTTTCGACGCCACGCGCAACCTCGGCTACGCATATGACAGTGATTTTTCCGAGGTCGGGTTTCGCCGTGTTCCGGGTTTCCTCGGGTACCGTTTCCTCAAAAGCCCCGTGGCCGATCACGATATCGACAGGAACGGCGACGGTGTGATTGACGGTAACTCAGTCATGATCAACGGAGTTCCGGTGAAGGACGTTCATGCGGGAGAACAGATCGGATTGCACGCGTTCAAATCGTTCAACCAGGCCAGCGGTGACCCGGATACCGAATGGGAATGGTACATGGCGATGGCGGGACACAATTTCCGCGAGGATCAGGCTCAGATCTATCAACCGTTCGATTTTTCGAATACGCCGAACGACCAGCGCTTTCTGCAGTCAACTGGCCCGTTCACGTTGCAACCGGGCCAGCCGGTGCGGATCGTGGTTGCGATGATGGTGGCGAAAGCCGCGGGCAATCAGGGGGATCCAATTGGGGTCCGTGTTGCGGAGTTGTTGCGTACATCCGACGTCGCTCAGTCCATCTTCGACAATAACTTCGTGCTTCCCCGTCCGCCGGTGGCGCCGAGATTGACAGCGCGGGCGGGGGATGGGCGGATCTACCTCTCGTGGGATACCGCGGCGGAGACGACCCCCGATCCGTTCTATGCGGTTGCGTCAAATCCGGCTTCAACGCTGTACGATCCGCGGTACCGGCAATACGATTTCGAAGGGTACCGCGTGTGGAGAAGTTCGACCGGAAACCCGAACGACTGGCAGTTGCTGGCCGACTACGATGTCGTGTCGGCAATACCGCGTGATGCGGTGATAAGCCTGCAGGCTGGCACCTACAGCGGAACGCTCATCTACGATGCCGCTACCACGGAAGGCTATTTCCTCAGTCGCGGAGGCACAGATCTCTTCAACGGCCACGAATACCTTGTGATGGTGGAAGGTGGCACGCAAAGGGTGAAGGTCTACGATGTCAGCCTCGGAGGACAGGAACTACCGTGCAACACTTCCGCGGACGGCGCGGACTGGTGGTTCTACGTCGGGGACAACAGCAGGTTTGAGTTGTTTGACGGGAATCTCAATCCTCTCAGCAGCGACCCGGAACGAAACGCGAACGGCACGTACGACCAGTACGTTTCCGGCATGGTGATGTATCTGGGCGGGATGGCGCTCCGATTTGCCGATGTGCCGGCTCCAGCCGGAACGGCGATCTGGCGTGTTGTTTCGTCCAAAGAGGAGAATTTCGGCGGGAATACCTCCGTTGCCCACAGCTACATAGACGGAGGTCTCAGAAACGGTCAACTCTACCATTACGCAGTAACGGCGTATGACTTCCAGCTTTCTTCTCCGAGGAGCCTTGAGAGCGCGAAGTCCCTGAGTATGACGTCGATTTCGCCCCGCCACGATCCTTCGGATACCACAAGGGTTACCACCGCCGTCCACACGAACGGAGTGGCCGACTGCGCCGTCAACGTGCAGGTGGTAGACCCGATGGCTCTCACCGGGCACACGTATCAGATAGGGTTCAACCCCGACGGCACGTGGTTTGTACGCGACACAAATCTGCCCGCCGGCCGGGACATTGTCATCAACAACCAGACCAATCTTTCCGGCGATCTGAATTACCCCATTGTTGACGGAGTTCTCGTGAACGTGATCGCTCCGCCCGTCGGCATCAAATCCACCTCGTACTCCCCGTCGGAAAACAAATGGTTCGTCGAACGCTCGGCAGGCTATGAGGCGTTGACCGGCCAGGAATGGGGGTGGGGAACGACAGTTACGGCAAAGGACTACGCACGAGTGGAGATTCGCTTCAACGGAGGGTCAACTCTCGCGCCGGTGTATCTGCGCGGCGGCACACCGAACTACGCGTATGTCGGAGCCGGCACCATCCCTGCCGAGATCTGGGATGTGACCAATAACCGTCGCCTCGCCGCCGCGTTCGTTGAGCAAAATGGCGCGGTCTCCCGCGACGGAAACTGGATGCCAGCCACAGCGGCGGACGGCGGGCGCGAATACCTGTTTGTTCTGGCGCAACCGTACAACCCGGATACTATGTCGGCGGATTGGGACTTTTTCCGGAGCAAGTGCATTCTTGCCGATGCGTCGCAGTTCCCGCTGATGACGGGAAGCTGGATCATTGCCAAAGAAGGTATGGCACCGGCAGCGGGCGACGTATGGGCGATTTCGCCTTACCTCGGGAATACGCCGGAGGACGTGTTTGAGTACACCACGACGCATGCGCCGGTCGCAAACTCGCTCGAGCTTCCTATCCTTGCCGCGGGACGCCGTGAGGTGGTGACGTTCCCCGTTACGGGGACGCTATGGAACGCGCGTTCGGCGCAGATGATGTTTCTTGTGGGCGCGAATACTGTTCAAAGCGTCTCAATCGTGAACCATGCGTTCCAAGGGCAACAAGGCGCGCAGGCCGTCGCCACCCTCGCCGGTGACACGGTGCGAGTGGCCATGTCAGGGGAGCAGGAGGTTTCCCTGAGCAATCAGGCTCTTGTGGTGTTGAGCATGACGATTCGTGCGGACGCTGACACCGGAATCACGCACCTTGTCTGGTTGCCGGCCCCGTTGACCAGTGTGGATGAGGAAGGCGTGAATCTTGTGAACGGTGAGCTGTACATATCCTTCATCCGGTACGGCGACGTCACTGCAGACGGCTCGCTCACGGCGCAGGATGCAACATGGATCCTTCAGTCGGTCGTCGGCATTCGAACCGGGGTGGATGTGGAAACCGCCGATGTGTCGGACAATGGTTCAATAACCGCGTACGACGCAGCTCTCGTGCTCTTCAAGGTAATTCACCCCGAATACGTGTTCCCGGTGCGCGGTGGGCCGCTTATCAAGCCTTCGGCGCGCGCTCCAGTTGCGCTGGTCTGGGAACGAACCGACGCGGGATGGTCGCTTGTTGTGGAGAATGCGAGCGGCATCCTGGCCGGAGACGTGGCGCTTGCGCTGCCGGACGAAGCGCAGGTTCAGGTTGCGGCTGACGGCGCATTCGCATACCGGCAGGATCACAGGACGCTGTACGTTTCCTTCGTGCATTCGGCGGGTGACCACCGCATTCTGTTCACCGTTCTCACCTCTGCCATGGAGACTCCGGCGCTTACCGCTGCGTCGCTGAACGAAGGCGCAATACTGTTGAAGTCTGCAGAACCGGCGGCCTTCGCGCTGTTGCAGAACGCCCCCAACCCGTTCAATCCGTCCACGACGATACGTTTCACTCTTCCCGAGGCGGGGCATGTGACGCTGGCGGTGTATGACATCAACGGCCGCCTCGTCCGCACGTTGGTGGGCCTCGCCGCCTCGGCGGCGCAGGCATTCCCGCCTGGCCACCACGAGGTCGTGTGGGACGGATATGACGCTATGGGTCGCGCGGTTGCCAGCGGGGTGTACGTCTACCGGCTCACCGCGCCGCAGGGCGTGGTGACGAGGAGGATGACACTATTGCGTTAGGGTGGCGGTCACTGAGCCTGCGCACAGCGCAGGAGGCTTGTCGAAGTGCCGCCGCGATGTGTCGGAGCCCCGCGCGGCGTTTCGACAGGCTCAACGACCGCGCGTCAGGGCGCAGTCTGGTCAGGTAACAGCGTTCGCACGCAGGGGCGACGCATGCGTCGCCCCTACGCTATTTTCCGGGCGACAGGATCAGCGCGGGCGGACACAGAGGTCCGCCCCTACGGTTGCGCAGGCTCGCCGGGCTGGCGCAGCGCCTGCACCAGCTTCTCCTTGAGTTCCCTCCGCTTGTTCGCATACTCCGCTTCAGGGATCGATCCCGTCTCGTGCTCTTCGTCGAGGCGGGCGATTTCGTCCACCAGCGCGTCCACAGTGCTATCCGGCGTGGTTGCACCCCCGTTGCCGCCGGCTTCTGTGGACCGGGTTTGTGCCGGGCGCACCGTTCGGCGGCGCCATGCGATCGCCGCGGCACCACCGATAAGCGCGACCCCGAGTGCGATCACGATGGCCCACGAAAGGGGGAACCGCCCCACACCGGGTGCGCGAACCTCCACCATCACCGGCGTACTGCCAGGCACCGCGCGCCGGCCGTACGCAACGAGATCAGGTGCTTCTTCCGACGAGACCCGTTCCGCTCCCTCGACGGAAAGCTGGGCTGTACCCTGCATCGTGATGACGCTGAGCGAAGAGACCGGGTAGGGTGATTCCACGGGGAACCGCAGGCGCTTTCCATCCCACGGAAGCGTGTATCCGAACACGAGCGTGTCGATCCCGGGGTAGAACGGTACCAGCGATCCGAAGCCACGTTCGGTGGGCATGCGGTGGCCCGCCAGCGATCCATCGAACACCTGCACGTCTTCGGCTCCCGAAGGGAGGAAGAACTCGAGTGCTACACGCGGGCGGTCCTGCGCGGCCTGAGGCGCGCCGAGGTAGATCGGCCCGTCGTTGCGCAGGATGTAGATGGCCGTCACGGCGATGCCCGATTCCAGTGGATTGAGGATGAGGTGAAGTTTTTCCACCGCGACGCGGGTAGCTGAGGAGGTCGTGTCGAAAACGGCGAGGCGCGCACCAACGGGTGGTGTCACAAATGGTTCTCCGGGCTGCCAGACGCCCGCGTAGAGCCCCTCCATGCGGTAGTACACGCTGGAATCCGCCGGCACGGCGGGAAAGCGGAAACGCCCCTGCGCGTCGCTCGTGCCGGTTGCCACAAGGGAGACGCCGGTATCACTGAACGCCACGAGCCTCACGTCAATGCCGCGGACACGGGCAAGGGAATCCGAGGCCAGAACAACCGTGCCTTCGATCGCCGGTGCGGTGCGTCCGCCGGCCGCCGGGATCGACAACAGGCCGGCGAGTGCGGCGGCTCCGAGGAACAGGGATCGGGTGTTCATGATGTTGGCTCCCGCTCTTCAAGTCGGCTGCCGCAGTTCATACAGAAGCGGGCGGCGGGTGGGTTTGATTGCCCACAACGGGGGCATGCTCCGGGCCGGGGGTGTGTTCTGGCCGCTCTGCGTGCTGCCACAAGTTTTTCGGCTAGCTCGTCCAGGTCTGTCTGGTCTGATGGCGCCGCGCCGGCCAGCCGCTGCTCGACGGATTCGAACTCACGCGCGAGTCGGGCGCGTCGTTCCGCGAAGTCGTCGTCCGCAACCTTGCCCGGTGAGTGGTCTGTTTCGAGTTCCCGCAGAGCGCCGGCAATTTGCGCGCTGCGCAGTTCGAACTCATGGCGTCCGGGGTCTTCTTCCTGCGGGTTCCGGCCCGGAAACAGAAGCGGGTAGCCCACGTATGCCCCCACGGCCAGGGCGATTACGACCACGACGAGCGCCGCAAGCATCTGCGCCTACCTTTCGCCGGTTTCTGACGCCGGGCGGGTACGTCGAACCCGTTCCCGCGCGTCGGGCAGCATGGCAATCAGACTTCCCAGCACGAGCACGGCACCGCCGACCCACAGCCACACCACGAGCGGTATCCGTCGCACGGAGAGAGTGATTGCGCTCCCGTCTTCCTGAAATGCCGCCAGCGTGAGGTACACATCCTCCGCCACGCTGGAAAGGATGCGGGCTTTCGTCCAGCGCATCTGCTCCGCGTGGTAATCCTCTTTCACGACTTCCACCTTCGCGCGCACTTCGCCCGCCCGTGTGACTTCAACCCCCGCCGCATAGACATCGCGGTTTGGCTCGCGGGTCTGGCGAAATGACGTGTAGCGGAACGCCTGGTCCTCAAATGGCTTCGCTTCGTTCTGCCGAAGCACCAGATCGGCCTGCCGCTCGAACAGTGAGGAACCAGTGATTCCGACCGCAACAATGATGACGCCGAGATGCACGATGTACCCGCCAGAACGGCGATTCGCGGTGAGCGCCCCCACCATCGCCTTCCGGGCGGGTGGGGAATCGAGTGTTGCCGCGTGCGTGCGGAAGGTCCGGAGCACTTCCTGCACGATCGTGCCCAGCACGAACGCACAGATCGCGAAAAACGCCAGCGCGTATCCATTGCGCATGCCTGCAAGAGCAAGGCCTGCCGCCACCACAATTCCCAGCGTGGACGGGATCGCGAAACCCCGCTGGAACTCGTTTCTGCGTGCGCGACGCCAGGAAATCACCGGGCCGACACCCGTCAGCACGAGGAGCATCGCCCACAGTGGCCACAGCACGCTGTTGAACCACGCCGGTCCCATACTGACCTGCACACCGGTGAACGCGCTGCTGATCGCCGGGAAGACGGTTCCGAACAGGACGACGAACGCGATGCCGACCAGCACCACGTTGTTGAAAAGGAATGCGGCTTCGCGGGAAAACACGGATTCAATCGGACTTTCCGACACAAGCTGATCGCGACGGACGAACAGAAAGGCGAACGACACCACGCATGCAACGGCCATGAACGCCAGGAACGCGATGTTGAATGCTTCATTCCGCGCGAAGGCGTGCACGGAGGAGATCACCCCGCTGCGTGTGAGGTACGTGCCGAAAATGGTAGAAACGAATGTGATCAGAACCAGCACCATGTTCCACGTCCGGAACATTCCACGCTTTTCCTGCATGATAACCGAGTGGAGGAACGCCGTGGCGAGCAGCCAGGGGATGAATGCCGCGTTTTCCACCGGATCCCACCCCCAGTACCCACCCCACCCGAGCGTGACGTACGCCCACCAGCCACCCAGGATATTTCCGATGGAAAGGAAGAACCAGGCGACCAGCGTCCACCGTCGTGTCAACGAAAGCCATTCATTGCCCACGCGCCCGGTGAGGAGGGCCGCCATCGCGAAGGCATACGGGACGGCCATTCCCACGTACCCGAGGTAAAGAGTCGGAGGATGGAACATCATCCCGGGGTTCTGAAGCTGAGGATTCAGTCCGAGCCCTTCCGCGGGACGAAACGGCAGGCGCCAGAAGGGATTGCATGCGGGATGGAGGCCTCCTTCTGGACTGCCGAAAAGAGCCTGCAGGGTAGCGTAGAACGGGTCGCGCACCGTGCCCGGGGTCATCTCGGGGTCAATCCTGTAGAGGAACAAAATGAGTCCGAGGAAGAACACTGCGATCAGCATCATGACACCGAGTGCCGGAATGACAAGCCGCGATGGCGACTTCCGGTTCCTCCACACCACAACAGCCGCGTACGCGGAGAGGAGCCACACCCAGAACAGCAGCGATCCCGCGTTGCCGGCCCAGAACGCTGAGATGGCGTACGACATGGGCAGGACGGTGCTCGTGTACCTCGCAACGTACTCGACGGCCAGGTCCCGCACGGCAAGGAGATATACGAGGATCACCGCGGCGATCGTCAACAGCCAGAACAGCGCGAGCGCAGCGCGTTTTGCGGATTCGCCGAGATCCGGAACACGGTTGCCGGCACACGAAGCGATCGCGGAATAGAGCGCGAGGAAAAAGCCTATGAGAAGGGAGTAGTGACCGATTTCCGCCATACAGGTCTCGTTTCAACGGGGCAAGATGGTGCTTCGGCGATCGCGGCGCGTTGGTCTGACACACAGGGCAGTAAATGTACCGCGGGAACCTTCAATGTGCCGTATCCCGATGCTACCTGTTCGCAGGTGCAGCCTCGTACTTGGACGGGCATTTCGCGAGAATCTGCCGCGCTTCCAGCACGCCGGTCGGCAGGTACACCCCTTCGACCACTACATCAGCCCCTTCCCGGAACGCGTCGGGAAGCGCGGTGCCCCGGTAATGGACCGGCAGAGTGTGGTGCACGGAGTCCCCCAGCACGAATCTGAGGTTGGCAGGTCCATCGCTCCCCACTCTTTCAAGGGAACCCGGCACCACCTTCCCGTTTACGCGCACGGGTTTGTTGATGTAGGCCGGTGCGCGGTCCAGGAACTCTGAGGTGGTGGTGTAGTAATGAATGGTGGCGCCCTGGCGCATCGTGGCGGCAACCACCAAAATAGCGATTGCCGCGGCGATGAGACCGAGGCTTATCAGGACCTTCGTACCCGGTTTCCGCATCGTGTATTTCCTGCTGACGTCATTCCGGCGTGTTTTGGCGCAAGAAATGTACGAAACGGCGTTGCGTGAACCGGAATCCCGCAGCTCAACTTTCCGTATGAAGCGGGTGTTTCCGCGCGCGGCGCAGATATCTTTCCCAGGATAACGCAGAGACGGAAAGCAATCCGAAAAGCAGAGGCGGCACCATCATCCCGGCCCTCAAGGATCCTGTCTGCTCGGCAATGAACCCCATGAACGGCGGCAGCACGAACGACATGACGCCCGCTGAAGCTCCCGCCATGGCTATTGCCTTTCCGGCGTGTACGGGGAAGAGGCGTGCCGTATGCGAGAAAATGGAGGGCCAGTCCGCGGAGAGAACCAGGCCTCCGACGACGCACAAGATCCCCATGGTGTACTGGCTGGTGCTGCCGAACGCGGCACCGAAAAGCAGTGCTCCCGTGCCGGCGCAGACGAAAACAATCCTCAGGTCCGGCAGCCGCTCCGGAAGGCGGAGCAGGATGAGCCTTCCGATGACGTAGGAAAGCGATATCCCGGAGAGGATCCACGAAACAGGGAAGGGGTTCGGGGCGAAGGTGCGCGTGGCGAAATCAGGTATCCACCCGAACACCGAATTATAGGCCCCGGCCTGAAGCGCCGCGAACGCACAGACCACAACCAGCGGGAGGCCCCAGAGTGATGCCCGATCTCCCGGTTCGGCTGCTGCAGGCGTCTTTCTGCCTGCGAGCTGTGTCGGAAGAGGAAACGCGAAAAAGAGAGCGCCCGCCGTGGCGCACACGCAGGCGGCGGCGAGGAACACAAGCTGAAGCGCCGATTCGGTCGGGAAACGGGTGCCGAATATTTCAAACAGCATCTGCCAGAGAGGGGCCGCAACCACGCCGCCAATGGAATGGGCCAGCATGATCCCGGTAAGAGCTTTTCGTGACCCGTCCGGGAACGCGCGTGCGGCCGTGACATTGGCCAGGGTAAGCGCGCCGGAATTCGCCAATCCTGCGCATGCCAGCGCCAGGAGGTACACGGGATACGAAGCGGGGAGCATGCACACCGCATAACTCGCCACGAGAATCCCGAACGCCGCGCCGAAACTCGCCTTCAGGTAACCGCGATCCGCGAGCCACCCGGATGCGAGACTGCCCAGAATTCCGAATCCCAGACCGACGGAAAGCAGCAATCCGAATGCATCCGCGCGGAGGTCCAGCACCCGCCGTATGGCCGGGGAAATCACGAGCACGCCGATTCCCGTCGCGTTTGTCAGCGCGGTAACCACCGCCACGACGACGATGGTGCGCCGCGGTCGCACGGTATCGCGGCCCATCACGTTGGTGCTCTTCCCCGTGTCTCGGTGATTTTCCTCAAGAAGGCGAGCAACGCGAGCAGCAAAAGAAGAGCCGGGGGAAGCATCATCGCAGTTACGAGCGAACCGGTTACCTCCGAAATGTATCCGACGAGAGGAGGCACCAGAAGCGACGCCCCTGCGGAAGCCGCTCCGGTGATCGCAAGTGCGCTGCCGGTCCCTCGTTTGAACATTGAGGCGGTGTACGACATGATCGAGGGGTAATCCGCCGAGAGAAGCACTCCACCAAGAACGTACAGCCCGGCCATGAGGTACTGATTCGGGCTGTTGAACGCCAGCATGAATAGAACGGCACTTGTCCCGGCCACAGCCGTTATCACCGTCAGATCCCGCAATCTGTCAGGCGCAGAAAGCAGGACCAGCCTGCCCAGCACGTACGCGGCGGCCACGCCCGAAAGAATCCAGGAGGAGGGAAACGGCTGCGGGGAAAAGTGCGCCCGGGTGAATTCCGGTATCCAGACAAACATCGCGTTATCCGCGCTCGCATGAAGAGCCGCGAAGACGCAAACGAGCACGAGGGGCAGCCCGAGCAGGGGAATGTCGCCGGGTTGGACATCTTCCTTTTTTGTCCCCGTTCCGGCGACGCGGGCAGGAACAGGATTCAGCGCCAGTATGGCCCAGGCGAGGGCACATGCGCCAAGAGCACAGGCAAACACAAATTGGAGGGAGCGCGCGCCACCGACCACGGAAGTGAAGGCCTGGAAGAGATATCCCCAGAAAGGCGGCCCGACGATGCCCGCAAGGGAGTACCCGATAAGCAGCCACGTCAACGGCTTGCGTGACCCTTCCGGGTATGCGCGCGTGACGCCGACACTGGCAAGCGTGGTGAGCGCGGTGTTGGCCATGCCTGCGCACGTGAACGCGATAAGGTAACGCGCGTACGAGGGAGGCAAGCTGCACGTGGCGTAGGTGATGATCAAAAGAGCAAGCGCGGCGTGGAAGGTCTTGCGCATGTGCCCCCGGTCCGCCAGCCATCCCGCGGAGAGACTCCCCACAATCCCCGCGCCCAGTCCGACGGAAAGCAACAGCCCGAACGCGTCCGCGCGGAGCTGGAGAGCGTCGCGGATATGCGGGGAAACGATATACACGGTGAGCGCACACATGTTGGTCATGGCAGTAACGATGCACAGCACCGTGACGAGCCGTTGGGCAGAGTAATCTGGTGTGTCGGACATGAGGGACTGAACGAAGAGGGGGCCGCGGATGGAACAAACCGCACGACGGAACGATTAAGAAGGTAGTGCAGAAAATCACCGGTCACCAACAGGGAGTGTTGACGATTCGCCGGTCTACCACGTGTTGAGTTCTGCGGCGGAATCGGTCACCTTGGCGGGCCGCAAGGAGCGGGGAGAGGCTCGGGCTTGTGCTTGACAATGCCGGGGCGGACTGGTATACTCTCTACTTGCGTCCCTGGTGCGAACGTCGGTTCGAAGGTGAGTGCCGGGACGAAAATCGAGAAAAAATTGACCCCGGGCACTTGACAATCGCGAAAGGGGTCTATAGCTTTAGAGACTGTGGTTTTGCCGGCCGCGTGTGAATCGCCCCGGCGAAGCGCAGTGCCTTGCTCTTTGAAAATCGAATAGCGTGCATCACGCCAGACAAGATGGGCTCTTGTCTCCGTCGCCTTCGGGCGGCGGTGATTATGAGTTTTGGAAATACAGGAATCAAATATATCCTACGGAGAGTTTGATCCTGGCTCAGAACGAACGCTGGCGGCGTGCCTAAGCCATGCAAGTCGAACGGGTTGTCGCAAGACAATCAGTGGCGAACTGGTGAGTAATACGTGGGTAATCTGCCCGAGAGTGGGGAATAGCCCTTCCAACGAGGGGGTAACACCGCATATTATCGCGAATCCGCATGGATTTGCGATGAAAACAGGGGATCGCAAGACCTTGTGCTCTCGGATGAACCCGCGCCCCATTAGCTAGTTGGTGAGGTAACGGCTCACCAAGGCGACGATGGGTAGCCGGCCTGAGAGGGTGACCGGCCACACTGGGACTGAGATACGGCCCAGACTCCTACGGGAGGCAGCAGGCGGGAATATTGGGCAATGGACGAAAGTCTGACCCAGCGACGCCGCGTGAGGGATGAAGCTTCTCGGAGCGTAAACCTCAAACGGATAGGGACGAAAAGCCTATCGGCTAATATCCGGTAGGCCTGACGGTACCTGTTACGAAGCTCCGGCTAACTCCGTGCCAGCAGCCGCGGTAATACGGGGGGAGCGAGCGTTGTTCGGAATTACTGGGCGTAAAGGGCGTCTAGGCGGGTCGGTCAGTCAGAAGTGAAAACTCCCGGCTTAACTGGGAGCCTGCTTTTGAAACTGCCGGTCTTGAGTGTGGAAGAGGTGCGGGGAATTCTCAGTGTAGCGGTGAAATGCGTAGATATTGGGAAGAATGCCGGTGGCGAAGGCGCCGCACTGGTCTAACACTGACGCTGAAGCGCGAAAGCGTGGGGAGCAAACAGGATTAGATACCCTGGTAG
>ERZ795030.162-NODE-162-length-109593-cov-26.137870_pt1 | contig 109593 bp, 110 predicted proteins | sample MGYA00375122_ERZ795030 | MGnify/ENA primary metagenome ERZ795030 (study PRJEB30165, sample SAMN05720146) | activated sludge metagenome | isolation source: anaerobic digester from wastewater treatment plant | place: Japan | collected 2015-04-20 ... | reverse complement strand
GTGGAATCAGGATACAGGGCCACTGTGAAATTACAGCAGATATGGCACGCTACCTACAGGGCCTATTATAATTCTTGCAAATGATCAAAAATGCTGCTACTACCAAAGCAGCATCCAATACATCGCCAGGATTATTACTACTATTTTACATCACAATCGGGACACTACCGGGCAAGGGGCCTTGACGCCCTCTACCGGGCCCTTGGGCTGGCCAGAGCACATAAGTTTCTGGGTATGTTTCACCGTGAGCCCACAGACTATGTCGAGATCTCCAGAAGGCTATACGAAGGGCAGAGCATTGAAGAGATCTTCGATCGGGCGAAGAAAGAACGCACATCGCATTAAAGCGGAATTTCGCCCTCCTGCAATTCCATATTCAAGTCTTTCTGAATTAGAATTGTAGCCCCGTCCCCGTCCCTCTCAAGGGGCAGTTCTGCATGCATGCATGCGAGCGCCCGCCCGCGCGCGCAAAGGCGCCTGCATGGATGGATAATCGCCCACACATCGTCTGTCACCCCTCAATATAGAGCCGTCCGGGTGCCCGGAGTTGCTAGCTCCACAGCCCGCTCACGATTTGGTCTGTTCAAAGGCCGCGGTGACTCCGGCATCCTTGAACAATTTGCAGAGAAGCAACTCTGCAGTTCTGCCTCCTAGATTAGCTGCACATTCTTGGTCAATTTTGCCCTTTCATACAGCTTTCTATCCAGCGTCAAGAGTGGCACTTGGCTTTCCTCAGCCGCAGCCAGAAAGAGTGAGTCGTAGAAAGCAGTCTTGGCCTCTAAAGAGATGATGTATGCCTCCATGGTCAGATCCTCAGCCCGGATGAGTTCACACGCCTCTGAGATGAAACTCTGGCATTTCTTAAAGGCCGCTAATGTCAGGTCTTTATCCCCACCACAGAAGGCGACTTGCTTGCTGGCCACATTCCCAACCTCAGCAATAGCAAGATCCAGGGTGATCAAGTCGGATTTTGCAGCTGCTTGTATTGCCCGCGTTGAAGCATCTTCTCTAAAGAACATAGCAGCGATTACACTTGAATCAAGGACCACCTTATCTGGCATCTCGATCCTCCCTGATCATCTCTGCCGCCCCAATTTTATTAGGAATTTGGTCCTCCCATAGCTCTTTTGCCTCCGCCAATAGCTTCTGCTTCTTCTTCTCCCTGACCATCCTCTCCACTGACTGTCTGATCTCGACCTGCCAGTTGACGTCATTCATCTCATCCATCATCCGGCGAACACGATCATCTATCCGGATGCTGTAAACATTAGTCGACATAATACTTATGTTTACAATTTTTATATATGAAACTGTCGATGAGAATCTGTGAGCTAATTTCCTTCATGCCCTTGCGACCCTGGTAAGGCCCGAAGGCATAGGAGCACTGGCGCTCTTACTCCCTTGCATCCCGCATCCCACTGCCGCCCGGCCACAGACCACATGGCTCCCTTCCACCATTCGCCCTCCTGCCCCCCTGTGGCAGCCCCACATGCATGCGTAGCGCCCGCACGCGTGCGTGCAGCGGCCATGCGGGCAAGCTGGTGGTGGACCTGAGGCCTTTTGTGATCAAGGTTATATCTTCAGGGGCCTCCGGAGAGGGGATTTTCGGCCTGCGGCAGCATTTTCAGTATAAATCCCGAGCCCCCGTTTGCCCCCTCAGTAGATTCAACGGAAAAAATCAGGCCGATAGATTATACGGCAAATGCCCTGGATTTCTAAGTGCTCCTGTAGCTTGTATACAGCAAATGAACCACCAGATAAATGAAGGGCTAGAAAAAAGGCGACAATTGTTTTAGTCCCCATTTCTCATTCAGATCTGGCCAGTAGATCTGCGCTGTATATCACTTTTATGCCTGCATCTCTTATCTTGGCCATTGTTTCTTCCAACTGGTCGTGATACGCGGGTTTGGTCGCATCAAGAACGATGTAAGTATCAAAACCCAGGGCTATTGCGCTTACGGCGGTTTCGTAGACACATACATCAAGGACAAAGCCCGTGATATAGACCCTCCTGATATTATCGGCCCTGAGCATGGCCTCTAGGTGCGAATTTTCGAACACACTATAAGCATCATCATCTCTTTCCACGCCTTTGTGGATTATCGTCCGGATATTCCTTTGGTCTAATGAGAAATGGAATTCTGCACCAATCGTGCCGGCGATGCAGTGCATCGGCCATTTAGCAAAACTGCAATGGTCTGGCGGGTGCCAATCTTTGCTGGCAATAACATACCGAAATCTCGGAATGATTTTGTTGATTACCGTGATCGCTTCGCTTGCGTTTTGCGCAGGCAATGCACCACCTTCTGTAAAATCGTTTTGCGGTTCCACAACGATCAAAGCCGCATCATTGCTTATTCCTCCATGCATATCATCCATTGAGGAATGGCCATATAAGAGGATTCTGATTAACCTAAGGTCGATGGTCCCCAACGAACTCTGTTAATATTTTGACGCTTTCGCTCTAATTTTCCCTGTTCTTGCCCCCTGAATCTCTTATTTTCATCAGATTTTTCATATTTTTTCGACAGCTACCGCTATGCCTGCAAGCAGGTGTGGACCTGAGGCCTTTTGTGATCAAGTCTCAAGAGAAGTAGTTTATGCAGCAATAATCGACTGGAATCCTGTTAATTCATCAAACCTCATTATCGGTGATGGCTCAGCGATGATGATGGTGCCGAAGAATTAGGCGGCGTATCCGGCAGAAGAAATATGGGCTTTGCGTTCTGCAAAGCCATTTGGGATTGTCAATAGGGTACTTCCTTATAGCATAGCCACCAATCAAAGCAAGTCATGTTATTGCCTGTGACTCGTGTAGCCTTTGTTGTCTCGTTCGTCGGTGGCGGTATTATTACGCCATCGGCTATGAGTTCGTTATTTGGCCAGTTAGCAGGCATAGCTACCCGGTTCTGATCTGCAACCTGGAGAGCTCTGACGGTCCTCAGAATCTCATCCATATTCCTGCCAACTTCCTGCGGATAATAAAGAATCGTCCTAATGGTTCCACTGGGATCTATGATAAACACTGCTCTGACCGTGTTGCTTCCTTTAGCAGGGTGGATCATGCCCAACTGTTTGGCAACACGCCCTGTGCCATCAGCTATTATTGGAAAAGTTATGTTCGTCTTTAAGGTATCGTTGATCCATTCGACCCACTTCATATGGGCCTGGACCTGGTCTATAGAAAGCCCTATCAACTCGGTGTTGTTCTCCCTGAACTGCTCGTGCCTCTTGGCAAAGGCCACAAACTCCGTTGTGCATACAGGTGTAAAATCTCCAGGATGACTGAAGAGAATGAACCATTTGCCGGCGTATGCATCGGGCAGTTCCATCGTTCCCGCAGTAGTCTGTACCGTCATATCGGGAAACCTGTCTCCCAGCAGGGGCATCCCTTGAGTAGCATTATCTGTAGATATCGCCGGTGTCGCCAGGATACTCAATAGAACCAGCGATAAGGCAGATGATGTTAAAATTCTGCTCATTCAACTAACCTCCATGTTTAAAGATGTATCCCTTTTCCAAGAGTTAAATACTTTGGCACGTGATAGGAATCGAATTCAAAAAAAGAGGATTCCGATTAACTTAGGGTCGATGGTCCCCATAACGAACTCCGTCAATATTTTCAATTTATAGCTTAGAGGATGGCCCCCCGTGCATACAAGCGCCCGCCCGCGCGCTGCCGGCCATGCGGGCAACCCCCGGGAAGATGCCCGAAAATCCAACCTCGGAGCGTTTTCACCGATAGACCTTGCAGATGACAAGAAGTATAGAGAACAGAAGTTAGGTGATATCGCCTCTACTTACCTATCGATTTTACAAAGGCCACAAGCTCTTCAGAGGTAACGCCTACCTTTGCGAGTGTTGCTAGCAGCCCTTCATCTTCAGTAAGAGCTTTTGCTATTTCATAGGCTGCAGCATACGCTTTATCATGATGATCTACATGTACAAAAACGATGAAATCGCCGAATACGCCGTAAATAATCACAAAAGGATCTACATGGTCGCCTCTAAGGCCCTTCAAGTTGTGGCTTTTGGGTTCTCCTATTTCGGGATTTTCACATATCGCTTTGATCTTCTTCCCAAACCTTTGCTCCAAAGCAGCATCCTTTTTCGTCAGCTTCTTGAATTGCTTATGAAAATGACTTGGAAGGAGGGGCCTAAATGCCATGAAGGATCAAAATTGGATAAATCAGGGTTTTAGCAGGTAGGCCAATAGCTCATCGGCATCCTTGAAGACCTTACAGCGGCCCTCAGCAAAATCCTCCAGGCCTTCTCTGATGCCCTCGATGAACTCTTTGCCTGTCTCAGAGTTAGCCTTTACAGGATTAACGACAGGTGACATCAAATTTTTGACCTCCAGGTTATCTGAGCAAACCAACTGATCACGCCTCCGTCAGATATGTTATGGCTGTGTTGATAAAAACCTTTGCACTTCCATCGCCCTCCTGCCCCCCCGTTGGGCATCCCCGCGTGCATGCAAGCGCCCGTCCGCGCACTGCGGCCATATGAGCAATTCGGATGTATGATAAACGAAGCTATCGTTGGGAGTTATCATAGCAAGATCAGAACGATGTTAATGAGCAGACGCATAAGTCCTCTCTGGCTCCCGTCGAGGAGATCCAATAATCTCTATCGATTTTAGCTTCTTTCAAAACCGCATTAGGAGCCGAACCCAATATCTTTGCCTTTGTGCATATTGGGTCTGATAACCCGAGTCATGCCTCGAATCATATAATCATGGCCCGAGCTTTGAAAGGCCCTCGAATCCTCAACTGGCTGATCATCTCTTAACCGAAGACCAATGGATTGATATCTATCTCTTCACCCAGGGTTAACAACGAAAATACCCGGACTATTGTACAGGAAGAGGTTGCGTTATTGGCTGATGATTTTGATATAAAAACCGCTGGAGGCCTCACCGAAGCCGAGGCCGCAAAACTGCTAAAAGAAGTAGGCTACAACGAGCTACCCTCAACCAAACCCCGCAGCGCCTTCGCCATTGCCTTTGAAGTTGTCAAGGAGCCTATGTTCCTGCTCCTGGTAGCGGGCGGGCTGGTTTATTTTTTGCTTGGAGATCTCCAAGAGGCCCTGATACTAATGGGCTCTGTCCTGGTTGTTATGGGCATCACTTTCTATCAGGAACGCAAGACAGAGCGGGCCCTGGAGGCCTTGCGAGACATGTCTAGCCCGCGTGCACTGGTAATCCGGGATGGTGTGGAGAAGCGGATAGCCGGAAGGGATGTAGTCCCGGGAGATCTGATTGTTCTTGCAGAAGGCGACCGCGTGCCTGCGGATGCAGTTTTGCTGAGCTGCACCAATCTTTCCGCAGATGAATCCCTTCTCACAGGTGAATCGGTCTCTGTCCGGAAGGTATGCTCTGAGACCGACTCGCCTGTGATGGCCAGACCGGGTGGAGATGATCTGCCATTCGTCTACTCTGGAAGCCTGGTTGTGCAGGGCCAGGGGGTGGCAGTGGCCAGGGCTACGGGAATAAACACCGAGATCGGCAAGATTGGAAGAGCTTTGGAGCAGGTCAAGTCCAAGGAGACGGCCCTTCAGAAAGAGACCAACCTGCTGGTACGCAACCTGGCGTTGCTCGGTTTGGGCCTGTGTCTACTGGTAGTAGTTGCCTATGGCATAACCAGAGGCAACTGGCTGCAAGGAGTACTGGCGGGCATAACCACCGCCATGGCCGTGCTGCCCGAAGAGTTCCCCGTGGTCTTGACAGTATTTCTGGCGCTGGGAGCGTGGAGAATCTCTCAGAATAACGTCTTAACCCGGCGTGTTCCGGCGGTAGAGACCCTAGGTTCTGCCACTGTGCTCTGCACGGACAAGACTGGTACCTTGACTCTTAACCGCATGAAGGTGAAAAAGATATTCGCCAGCGGCCAATCAGTCGAGCTGGATGACGGCAGAGACAATCTGCCTGAGGCCATTCATGAGGTGGTTGAGTTTTCCATTCTGGCCAGTCAGATGGATCCCTTCGATCCCATGGAGAAGGCCTTCAAAAAGCTGGGCGAGGACTACCTGGCCAAAACTGAGCACATCCACAGGGACTGGGAGCTGGTTCGAGAGTATCCATTATCAAAGAAGTTGCTGGCCATGTCCCGCGTCTGGAGATCGTCTTCGGGAAATGAGTATGTGATCGCTGCCAAGGGTGCGCCTGAAGCTATTGCAGAACTATGCCACATCGATCCGGATCGGGAAAAAGAACTATCCAATAACATCCAGACCATGGCCAATGAGGGCATGCGCGTATTAGGTGTAGCCAAGGCCTCATTCCAAAAGACCGATCTGCCCGATGGACAGCACGACTTCGAGTTTGAATTTCTGGGCTTGATAGGAATGGAAGACCCGGTGCGGCCAGGCGTTCCTGAGGCGATTAAGGAATGCTATTCTGCCGGGATTCGAGTGGTGATGATAACTGGAGACTATCCAGGAACTGCTCAGGCTATAGCCAGGCAAATTGGCCTGCCAACAGATAAGGTCATCACCGGTCCTGAACTGGCAATACTGAGCGATCAAGAACTTCAGGAGAAGGTCCGAGATATCTGCCTCTTCTCTCGCGTTGTACCGGAACAGAAGCTGAGGCTTGTCAAAGCCCTAAAGGCCAATGGAGAGGTCGTGGCCATGACAGGCGACGGGGTGAACGATGCACCCGCCCTAAAAGCTGCCGATATCGGAATAGCCATGGGAGGCAGGGGCACAGACGTGGCCCGCGAGTCAGCATCTCTGGTGCTTTTGGACGACGACTTCTCGTCCATTGTCAAGGCGATAAAATCAGGCCGCAGGATATTTGATAATATCAAGAAGGCCATGGCCTACATTCTGGCCATACATGTGCCTATTGCGGGCATTTCGCTTATTCCCGTGCTCCTGGGATGGCCGTTGATATTTTTCCCGGTTCATGTAGTCTTCCTGGAGCTTATCATAGATCCTGCCTGCTCAATTGCCTTTGAGGCCGAGCCTGAGGAGGCAGATGTGATGGACCGGCCGCCCAGAGATCCAAATGCGCCTCTGTTTAGCAGTCATGCATTGGGGCTCAGTCTGCTTCAAGGCTTGAGCGTTCTGGTCATAGTCATGGCAGTTTTCACCGTCTCACTCTATCGTGGTCAGGGTGAGGCCGAAGCCAGGGCACTGACTTATACCACCCTCATTTTTGCTAATCTGGCCCTTATTCTGGCAAATAGATCCTGGACCAGGACCATCCTGGAGACAATGAGCACCCCCAATCCTGCCCTTTGGTGGGTGGTGGGAGGCGCCTTGGTCTTCCTGGCAATGGCGATATATGTTCCATTCCTTCGAGAGATATTCAGCTTTGCCTATCTGCATCTTATTGATATAGCCATTTGTTTTGCATCCGGGATAGCGAGCATTTTATGGTTTGAAGCGCTGAAGATCTTCAATGGCAGAAATCGGGATTCACGGCCACATTAGGAAACAACTGAAGGGTAGGTGAATCTCGCCGCGGGAAGGATGAACTTCCCGCCGGATCATCCACCCTTATTGCCCCAAGGGCGGCAAGATCCCTAGTTGTTGCATCAGCCCAAGCAGGTTGGCCTCACCCCAGAGCTCTGCGATCTTTCCGTTTTCTATCCGAAAGATTTCGATGCCTGTCATGGTTATGGATTTGCCTGTGGGCACTAAATCCATGAAAGCACCTTTGTGTATGCCGCGAGCTGTGAAGCGTGCAGCGACTTTATCCTCCTCTGCCAGCATATCCTCTACGGTAACATTCAGATGCTCGAAGGCTGACCTGCATGCTGTAATCACATCGTTCATCCCCTTAATTCCTGGAGCTGATGGAAGGGGTGTGTGCAGGGCAAAGTTTGGAGCCAGCAACTCATCTGCGGCTCTCAAGTCTCCCTTGGATGGTCCTTCCTCGAAAAAGCGAAGTACAATGCGTTTGTTATCCTCTATTGACATCGATTATCGTCTCCTATTTTTTCTGCAAGAGTTTCGGCTTTAGACGAATCCTTTTCCATAGAAGTCAGTAATGTCAAAGTATATGGTGGCATTCTCTCCGGATGTAAGATGGACCTCCAGCACATCATAGGATCTGCCCTCTTCACCCTCGACCAGGTACTGAGATATGCGATCCCTGTCCACTGCATCCGTCCCGAACCTCTTTTCCAGATAATAATACTCTGAGCCTACCCCTTCAAGATCGGTTCTTGCATTCATAATGACTATGGCGTCCTCCATGGACTCTCCGCGGTTATCGCTGAAGCTGATGTGGGAATAGCTCAGATCCCGATATGTGCTCCATGCCTCTTCTGCCTCCTGGGTCCTTCCCAGGCTGCGCAATGCCAGCGCCTTGCCATACCAGGACTGAGAGCTGTTGGGGTAGATGTCTACGGACTCTTCGAATGATTGCAGGGCCTCTTCATATCGGCCCAGCTCTCCCAGCGCATAACCCTTACTATCCCAGGGCCTGCTCCAGTTTCCATCGATGAGTATGGCCTGATCATAGCAGGTTATGGCCTCTTCATATCGACCCAATTCCTGGAGAGAATTGCCTTTGTCATACCATACGAATTTGTTCTCTGGATCTATCTGCAGGGATTGATCATAGGAAGCAAGAGAATCGTTCATCCTGCCAATATAGCTTTCATCTGTCGCCCTGGCATACCAGACGTCTGCATTCTTGTCATCGATCCGGATGGATTTATTATAGGACGAAATGGCCTCTTCGTATCTTTTCAGACCGCTGAGGGCCATCCCCCGGGCAAACCAGACGGTTGCATTCTCCGGGTCGACGGTGGTGGCGTTGTCAAATGACCTAAAAGCCTCTTTGAGGCTTCCGTTAACGTATTCTTCTGCTCCTTTGGTCAGCAAATATTCAATAGTACTCACCTCACCCAATCCAGTCAGGCACAAAAGTGAGAGAATGGATAAGGTGAGGAGAATTTCGGTTCGCATTGAAAACACCTGATATGTATTCCCCATCCCCCCTAATAAATATTTGCAGACGATTTTCGGCAAATTGAATGGCCTCTGATTCTCTATTCCCTGGATTGAGATTGAAGGAGAGGATCCGCGAGAATTTATCGCAAAAAAAATACGAGAAAAGAAGCTAAAAAGGATATTTTCAGGATCCCTTCAGGTCCTCCCTCTGGGTGATATCCTTGATCTCCTTTTTCAGTTCCTCGGGCAGGCCCTTGATCTCCACATCCAAAAAGCCCCGAACTATGACGCTGGTGGCCTGCTCAGAGGAGAGGCCCCGTGCCATCAGATATTCCAGCTCCTCCTCGGAGATTCTGCCCACTGCGGCCTCATGGGACATATCCAGGTCCCGGCAACGGCCATCGAGCTCCGGAATGGAGTAGATCCGCCCCTCATTGGAGAGGAGAAGGCCGACGCATTCCAGGTGAGCGCGCGCTCCGGGAACGGTTCCAGTCATCCTCCCCCGGGCGATGACATCCCCACCCATGCAGACCACTCGGGAGATGGACTCGGCGCTGGTCTCAGGGGCGTTCAGGAACACATCGCTTCCCACATCGATATTGCCCATGGTGGAGTAGATCACTGTATTGAAGCTGGCCACCGCTCCCCGGCCGGCCAGATTGGCTGTGGGGAATGTCTGCAGGGTCTTGACCGGTCGGAGCATGATGTAGTTGTTGTACAGCGATCCACCCTCCGCGATGGTCACCCCGGTCCTCGGACGCACCTCAACCTCCTTTCCCCAGCTGTGCACCATGGTGAAGCTCACCTTGGCGTTCTTCTGGATATAGTACTCGGAGACGCCGATGTGCAGCCCCCTCTGAACATGGGCGGGGGTGGTGCAGCCGGTGATCACATGCAGCTCAGAGCCCTCCTCGGCGATGACGATGTTATGCACCCGCTGGTTGAGGTTGGTGGAGCCCAGATACAGGCAGCTTTTCACCGGAAAGATGGTCTTCATGTTCTTTTTGGCGCGGATGAAGAAGCCTGCCGGAGGGGCTTCGGCCACATCTGCCGTATACTTGTCTGCGTCCGCGGCCACCAGCTTCCACCAGTAGTCCTGCAGGAAGTCGTACTTTTTCAGGGCAGAGGCGATATCCATGATCTCCACCCCTTCGTAGAGGGACTTGGCCACTACAGGGGTCTGATCCATCTGCACATAAGCCCCGGAGGATTCGTCATCCAGGGTCACGCCCACGTCCAGAGCTGCCTTCTTTACCACATTGGGCAGATCCAGTGCATCATCGACAGCGCTCTGGGGCTTGGCATCGGACTGGTAGCTCTCCAGGTTTACATCGGTACCAAAGAGCGCCTTCTTATCTCGCGCTTTGCGGGCCTTCTCCTCTATGCTTGACATGCGCACCCCGCACAACCCTCGTATCCGCTTTTCTTGATCTGCTCCAAGATCTCGCCCGGATTTCCGCTGCAGACGATCGCACCGCCCAGCATGACATGGGCCCGGTCTGCCTTCATATAATCCAGGATATGGCCGAAGTGGGTGATAATGATCCCCGATTTCGTCCGGTAGCTTGGTCGCTGATCCTTCTGAGTGAGCTGGTTTATGGCATCTCCTATGAGCTTGATGTTCTCCAGGTCCACCCCAGAATCGGGCTCATCCAGCATCACCAGGTCCGGCTGCTGGGCCAGAAGCTGAACCATCTCCGAGCGCTTGACCTCTCCGCCAGAGAAGCCGCGGTTAACATCCCTCTCCGCAAAGGCCTCAAAGTCCATCTTTTTGAGAATGGAATCGGTGTCTGCCTGGGGATTGATGATCGTGATCAGGTCTTTGAGCCTCAGGCCGCGAATGGCCGGCGGCCGCTGAAAGGCCATGCCTATTCCCAGGCGCGCCCGCTCGTCCATGGACATGTGAGTGATATCCTTTTCTTTAAATATAATGCGCCCTTTATCGATGGTGTACCTGGGAATACCGGCTATGACATTCAAGAGAGTGGTCTTGCCCGTCCCATTGGGGCCGAAGAGGGCATGGGTCTCACCACTGTTTATCCTAAGGTTGAAGTTCTTCAAAACCTGCTTACTGCCAATGCTGACCGACAGATCTTCAATCTCCAGCAGCCGCATCACCTCCAATTGCCAGTTAAGTCTCTCTTTAGGATTATATTACCTTTTGCTGCAGTAGATGAGATGATCCAGAGAATTCAATCCAGAGCACCCTGTGCCACTGCCTCCAGCTCATCGATCGCCCGGCAGATGGATGCATAGCTCATCACCACTCTGCCTGCCACAGTATCCTGGCAGCCCAATAGCCTGCAGAGAGCGAGGTCATACCCCCCAGGATCGATCTTTCTCTTCTGCAGGTACTCGTGGCCCCAGGGGCCGGCCACCAGATACTTGTTAAGCGGATCGGAGGTGCTCGTATAGTGCTCCAGCATGCCCGCGGCGGGATCTTCCATTCGGTCGAAGCTCTTTTGCAGGGCAAGAGCCCTCTTCTCCAGAATTGTTCTGCTGGCCAGGCGGGGGCGCCGCACCAGCTCCTCCAGAGCCTGCAGCTGCGCAGAATCCAGGTTGCGGCGGGCAAAACCAATGGAGTTTTTCAGACCCCTGCCATAAGCCTGCTCTATGGCCGCTCTCCTCTTCTCCCAATCGTCATAGTTGGCATCCAGACTTCCCGTTCTCTTCTCCTCTAATGCTCTCAGAGCGGCTCGAGAGGAATCCAGGCTCCGGGTCACCGACTGCACATAGACCAATACCTTGCCCAGGCCCGAAGAGAACTGGCCCTGCAGCAGCGGCTCAATCATCCCTTTTATCCTATCTGCCGCAACCAACGGATCTGCCTTCATATTCCCCTACCACATCAGCCGGGATGGGATGGTCTGCCCGGCCAATAGAGCGCTCTCATCCTCTCTATGCCGGATGAGCTCCCAGCGGTCCTCAGAGACCATAACTTCTGCCGGTCTCGGCTGGCCGTTATACTGGGAAGCCATGGAGAAGCCATAGGCACCAGCATCCAGGAAGGCCAGGGTATCGCCCCGCACCAGGCGAGGGAGACGGCGGTCTCGGGCCAGCACATCGCCGGTCTCGCAGATCGGGCCGACGATGGTATAGGTCTCCTCTCCCTGCTCTTCCGCACGGTTGGCCGCCAGCACATGATGATAGGAGTCATAGAGCATGGGCCGGGCGAGGACGTTGAAGCCGGCGTCCACTGCCACGAAGTTGACATGCGCCCTCTTGACCACATTGACTCCCGTGAGCATGATAGTGCTGTCCGCCACTATGCTCCTGCCCGGCTCCAAAATGAGCTGAGGGAAGATTCCCATATCCCGGCAGCTATCCTGGATTACCGGCAAAATGGCCTTTGCCAGATCCGAGGGCAGGGGGGCAGGGCTGTCTGGCTGGTACTGGATGCCAAGGCCTCCCCCCAGGTCTATTCTTTCCACATTCCCGCCCTCTGCCATCACTGCCCTGGTGATGTCCATCATCCTTCCCGCTGCCTCGGCGAAGGGAGCGGTATCCAGAATCTGGCTGCCGATATGGCAGTGCAGTCCCACTGGCTTTACCCCTTCAAGCTCCATCGCCCTCTTATAGGTCCCGGCCACCTGCTCCGCGGGAATGCCGAACTTTGAGGATCTCAGGCCGGTGGCGATCTTGGGATGGGTTTTTGGCGATACATTGGGGTTGACCCGAAAGAGGATCTCAGCCTCTGAATCCAGGTTACGGGCGGTCCTGGCCAGGTGCTCCAGCTCTTCATTGGAGTCCACGGAGATGCGAACCCCTGCCTGGAGGGCAGCTACGTGATCCTTCTCGCTCTTGGAGTTGCCGTTGAAGAGGATCATATCCCTGGGAATGCCAGCCAGGCGAACCAGGGAAAGCTCCCCGGCAGAGAATATGTCTGCCCCCATTCCCTCCTGGGCGGCGACTTGCAGAATGGCCAGATTGCCATTGGCCTTCACCGCGAAATATTTCTCTGCATCGGGAAATGCTCTATGATAGCGGCGGATGTTCTCTCGCAGCCTCCTCTCGGAGGTGACGTACAGTGGAGTGCCCTCCTCCGCGGCCAGACGGCAGCAGTCGACGTCCTCGATGTAGAGGTGGTTGTCTATCGTGGTGAGATGATCTTTGGATCCAAACATAGAATCCCATGATCTCTTCTTGATTACTAAATCGTTTCTATTAAAGCTCATTTCATCGACTTCAACCACTTATCAATCTCCCTGGCGGCGATCTCCCTTCCTCCCAGTCCGAACGCCAGGGCCACGGCCACAGCGATGGCGCCCAGCAGCAGTCCGAATGCCAGGTTGATGATCTCATTCGCCAGTCCCATGTGCCTCAGGGCCATGGCTCCGGAGAATATCAATACGGAAATCCTGGCCGCCTGAGCGAGCATCTTCGCCTGGCTGGTGTTGCTGGCCATCACTGTGTCATAAGCCAGATTGGCCAGGTAAATGCCAGTGGCCAGTATCACCAGTCCCACCAGAACGCGGCCGGCGAAGATGATGAACTCATAGATCAGGTCCGCCATCAGGGCGAAGTTGAGGATTCTGGATGCCTCTATCAGGGCGAAGAGCATTATGGCCACCAGCACCAGGCAGCCTACCACCTGAGAGGGCTTTCTCTCTCCTTCTGCCGGCTCCTTTCCCAGGCCCAGCCAGACCAGTATGGAGTCGAATCCCGCTGCCGCCAGGAGGTTTGTGACCAGCTCTGCCACAATCCTTCCCAGCACATAAGCGATGGCCAGGATCAAAATGGCTCCGAAGGCTGAGGGAAGGGCAGCTAGTATCTGGTTGAGCATATTGGATAAGGGCTGGGTGACGGATACCAGGTCCAGGGCCTGGAGGGCTGCCATGAGGACGGGGATCAGTATCAAGGCATAGACGATCAGGCCGATCAAGCCGGCCAGCCCTCGTTCTCCCAGAACCCGAGAAAGGCCCACCTTCTCGCTCAGCCTCTCCGAGCCGACTGCCAGCAGCAGGCCGGTGAGGATCTTTTGCACGATGCGGGCGAGAAACCAGCCGACGAGGAGGATAGCTGCTGCTGCCAGCAGATTGGGGAGGAAGCCAAGCATCTTGGCCATCATCACCTGCAGGGGCTCGAGAAGCCCGCCCAAAGAGAGTGCATTGAGGACCATGGGCAGGAAGAGGAGGAGCACAAGGTAGAATACTATCTCGGCAATGGTCTGGCTCAATGGCATCTCCTTTCTCTCCAGCCCGGCCTTGCTGCCTATGTCCTCATCGATGTTTGCAGATCGAAGAACTGTCAATACCACCCTCTTGAGAACCATCGCCAAGACGATAGCGACGATCGCTATCAATAGAGCGGCAAAGAGCTTGGGGATATAGGCGAAGACCACCGTTAGCATCTCGTTTAATGGCTGAGCAACCAGAGTTAGGCCCAGAGTCTCGAAAAATGCCACTATAACAAAAAACAGTAGAACATAATAAATTATCCGAGTAATCCATCGATTCGAGTCTATGGATCTGGCCCTTTCCTCGCCCACTGCCACCCGGGCTATTTTTTCATCCATTGCAGTGCGACGCAGCGCTTTGCCAATGAGAGAGCTGACAATCAAAGCTACGATCCACCCCACAACAAGGATGATCAAAGCACTAAAGATATTGGAACTCATAGGTCCAAAGATCTGAGTTACCTGATCGCTTATTCTCATAAGATCACCATTCATTTCAGATGCAAATTTCAAAGCCTGTTTGAGCAAAATGCTATTAACAATAATGTACAATACCATTACTTAAAGATAGTGGATGATTAGCGCCCGGATATTGGATCTCAAGAATAAAACCGGCACTTTAAGGACTAGTCTGTAATTAATTTTTACAAAAATGAGTGATATAAGCACCACACGAACTATGAATTTGGGGGAACACAATTCAGCATGCCGATTCAAAAAAATTGTGGAATGAGATCAAGCTCATAGAATTAGCATTTTCCAGCCAGTCTTTGGCCACTACCACTCCCATTTCGCGTCTGTTACCCCTTGCGACTTCAGCTTCTCCTTAAGCTTCTTGCCCTCGTCCTCAGTATCGAACTTCTGCTCAACCTTTTCTCCTTTCTTATTGGTATAGGTTACTTTCATCTTAGCACCCCATAGCTTATAATAGCCTCATTGATAAATAGGCTTTTGCCTTATAAGCTAAAGCTCTGATTCATCTTTGCAATGCTGACACGAGCGCCAAACTCGCTCCTGATGGCCTCAGCCAGTGTCTCTGCGGCACGCTCCTCCCCATGGTTGAGGAATACCTGGCCAGGAAAGCTCCGAAAAGCGCGCAGCCATTCCAGGATCTCGCTTCTGCCGGCATGAGCGGAGAATGCGTCCATCGATTCGATCCTTGCCCGTACATCGAACTCGTGGTTCATTATCTGCACGCTTTTTATGCCGTCAAGCATCCTTCGACCGAGGGTTCCCTCTGCCTGATAGCCGACGCACAGTATTGTGCTCTCCTTGCGCTCGATGTTCTGCATCAGGTGATGGAGCACCCTTCCACCGGTGCACATTCCGCTGGCTGAGATGACTATATGCGGTTCCTTCAGCTCATTTATCGCCTTTGACTTATCCCTGGAGAGGGCATACTCCATTCCCGGAAACTCCAGTGGGCTGTCACCCCTGCTTATGAGGCCGAGGGTCTCCTCATCGAAGCATTCCGGATGGCGGCGGTAGATCTCAGAGGCGGAGATGGCCATGGGGCTGTCTACGAAGCATTTCACCCCGGAGAGCTTGCCCGCTTCTGCAAAGGGATTCAGCTCATAGAGGATCTCCTGGGTCCTACCTATGGCGAATGCCGGGATTATCACATTCCCGCCTTGATCCACAGTCTCCAAAACGATATCAAATAGCCTTTTTCCCCGGTCAGGCATCCTCTCGTGATCCAGATCACCGTAGGTGGACTCGAGCACCAGCCAGTCGGCTTCGTCCACCCTTTGGGGATCACGGAGGATGGGGGTGTCCGGCCGGCCCAGGTCTCCGCTGAAGACCAGCCTCTTTTTGCCAATATCCATCTCAACAATAGTTGAGCCCAGGATATGGCCTGCATCACTGAATCGAACAGATATGTCCCCGATATTAAATCTCTTGGAGTAGTCTAAGGATCTAAACTGGCGCACTGCCCTTTCAGCATCCCCTCTGGTGTATAGAGGCGGGCGAGGAGGCCTTTTCATATCGCGGGCATGGCGGCGTTCCCTTTCCGCCGCCTCTTCCATCAGGTGGGCGGAGTCCTGGAGCATGATCTGGCAGAGGTCTCTTGTGGCATGGGTGCAGTAGACTGAGCCCTTGAATCCCTCGTTGATAAAAAGAGGAATCCTGCCGCTGTGGTCGACATGGGCATGGGTGAGAATCATCGCTTTCAGTCGATTGGGATCATGGCCAAAGCCATCCTGGTTCCGATCGGTATCGCCACCCTGAAATAGGCCTGCATCTATGCCGATTCGGAGATCCCGGGCGTGGAGGACCATATGCGAGCCTGTAACCCCTCCAGCCGCTCCATGGAACTCCAGCTTCATGCCCAAAGTGCGGGGGCTCATCCAAGATTAAGCTTCCGAATAGGACACAAAGCTTAAGTATATCGCAATAATTTGGTTCGTTCGAAAAAATCCGGATAGAGGGTTTCACTGCCATGGCTGACCTGGAGCGATTGGGAGAATGGATTACCGGCAATCCTGTGATAATCATCGTGGCAGCAGTTCTCCTGACACTGGTCTCACTTCACTATGCCCAGCAGATCGAGAGCCAGGGCATGACCACCGAGGCATTCGTCTCAAAAGACTCCGCCCTCTATCAGCTCTACGATCACCTCTACCTGGAAAACTTCGGCTCTGATGGCAATATGATACTCATCGAGGGCGATGACGTAGCAGGGGCCGAGGTTCTGTCTGCCATCCTGCGATTTTCAGATCATATGCATCAGGTGGAGCATGTTCTGGGCGTCCAGAGCGCAGCCGACTGGATAGCGGACGAGGAATACAAGAGGACGGGCATCCGGCAAATCCCCTCTCAGGAGAGGATTGACGAGATCCTGGCAAATTCAGGCACCTCCATTGCCCATCTGATGCCGGATCGCGGCCACACCCGAATCATCATTGGCATGCCCACCACCTCCACCCTAACCGAAGAGCAGCGAAACAAGCTCCTTCTGGAAATAGAGAAAGCAGTGGACTATGCAGAATTCCCCTCGGGATACGGCGTGACCATTACCGGCGACCCCTCCTTCCAGGCGGCAATCGTGCAGATGATGAACAGCACCAACGGCCAGATCCTCGCCCTGTGTGGCCTGCTGATGATAGTAGCCCTGCTGCTCTTTTTCCGGCATGTCAGGTGGTCGCTTCTCCCCTTGCCAGTGGTCTTACTGGGGATCGTCTGGACCCTGGGTGCCATGGGCCTCCTCCATATTCGCATGGGAATGACCACATTCGCCGCATTTCCCATCATGATAGGTATTGGCATAGACTATGCTATACAGTTTCATAACCGGATAGATGAGGAATTGTCTAAAGGCAAATCCGTTCTGCAAGCATCGACGAGAACGGTGAAATATGTGGCAATCCCGGTGCTCGTCGCCCTGACGGTAACGGAGGCGGGCTTCTTCTCCCTTCTCAGCTCCTCCGTCCCATCGACCCAGGACTTCGGAAAGATGTGCATGATCGGCCTGGTCATGTGCTACCTGTCCGCCCTTTTTGTGAACCTGACCATCCTTTATCAGTCCGAGAAGAGGTTGCCCCGAAAGAAGATGGCAGCAGCCCATTCTGAGAATGGCTCGCCAATTGGTGCTTTCATCGAGAGCACTGCCACCTTCTGCATTGAGAGGTGGAAGGCGGTGCTGGCACTGGCTTTACTTTTGGCCCTGGCGGGGAATTATGCTGACATTTTGGTCCCCATAGAGACGAATTCCCAGAACTATATCCCCGCGGACCTGCCGCCGCTGATCGACCTGAAGCATATGAAAGATGTCTATGGGGGAACGGACTCAATCAAGTTCCTGATCCAGGCCGATGATGTCACCGATCCTGAGAACCTCAAATGGATGGACGAGTTTGGCAGCTACCTTATGAGGTCCAGAGAGGACCGGACAGAGAGGGCCACCAGCATTGCCACCTATATCAAATCGGCCAATGGGGGAGAGCTGCCCGGCGACACCACCCGGGCCAGGGAGATCATCGCCTCTCTGCCTTCTTCAGTTAGCAGCGCATACCTCAACGGCCACAACCTGGCGATAATAGATGTGAATATAGGCAATGCCCAGCTCAACCTGGGAACGGAAGGGATGGAGCGTCTGGTCCGGTCCTATGAGGATGACCTGGCCTGGCATACCCCACCGCCCGGAGTTTCCGTCCGGATCACCGGCCAGCCGGTGCTGATGACCACGGTCATGGATGCCCTGACAGAGGGGAGGGTGGAGATGTCCCTGCTCGGCCTGTTCCTGATTTTCGTCCTGCTGCTGCTGATCTACCGGGACCTGATCCGGGCCCTCTTGCCAGTGCTGCCCATGCTGGTAGTGATAGGCTGGATGGGGCTGGTCATGTACTACGGCGGGCTGAAGTACACCCCCCTCACCGCCACACTGGGCGCTCTGGTCCTGGGGGTGGGTTCGGAGTACGCTATACTTATGATGGAGCGCTTCTATGAAGAGCTGGAGAATGTGGGCAATCCCATCGATGCCCTGAAGATCACAGCCAACCGCATAGGTTCTGCATTGGTGGCATCGGGGATGGCGGTCATCTTCGGCTTTGGCGCTCTGATCGCCTCTCCCTTCAACATAATCAGCAACTTCGGAGTGGTCACGGTGATGTCGGTCGTGCTCGCCTTGGTCACCACCTTCACCGTGTTCGTAGTCCTGGCCATTAGAATGGAAGTTCAGCGTGAAGTATTAGAGAATGCAAAACTGGAAATGAAGAGAGCAATTGCACTGATCAACAATCAAAGATGGAGAAGAATCAATGGAAATTAAGTATGCCATCGCCCTGGCCTCTATGTTCATCCTCCTGGCTCCGGTATTAGCCCAGAACACCTACATACCCCTGGAGCTTGGCGGGGACAATTACTATACCATGTACGGCAGTCCGGACATATCCGCGAGCATCTCCGGCACAGATGAGTTTAAGCGGGGGGATACCGTCACCCTTTATCTTGATCTGACCAACTACGGCAGGATCATAGGCTTCAAGCAGGACCAGATGCCCCAGAATTCCAAGGAGTATGCCCTCGCCAGCGCAGAGCTGGAGGAGGAGAACAAGAAGCCTACTGCTCTGGGGGTCACCGCCACCCTGATCTCCCAGGCCCCTCAGATCGAGGTGAAGTCAGGCGACCAGGTGGTCGAGTCGCTCAAGTCCGGGGACAAGACTCAGTCTCCTCTCAAGTTCACCATCAAGATAGGGGAGCATGCTCCGGCCGGAGAGTATCCACTCCACTTGAATATGACTTATGACTATCAGGATAACGTTCGGGTTTATGCCTCCAAGTTAGTAACCGAGGGGGGCACATCCACCTTCTCCAACTACCGGGTCTCTTATGTCTACCAGAAGGCCAACCAGACAGTGCCCGTCACCATCCGGGTCAAGAAGCAGGCGGACTTCGTGATCCAGAACACCACTGCTGAGCTTTTAGCCGGGGGCAAGAAGCAGGAGATCCATGCCACCTACAAGAATATCGGCGAGGATCCCGTAAGGGATGCTGTAGCCAGGCTTTCCATCTTCAAGCCCTTCTCCTCCACCGATGATCAGGCCTTCATAGGAAATTTGGATCCGGGAAATGAGACCACTGTCCTCTTCCGGATGGACGTCGACTCCGATGCTACAGCAAAGGATTATGGCATAAGCAGCGAGATCAAGTATACTGATGTCAATGGAGACACAGTGATCTCTGAGAGCATGAAAATACCGGTAAAGGTTGAGCCTGCCGCCCGGTCTCTTCTTCTGCCAGCAGCTCTAGCGCTTATTATCTTGATTGCTGTTGGTGGCTATATCTACAAGAAGAGGCAGAAAAAGGTCTGAATCTCGAATAGCTGAAGGAGGAGACCGGATTGGATGAATTGGTGCTGGCCAGCTGGAGTGATCGCTTCTGGGCCTGGCTGATCGATGTTCTGCTCATGGGACTCATATGGCATAGAGTAGTCCTGGTCCTTGGGATCGATCCAATGCATCTGGACGCAATGCTGATTCTGTCCGGTCTGATTTTCGTCTACTGGACCGCACTGGAGGGATACCGTGGGCAATCCCTGGGAAAGATGCTGCTCAATATCGTGGTGGTCGGGCCCTATGGAGAGGCCATCGGCTTTAGGGATTCGGCTCTGCAGTCCTTTGGCAAGGCCTTTCTCCTCCCCGTCGACTGCCTGATCGGCCTATTTGCCTTTCGGGGAAAGAGGCAGCGCCTCTTCAATAAGCTGTCGGACACCGTTGTCAAAAAGCAGGTTATATAAATTCTATGATTAAATTCCCGGCCAGACAAAAGATCAGGAGGGCGATGATCATCCTCTCTTTCGTGCTATTGCCCGCCACCTTTGTTTATATATCCTGTCCGGTAATTATCCGGGGTGCATCACAAGGAGTTGCCACTGGCGGCCTTATCGTATTCGTTCTCCTTTTCATCAGCTCGCTTCTTTTGGGCAGGCTGTGGTGCGGATGGCTCTGCCCAGGAGGGGGCTTGCAGGAAATTTATATTCTCCTAAATGATAAAAATGTTCGAACAGGGAGGATGAACCTGCTTAAATATCCGATATTCCTTTTCATACTTTTTATCCCACTCATCTCTGCAATTCGCTCTGCAGGAGGGCTGAAAACCATCGACCTCTTTTATTATACCGATCAGGGCATATCAATTGCACAACAGGGATCGTACACGATATTCTTTGTGCAGATCGCTTTTTTCACCGCCTTTGCCCTGCTAGCCGGCAAGCGTGCCTTTTGCCATTACTTCTGCCCGATCGCCGTGATTCTCATCACCGGAAGGAAGATCCGAGACCTCTTCCGCTGGCCTGCGCTGCAACTCTCATCCGATGCAGGCCGCTGTTCGAATTGCAGAAGGTGCTCGGCAACATGTCCCATGAGCCTTGATGTAAACCTCATGGTCCGTCAGAGGATCATGGAAAACAGCGAATGCATCCTCTGCGGCTGCTGTGTTGATGTCTGCTCGGAGAATGCGATTAGTTATTCATTTGGGAGGTGAATAGCGGTCGCATGATCTGGCGAATGCATGGGCCAAAGCCGCATACAGGGGAATGCTTATGCCAGATGGGGTGAATATAAGACACTTATGAAGATCGTGCAGGTCAAAGACGTATCCAGCAAGCCCAATCCCCATGGGGTGGATGCCCGGAGCATCAGCGATACCGAGAGCGCCCAGGTAGTGCATATAACCCTGCAGCCTGGTGAGTCATTGAAAAAGCACATCACTCCGGTGGATGTGATATTCTATGTCCTGGAAGGAGTTGGGGTGGTGGAGGTCGGCGAGGAGAAAGCGGTTGCAGGGGCGGACACCTTGATTGAGAGCCCGGCAAAGATTCCCCACCGCTGGATGAACGAGAGCAATAGCGTCACTCGAATCCTGGTGGTCAAGACCCCCAGGCCACGCGAGGCCACCAGGCTGCTTTGAGATCTACCTGGACACCAGGGCAAGGGTATATGATTGGCTCCTCGCTGTTTGGTGTGGGTTCGTGCAAAAGTCACAGGAATTCGACATTTTTTCATGATCCTCTGTGCGCTCTGTGACTCTGAGGTTTTATTCCGTAACTACCATGTGTTTGAATATTCAGCTACGAATATTAACCGCAGAGACGCAGAGTTCGCAGAGACGTGGAAATTTACCTTATTACCAGCACTTGAAAAAAATAGCATATTTCTGAGCAAATAGTCGTCTCCGTTCGTTCGTCCTCCGTGCGCTCTGCGCCTCTGCGGTTTTATTCCGTATTCCACCAGGATTAATTATCCTGCTACCCACTTGATACAGCGAAGAGCATCCTTTCTTTATCCTTTTTTCTCTCCTTTTGCCATCCCTTTCAGAAATGATTATAATCCATAAGGTTTGTTGAAAACAATCTGGCCTTGTGGGGGGCCGATTGTTATGGAAATGCTCCTGCTGGGGGATATTGCGGTCATATTCGTTCTATCGGTATTAGTACTCTTCATATTCCATAAGGTCAGGGCACCGGCAATCGTGGGCTTCATATTCACCGGGGCGCTGGCCGGCCCCCAGGGCCTGGGTCTGATTCAGGCCATCGAGCAGGTTGATGTCCTGGCGGAGATCGGCGTCATCCTGTTGCTCTTCACCATCGGGCTGGAGATCTCCCTGAAAGATCTGATGCAGATGAAAAAGTATGTCCTGGTTGGGGGCACCCTTCAGGTCGCCCTGACCATCCTCGCTGTCTATGCCCTGCTGATCTACTTTGGCCAGCCGGTCGGTACGGCTATCCTGATCGGATTTCTGGTCTCCGTGAGCAGCACGGCCATTGTGCTGAGGATAATCCAGAAAAAATCCGAGATGTACACCCCCCAGGGCAGGACGATCCTTGGCATTCTCATCTTCCAGGATATCGCTATAGTTCCCCTGATGCTGGCCGTCCCCCTCCTGCCTGGCGCGATGGGCGAGGTTCCCGAATCAGCTCTCATCATTCTGGCCAAAGGCTTGGCCCTGATCGCCCTGGTGATCATCAGCGCCAAATGGCTGGTGCCTTCTGCTCTTTACCACATCGCCCGGACGGACGATCGGGAGCTGTTTCTCCTTAGCCTGGTGGCGATATGCTTCGCCGTGGCCTGGGCCACCTCGTTGGCGGGATTGTCTTTGGGTCTGGGCGCATTTCTGGCAGGCCTCACCATATCCGAGTCCCAGTACAGCCATCAGGCCTTTGGCAATGTCCTGCCCCTGCGGGATGCCTTCACCAGCTTCTTTTTCGTCTCCGTCGGCATGCTCTTAGATGTCAATTTCCTGCTGGCTAATCCTCTCTATATCATCCTTTTAGCCTCCGGGGTGATGCTCCTGAAATCCCTGATCGCCGGGGCAACGGTGGCCATCATGGGCCTGCCCTTGAGAATTGCTGTTCTGGTCGGCCTGGCCCTCAGCCAGATCGGGGAGTTCTCCTTCGTCCTCTCCAAGGTAGGGCTGGAGTACGGCCTTATAAGCCAGGAGCTCTACCGGATATTTCTGGATGTTGCAGTCCTGACCATGGTGGCAACATCCTCTATCATAGCGGTATCCACAAAGCTGGCAGATGCCACATCAAGGCTCCCCCGTTTCCAGAGGCTGAATCGCTCCCTGCCTGCTAATATGCCGGATATAAAGACGATGAAAGACCACCTGATCATCATAGGATATGGGGTTAATGGCAGGAACGTGGCCCTATCTGCCAAGAGCGAGGCAATACCCTATGTAATAGTAGACATCGATCCAGAGACAGTGAAATCCGGTCTGCGTAATGGTGAGCCCATCCGGTATGGAGATGCCACCCAAGAGCATGTCCTCTTGAGCACTGGGGTCAAGAGCGCCCGGGTGATTGTGATAGCTATCTCCGATCGAACGGAAACTCGCAGGATGACCGAACTGGCCCGGAGGCTGAATCCCGACATATATATAATTGACAGGACCAGATACATCAATGAGATGAGCGCTCTATATAATTTGGGGGCAAATGAGGTTATTCCTGAGGAGTATGAGACCAGTGTGGAGATATTTTGCCGGGTTTTGGAGAAGTATGAAGTGCCAAGGGAGAGGATAGACTCTTTCATAAATCATATCCGGGCAGATGGGTATGAGATGTTTCGCAGCATCTCCAAAGAGCCCTACTGCACCACTGACCTCAACATGATTCAGAATGAATTCATCAGCATCAAGGTCCCGGCCGGCTCGCCTGCGGCAGGAAGGTCCCTGAAGGAGATCGGATTGAGAGAGATAGGCATATCCTTGCTGGCGGTAAATAGGGAATCTCAGGTGATCAATCATCCTGATGAGAGCTTCGTTCTTCAGCCGGATGATTTGGCCATCATCCTGGGCTCCGAGGCCCAGCTAGCATCGGTCGGCTATCTCTTCGGCAGGGCCGATGGCTCTCAAAATACGGCCTCGTAATCGTAGGCCCGCCGCCCTGACAATATGACCGGTCACGATCAAGAAGGCTAATATTGATGTAAGGATGTAGAAGATACTGTTATGATACCGCTGGAATACCTTCTGCTGGGCGTAGCTGTAATGCTTCTCCTTAGCGTAGTATCCAGCAAAGCGTCCACCCAGCTGGGTGTGCCGACCCTGGTTTTATTCCTGCTGATCGGCATGCTGGCCGGCTCAGACGGGCCGGGGGGGATAGAGTTCAACAATCCCTGGCTGGCCCAGTACCTGGGTACGGTGGCCTTAATATTCATCCTCTTCTCCGGCGGCCTGGACACCAAATGGAAGGAGATCAAGCCCGTCCTGTGGAGGGGGGTGATACTCTCTACTATTGGGGTCATGCTCACCGCCATAATCGTCGGCTATGCAGCCTACTATGTGCTCGACTTCAGCCTCCTGGAGGCGATGCTCCTGGCGGCAATCATCTCCTCTACCGATGCTGCTGCGGTATTCTCCATTCTCCGCTCTAAGCAGATCAGCCTGAAAGGAGATCTAAGGCCATTGCTGGAGCTGGAGTCGGGCAGCAACGATCCCATGGCCATCTTCCTCACCACCAGTCTGATTGCATTGATCACCGGGGCGATTGCTTCCCCCACCACTCTGATCTCCATGTTCGCCCAGCAGATGGCCCTGGGAGCGGTATTCGGCTATATGATGGGCAGGGGCATGGCCGTTATCGTCAATCGCATTCGCCTCGATTATCGGGGTCTCTACCCCCTATTGACCATATCGCTGGTCCTGCTGACCTTTGCCTTGACTGCCGCTCTCGGGGGCAACGGTTTTCTGGCCGTCTACATCGCCGGATTGAGCCTGGGCAGTCACTCCTTTATCCATAAGCGCAGCCTGATAGACGATCATGATAGTATGGCCTGGCTGATGCAGATCGTCATGTTCTTAACATTGGGTCTGCTGGTCTTTCCATCGAAACTCATTCCAGTGGCAGGCATTGGTCTATTCATCTGCTTTGTGCTGATGTTCCTGGCCAGACCAATGGCCGTTCTTATCTGCCTGTTGCCCTTCAGGAAAATGCCCCTCAAGGAGAGGGTGATGCTCTCCTGGGTGGGCCTCCGGGGTTCGGTCCCCATCATCCTGGCCACTTTCCCCCTCATATCCGGGGTTCAGAAGGCTGATATGATATTTAATGTGGTCTTTTTCGTGGTCTTGACCAGCGTCCTGGCGCAGGGGTCGTCCATACCTTTCTTCGCTCGTCGACTGGGTGTGTATGCCCCCCTGGAATCGCTCCCCGAGCCGCCGGAGGCGGTGGCGGGAAAAGAGGAGTGGGAACCGCTGGTTAAGCTCAAGGTCCTTTCTGGCAGCGCTGCCGATGGAAAGCAGATCGCAGATCTGAACCTGCCCGATGATACCTGGATTGCGGTCTTGAGAAGAGAGGGGCACCCCATCCGTCCCGGCGGGAGCACCGTGTTGAAGGGAGGAGATCTCCTCTCCGTCCAGTCCAGCGGACCTTCCCTCGACCTCCTACGCTCTTTGGTGGAGAAAAAAGAGATCGCGAGCGATGATAATGAGCCTGAGCAGCAGATCATCCCCCGTGGTTAGGCTTTTTGGATCTTGAAGATCGCTTCGGCTGACCGATGCCAGAGGGAGAAGCCACTGTGCGCCGTTTATCATCAGGGATATATCAGGCCCGGAACAAGACCAGCCAGATGAGATAGATCATATAGGCGGACACGCCCAGGCCCCCCTCCAATCGGGAGATGCGTCTGCCGGTGAGGAATACAGGGACGCAGGCCAGGGCAACCAGGGTCATCAGGGGGATGTCGAAGAGCTGAAGCTGGCGGGTCACAGTCAGGCCAGTGGGGGCGGCCAGAGCGGCAAGGCCCAGTACGAGGAGTATGTTATAGATGCTGCTTCCCAGGAGGTTGCCGATGGCAACGTCCCTCTCATCTCTAAGGGTGGCAACGATTGTGGTGACAAGCTCCGGAGCCGATGTGCCGATGGCGACGATGGAAAGGCCAATTATCGCCTCAGGAATATCGATCATCCGGGCGAGGCCCGTTGCCCCATCCACCAGCCAGTCGGCTCCAATTACCGTTATGGCCATTCCCGCGATGAGCATGGCGGCATACTTCGCCTTTGCCAGCAGCTCTTTTCTCTCTGGCGACAGAGCCTTCGGGCCACAACTTTCCATGAAGCCATCGCCGCACATGTCCTCGAACTCCCCTTTCACATAGTCCGACTCCGCTCTGCTGCTGCGGACGACGGCCAGGGTGTATATTGCGGAGGCGCCAACCATCAGGACTCCTTCCAGAGGGGTCAGGACGCCATCTGAGGCCAGGCCGGCCAGAGCGGCGGCGGCGACGATCATCATTGGCAGGTCGAGATTGAGGACCTGCAGATGGAGGGCCAGGGGCCGAATCAATGCGCTCAGGCCAAGGATGAAGAGGATGTTGACCAGATTGGTGCCGGCGATGTTGGCCACTGCCAGGGGACCGCTCCCCTGCAGCCCCGCGGCGATTCCCACAGCCAGCTCGGGCATGCTGGTGCCGATGGAGACGATGGTAAGGCCGATCAGCAGAGGATTTATCCCCAGTAATGCCGCCAGGCGCGATGCACCTCGCACTATCAGCTCCGCCCCCACGATGAGAGCGAGAAGGCCTGCGAAAAATATCATCACCTCGTTCATGGATAGCTGCTCCCACCTCTCCTGACAGATCTCTGTTAGCAGACCGTCTGCTGCTCTCATAGTCCAGGTAGCTGTGTCTAGAAGGGTAGTGACTACTCCCACCCCTTAAAAGGGGCAGGCTTCTACGGTTTTTATTCCGACAGATTGTAGTCCCAATCTGAGTATATTGATTGCCGCATTCCAATCTCGATCCACCGAAAGCCCGCAATGAGGGCAGTTATGGACGCGATCAGAAAGCGTCTTTTCAACCAGAATGCCACACCTGGAACACATCTTAGACGTATTTCTTGGATCTACCAGTACTACCATCGAACCGGCACTTGCAGCCTTGTACGAGGTCAGAGTCACAAGCATATTCCAAGCCACGTCTGAGATGGATTTTGCCAGGCAATGGTTTTTGAGCATATTTTGAATACTAAGATCTTCAAAGGCAATCAAGCCGAACCTGTTAACCAGATATCGACTAACCTTATGGGCAAAATCGTATCGCTTGTTAGCGATCCTCTCATGGACCCGCTCAACCATCCGAAGAGCTTGCTTTCTTTCTGGAGTGCCTTTCGGTGCTTTTGAGAGCTTCCTTTGGACTCTGGCGAGTTCCGTTTCCTCTTCTCGGAAGAATCGAGGATTAGCTATCGTCTCACCATTGGAAAGAGTCGCAAAGCTTTCCAGACCAACATCTACACCAACGAGAGAACCGTCTTTCCAGGGAGGCTTAAGTTGATCTTCGATCTCCACAGAAAAGCAGGCAAACCATTTACCTGTCGCAGCTCTCCTTACGGTCAGCCGTTTGATTTTGCCTTCTATGGATCTATGGAGCTTGATCTTGATATTACCAATCTTGGAAAGATAGAGCTTACCAGCATTGAGCTTGAACCCCTTCTGAGGATAGGTAAAAGAATCGTACCAACCTCTTCCCCGAAATCTTGGATATCCAGGATTCTCTCCGGCTTTGACTCTTCGGAAGAACGCCTTCAAGGCAAGATCCACCCTTTCCTGGGCATTCTGAAGGGTTTGGGAAAAGACATCGTTAAGTTCAGGCTTCTCTTCTTTCCAAGTTGGAAGAAGATTGTGCGTCTCGTACTTGGATACGGATTTGCCTTCTTTCTCCCAAGCATCTTTTCGGTATGCTAAGGTCTGATTGTATGTCCACCGGCATAGATCTAGGGTCCTCTCCATCTTCGTCCTTTGGGACTTTGTTGGATAGATCCTAAATTTATATGCCTTGAGCATAGATACTTTTTATGCGGTTGATTGTGTTTATAGTTTTCTGCACAACGGTGGGGCACGATTCATCCCCTCCCCTGAAGGAGAGGGGTCTTCTCTGCCCCTACACCCCGATGTTATTATTTGATTTGAAAGCTATTTATTATCCGATGATCTGCAGAAAGGCCTTGATCCGGGCAGATATGCGGGGGATCATTGTCTCATCTGGAGACGCTACTCGAATGCTGCATCCCTCCGCTCCGGCATACTCCAATCCAATCCGGGAGAACTTGACGAAAAACTCGATGGATTGATCGCTAAAGGACGAAGGAATCTCTTTAGGGATGGTGGCCATCATGTGCCAGCATAATACCGTCCAGCCGAGACTTTTCGCAGTGCAGAAGATCTCCTCTGCCGCATCCTTTTCTTCTGGAGAAGTGAAAGGAGGATCTATAAAGAGAAGACCGGGAGAAGAACTCTTCAATAGGGACATAACACCAGAAAAGCCATCATCCAGATGAAACGATATAGGAGAATGATCGAGGCATTCATTCCAGGCCGCCCCGACTGCAGGATCGATATCCCAGATATTGATCAAGAGATCCGCCTTCTTTCTCTTCGCTAGTTCTGCCACCAATAGGGCAGATCCAGGATAGAATTCTATCTGCAGAGAGCTAAGCGATTCGATGGAATTGAATTCCGCTAGAATATTGAAATAAGGAAAATCTTTTAGGAGAGGCAGAGCCGGCCAGATTCTGCCGATTCCGCTCTCCCAATCACCAGATGGCTTTAAGGCATATTTCGGGCGTCCTACATGGCTTTCTGCATAAACCAGGCTGCTATCGGGGGTGAGGAGGCAATTTGCCACCTCCAGCAACAGGAAATGCTTCCAGACATCGCCTGCATTGCCTACATGCGCTCTGTGATCGTAAGGGCCCATCAGGACCGAGGTTGCTCATTCTGGTACATCTTCTTGGCGATATTGAAGGCCTGGGCGGGAGTGGCTATGGCGATCTTCCGGGATTCCTCGAAGTTCGCTTTGGAGGCGGCGGCAGCGGTGGCGGCTGTGCGGAGCAGCTTCTTGTCCACCTCATTTGTCAGCCAGCGAGCCCCTCCTATTCCCACCAATAGAGCGCCGGCGATGGAGGAGATGGAAACGGAGATCTCTTCGGTTCCAATTCCCGTGACCGTGCCGAATAGAGCGGTATTGGCAAAGGCTCCATAGAGGCCCCAGGAGACGAAGGCGGCAACTGCTCCCAGGAGGACGTTGCCGGCAAATCCTGGACGGATTATTGTGACCTCTCCCGCACTCTCCTCGCTGGGCTTGATGAAGCCATTGTCGCTTACAAGCGCATTCACAATTCCTCCCACCGCACCACTCAACATGATAACTCCAATAGGTACTAACATCGTCATCGGCATTTGCGTCCTCCCTCATATCAGCAGAATTCCGAACAGATTTCACATCTTAATAGGGTCATACCCTTATTAGAGTGAAAGGATCCGGATCCAAGCATATATCTCTCTAATTTTTTTGAGAATATTAAGATTTTATACTATTTGAACTTTGCGTTTATTATTTTGATCAATGCATTATCTTTTGATAATTCATATGTCATTGGAGGCGACAACAAGGGTTCATGCCATAAGACAAATTCCAGAAGTGATTCTTTCTGATGGCAAACCAGGTTTTTATAATGGCTGGTTATAGATGGGAGCGGGATAAGGTGAATTCAAATCGCCCAAGAACTAAATGAATATAATACCTTAGAGCCATCCAAGAATGGTATATCTTAGGTATGAGGTATGAATGACTTGGCTGACAACTACAATTGGCTGCTAATTGCAGTCTTTAGATCATATGATGCGATAGAAAGGGAGCAATAGATCTTGAAGATCCTTTTGATGGGAAACCCAAATGTGGGAAAGAGCGTTATCTTTTCCCGGCTTACAGGAATTGAGGTGGTCTCAGCCAATTACCCCGGAACCACGATCGAGTATACGGAGGGACGAATGAAGCTGGGAGAGAAGATGGCCACCCTCATCGATCCGCCTGGCGTATACTCGCTCGAGCCCACATCCAAGGTAGAGGAGGTGACAGGCCACATTCTGGAGCAAGGGGCAGATGTGGTGGTTAATGTGATCGATTCCACCAATCTGGAGAGAAATCTCAACCTAACCCTTAAAATCCTGGAGAAAGGCCTTCCCACCGTAGTGGCCCTCAACCTCTGGGATGTGGCCACCCGCAAAGGAATCGAGATCGATACCGCTATCCTAGCAGAGGCGCTGGGGGTGGATGTGATTCCCACAGTAGCTGTCAGCGGTCAGGGAATCTACGATCTGGTGGAGGCCATTGGAAAAGCTAAAACCCCTCCGCCAGTGCAGTTTGAATCCTCTGACCAGCGCTGGGCGCGGATTGGGGAGATAGCTGAGAAGAGTCAGAAGGTTCTGCATCGGCATCCATCCCTCTTTGACCGGCTGGAGGACATCTCGCTCAAGCCCCTAACGGGCATTCCCATTGCCTTGTTGCTTTTATATCTCTCCTTCAGTCTGGTAATCGAGGTGGGCGAAACTCTGCAGTTGAAGGTCACCGATCCCCTATTCATCGCATATTCCAATTTCATAACCGATTTAGTGCATAGATACGTCAGCTCAGAGCTCTTAAGGGAGATATTGATTGGCAGCAGTCCAGAGCTATTGAAGTCCTTTGGAATTCTGACCACCGGCCTCTATATTCCTCTAGGGATAGTCTTGCCGTTTTTGATCCCCTTCTATTTGCTGCTGGGCATACTGGAGGATATCGGCTACCTTCCCAGGCTTAGCGTCATCCTGGATGCCTTCATGCACAGGATAGGCCTTCATGGTGCTGCTATCCTGCCTTGTGTATTGGGAATGGGCTGCAGCGTTCCTGCTGTTCTCTCGGTCAGAATACTGGAGTCGGCCAAGCAGAGGTATCTAGCTGCGACTCTGATGACCATGGCCATTCCCTGCGCCTCTCAGAGCGCCATGATATTCGGCATACTCGCTCCCTATGGCCTGAGGTATATCTTCATAGTCTATGCCACCTTATTTCTCTCCTTTGTGATCACAGGCTATCTGCTCCACAGGTTCATTGGCGGTGAGTCGCCGGAGATCTTCCTGGAGATCCCTCCCTACCGCATGCCAAATCTACAAGCCCTTTTGAAGAAGACCTTTATTCGGGTGCGGGAGTTCCTGAAAGAGGCCGTGCCTTATATCGGTCTAGGCATGATCATAATGAACTTCTTCTATCTGACCGGACTGATGCATCTGATAGGCGAGGAGCTGAAGCCGGTTGTATCCGGGTTGCTGGGTCTTCCCAGCGATGCTGCCACTGCATTGATTATCGGCTTTCTCCGCAAGGACGTTGGGATAGGCATGTTCGCTCCCCTGGATATGACTCCGGTGCAGTATGTTATTGCTGCCGTGGTTTTGGCCATGTATATGCCCTGTGTAGCAACATTCATGGTGATGCTCAAGGAGCTTGGCGTCTCGGGAACGGCAAAATCAGTGGCTTTGAGGCTTGTCGCTGCCCTTGTGGTTGGGACAGCTCTAAACCTAATTCTCAGCTAGATACCTGCTATGCTCAAGGGAGTATCTCACCCTCTATTTTTTTTTAGTGATTGATTCTCCTGCAACTGAATATCTCTTGGCCTCATGACGGAATAACTCTTGGCTAGTCATCTAGCGTAGAACGCTCCCTTTTTAAAATCTAAGCTGCCCTGACCCCTGCACACGATTTTCCCTTCATTCATTTGCTCAGCTCGGCTTTAATTGCCTCGTTATCTCTGCCTTTTTAACTCTAACTTTTTGCCTGAATTATAGCTTCAATGAAAAGAATCTTAAAATTTTATTTAAAAAATGATCTGTTTATTAATTATTTTTAAATGTATTATGTCTAAATAACATTTATTTTTTTATTTGATTTTATGATAATATCACAACATAATCAATTCGATGTAATTATAAATAAATAACGTTATAAAACATTTGCAAATTATGTAAAATCATTATAATTATAGCTTATATTTTTATAATTAAATCGAGTTGATACCTGAAAGTTTTAAATTTGTTATTTTTATAAATAGCTTTTTAGTCTATAAAGTATAGAGCATTTGGTCAGTTTAATAGTTTATAAAAATTTTTACATTATTTTCTCTGAAGCCTTTAAATCTTATAGTATATGTGAATGAATGGAGCTAGAATGCTGATTTAGCTTGTAGAACCATTCTCTCTCTGGTAAATGGTGAGGATAGGCGGCAAGAGGGGCATATTCGTATAGTATATGGAATAAAGTGGTTAACAAAACTGGGCTTTTCGAGGGGGTAATAAAATCATACCTATAGTTTATAGTATCCAGTTCCATTTAAAGGATTTTGATATTCTATTCGGATCTAGCGTGAAATTTCTTGAAAAATAAATAATATCTAATTAACTTTAAACTCATAAATTTATATAACAAATTTACTATTCTTCAATTTATCGGCATTTTCTATTTTTTTACATAATTAATTTTTTTAAAAATTTTGTACATATTAATTATTATTATCAAAATTTAAATTCTATAGATAATAAGATATCTAAAAAAGAGAAATATTTAAATTTTTTAGAAAATTTTATTATTTATTGTTTTTTATTTTTAATCTCACACACTATCTGAGTGAGAAGTGAGGATAGATTAATAAACTCTTTTTATTATATTTTTAATATTATTATATATTTGTGGGAGTGGGTTGGTCAATGGATAAAATGATACGAAAAGGCTCGAATATTCCCCGGTTGAATCCCTGAGGAGGCTTTCTTTTGGAGAGTTGGAACTGAGAAAAGGGAAATCACCTCTTTCGCGAACATTATAGCTTCATAGTGAAAATTTGCTCCTCGCTATTTATCATGGGTGAACTCTAATCGTATATTCTCTGTATCTTTTCGCCTCTGTGGTGAACCGCGGTGCTCTGACCTAAACACAGAGGAACAGAGGCCATATTCTCTACCTGACCTCACCCACACAATTCAGCGCAGAGCCCGAAAATTATACATCAGCTAGCTTTCTGGAGGAGATCGCCAGGAACTGATCTCTTAATGGTGGGAAGAAAGCTGGCAGATACGGCCAGCATTGGTCCCAGTATCACGCCCGATCCTCCCAGGAGAGCTATAGTCCCGATCACTGCCAGAAGAGATCTCTGCAGAATTCCTGCCTCCCCCCTGGCCAGGCGGATAGATGCCACTCCCAAGAGAGCATGGAACAGGATTATGGCCATGGTGATATAGACCTCCGGACCATAAGGAGCGCGGCTGAGGCTGTAGATCATTTGAGTTATGACCAGAGAGCTGGTGCCGAGAAACAGAAAGCCTGCTAAAGTCCCCGTCAGGCTGAACAAGCTGCGACGACTTCCTCTCCAGTATATGAGCCCTCCAGCGATTAAAGCCACCAGATAGGGAATGAAGATCATAATGATGCTCTGCCCCTCCCAGATGTAAACCGATGCGATCTGGATCGGAGCGATCATCCTGTCGGTGAAGCTGAACTCCTCGCGATATCCTACCACTAAACAATAGTGGCCTCCTTTCGCATCTGCTTCTGCTGCTCTTAATGATGCCCCTTCATTCGAGCCGTTCCTGGTGTTCTCATAGATCGCGGCATAATACCGGCCCGATTGAGGGGCAGAGAGGTTGATCTCTGCCAGCCCGATGAAGCTGCTGGGCCCAAAGGGCTCATAGGTCGCTATTCCTTCCCTTCCATCGGCTGCAAGAGCACCCAGATCCTTAAGGCTTTCAGGAAGGATTATGTTCTTGGGAATAGCAGAATTCTCAAGAAGAACGGCGCCCTCGAGGGAGGTGTTGCCCTCAGGCTGCTGGGCGGATGAGCTGCTCTGAACCCCGATACCCGGCCCTATCAAGAGAAGGTCTGGCAGAAAGCCCTCGTCTGCCGGGTCTGTGGATTTGAGCAGCCCCATATAGATTCTCTCTCCTTCTCTGACATCAAAGCTGAAATAATGAACGGTTTCGTTCTCTAAAACGGCATAAACCGCCCAGGATTTAGCCGGATTAGAGATATGCAGGGCAGAGGATATATCCTCATTTCCTCCTCCTATGAGAGGCACATGTCCGGCAGCGGTAAATGGAAGCAGGAGCATGACCAGCAACAAGGCAAAGATAACTCTCTCGGGCGACACATCCTCGCATAGCCGTTCTATCAGTATTGAATATTTCGGCTTATGCAGAAGGTTTATCTTTTATCCAGTTGATAAACTATCCAGCGAAATGAGTGGAGGTTATGATATGACAAGGAAAAATTTGATATTCCTGAGTCTGTTGTTCATTACGGGATGGCTTTGCATGGGTTCATGCCTGGCACAAAATAATACAACTGCCCATGGAGTCCTGGATGCTGCCGGGGAATTGGGCCTGACTGAGTTCTCAGAATTGGCTGAAAGCACGGGTTTTGCCAGTACTCTGGACAATCAGGGTGTCCTCCTCTTCGATTCCGGATCTTTTGTGATCTTCGCCCCCAGCGATGATGCTTTTTCCGCAATTGACGACATGGACATGAACATCCTCATTGAGAATCAGACGGAGCTTGAGCGGGTTCTCTCCTATCATGCGGTCTGGAACAGCGGTTCCTTTGTGAATATCTCCGATATTGATAGCGCAAGGACTCTGCAGGGTGAGAACATCAGCATCAACAGCACCGATGGTCTGATGGTGAATGGGGCCAATGTAACAGAGAGCATTCAATACGATAACGGTGTCATCTATGTAATCGACAAGGTGCTCATGCCTGAAAAGAGCTCGATGGCTGGCGCGGCCAAGGCAGCAGAGAATCTGGGTGCAAAGGATTTTGCCTCTGCCATTGTCGCTGAAGGGCTGGAGGATAGGCTGAATGGCCAGGGGCTTATGGGAATCACCACCCTGGGAGAAGGGCCGTTTACCATCTTCGCTCCCAGTGATGAGGCATTTGATGCCGCCAAGTCCACTGTCGATTCGATCAAAAAGCAGGATATGGGAATGATAGACCTGCTTGGCTATCATATGGTTGAGGCAAAGGATCTCATCAATATGACCGAATCCGGCTCCGCCAAAACCCTGCAGGGAGAATCTCTGGCAGTAGATTCCGCCACAGGCTATGTGAGCATGGCCAGGGTATCGGGATCCGAGAGGTACAGCAATGGCGTCGTCTATCTGATCGATCAGGTTTTAGTGCCTATAAGCCTGAGCATGTGAGGCCATTCAGGCTGCATCGAAATTTTTTAATTGGGATCGAGATCGATAACGATACTCGATTCTCATCTTCTTTTGATCTGCGGAATTCGGATCTGCTCAATTTCAGCTGCATTTGAGGCATTTGAATATCTCATCTGCGCTGAATGACACTGGCTTTGATGGAATGAATCTCAAATAAACGCTGTCATAGCCCAGCCAGCTGTAGTTTTCTCCCTGAATTATATAATTGCTCTTTATGGTCATATTCCTTGATATGTGAAATGTGCCGATGTATTCCTCTTCCATCATCAGGGCCGGGTCTCTCCAGGGATTGCTCGTTTTTCTGCTGCTCTCCAAATCCGTGCCATCCTGAGAGGAGAGATCAGCCTGAAACGCACCAATGCTGACCTTGCCTTCGGTTACAGTCTCGTCGATCCTCATACCAATGGAATTGGAGCTGATACGTGTCGAATCTCCCTCCTGATAGCTTCTCTCCGAGACTGTATACTCCGATGATCCTGAGATCTCATGCGCTGACTGGATAGAGTGATGCAGGGATGTGCCAGAAAAGCCCTTGCTGAGCACCTGAGTCCTGCTGGCGATGGGTGAATAGAATAATATGGGATGCGACGAAGAATATCCATTAAGCGAAGAATTGACAATAGGAGAAGTCGGGTCGGGTGAAGCGGCAATTCGGTCCAGCAGATCCTCTTGAGATGCCCCTGCACAGCCTATCAAGGGCGATTGGATTGCCGCCAGGAGGCAGATTATAACAGAACACTGCACTGCAGCATTCCAACTTATCCGGAGAGGAATGAGGTGCATTTTACCTTTTGCAGCCATTTGATCTTCATCTTCCTGCAAGCACCCTTGGCTCCGGAGCATATATTTTAATCGGTTGAATCTTGAATTAACCTTGGCGAACCATTATGCATTGATCTTTGGGTGATATATGACCAGATTTCGGCCGCCAGTCAGGACCTTTGAAATAATCCAGTACATCAGGTCTGGCAGTCGGCAGAGAGTATCCTCCAGTTTAGAGGATATGGGATAATCCCTTCCGTCAGGAGTTCGCCTCTCCCATTTGCAGCCATTCAAAATGGAATCGTTGATCCCATCATCAAAAATAGGGCATAGCTTGCTGTCCTTATTTAAGGCGAAACCATTAATGATATGCGTATTTATGTCATCTCCTTGAAAATCGCAGGTTTGAATGCATAGTGCTGCCCGACCGCCTTCGGATAGAATAAAGAAGTACCGGCCGGGATTATCCAGGAGGTCGTAGAGCAACTTTCTGCGGCTAACCTCGATCCCGATCTTTATCATAATCCCCAAACCCCATATAGCCTATAATGTAATGTTAAATAATTAACAATAAAGGGTTATATGTTTTTTGGTCAGATGGATCCAAGAACGCATATATTGGATAATTATTCTGTCGAACATCGTTTTGACGGATGGATAAAAAATCGTCACTGAAATGAAAAAACAGAAAAATTTTGGGGTGTCTGATCTTTCGCCTGAAATTTTTGGGGGCTAAGTTTATATTGTTGCCAGACGGGATTTACATTTTGAGGTAAACAAATGCGTCACATGAAATTGGCGATTTTGGTCTCAGCACTATGCTCTTTGGCTTTTATTGGTGCTGTGTCCTGCGCGGAGATGGCCGCGAATGAGACAGAATTGGATGAGATGGAATTGAATGAGACGGAAATGAATCGGACGACATTCATCTTCATTCAGGAGGGGACTGGTGGCACCTTTGTAAAGGATGAGTCAGGAAACTACACGCTAACCATCACTGGCGTGGTGCCATATACCATTTACTTCTCAGACCGTCCTGAACGAGTAGTTGGGTTCGCACCAATGGATAAATTCCTCGATGGATTTTGCTTTGGTGCCATAGACCCACCCAATGCAGCGGTGATGCTCAGGGAGGGAGAGAACGAGAGCGATGTAGTCGTGGCGGAGCTGACCTCGCCCCAGTTTGATGAGACAAACAGCACTCTGACATACACAGCGAAAGTCCTCGATGATTACACATTTAATTCCGACTGGTCGCATATCATCTCCAAAGCGGATGACGCGATTCCAGAGGCCTTCGGTAATGTCTCAATTGTTATTGATGACTGTCCAGATAGTTTTGTAGGATGCGATAAGAGTTGGGATGAAGGCTGCGGCAGGATCAAAACGGGCTGTTGCTGGCATACATGGGATTTTACTTGCGAGGCATGCCACAACGATGAGTATTATGTGAACAAATGTATCGAGAAATATGGCGAGAAGTGTTCGCGAATTAGTGATTATTGTGGCGCATTCTAAAGTCATCGTTAACGGAGAAAAATGATCTGGCTTGGCCTGGAAGCAGAGGCTCAAAGTCAACTCTTTTTTTAGGCACCAACGACATCGGCCAGGATAAAGGATTATATGGGCTATAAGATAAAGGATCACAAGAGAATAAGAGATATGCCCGGAAGCGCTATAGGAAAGACGCAAATATGGATCAGTTCAAAACCAATGACTATTGATCCGGTAGCATGAAGCTGATTGAGATATTCCGTTCATTGCAGGGTGAGGGCCCGGCTATGGGAAGGCCGGCTCTGTTCATCAGGCTCTCGGGATGCAATCTGAATTGCAAGGGATGCGACACCGATCTCAAGCCCTCACTAGATCTCTCCATCCTTGAGCTGCTGAAGAGAATTGAAGGCCAGGGCAAGAGGGTGATAATAACCGGCGGTGAGCCAACCTTGCAGATGAATGAGTTGGTAGATCTGATCTGCAGGCTTTGCAGCCGGGGGATGGAGATTCACATCGAGAGCAATGGCACCAATATCATTCCCCTGGAGATTCTGGAGAAGATTCACTGCGCAGTGGTGAGCCCCAAGAAGGGATCGGACTTTAATCTCGGCTTTTGGGCGAATAAGAGCAATGTCCACCTCAAATTCGTCCTCGGAAAGCCCGATTGGTGCTGGAATGAGGAGGAGCTAGCAGACATCATTCCCATTCTCGATCGAGAGAGAGTATGGATAATGGCCTATGGGGCCGACCAGGGAATGCAGAATGCTAGTGAGGCCTGGGACCTGGCGCTGAAGCTGGGAACAAACTACTCCGATCGCCTGCATATAAGATTAAAAAGAAGCTGATAGGGGATGGATCCGCCCGCAGGGAGTAATCAGAAGGGTATCTAGGCACGGGCGGTCTAACTCATAGTAATGCCAGTGGATATGAATAGCTTGGCCGTGCAGTGCGAAAGTATTCGCAAGGATGGGATGAGAGGGGACAAGTCAAAGCAAATGGACATGACAGTGAGGGTTTAATGAAGGCAATCATAATCGAGGTCTATGGAAAGGGTAGCGCCTTGGCAGAGCTGGATGAGCGAAATCCCATCATCAGTGAAGCTATATGGCAGGCTCTGCCGATAGAGGGCAGGGCCATACTCTGGGGCGAAGAGGTCTACTTCGATCTGGATATGAAATTGAAAGATGAGAATCCATCGGCTTCTTCAGAGGCAGGAGATATCTGCTATTGGTCCCCAGGGCCTGCATTATGCATATTCTTCGGCCAGACCCAGCCCTATTCCAGGGTCAACCACATCGGAAAGGTGGTGCAGGGTCTGGACCTATTCGAGAGGATCAGGGCAGCAGACCGGATAGTCCTGAGGAAAAAGGAGCTTTAAGGCCAAAAAAGAGCTTGGAGACCAGACCCTTGTTAAGACCACCCAGGAGACATGTTAGGAAGCAAGCGACGATGGCGGGGGCATCATTTCTCTTTCTCCGAGCGGGCAGGGGTGTGCAGGGAAGTAATATGCCAGTTAAGGGGAATAGGTTTCTCTCCTGCCCCAAAGGGCTGGTCGAAGCAGAATGGGCCTGAATCCTATAACCTTTAAATATTGGAAGCTGAGAAAGGGAAGCACGTCGTATGATCTGCGACAAGGAGCGGCTGTGGTCCAGCGGTTATGACATGAGCTTCCCAAGCTCGTAACCCGGGTTCGAATCCCGGCAGCCGCACCTGGTATATTTTTGGCTTTGATGACCCAAGAGAGCACCTGGGCGGGAGCTATCAGCCCATCGGCCAGGATTTCGCAGGGGCAAACCTCACCGTCCCCGCCGGCTCAAATCAGGTCCCCGGCCTTGAGGAAGCGCTTAAAGCATTCTTGAATAAGGGCTAAGTGGCCGGGCGCATATAGTCCATTTTCCCATTCTTTTTTTTCATCACCCGCGCTTTTAAATCCCAGAGCATTTTCTTTCCGATCACTTTTTATTATGAGTTATTCATAGCCATCATATTCCTTTTCAATACAATTGCACGCCTTAGAAATGAACAACATGCGATCATAAATTTTCATAATTTTTCTGCCTTATTCTCAAATATCTATAAATTCCGCTTAACGTTACCTTCTATTTGGAGGTAAGAAAAATGGCCCTGCAAACAAGAAATAAAGAGGAAGTCTTTGAGGCAATAGACGAATTTAATGTAAGATTTGTCCGAATTTGGTTTACAGATATACTGGGAATCCCCAAGAGCTTCGCCATCAACCCCAATGAGTTAGATGGAGCATTCTCAGAGGGCATGGGCTTTGATGGCTCATCCATCGAGGGCTTCGCCAGAATTCACGAGTCGGATATGGTTGCCAAGCCCGATCCAACCACCTTCCAGCTCATCCCCTGGAGGCAGCAGGAGAACGCCGTGGCCAGGATGTTCTGTGACATCCAGAACCCCGATGGCACCCCGTATGAGGGCGACCCCAGAAATGTGCTCAAAAGGAACCTCAGCCGAATCAAAGATGACGGCTATAGCTTCCTGGTAGGCCCGGAGCTGGAGTTCTTCTACTTCAAGGGAGAGAACAACACCGATGTCCTGGATAACGGCGGATATTTCGACCTGACCACGGCAGACAACGCCACTGACCTGAGACGAGACACCATTCTCGCCCTGGACTCCATGGGCATCGATGTGGAGTACAGCCACCACGAGGTCGCTCCCTCTCAGCATGAGATCGACCTTCGGTACAAGGATGCCCTCTCCATGGCGGACACGGTGATGACCTACAAGATCACCGTCAAGGAGATCGCCCGCAGATACGGCTATCATGCCAGCTTCATGCCCAAACCCATCTTCGGCCAGAACGGCAGCGGAATGCACGTCCACCAGTCTCTCTTCCAGGGCAAGAGGAATGTGATGTTCGATCCAGGCAACGAGTTCAATCTATCCGATGAGGGCAGATACTATATCGCCGGCCTTCTCAGGCACGCTCCCGAGATCACTGCCGTCACCAACCAGTGGGTTAACTCCTACAAGAGGCTGGTCCCCGGCTACGAGGCTCCCGTCTACATCGCCTGGGCAAGGAGGAACAGATCCTCTCTGGTCAGAGTGCCCATGTACAAGCCCGGAAAAGAGGCAGCCACGAGGGTGGAGTATCGCAGCCCGGATCCGGCAGCCAATCCCTACCTGGCCTTCTCTGTCATGCTGGCCGCAGGGCTCGCCGGCATTGCCAACAAATACGATCTCCCCTCGCCCCAGGAGCAGGATATCTACCATATGACCGATGAACAGAGGGCGAAAGCAGGAATCACGTCCCTTCCCGGCAGCCTGAACGATGCCATCCACATCACCGAGAAGAGCACCCTGGTACGGGAGGCTTTAGGCGAGCACGTCTTCCGGGCCTTCATCGCCAACAAGAAGGCAGAATGGGATGCCTACCGCATGAACGTCACCCAGTGGGAGCTGAACCGCTACCTTCCACTCCTGTGAGCATTCTGGGGACGAATCTGTCTGCTCGATTAAGCCCCGGGGAATCGTCTATAAGAGATAGCAAGGTCGATGACTGGAGTTTTTGGTTGCTATGCCAAGGAACAGAAGAGAGCTTTACAATAAGGAGATCTGCGCTTGCTCCATCTTCGGGGCAATGAACAAGGATGGTGAACGCTTCAACGCTGCCGGGGTCATGAAGGCCATAGCCAACATGCATGTGCGGGGCAACGGCCTGGGCGGAGGCTTTGCAGCCTATGGCATATATCCGCAGTATCGAGACTACTATGCCTTCCATCTCATGTTCAACGGCAAAACCCTCCAGTCCCAGATATCAGCCAAAGCAGAATTCGAGCAATACCTCAACCAGAGGTTCGATGTGGTCCATGATGAGGAGATCCCTCACCGCCCTCAAACCCAGCTTCGAGATCCCCCCCTGATATGGCGCTACTTCGTCTCCCCAAAAAAAATGGGAGAGGACGCCAGCCTGTCAGACGACGAGTACGTGGTGAGAACGGTGATGCAGACCAACAGCAGAGCAGAGGACGCCTACATATTCTCCTCTGGAATGAATATGGGCTGCTTCAAGGGAGTGGGCTATCCTGAGGAGATCGGTGAGTACTTCATGCTCGACCAACTCTACTCTGCCTATGCCTGGACGGCTCATGGCCGGTTTCCTACCAACACCCAGGCCTGGTGGGGGGGAGCCCATCCCTTCAGCCTGCTGGATACGAGCGTGGTGCACAACGGCGAGATCTCCTCTTACGGCACCAATCGCTGGTACCTGGAGATGTACGGCTATGCCTGCACCCTTCAGACCGATACCGAGGTCATAGCCTATGCTGCAGACCTGCTCCTCAGAAGGCAGAGGATACCGATGGAGATCGTGGCCAAGATCCTGGCCCCGCCCATCTGGAATGCCATCGATACCATGAATGAAAAGGAGAAGAAACTCTTCACCACACTGAGAATGGTCTATGGCCCCCTGCTTATGAACGGCCCCTTTGCCATCATCATCGGCCAGACAGGCAGGCTGATTGGCCTGACGGACAGAATCCGGCTCCGGCCGATAACAGCAGCCACCAGAGGGGAGATGTTCTATCTCTCCAGCGAAGAAGCGTCGATCAGACTTATCTCGCCGGAATTAGACTCCGTCTGGACGCCCAGCGGAGGAGAACCGGTAATATGCGAACTTAACAGCAGGAGGGTATAAGATGAAATCATTCGTCTTTCCCCAGTTTCAGATCATCAGAGACGAGGCAAAATGCGGCCAGTGCCGGGGTTGCGAGAGGCAGTGCGCATTTGGCACCCACACATACGATCCGGTCAGCGATCGATTGATATCAGACGACAACAAGTGCGTTGGCTGCCAGAGGTGCGCCATCTTCTGCCCCCGTGATGCCATAGTGGTCCGGCCAAATCCGTCATTCTACCGCCCGAACGCCTCCTGGTCTCGGGAGAAGCTGGAGGACGTTAAAAAGCAGGCTGAGACTGGCGGGGTGATACTGACAGGATGCGGCAACGACAAGCCCTTCAGGATCTACTGGGACCACATGGTGCTCAATGCCTCTCAGGTCACCAACCCCTCGATAGATCCTCTGCGGGAGCCGATGGAGCTGCGCACCTTTCTTGGTGCCAAGCCTGACCTGATGGATTTCAAGGTAAAGAACGAGGAAGTGGAGATTGCCACCCAGCTCTCACCCAATCTGATGGTGGAAATGCCGATCGTCTTCTCCGCCATGTCCTTCGGAGCAATCAGCTACAATGCCTTCCTCTCCCTGGCCACAGCGGCCAGCAAATTGGGGACCTACTTCAATACCGGCGAGGGGGGGCTTCCCAGGGAGATGAGAGAGAAATTCGGCAAGCATGCCATCGTACAGGTAGCCTCCGGTCGTTTCGGCATAGATGCCGAATACCTCAACTGCGCCGCTGCGGTGGAGATCAAGGTAGGCCAGGGGGCTAAACCTGGAATAGGCGGTCACTTGCCCGGAGAGAAGGTCTCTGTTTCCGTCTCCGCCACCCGGATGATCCCAGTGGGCACAGACGCCATCTCCCCGGCGCCGCATCATGATATCTACTCCATCGAGGATCTGTCCATGCTCATCCACGCCATCAAAGAGGCTACAAACTACGAGAAGCCGGTATCGGTCAAGATCGCAGCTGTGCATAACTTCGCCGCCATAGCAGCGGGGATCGTTCATGCTGGCGCGGACATCATTGCCATCGATGGCCTGCGGGGGGGCACCGGAGCTGCTCCCAAGGTGATCAGGGACAATGTGGGAATACCCATTGAGCTGGCCATATCCTCTCTGGACCGACGCCTCCGCCAGGATGGCATCAGGAACAGGTGCTCGATCATCGCCGCTGGCGGAATTCGCTGCAGCGCAGATGTGATAAAAGCCATAGCCCTGGGTGCAGATGCCACCTATATCGGCTCGGCAGCTCTCATTGCCATGGGCTGCAATCTCTGCCAGAAATGCTACACCGGCAAATGCAACTGGGGAATCTGTACCCAGGACCCGCGTCTAGCAGGGCGGCTGAATGTGGATATCGCCTCCCAGCGGCTGGTTAACCTCATATCTGCCTGGTCTCATGAGATTCAGGAGATGCTGGGGGGAATGGGGATCAATGCCCTGGAGAGCCTGCGCGGAAACCGTGACCATCTGCGGGGCGTGGGCTTATATGAATGGGAGCTGGATGTCCTGGGAATAAAGGGTGCGGGAGAATGATTCAGGATAATGAGATCTCCCTTATCCCAACAAATACCATGGCTTCAGGAGGTTTGTTTTTGGGAGCGGTTGAGATCAATGCCGACGGGCTCCAGACCAGAGATTTGAACGACCGGCTGCGAGATATGATGCTGGCCGGCAAGAGAAAAGTGATAATCAGAAATGTATGCGGCCAGCGATATATTGGCACCAGACTGTACTCGCCAGAGAGGCACCGGATGGAGATCGATATCTTCGGTACTCCTGGAAATGACCTGGCTGCCTTCCTCTTCGGTCATAGGCTGGTCGTGCATGGCAATGCTCAGGACGGGGTTGGAAACACCATGGATGATGGAGAGATTGTGATTGAGGGTAGAGCGGGAGATGTCTTGGGCTTTTCCATGCGTGGAGGGACGATCTATGTGCGGGACGGCTGCGGCTACAGGACCGCTCTGCATATGAAAGAGTACGAGGGCAAAAAGCCGGCTCTTGTCATAGGCGGGACGGCTCAGGATTTTCTGGGCGAGTACATGGCAGGAGGGACAGTCATCCTCCTGGATCTCAAAGGTCAGGGCCACAGGGCGAACTTCATAGGATCAGGTATGCATGGCGGGACCATATATCTGCGGGGCTCAGTGAACCGCTCTCAGGTAGGAGATCAGGTGGAGATCTCACCGATTGATGAAGCCGATCGGGGGATTTTAGACCAGTATGTGTCCGGTTTCATTGAAAAATTCCCTGATCTCGAACTGATTCCTGAAGAGGTCCTGAAGGATGGTTTCGTCAAGCTCATCCCGAGATCAAAGAGGCCTTATAGCGATCTATATACCTATTGAAGAGGGATTAGATGCCAGTTTATGTTGATATCAGCAGATGTATAGGATGCCGGTCCTGCGAGGTGGCCTGCGATCGGGTGCATGGTGGCAAAGGGCATGTGAATGTTCATTTTGTAGGTAGTCTGGCATCAGTACCGGTCTTCTGCCATCACTGTGAGGATGCCTGCTGCACCATGGTTTGCAGTACCGGAGCCCTGCATAAAGAGGGGGATAAAACGGCTTTTGATGTGGACAAGTGCACTGGCTGTGGCCTGTGCCAGCTGGCCTGTCCCTTTGGGGTTGTACGGACGGACAAAATCGCTCATAAATGCGATCTGTGCTCGGGCCAGGAGATGCCGACATGTGTTATGACCTGTCCAGCCAATGCCTTGAGCCTGGATTTCGATCTCGCCAGCCGCAGGGCTCGCAACCGTGCGGCCATGTTAATCACCAGGGGAGGCAGAGCATGATAAAAGTTGATCCAGGCAAGTGTCTGGGCTGCCTGTCCTGCTCCAACGTCTGCCCCAACCAGAACATCGTCCTTCTACAGAGCGCTGATACCAGAACCGTTCACTGGAAAAAGTGCAAAGAGGAGTGCGATCTTTGCGTCGAGTTCTGTCCGGCCAAGGCACTGGCTCTGGTGGCTTATGATGAGCTTGTCCCAGAGTCCGAGATCTCCTTTGAACTGGTGGCCTGCAGGGTCTGCGGATCACGATATGCCACCTTGCCCATGTTGATGAAGGTCGAGGCTTCCCTTCCTGCAGGGATGCAGGAGGATGCCAGCGGCCTGGAATGGATCCGGATCTGTTCCCAATGCCGGCGGGATATTGAGGCGGAGAAGGCGGCCGGACAGGTAATGAAGGAGAGAAAGAGGATTAGCCCCTGAAGGAGTATCCGATTCGCTCCTTCAGGCTGGTTTTATTTCTGTCTTGCTTAGTCCACTCTGATCGTCAGGCCTATATTGTCCACTTTGGTTTCTACGGCAATCTTGAGGCCCACGGGCTCGATAATCTTCGCCACCTCATCCCGGCTGCGTTCGGTGACAATGGCGATGGAAGGGCCGACCGAGCTCATCCCCACGAACTCCAGGTCGGCATCTCGCAGAATGCTCATGTAGCGATAGATCTCAAAGCCATGATGCTCCACCTCGGCCCTCTTCGAGCCCCGAAACTCTATCTCCCAGATGGTGTCTCCGATCTTTCTCAGGTCGCTTTTCTCTAGGGCGGGGATGAGGTCCATGAGCATCAGATAGGCTTTTAGCTCCCTGTCCTGATAATCGAGGTTCCTGGCCCGGTTCATGAGCAGATCGAACTCCGAGCGGCCGGCAGAGGAGACGATGGTGGGGGGGATGGTGATGAAGACGTTCTTACCTTCGGCAAACCGGTGCTGGTAGACCAGGGCCAGCTCGTCGCCGGTAATTACCATGCCTCCGTAAGTTGCTGCCGCTGGACCCACGCCGGTCTCAAAGCCGTTTGTAACCCTGCCGTCCTCGGTCTCCTCCACATAGTTGTTGCCTATGAGCATGCGGATCTGTTCTCTATTCAGGGGGGAGCCTAAAGCGCTGTTCATGGCATGGCCTAAAGCTAAAAGGACCGATCCGGTGGAGCCGAGTCCTACATGCTTTTTCTGGTGGTCGCGGACCACAATTCTGAATCCACCCTCATAGCGGACCGTCTTTCTGAATACCTCTGCAAAATGGCGGATTATAGGTTCCCGAGAATAGTCGATCTCCAACCCGGATGGGATGCATTCCACCTGGGCAGAGCAGTAGATCTGCAGGGCAAAGCCCATTCCTCCTCCCCCCGGCCGGTCGGGGGCAAAGCGGTTCATGTCCAGTACAGTCAGATGAATGCGACCAGGAGCGGTTACCGTTATCTTCCCTGAAACCGGAGTGAGCTGGTAGTCTTTTTCCAATCCCAGGGTTTTTATGCACTGGCCCGGGACAAAGGGCTGGAACTCGTATTCAACCAGGTCCAGATCCCCGCCTCTTATCAATATCTTTGCCAAGATCGCACCTCTATCACAAAGGCTTCTGTGCAGATTCAACAAATAGCTTCCAGCCAAGAGCGGCCTTATGCCTGCCGGCCAAAGTAGATATTCTTGCCCGAGGCCTTCAGGGGAATGCCATATGCCACAACCCTTTCTTGTGACTCTATTGACCGGTTCTGTGCCGCTATCATATCCTGGCAGCGGTAAAAACCGTATCTTCTGCAGTTAAGGCCGGCATTATCCCCTGACCTGGCCGCCATTAGAACGCAGGCATCGCTCTGCTCCAGATTTTTGGCGTCTCGCAGGTAGAATTTAGTGCTTCGGGCAAGGCCCAGGCGGGAAAGCTCCCTGGAAAGCTCCTGCAGCTCTTCGCCAACTACCACTTTGATCAAAATTGAGTCCTGGCCTTTGCCTTTGGGGGCGGTGGGTGCAGAGAGGCCCATTAATTGCTTCCTGCTATCTGTCCTCTTCGATCACGTCATACTCATCCACATCGATGACCCGACCCCTCTGGCTGCTCCTTCCGCTGCCTTGATCACCAGGGCTGCTCTGTTTTTTCCCGAGCATATCCAGAAGAAGCGCGCCCAGGCCGGAGAATGCAAGCAATTCAACGATCCAGCGGACTTTTTTATATCTCCATAGCAACAGGCCGATCATTGCCTCGAATAATGTGGGCAGAGGGCTGGACCTTGCCCCAGGATTTGCTTTCGATGCGCCGGATACAAAGGACTCCGCCTTGGCCCTGGTTGAGGGCTTCGTGAACCATCTCATGGATCTGGCCAGACCACTTGCCAGTGTCCCTCTGATCACCTTATTTGCCAGAGCTGCACTCATTGCCAATTTTATTAATCTAGTCAGCGTTCCCATTGGTCTATACTCTCTTACTGCAATGATATATCATTATCTCCAAACTTCTCCGGCCAGAGGGTTCTCTCCTGGCTGCGCTGCTTGATCATATCCTCAGCCTCGGCAATTGTTATGTCGAAGACTTCAGCCAGTATCTCCTTAGCGGCTATGAGCTCCAGCTCTATCATATATTTGCCTCCCGTTCGCGAGCCATGGCTGGCAAGGATGGAATCCTTTCTGGGCTTTTCCGTGCTATTAATGGCCAGCGGCATTAGCAACTCAATGGTCACTAAAATTTAAGTAATTTGCTACTGGACTGGCTTGTCGTGCAGTTCAGGATTGACCTGAGAGGAATGGACTTGATGGGAATGGACTTGACGGGATTTGAACCCGTGGCCTCCGCCTTGCGAAGGCGGCGATCTACCACTGATCTACAAGCCCAATGATCCTGGATCTGCCTGGATCTAAATCGTCTCCCAAAACGATAGAGGTGGTTTTAGATCAGACCGACCTCTTCCACTTCCACGGACTCCACGCCGGGAAGTTTTCTCACCGCTTCCTCGATCTCATCCGGGCTGCGGCCGCCCTTGTCATCCATGATGGTCACAACGATCAGAGCCTTGAGGCCAAATGCAATTGGTTTTTGCTCGATGGCATGCATTCTGGCGAAGCTGGGCACGGCTTTCCTTATGTCCTCAGCCAGCTTTTCCAGGTCTACATCTGTGCTCTCAGGCATAACCTTCATTCTTACTGCTGCGTCTCCCATTACTTTCACCTCATGGTCCTGTGAAGCCACAGGCCTTGCAGGTATAGACATTGCTCTGTTTTTTACATTTATTGCATCTGGCAATCACGGTTCCGCAGCTTGGGCAGGGAAACCTTGCTCCGCCCACGCCGGTCAGCGTAATGCCACATGATATGCATCTCTCTGGCATTTCTTCCTTCATATTATCTCCTCCCTGGTAGACCTATTTCTCTGTATAAACCTTCCCATTGATCAATAGGATGGGGAAAGCTTCTGTCCATTGATAAACGTGCCGCCCTTTCTGCATCTCAACGCTATTGCAAATGAGATCGGATCGGTGCCGTTAAGCACCCACATTCTCAATCCCGAAAGATCCCCCAATAGAAGCTTAATAGTGCCCTGATCGATGCAGCTTTCTCTTCCCAGGAGCTGGCGGGCAAAAAGCTCCTCTGCCACCGTTCCATCGATCAACACACCATCCACGTCTGTGGCTTTGATCAGGGGCAGGCCCAGCCTGGCTGCAACCAGCAAAGCTATGGAGTCGGAGGTGTAGTCCCAGGAATGCTCCGGGCAAAAGTCATCCTCGGTCAGGGCTCGATAGGGGAGAAGGACATTCACCTCCCTTTTTTCTGGAATGCGAACCTCGGAGCTGAGACTGGCTCCATTTCCATCTGCAAGGAAAAAGGCATACTGTTCCATGGCCAGTACTGCCATCCAATGGGCGGCCTCATCGCCCAAGCCCCTTTTGGCGTTAATCTCACGGATCAGATCGGCAAACGGCCCTCCCCCAGGCACCACCAGGAAGCTGTAGTCCTCCTCGTTCGCGAGGGAGATCAGGACGCGCATAAGATCCCGGGAGGTTTCGATGAGGCTCCCTCCAAGCTTCAATACGTAAGATGGCATGAGGATGAGTAAGGTCACTATCTGTATTTCAGCCTCTTCCTGAAGGATAAAAAGATGGACGAAGGCCGACTGGATGTAGGGTAGGAGGGATCCATGTTATCGACCTTTGCCGTATATCTCCCCGGCTCTCGACGTAGATAAGGCTTTTGGTTGTGTTATGGATGTAACTGATAGATAATAATAGCATATTGAGTGCGGCCTGAGGAATGAGATGAAAAGAGAGATTAAAACCCCCCTGCTGGCTGCAGATGCAGTCATACTCTTCCAGGATGGGATTGTGCTGATAAGGAGGAACAACCCGCCCTATCAAGGCTGCTATGCCCTGCCTGGCGGCTTTGTGGAGATAGGGGAAACTGTCGAAGAGGCAGCGATAAGGGAGGCTAGGGAGGAGACTGGGCTTGATATCAATCTGCTGGGGCTGGTGGGCGTCTACTCCGATCCCGCCCGCGATCCAAGGGGCCATGTGGTCTCCGTGGCCTTTCTCGCCCGGGGCAGTGGCCGGCTCCAATCCGGCTCTGACGCCCGGTCTGCTGAGGTATTCCCCCCAGAAGAGCTGACCAGGCTTTCCTTCGACCATGAGCAAATCATCAGTGATGCCCTCCACCTGGCTGAGGTATTGGGAATCTGTGCATCAAATTAATGTAGAGCGAAAAAGATCTGCCTTTGCCCCTTCTGGGAGAGGTATTCAATGGAAGAGATAAGAGATCTCATCGAGAAATATGCGCTGCAGAACGCGGTGAAGTACAATGCTGCCCCCAATGCCGGGGCGGTCATGGGCAAGCTCATGGGCGAGCGTCCGGAGCTTCGCAGCCGGGCAAAAGAGGTCTCGCCCCTGGTAGGCGAGGTTTTGGCAAGGGTGGAGAAGACCAACCCCGAGGAATGGAAGAGGAGGCTGGAGGAGATAGCGCCTGAGCTACTGGTGCAGCTCTCAGAGAAAAAGGAGCCTGACAAAGGACTGCCCAGTCTGGAGGGAGCGGAGGGTGGAGTGGTGATGCGCTTTGCCCCTAATCCCAACGGCCCGCCCACATTGGGCAGCGCCCGGGGAATCATCGTCAACTCTGAGTATGTGAAAAAGTACGGTGGCAAGTTCATCATCCGTTTTGATGATACCGATCCCGTGAAAAAAAGGCCCATGCCCGAGGCCTATGGCTGGTATTTAGAGGACTGCCAATGGTTGGCGGCGAAGCCGGATCAGGTGATTGTCGCCAGCGAGAGGATCGAGCAGTACTATCCAATTGCCGAGGAGCTGATCCGCCGGGGTGGGGCTTATGTCTGCCGCTGCCCTCAGGCGGCCTTCAAAGAGCACAAGGAGAAGGGAATAGAGTGCATTGACCGGGGCCAGAGCATCGAGGAGAACCTGGATCTCTGGAAAAAGATGCTGGACGGAACCCTCAAAGAGGGTGAGGCGGTCCTGCGGGTGAAGACCGACATGCACCATAAAGACCCTGCGATTCGGGACTGGCCGGCCTTCAGGATTGTCACCGCCCCCCATCCGCTGGTGGGGGACAGGTACCGGGTCTGGCCGCTGCTCGACTTCGAGTCGGCGGTGGAGGACCACCTGCTGGGCACAACCCATATCATCCGGGGAAAGGATCTGGCAGATAGCGGAAGCAGGCAGAGGTATCTGTACTCTTACCTCGGATGGGAGTACCCCAGGGTCATTCACTGGGGCAGGGTTAAGATCCATCAGTTCGGGTCTTTCAGCACCAGCAAGCTGAGGAAGGCGATTGAGGCCGGAGAGTATTCGGGCTGGGACGACCCACGGGTGCCAACAGTGCGGGCGATGCGCTGCCGGGGAATCCGGCCTGAGGCCTTGCGAAAGTTCATGATCGATCTTGGCGTTGGTGAGACGGACATCAGCCTGAGCATGGACTCGATATATGCCGAGAACCGGAAGCTGGTCGATCCGGAAGCCAACCGCCGCTTCTTCGTCTGGGAGCCGGTGGCCCTGGAGATAGAGGGCGATGTCCCGCCGCTGGCGCGAGCGCCCCTGCATCCCACTGACGATCGGGGATTCCGGGAGATTCCCGCTGGAAACAGGCTGTTCATCTGCAGGAGCGATCTTGAGGGCTTCCGAGCGGGGGATAACATCCGCCTGAAGGACCTGTGCAATGTAGAGATTACCAGCCTGGAGCCTGCCAGAGCACGCTTTTTGGGCAAGGACATGGGAAAGAGGACCAAGATCATCCACTGGGCGCCCCTGGACGGGGTGAGGGTCATAGTGATGAAGCCCGATGGGGTGGATGAGGGAATAGGAGAAACGGGAATTGCCGAGGAGCTGGGGAAGGTCGTGCAGTTCGAGAGATATGGATTTGTGCGGGTCAATAAAATTGGCGAGCCGATAGTGGCCTATTACGCGCACCGGTGAGCAGTGAGGCTGCGGAAAGCCCAGGCGATCTACTTCTCCTGCCATGGAAAAGCAAACTGGGATAATCACGAGATCGGTGGCTTTGTATTGGAAAATGATGAGATCCAGACAACGAAAGATCAAGATGCGGTCTTGACCATAAGGATCTCTTCGAGCTGCACCTGGATCAGGCCCGGATGGCAAACCTCTCCGCCTGCGAGACGGGGGTGCCCGGTGCCCGGCTTCCGGATGAGGTGGTATCGCTGCCCTCCGCTTTCATCCGGGCTGGCTTTGCTGGGGCAATAGGCTCACTCTGGACAGTATCGGAAAAGAGCACAGCTATGCTCATGATCCGCTTCTATCAGCTCTGGCGGGCGGAAGGCAAACAGCCAGTGCAGGCCCTGGCTAGGGCTCAAAAGGAGCTACGAGAGGATACGCGATTCTGGCATCCATTCTACTGGGCGGCCTTCTATATGACCGGTGTTTGATCGGGAGGGGAGAACGAAATAGGCTGGACTTGACGCGCAGGAGCGTACTCACATGGCAAACGCACGCGAGAGAGCGGCCTTTTCAGCAGGCGACGATAAAGTCCAAATACGAAAAAGGATAACAGTCAAAATAATGCTTAAGCTCACCGCTTATGTCTCTGGAAAGGTCCAGATGGCGGGATACAGATCTAAGATAGCAACTATTGCCCGCGTCTTTGGCCTCAAGGGATATGTGATGAACCTGCCCGACAGCAGGGTGAAGATCGTTGCAGAGGGCCATGAAGCTGATTTAGAAAGGTTCCTTGAAGCCGTCAGAATCAAAAATACCCTGATCGACGTGGAGGAGATTAAAGCAGATTTTTCTGAGGCAAATGGATCTTACGAAGAATTTTTTAAAATCGCAGGGGAGGGGGAGACTGACGCCCGTCTGGACCAGGCGGCAGAGTATCTTAAAGAGCTGATATCCGCCGTGAGAGAAGGATTCAAGGATAATGGTTCAAAGCTCGATAGCATGAGCTCCTCTCTAAAAGATATCTCAGGGAAACAGGATGATCTAAAAAAGTCAATTACGGAAGGCTTCCGGGAAACTGGCTCCTATCTGAAAGATATCTCAGGGAAACAGGATGATCTAAAAAAGTCAATTACAGAAGGCTTCAGGGAAACTGGTTCCTATCTGAAAGATATCTCAGGGAAACAGGATGATCTAAAAAAGTCAATTACGGAAGGCTTCAGGGAGACTGGCTCCTCCTTAAAAGATATCTCAGGGAAACAGGATCAAATCATCGATAGGATAGACTGTGCCCGCGAGGAGATCGTCTCTGAGGTTTCCGGCATGCGCTCGGATCTTAAGGGCCGCACAGAGGAGCGGCTGCAGAGGATCGAGAGCGATGTGACTGAGATCAAAGCCAGGATGAGATCCTAAATCATTCCACGATTTGCATCAATTCATAGGATCATCATCTGATCAGGATAAGAGCGCCCCGGCCAGAAATGCCAGCAGGGCCACAGCCATCCCTTTCTTTATCGCCTTCTGAGAGCCGGCTGCGTCCTTCCGGATTACTTTGTACACAGAGAGCAGAAGGAGCAGATCCGCCACCGCTACTATCAGCAGGTATAGCCTCCCAAAGGGGGCGAGGAGGCTCAGGGCCACTCCCGCCACTCCGAAGAGCCCGGCCAGGGCTGCCGCCGCGCGCTCGCCCGCCAGGATGGGTAAGGTTCGGGCTCCACCCTGCTGGTCTCCCACCATATCCTCGATGTCCTTGGCGATCTCCCGGCTCATGCTGGCCAGAAAGGAGAGGCCGAAGGGGACCTGGTTGGCCAGGATGCCCATAAATCCAGCCACTGCCCCTCCAAAGAGGAAGGTGGAGCCGGTAAGATAAGAGACGGACAGATTTCCTAGAATTGGGGTGGCCTTCAGGTTTCGGGCATAGAAGAAGAGGAGCAGGGAGTTGAAGGCGGCGATGGCCAGACATATCCGACCGGCCAGGCCCGCCAGAATGCAGCCGGCGGCGAAAAGGGCGATCGAGTAGTAGAAAGCCGTCTGGGGCCGGACTCGCTTGCTGGGGATGGGCCGGTCAGGCCTGTTTATGGCATCGATCTGGCGATCATAGTAATCGTTGATGACATTTCCCGCCCCAGTGATCAGGAAGACGGCCCCAGCGATGATTAGGGCAGCGTGCATATCCTGAACCATAGCGATCAGAAGGCCGATTATGGCTGCCGCTGATGCCATCAAGCAGTTGAACGGGCGGAGGATCTCCCAGAATGCCAGCAATTCTACCCTCTTTGGCGGCCTTTAAAACGAGGTCGCACGTGTGAGATAGAGCAGATAGATCTCAGTTAAGTAGCTATCGATATGGCTGTGGCTGCCAGGCAATCTATTGTGGTTAAAATTGCTATCGATCCGGTCATCGATATCCAGATCCATCTCACTCTTGCTGCCCAGGTTGTCCTCGATCGAGCAGTCGAAATAGCTGCCGACCGGGCGATCAAGCTCATTTAAATCCTTTGGACCGTCATTTTCGCTCTCGATTGGGCTTGAGCTCTTGCCGTCCATCGAAGAATCAGTCTTGCGATTGATCGTGTCTTCTATCTTGCCGATTGAACATTGAATCCTGCGGTTGACCTGGCCGAAAATCCTTCTATCAATAAGCCTGTCGATTTGCCGATCGATCAACTTCTTGATCCGGCCGTCGGCATTGCCCTGGATGAACCTCTCAAGATCACTTTCTATATTGGCAGCGGTGATGTCAGCGTTATAGCCTTTCATCTGCGTATCAGCATGAACCCTGGAAATGCCGCCTTTGAGTTTGCCTGCCGCGTCCTTCCTCTTCTCCTCATGCCCAGACTTCTTTTTCCTCGGGCCGGCATGAGCAGGGACGGCAGATGGGGCAGTAGCATTGGATGAACCATCCGCAGGAGGTGGGACAAACGCTCCGGAGAGCTTTAATAGGTAGGTGCTGCTGGCAGGAACGCTCTCTCTGCGGATCAATTCTGAGCCCTGCAGCCTGGCTACCACCTTTGAGCATTTGCTGCTGTCGATCTTCAGGAGCCTCCTCAGATCGGATTGATAAATTCCCTCTGGCCGCAAGGCTATGATATCCATCGCCTTCTCCTGCAGAGCAGCAATGCTGCTCTTAGCGGCAAATTCTGACTTCTCCCCCATTTTCATACTCCCTTTGGTCAGATAGAGCCCAAACTTAATTATTTTTGATATACTGTAATGAATTCTCTTGATATAAAACTCTTTTGCATTTACCCCTTATTTTGTCTAAAAATAGCAGATATAACCTCATATTCCGAGAAAATTCCATAGAATACTGGGATTTATTGCAGAAAATCTATCAATATTTTAAATATTTTATGAGATATTCAGCTTCTGCCAAAGGATCGCAATGTTGGCGGCGGGAAAATCTAATGTTATTATATCGCATCGCTCGGGGAAAATCGGGCCCGAATCTCCTGCGCTTTGAGCATAGGCAGTCCGATCTCTTCAACCATTCCCTCAAGCCTCTTTCGTTCTGCAGATCGCAGCGACTTGCGGTCGATATAGGCATAAGTGGCATTCGAGCTTTCCCGAGCAATTTCAACCGCCTCTAAATCCAGATCAGGAACCTGATAGCTGGAGAACATATGGCCAAAAGCTATACGAGAGTTGAAGATCAGCTCAGTCTGCCTCTGCACATAATGACCTCCTCCAAATCCCAGAAACACGGGCAACTCCTCCGGTCCAAGGGCCAAAATCGCCCTTGCCACCGCCTCCCCCGCCTTCAAATCTACCCACTGCTCCTTTGTGCTGCCGATCTCAGCGAAGAAGGATGGTGTCCTTACATCCACAGGACCATGATGAGTGGCCTCAGCCGAGACTATATACCCCGGCATCGACAGGGAAACGATAGCTGAGACATTATATAGAAATGACCTCAAGCCTGCGGGAGCGGCAGCGGAAAGACGGCTCTTGCCCTCTCCCACCTCCAAAATGCCAGTAAAATGCCCTCCGAACCAGGGTAATGCTGCCTTGGCCTCATGCCTGCAGGGGAGAACGATCATATCTGGATAAAGATCCAGATCCGCCAGACGATCGTCCAGACCAATAAGGGCGGTCTGCTTATCATCATGAACCAGGAGACGGAAGTTTCCGCTGGATCGGTATCCTTTGCACTCCTGCCAAGCCTGCAGCTCAAGCAGACGTCCAAAGATATTGAAACTTGCCGGATCTGCCCGAGAGCAGACTACAGCAATCTGACCAGGCTGCTGAATTCTCAGATCTCCCTGCCGATCCCCAGCATGTCCGCTACCATTGGCGCATAGTCTATCTTGGTAGACTTTATCTCATTAAGAGGCATGATGACCACCATCGGCCTTTCAGTGATCAGCCCCTGGGAAGAGAGGTTGCGCAGCTCCTGATCCAGGCGGCTCTTGAGCTCCGGATAGCCAGTGGAGAGGAACGCCCCGAATATCTCGCCAGGCTGCATATAGGTGAAGAGCGGCGCTCCAACCCGGCGGAAGGCCTGATAGACCTTGGCCAGATCTTCCCGGTCATGGCCGTGCCTGATGGGTACGTGATAGAAGGACATCAGCTCGCAGCAGATCTTCTGCCAGTCGATATAGGCTTCCCGGGTCAAGAGGCCGCTCTGAAAGAACTTGGTCCGCTTTCCGGAGATCGTAGGCCTGGATATGCCCGTCCTTCTGGAGAGCTCAAGGTCGGAGAGCATGGGATACTTCACAAAGGCATATAGGGTCAGCTTATCCTTCTCCGTCAGCCGTGAGTCCTCAGTCAGTGCGGGACGGGGAGGAATCATCCCGCTGGGAAGATCAGCTCTTTCCAGATCGAAGAGGCCGTCAACTGCCAGGGCGGCATCAGATGAGTAGCCGGAAACCTGGAAGGGATAGTGATAATAATGAATATCCTCAACGAAATCGTTCCTATAGTACTCATCGATGATTGGATCGAAGTTAACCCGAAAATCCGTCAGGCTCCGGGAGTAAAATGTTGAGACGGAATCGGTGTCTGTTGCAGTATGGGATACGCAGTTAGGATAGTTTATCCATCTCTTGTGGGACTCAGACTCCTTCCTCACTTCGTATGGCGCAGTCGGATTGTACTTGACGAACACTGAGGTCAGGATTTCGGCACCCACAGCTTCTCCGGAAGGCACATTCAATAGCTTAATGAGTTTCCAGTCTCTGAACTTCCTTTTGCTCTTGAATATGGTTGATCGATCCACGCCTATGTTGGAGGCGAGATCAATATCGCTAAATCCCGGATATCTGGCAAGACCGTAAAGAACTAACCTCTCCTTTGATGTTAATTTTAGCTGCATTCGCATATCATATACATTTCATAAGTATTTATAGATTGCTTATTCTTAGAGTATAGAATACATACGTCCTTCATTTTACATGGTATCAGCAGGTTAATTTTGCCATAATTTAATCTGCAGGCTCATGGTCTGCACTTTAATCCATTCGCGGAGCCATAGCTGAATGATTGGTTTGAATCCCTCTAAAAAAAATGGGAATCGACAGAATGCATCTGGTGTCTTCCAGCTCACTCCTAATGCTCATGATGTTATTATTAATGGCGTTGTCCAGCATCTTGCTTTCATTATTTTCTGTCTGCCTAATGGTTTTATCACTTCAGCCTTTGATCGGAGGAGAATACTAATAACATGGTTTATATAGAACCTCAAACAACGCCTAGATAATAAATCCTTATTGAGGTATTAAATTGGCAGGACAATTCAGCGGGACCCCTATATTCGTCCTTAGGGAAGGCAGCCAGAGGACTGCGGGAAGAGAAGCGCAGAGATCGAACATCATGGCGGCGAAGGCTGTAGCCGGCGCAGTGAGGACCACTCTTGGCCCCAAGGGCATGGACAAGATGATGGTGGACACCATGGGAGATGTGGTCATCACCAATGATGGCGTCACTATCCTCAAGGAAATGGATATCGAGCATCCGGCAGCTAAGATGATGGTGGAGATCGCCAAGACCCAGGACACTGAGGTTGGAGACGGCACAACCACTGCCGTGATCCTGGCAGGAGAGCTTCTCAAGCAGTCTGAGGAGCTACTGGAGCAGGATATCCATCCCACAGTCATCGCAGCAGGCTACAGAGCGGCGGCAGATAAATGCATGGAGATCCTCCAGAGCCTGGCCAAAAATGTCACCGCCAATGACCAGGATCTTCTCAATAGCATCGCCATCACTGCCATGACCGGCAAAGGCTCTCAGGCCGCCAGGGAGAAGCTCGCCGATATTGCCGTAAGAGCAGTCCAGGCGGTTGTGGATGAGGACGGATCGGTGGACACCGATAACATTACAGTAGAAAAGAAAGTAGGCGGCAGCATATCCGACTCGAAGATCGTGCAGGGTGTGGTCATAGACAAGGATCGTCTCCATCCCAGCATGCCCAAGAAGGTCACAGATGCGAAAATTGCATTGCTGAACGCTGCGGTGGAGATCGAGAAGACTGAGGTCGATGCCAAGATCCAGATAACCTCTCCCGCCCAGTTGCAGTCGTTCTTAGATCAGGAAGAGAGCATGCTAAAGGGCATGGTCGACAGGATCGCCGCCACCGGGGCTAATGTGCTCTTCGTCCAGAAAGGGATTGACGACCTGGCCCAGCATTATCTCGCCAAGGCCGGAATCTACACTGTACGCCGGGTCAAGAAGAGCGACATGGAGAAGCTGGCTCGGGCCACGGGTGGAAGGGTCGTCACCAGCCTCCATGAGATCTCAGTGGATGACCTGGGCAAGGCTGGCCTGGTGGAGGAGAGAAAGGTCAGCGATGAGAAGATGACCTTTGTTGAGGACTGCAACAATCCCAAGTCCGTCTCCATCATCCTTCATGGCGGGACAGAGCACGTGGTCGACGAGCTGGACAGAGCGATGGAGGATGCCCTCCGAGTGGTTGGTGTGGCAATTGAGGATAAAATGCTGGTTGCCGGCGGGGGAGCGCCAGAGGTGGAACTTGCCTCAAGGCTCAGGTCTTATGCCTCTACTGTGGGTGGCCGTGAGCAACTGGCCATAGAGTCCTTTGCCAATGCCATGGAGATCATACCCAAGACCCTGGCCGAGAATGCGGGCCTGGATCAGATCGATACTCTAGTGGCACTGCGCAGCCAGCATGAGAAGGGCGTTATGACCGCAGGCCTGGACATGGATTCCGGCAAGCCGGTGGATATGATGCAGATCGGTGTGGTCGAGCCCCTGAGGGTTAAGAGCCAGGCCATTAGCTCTGCCGCTGAGGCAGCGGTGATGATCCTGAGGATCGATGATGTCATCGCCTCCAAGTCCGGTGGGCAAGGCGGAATGCCCGGTGGAATGCCCGGAGGCATGCCGGGCGGTATGGGCGGGGACTTCGATTAAGCCCTCAACCTCTCTCTTTTTTTTATTCTGCAGTCACCTTAGCCTCTTTTCCTCTGCGTCTCCACATGAAAAAATCTTAAGGCATACTGGTTTTTCATGCTTTATGAATGAGGTGCTTTGGAAGCTTGCAGCTCCCCCTTCGCGACAGCACCAGAAAAATTTAAAAAAAAAGCGGCGAAATGCCGCTCAGTGGTTACCTACGAGAACATGCGCAGAGATTCCTCAGATCCATCGATCTCGTCTCCCAGAACCTTTTTGATCCCTTTATCAAAGTCATCTTTGCTGACGATGGTCGCATTTCTGCGCAGAGCGTTCATGCCTGCCTCTACCGCGATGGATTTAAGGTCTGCGCCGCTCGCCTCATCCGTAACTGTGGCGATCTCGGCCAGGTTGACATCCTCTGCCTTCCTCATCTTCCGGGTATGGATCTCCAGTATCTTGAGGCGGCCCACAAGGGATGGCATGGGTATCTCGATGATCCTGTCGAAGCGTCCCGGTCTGAGCAGGGCAGGGTCAAGGATATCTATCCTATTCGTGGCGGCAATGATCCTGATATCTCCCCTGGTTCTGAAGCCGTCCATCTCCGCCAGAAGCTGCATCATGGTCCTGTTGACCTCTGCGCTTCCAGTGGTCCCATCATGGGTCCTGATGCTTCCCACCGCATCGATCTCATCGATGAATATGATGCTTGGCGCCTTTTCCCGGGCCATCTGGAATATATCGCGAACCAGCTGTGCACCTTCGCCGATGAACTTATGCACCAGTTCCGATCCGGACATGTGAATGAATGTGGCCTTGGATTCGTGGGCCACGGCCTTGGCAAGCATCGTCTTGCCCGTCCCGGGAAGACCGTAGAGTAGCACTCCTCTTGGAGGTTCAATTCCTATGTCCTGGAAGATCTCAGGATTGGTTAAAGGAAGTTCTACCGTCTCCCTTACCTCCTGGATCTGAGACTCCAGGCCTCCAACCTGATCATAGGATATATCCGGAAGCTCAACCAGTTCCATGACCTTGGCGCGGACATCAACCGAGCGCTCAAGAATGCGAACTACAGTCAGGGAATTATTGATTGCCACCCGGGAGTTGGGCTGGAGTTGTTCCATCATCTCTGGAGCAACCGTTGTGATGAATTCCTGATTGTTTCCGTGCTGTCTCAGCAGGACATAGTCCGGTCCCATCTCAACAACAGTTGCCAGGAACAGAGGCATCCTCTTGAGAAGAAGATTCTCTTTCTTAAGCCGCTCAACCTCACGCAGATACTTTTTGTTGGCGATTAGGGATTCGAAGAGCTTTGCCCTTACCTCTTCCCGCTCCATCCGGGTGGTTTCCAGCTCTTCTGCGAGGCTCTTTGTATCGGATTCCAGAGCGGCTATCCTCTTTAGGAATGATTCCTGTATTGTGTCTTGACCAGAGAATGCTGTTGATTCACTCATATAATCAGGGACTGAGTTTTCAAGGCTTATAAATTCATCTCTGAAGGAGGCTAGGGGATTATTGAAAATCGCTGCGCCTTTTTAAGATCCTTTGCTTTCCTTTGAGACCTCTTTTTTGGCCATCTGCAGCCGCTGTTTTGCAGTATATCCGGTCGCTTTTTCCAAAAAATTTCGGAAGCGCTTGTTGGTGTCCAGGATCTGATCGTCTTTTGCGTCCGAATACGATTCAGTGGTGACATTGAGCTTCTTATTATTGATCGATACCTGGATGCTTTTCAGGGCGCCAAAGGAGAGCGAGAGCATTCCGTCCAACTCTTTTATCTCTGCGGGGAACTCCTCTTCCAGAACCTTTCTGATTCTCTCCATGTCGGGCTTGAATCCGCGCTTGAATGAGTAATCCATGTGAGAAGGTGAATTCTGATCGAGTAATAATGTTTCGAGCCGTTTTGCCCAATGCCCCTTAAAAAAGAGCGCTCATCCTCCCATCTCAGGAGGAAAAGCGGGTGATGTTCTCACTGATGCATCCATATTTAGATGCAAGCGTATCTTGCTGCCTCGCCCAGATCTTCCTGGATTCTGAGGAGCTGGTTGTACTTGGCCGTCCTCTCGGAACGGGCGGGAGCGCCAGTCTTCAGCAGCTCGCAGCCTAAGGCCACTGCCACATCTGCCAGAGCGGAGTCCTCGGTCTCTGCAGAGCGATGGGATGCCATGACCTTCCATCCAGAGCGGAAGGACATCCGAGCAGCGTCAAAGGCCTCGGATACCGTTCCGATCTGGTTAAGCTTGAGAAGCAGTGCATTGCCCGCGCACATCTTGATTCCCTTCTCCAGGCGCTTGATGTTGGTGACGTACAGGTCGTCTCCCACTATGATCGTTCCCGGAAGCTTGGCAGTGAGGCGGGCGAAGTCATCATAGGCCTCCTCCTCGAAGGGGTCCTCCAGCAAAATGATGGGATAGGTATTGACCAGATCCACATAATAATCTATGAGCTCGCCAGGTGAGAGCCTGTTTCCGTCCACAGAGTAGCCGCCCTCCATATAGAAGCTTGAGGCAGCAGCATCAAGGCCGATCTTGATCTCATCTCCGTAACCTGATACGTCAAAGGCGCTCATGATGGCGTCCAGGGCATCCCGGGTCTTGATGAGAGGTGGTGCATAGCCCCCCTCATATCCGACGTTCGTCGCCCCCACGCCGTATTTCCCTTGCAGGATCTTTCCCAGAGCATGGTAGGTCTCGGCGGCCATGCGCAGGCCCTCGCTGAAGGTCTTGGCCCCGGTGGGTTGGATCATGAACTCCTGGATGGATAGCTCGTTTCCGGCATGCTTGCCCCCGTTAAGGACGTTGAAAGAGGGGATGGGAAGAGTTACGGTATTCACTCCGCCCAGGTATTTGTAGAGCGGCACCCCAGAGGACATTGCCGCCGCCTTTGCCATAGCTATTGAGACTCCCAAGATGGAATTGGCGCCCAGATTGGCCTTGTTCGCGGTTCCGTCCATATTTATCATGAGATCATCGATCTCCCTTTGGCAGGAGGCATCCATGCCCAAAAGCTCAGGAGCGATCACCTCATTCACATTCTTGACCGCCTTCAGGACGCCTTTCCCGTCGTACCTGTCGCCGCCATCCCTGAGCTCCAGGGCCTCGTGAGTGCCTGTAGATGCGCCCGAAGGCACAGCCGCCCGTCCAAAGCCACAGCAGGTGTAGACATCGACCTCGACGGTCGGATTGCCTCGTGAATCAAGTATCTCACGAGCATGAATCTTCTCGATCTCGAATGACATCGTATACCACAACCGGTAGTTTGCAGATCTATTTATTAAAGTTAGCGTGCCCTGAATCAGCAGCCGAAGTTCTTTGCCGGATCGGCTATAAAGGCCCACAAGATACTCTTATATAACATCGGAAAGGATGAACGGTCAACTGCAATTCGTGGAAACAATCATGGGAAACGGTATTGAAGACAGAGACAGACGCAAGAAGAACGTGGCTCTTCTTTCTGTGTTTTCCAACACGAGCTTGGTTTTTCTCAAGATCATCGTCGGGATGATGATCGGCTCCGTCTCCGTCATCTCTGAGGCGATCCACTCCGGTATGGACTTGATCGCTGCAGTTATCGCTTTCTTTGCCGTCAAGACATCTGCTAAGCCAGCTGATGAGGATCATCCCTTTGGGCACGGAAAGGTCGAGAATATCTCCGGGACAGCGGAGGCATTGCTGATTCTCATTGCCGCCGGTTGGATAATCTATGAGGCCATCGGCAGGCTGAGAAATCCTGTGCCACTGGATGAGCCGGCATTGGGGTTGGCAGTGATGCTGGTCTCGGTAGCGGCCAACATATTCGTATCTCGCAAGCTCTTCATTGTCGGCGAGGAGACCGACTCCATCGCCCTGAAGGCCGATGCCTGGCACTTGAGAACAGATGTCTATACCTCATTAGGAGTACTGGCAGGGCTCTTGATCATCGTTCTTGGAGGTTACATCTCACCGAGCACAAATCTGCAATGGGTAGATCCCATAGCGGCGATAGTAGTAGCATTGCACATCGCCCGTACCTCATATCATCTGATCCTCGAATCGGCCCGGGACCTCATAGACTTCGGCCTCCCAAATGATGAGATAGAGGAAGTGAGAAGGCATATAGCTGCCTTTGCCCCAACGGTGAGAGGAATCCACAGGCTTCGTACGAGAAAGGCAGGCGGAAACCGGTTCGTTGAATTTCATCTGCGGGTGGATTCATCCATGTCCGTAGATGAGTCGCATCGTATTACCGACATGATCGCATGTGCAATCAAGCAGCATTACCCGGGAACCACAGTCACCATCCACATCGAGCCCTGCAATTGCGCCAAAGCGACCGCGGGATCATGTGGCTGTCTGCTCTCAGAAGAGGCAAGGCGAGAGCTCAATTCCAAAGGACTGGTAAAGATAACAGCACCCAAATTGGAGACCAGTGATGCAGATAGAGATTGAATCATCTATGCGGGAGAAAAGCAGCAGAGGGTTCATGGCATGTTCAAGAAGATAATGGTAGCAACTGATGGATCCCAGACCAGCATACGGACCGCTGAGCTTGCGGTTGACCTGGCCAGGCTCTCTGGGGGATCGATCATCGCCATTTATGTGGTGGATATTTATCGTCTGGCCCATCTTCCCGGTTATGCCGCCTTTCCCAGCCTGAGCAGCAGGCTGATGGAGCTTATGCAGAGAGAGGGAGAGCTGGCCATTTCTGAGGTAGAGAATATGGCATGCGATGCAGGCGTGCCTTTCAGCAGTATCATTGCGGAGGGAGATCCCAGCCAGGAGATTGTCAAGAGATCGCATAAGTCCGGCGCAGATCTGCTGGTTTTAGGCAGAATTGGACGGAGCGATCTGGAGAAGATTCTGCTTGGCTGCGTTGCAGAAAAGGTGGTGCGTCATTCTAAAATTCCCGTTCTCATAGTACCGGCAGTCCGCAAGTGATCGAATCGTCAATGTGGGAAGATCGCTTAAGCCATTCAAGGAACTATTTCAAGGGCAGAGGTCGATATGACTCGTTCACCTATCCTCAGAAAGGGTTCAAGGTCGATTCTGGAAAGGATGTATCTTTCCAAGATCGGGGATATCAAGATCAAGCTCCACCGGCCCATTGAAGGCAAGATCAAACGGCTAACTGTTCGCTGGGCAGCAACTGGGAAATGGTATGCGTGTTTCTCAGTAGGCCAGGAAGATCTACCCAAACCACCCTGGAAAGACGGCTCTCTGGTGGGCGTAGATGTCGGTTTAGAGTCCTTTGCCACCCTCTCCAATGGCGAGAAGATAGCTAATCCTCGATTCTTCCGAGAAGAAGAGCACGATTTAGCCAGAGTTCAAAGAATACTATCTAGAGCTCCTAAAGGCACGCCAGAGCGCAAGAAAGCCCTTGAGATTGTTGAGCGAGTCCATGAGCGAATAGCAAATAAGCGATATGAATTTGCTCATCAGATCAGCAACCAGTTAGTCAATCGATATGGCCTAATCGCATTTGAAGATCTCAATATAAAAGGCATGATGCATAACCACAACCTAGCCAAAAGCATTGGAGATGTGGCTTGGAATATGCTTGTGACTTTGACCTCGTACAAGGCTGCAAGTGCTGGTTCGATGGTAGTCCTGGTAGATCCAAGAAATACGTCAAAGATGTGTTCTAGGTGTGGCATTCTGGTTCAAAAAGATCTATCTGAGCGAGTCCATAATTGTACTCAATGCGGGCTTTCGATAGATGGAGACTGGAACGCGGCGATCAACATACACAGATTGGGACTACAATCTGTCGGTATTCAATCCGTCCAAGCCCGTCCCCTTTAGGGGCGGGAGGAGTCACGATTATTAGGTGATAGCAATTCTTAAATAACCTTCGCACCTTATTTATGGCAATGGTTAGGGAAATCTCATAACCGGGGAAAAAACCGAATAAAAAAGATTGCTAGCTGATTTTCATCAAAATCGCTGATCCCCGGAGCAGATCAATCATGAACTTCTTGGCTGTGGGCCAATGCTTCCTGCTATCTGCTCAGGCGCAAAGGGATTGAACCTCAGGAGAGAATAGTTATGCCAGATAAAAAAAAGGATAAGAAGCTGACCACAAATGTCGGTGCACCAGTGGCCGACAACCAGAATGTATTGACGGCAGGACAACGCGGACCGATGCTTCTTCAGGATGTATGGTACCTGGAAAAGCTCGCCCATTTCGACCGGGAGGTAATTCCTGAGAGAAGGATGCATGCCAAGGGCTCAGGTGCCTATGGAACATTCACTGTTACCCATGACATAACCAGGTTTACCAGAGCTATGATCTTCTCGAAGATCGGCAAGAAGACCGATCTGTTTGCACGCTTTTCCACAGTAGCCGGTGAGAGGGGGGCAGCAGATGCCGAGAGAGACATCCGCGGCTTTGCCGTCAAGTTCTACACCGAGGAGGGCAACTGGGACCTGGTGGGAAATAACACCCCTGTCTTCTTCCTGAGAGATCCTCTCAAGTTCCCTGACCTGAACCACGCCATTAAGCGCGACCCGAAGACGGGCATGCGCAGCGCCAAGAACAACTGGGACTTCTGGACCTCTCTTCCTGAGGCTCTGCACCAGGTGACAATCACCATGAGCGATCGGGGTATCCCTTACTCCTTCCGCCACATGCATGGATTTGGCAGCCATACCTTCAGCATGATCAATACCAAGAACGAGAGGGTCTGGGTGAAGTTCCACTGGGTAACCCAGCAGGGAATCAAGAACCTGACCGATGCCGAGGCGGAGGCGATCATAGCCAAGGATCGGGAGAGCCATCAACGCGATCTATTCGATAGCATTGAGAAGGGAGACTATCCTCGCTGGAAGCTGTTCATCCAGGTAATGCCCGAGAAGGAGGCACAGACCGTTCCCTATCACCCCTTCGACCTGACCAAGGTCTGGTACCATGGAGACTATCCGCTTATCGAGGTGGGGGTAATGGAGCTCAACCGCAATCCAGAGAACTTCTTTGCCGAGGTAGAGCAGGCGGCATTCAATCCGGCCAATATAGTTCCCGGCATAGGCTTCTCTCCGGACAGGATGTTGCAGGGCAGGCTGTTCTCCTATGGCGATGCCCAGCGCTACCGCCTGGGTGTGAACCACCATCTGATTCCAGTCAACCGGGCCCGCTGTCCCACCAATATATACCACCGCGATGGGATGATGAGGGTGGATGACAATCAGGGATGCACCCTGGCTTATGAGCCCAACAGCTATGGAGAGTGGCAGGAGCAGCCGGAGTATCGTGAGCCGCCTTTAGAGCTGAAAGGAGAGGCATATCACTGGGATTTCCGGAAAGACGATGACGATTACTACACCCAGCCCGGCAAGCTCTTCCGCCTGATGAAGCCGGAGCAGCAGCAGGCCTTGTTTGAGAACACCGCTCGCGCCATGGGAGATGCTCCTAAAATGATCAAGATCCGCCATATAGGCAATTGCTATAAGGCCGATCCAGCCTACGGCGAAGGCGTGGCCAAGGCACTGGGCATATCCCTGAGCGAGGTTCCCAAGTAGATCGAATTGAATTAAAATTGATATCAAGATTAATCGGAGATGAGAGATTGAAGAGTCTTAAAGGCACACAGACAGAGAAGAATTTGTTGCTCTCCTTTGCAGGAGAATCGCAGGCCAGGAACAGATACTCCTATTTTGGCTCCCAGGCCAAGAAGGAAGGCTACGAGCAGATTGCGGCAATATTCCTTGATACGGCAGACAATGAGAAGGAGCACGCCAAGGTCTTCTTCAAGCTGCTGGAAGGAGGTGAGCTGGAGATTAACGGCTCATTCCCGGCTGGCGTGATCGGGGATACCAAGGCCAACCTTATGGAGGCGGCCGAGGGAGAGAAGTTCGAGAACACCAAGATGTATCCCCAGTTTGCCGCCACGGCAGACAAAGAGGGCTTCCCGGAGATAGCTGAGAAGTTCAGAAATGTCTGCAAGGTGGAAAAAGGCCATGAGGACAGATACCGGGCTCTGCTGAAGAATGTAGAAGAGGGCAAGGTCTTCAAGAAGGATACCAAAGTGGCCTGGAGATGCCGAAACTGCGGATACATCCATGAAGGCACCGAGGCTCCAGATGAGTGCCCGGCATGCGCTCATGAGCAGGCTTACTTCGAGCTGATGGCCAAGAACTATTGAGAAATCGAGCTGGACAAGCGGAAATTCTGATGAATGGGCTTGAAACACCGCCCTTTCATCATCACATCTCTTTTGCTGCGAGAATTGCTCAAATCATATCCAGCAAGCCGAAGATCCTTCCAGAACCAAAGCGATTTATAGATCGAGCCCTAAAAGAACAGCGATTGTTATGGCTGAATTAACAGGTGTTCCGGGAAAGATTGAGCTTAAATTCCGCTCAGGCAAAGGGGTTGAGGAGTTCGAGCAGAAGTACGCCCTCACCAACTCCGAGACGGCCTCATTTCTAAGAGGTCTTGCTGGAGAGATCGAGGCTGGCGGAGAGGTCTCAGTGAAATATGGCAGCATCAATATTTCCATCAATCCCGAGCCTCCAATCAAGGTCGAGGTGGAGTGCGAGAAGGATGAGCTTGAGATTGAGATAAAACTCAAGGCAAAAAAGGATAAATCAGCCCCTGAAGAGGCTGAGGAATAATCTTTTTTTTCTTTTGAGCCTTATCCTAAACCGGCCCTATCTTCACCTCATTCATTCCATATTGAGCAGCCTTAGAACCCCTTCCGGCTTTGGCCTTCATATTCATGCTCTGGCCAAACTGGTTGCCATTCGGATCCATGGCCTGGCCGATGTTGCTTCCCATCTGGTTCACCGGAGCATTGCTCCTCCCCATGAGCACCATTCCAGCCATCTGCTGGTTGACCTGATTATATGAGCCAGAGATGTAGGCGGTGTTGCTCATCGTCTGATTGGTATCCGCATAGGTCTGAGCAAAAGATAAAAGGCCCTGCATCAAAGTATTGCCGTCTCCGGTGATGGATCCGGTATTCCAGCCGTTCTGAAATATGTTCTGTCCGAAAGCGGCCTGGGAGACCTGCTGGCTGGCAGAGTTGTCATCTCCCAAGACCGCCAGGGCATTGGCCCCGCTCTGGGCGATGGATGATCCGCAGGCCTGCTGGGCTACTTCCTGACGGACGACATTGTTGTCCCCGACCACTACCACGGCATTGGCTCCGCTCTGAGTGATCTGGCTGCCGTATGCGCTCTGGCTCACGCCCTGACTGATGTAATTATTATTGCCTTTCACTACAGCGGCATTGGCTGCGCTCTGGCTGATCTGGCCGCCGCTGGATGTCATGCTTATTGCCTGCTTTACAGTGTTTCCTGCAGATGCTGCTGATACCATCAAGAGCAACACCGCGATAGTTGCCACTAGCTTTCTCATCATAGTCTACCCCACTCATACTTCCTAGCTATCTATCCGGATCAAGCAAAGGCCAAAGAGTTCGGGCCCAAGCCCTATCCATGCGGCATATATCACTCACCTTGCCGCAAAATTCACCTCTCACCGAAAAGATAAAGCTCTATTTTTCATGTTAGCCTGATATCAGATCTATCTAAAACATGCTTTGACATATATGAGGCCAATCTGGCCCTTAAATGAAGCGAAAAGAGAGAATCATAATCCCTTGATCCGGAGATGAACAGGCCCTCTGCATGGATGGGAAGTGCGCAGGGAGATAAATGGTGCAACAGATATAAAATATTTAAAAAATAAATATCGGAGCCCGCGAACGCGGGCTTCTGATCTAGATCAACATCCCAAAAGCTTCTCTTGGCTTATTCATTGCCAATAGGGCATGCATCCTGCTGATCTTGGCGTAAGAATAACCGGGATCGATCTCCAGGGCCTTATCATACTCCTGCTGGGCCTCCACAAGCTTTCCATCTGCATGCAGGGCCAATCCCTTGCCCAAATAAGCCTGCTTATAATTGGGATCGACCACCAGTGCCTGATCGAAGAGAGCTTTGGCATCCTCATAATTGCCCAGGGCCATTTGGGTTATTCCCTTCTGGTAGAGGGCCTCTTTGTAATTCGGATCCAGTGCAATGGCACCATCGAATTTTGCCACTGATTCCTCATACATCCCCTGCAGCTGAAGCAAATAGCCCTCCCGATACCAGTAGTTTTTGCTTTGGTTATTCAGTTCTGTAGCCTTTGAGGCAGCGATGGTGGCATTGGAATAGCTCTTTACTGCCATATATGAATCCGCAATGCCCGACCAGGCAGCTGCATTGCTGCCGTCCAACTGCAGAGCGTTGTAATAAGACTGGATCGATACATTGTAGTCTTTCAGAATCCTCTCCGTATCCCCTTTATGGACCCAGGCATTTACGTAGTTTGGGTCCTGAGCCACTGCCTGATTGAAATAGGCGAGAGCATCAGTATAATTTTTCGCTGCGTAGAGCTGTGACCCCTTCCAGTCGAAGTATTCAGTCTCCTCCGCTGCGCATATGCCGATAAAAATAATTATACACATCAAAATGCCTAACAACTTCATGATTTTGTCCTCCGTGATTCGCCAATTCTGATCATCAGATCGGCATTGTCCTCTATAGAAGGCTGGCACCATAGTGAAACGGCGGCAGCGCACCCACGCCGCAAGCGGCGGGGCATCCGAGGCGCTGCCGCATGAAGTTGGAGCCAGGCCAAGCAGATCTGAGCCTAAATTGAATACGCATGCCCTTTATCCCAGCCGCAGCGAGCTGCGGGGTATTACGTTTAAAAATAAAAAAGTATTGCGGTTGTAAAGAGAATATTTTTTAACAAGCCTATTCCTCCTCGCCGTCGATAAGATTGCGCAACACCAGCTCCTTTTTGCAGGCTACGGCCACATCGTTGTTCTGCAGATAGATCATCTTGGGAGTCCATTGCAGGAGGACTGATGCATCCGATGCGAATATGATTCCTCCTTCCGCCACGCCGACAACGAGAGGCAGATCCTTTCTGAAAGCCACCAGCCTGCGGGCGTCCGGAGAGATCACCAGCAATGCATAGCAGCCCTGCAGCCTTTTGAATGCATCCATACAGGCAGCGATAAAGCTACGACCTGCCTTTAGGCCCTCTTCTATGAGATGGGCGATCACCTCTGAATCAGTGCTACTGGTGAAGATATGGCCCCGGGAGAGGAGCTCCTCTTTGAGCTCCTTATGGTTCTCAATTACGCCATTGTGAACAATGGCCACCCTGTTCTTGCAGTCTGTATGAGGGTGAGCGTTGGCCACGCATATATGCCCATGTGTGGCTCTTCTGGTATGGGCTATGCCGATGTTTCCCTCAAACTCCTTTAAAAGGTCATCAATAGCTCCATCCAGCTTCCCTACAGATTTTGCGATAAACAGCCGGTCAGATAAGGTAGCTAAGCCCAGAGAATCATAATCCATTGATTCCAGGTTCTTAAGTCCTTGGAGCAAGATGGGCTTTGCCTCTTCCTCTCCGATGTAACCAATGATCCCGACCATTCCCCGCCATCCAAGATTAATACATTATATTAATTTTGTTGCTTGTTTCTGACATATATTTGCCGTTGCGACTTCGCTCGTGCTCGTCCGATCCCTGCCATGGAGACTGGACGCAAAATTTATCTGTGAACTGCGATGGAGAATATGCCTGAAAACATGCGTACGCATCATCCTTTAGGCTCTGCATGAGAAAGCTTGTGCTCTCATATCCCTGTTCTTCCTCGGAGCCTCTGCTTTTTCTGGCAGGCTGAACTATTTGAAAAAGAGTTATGCTCCGAGCTGCGGTTTTTTGGATCCCGTCAGCCTGGATGAGATTAGGCCATCACCTGCTCTTTTAAGATATAGCGAATGAGATCCTCTGAGAGCTTGGTCTCTCTCTGCAGCTTCCTCACAGTCTCTTCAATGCTGTTTCCTTCGGACATGAGGGTGGAGATCCGGTTCACTATCTGCTCTCCAATGGCATAATACTCGTCGATGTCCTTGCGGTGGCCCCATACATCTCCCTTCAGGAGCTGAACTCCCTGAATCTCCAGGAACTGCTGAGCGGCCCGGGACATGGTCTCATGGTAAGATGGTGGTATCTGAACGGCGCGCAGACGGGGACATGACTGCACCAGATTCATCACATCCATGTTAGAGGCCCTGAAAGCTAGATGAACCAACTGCTCATTCCTGTTCAGATCTGTGATCTCCTTTTTTGAACTTACTACCCTCAGCTTCATGATACATACCAATGCTCTTAAAATATTTATAGATAATGGTAATCATAGTAATCCATAATTAGATATACTGAGATCAGAAATTGAATTAGGAAAATATTTATGCTCCGGAGCAAAAGCGCTCAGATAAATGTTAAATTGTTCTATGTGTTTTTATGATAAGAAACAATTTATATTTTCACAACAGCAATTGCCTGGCAAATACTGAAGGTCCAATACCACAATCAAGGATGCTCAGAGCGAAAAAAAGCAATAGCTGCAGCGCAGTTGCCCAGAATGCTTCCAGCCAGCTCCTGGCTTGGCCAGGGCCCCAATCCGCAGTCCGGGCCAGTGGCAATTAGCCTATCGCCGAACTGGGCATAGGCCTGATCCAACCTGCTCTTCATGATAAGAGGCGATTCCAGGCTGGTGATCTCCCTTTCCAGACGGGGCAGATCTTCCCATAGATTTACTTTATATCTATCATTAAGCTGGGCAGATAGAGAGAAGATATCGGTGCGAGCGATTCCCGCCCTCAGATATGTCCCAGTATCCTCCAGGACCTCCCTCTCGATCAGCTTCAGGTAATCAGGATGAGCCGCTGACTCGACTCCTAAGATGTCTATCCCCGAGACGTGCGCGCACAGCTCGGCATAGAGAGGTGAGTGCAGATGCACCTCGCAGTGCATTCCCTGACAGGGGCGGCTGGCGATCTCCAGAGCCTCCTGAATCTCTTCCTCAGAGAAGATGATATTGGAGTTCAGGCCCAAGCTCGGCTCGTCCAGTGAGGCAATGGCCATCTTTCCCTCTTCCTTTGCCCATTCCAGGAACCTGGAAACGCTCTCCGCCAGGGTATAAAGAATATCAGTGTAACCCGTTGCCCCAAAAGCGGATATGTAGAGCTCAACCGGTCCCGTGACGCAGACCCGCACCTTCTGACCGGGAGGCACGGCCTCCAACTCCATTATCTTCGCCTCTTCTCTCCTGATCAAAAAAGGGCTTTCCGTCATCTTCGGATCCTTAATGGGGTCCATGAACATGCGAATCATATCCCGGAGCTGAGGATAGGTGGGAATCTCCACCCCGGCGCTGATCTTCTCGGCCAGAACCTGGCCTACGAGTTGCAGATACCGATCCCTGGACAGGCCATCCAGCTTAACTCCCCTGGGCAGGGGATAGCTGCCGATATCATCGAAGAATATTCTCTCCTGCTCCATCCTATTGCCTCCAGTAATCGATCAGAAAAAGCCCTTCAGATAATCCTTCAGTGAAGCGTAGCTGCCATCCATATTCAGGTAGTGCTCCTCTTTCTCATCGAGACTGGCCATGGCTGGAGGAAGAGAGGGATTCACCCCTGTGAGGCGCACAATCTCATCCGGGAACTTGGCCGGATCTGCCGTCTCCAGGGAGACTGCGGGGCTCCAGTCTCCGAATTCTTTCAGATACCTCACCAGCCCCGCCCATCCAACCGCACCGTGGGGCTCGAGGAGGACCTTGTACTGAGAGTAAGCCTCTCTGATGGTCTGGCGGGTCTCCTCATCGCTGATAGATACGGCATAGATCTCCTCGCGCATGGCGGAGAGGTCCGGCTGCCTGGCTACCTGTCCGGTCTCATCCATCTGGCCGCCGTAAAGGGAGAAGAGCCGGGCAAGGTTGCTGGGATGGCCGACGTTCATGGCATTGGAGATGCAGTTCTTGCTCGGCCGGATTGGCTCATAGACGCCGGTCTGCATGAAGCAAGGAAACTCGTCGTTCTCATTGGTGGCCGCCACGAACTTTTTCACAGGAAGCCCCATCTTCAGAGCGATAAGCCCGCCCATCAGGTCGCCGAAGTTTCCGCTGGGAACAGAGAAGACCACCTCCTCTCCTCCGGGTGCAACCCGGGAATGAGCATAGAAGTAATAGACCGCCTGGGGCAGCAGCCGGCCGACATTTATGGAGTTGGCTGAGGAGAGCTCGAGTCCCTTGAGCTCCGGATCGACAAATGCCTGCTTGACCAGGGCCTGACAGTCATCGAACTTGCCGGATACGGCCAGAGGATAGATGTTCTCGCCAAGTGTGGTCATCTGCCGGCGCTGCCTTTCCGTAACCTCACTCTCCGGAAAGAGCACTATCACCTTGATATTCTCCAGGCCATAAAATGCATGCGCTACCGCAGAGCCGGTGTCCCCAGAGGTGGCAGTTAAAATAATCATGCTCCTTCCCTCCTCTTTGAGGAAGTACTGCATCAACCTGCCCATCAGCCTGGCGGCAAAGTCCTTGAATGAGCAGGTAGGACCCCGATCCAGCCGCAGCAGGTACTTGCCGTCATAGACCCGCTCCAGGGGAACCTCATAGCTGTAGGCGTCTTTTAGCATATCCTCTAGAGCCGATTCTTCCACCAGGTCGCCAAGATATGGCTTGATGACCTGGTATGCGATCTGATGATAGCTCATCTGAGGAAAATTCCGGATGGTTTCCGGGGAGAGAGAAGGGAACATCTCGGGCATATAGAGCCCCTTATCCGGGGCCTGGCCAGCCAGGAGAGCCCCTTTAAAGTCCACCCTATCCAGGTGGCCGTTGGTGCTGAAGAACTTGATTAGAGACATAGTCCTTTGTGGTTGAGATGGCCTGATCTTTAAATCTTCGCCATTTGACCGATTGAATTCAAGCGCTTGATCTTTCGCAATAGTCCACCAGAGCTCTCAGGATATCGGTATCCTTGAGCATTCCCATCAGCTTGCGGCTCGTTTTAACCACCGGCATCTGATCGATCCGGTTCTTGCGCATTACAGCAGCGCAGTCGCTCACCTTGTCCGTCTTGAATGCCGTCTTTGGCGGGACCATTGCCTCGCGTACGGGTATATCGCGCAGCCTTATCCTGGAGACGGTGTAATACTTATTGATGGTTCGCATCACCCGGTCCCACATCCAGGCATCCTCCCCACCGTCTGCGGACATGTCCGTCTTCTCCACCGAATCCTCGATGACGCTGGCCTTGATTAGATCCCTGTCAGAGATCATGCCCACCAGCTTCAGGTCGGTATCTATAACCGGACAGGCCTCGACAGCCGCAAACTCCATGATCGATCCTGCTACCGGCAGGGGCATCTCGCTCCAGAGTACAACCGTTTCCTTCTCCAGGTACGGCTCTATGCTCTCCTCTATGTTCATGCCCTCTGCCACCCGGACGATGTCCGCCACTGTGACCAGCCCCACCAGCTCTTTGCCCTCAACCACAGGAAGGCGCCTTATCTTATGCTGGATAAGAAGCTTTGAAGCCTCAACTATGCTCCTGTCCGGGCTTATCACAACCGGATCGCGGGTCATGAGCAGAGCAGTCTGGTCCTCCTCCCGATTGCGGAGCAGATCGGATCGGGTTATGATCCCCACCACCTCTCCTTTCTTCACCACCGGCAGGCCGGATACCTTCCGGTCCTGAAGGGTCTTCAAGACATCGTCCCTGTTTCCGGGGATCTCGGCATAGGCGACCTCCCGAACCATCACATCTCTGACAAGAATCTTCAAGACTCTTCCCTCGGAACAGTCAAAACGGGAATCCTGGAGTTGCGTACCACCTTCTCAGCCACGCTTCCCAGGAGGAATTTGTCAAGCCCAGTGCGTCCCACAGCGCCGACGATGATTACATTTGCCCCCTTTTTCTTAGCATAGCTAATGATCTCATCGCTGGGATTGCCTTCCACAACTGCTCCATCGAAGTCGACGCCATTCTTCTCTGCCAGCTCCTGGACCTGTTTTATCGCTTCCTTTCCCTCTTTGAGCAGAAGCTCTTTGATGCTGAACAGCAGCATATCATCGGGCAGATGAGCTGTCCTTTGCGTGTCCGCTACATAGACGGCATAGACCTTTCCTCCTGAGATCTTTCCCAGTTCCACTGCTACTTTTGCCGCTCTCAATCCGTGCTCCGATCCATCGGTTGCCGCTAGAATCTTCTCGAACATGATCCACCCCAATAATTAAAGCTAGAAGATCGCTAATATATCAGTTGGCTCGGCCCTCCGCACAATGCTGCGGAGAGGATGAGTCGATCCCCAAAGGTTGTCTGAGCTTCCGTTGATGACCATCACCTTTGCCTCTTTTCCTTCCCTTATGGACCCGAGCTTCTGATCAAGCCCCATTATTTCAGCGCCATTTAGAGTGCACATCTTAAATACCTGTCTATCGTCATGCAGCAAAGCCCTGCTGATCAGATGCATCTCCATGAACATATTCGGGGAGTTGAGCATCACATTGTCCGTCCCCACTCCAACAGTTATCCCCAGTTCAATCATCCTCTTCACATTTGGAAGGCCTGAGCCAGTGATCAGATTCGACCGAGGGCAGATCACCAGGGGAGTGCCCTTCTGGGCCACAGATCTGAGGTCAGACTCCTCTGCTCGGCTCATATGCACCATATGATCGGGCAGAAGTGAGAAGGCATCCGGTATATCGTCTCTGGCTGACTCGCCCGCATGGATGGCCACCGCCTTGCCCGCCCGGCGCGCCTCCAAGATCATTCTCTGGATAAGGCTGGGATCGAAATCCCTGGTGCTGCTTATTCCCAGGCCATAGCAGCCTTCCGGCGTCTCCGTCTCTCCCTGCGCTGGCCGGCCAAAGATGCGCACGAGGAGGGGCATATCCTTCGCCGCCTCCTGCAGCATCCTGACTCCTGCCTCGCCTCCCTCGCGAAAGTCAGCAAAGGCATAGGTGCCCGAGTCCACCATCTGGGCCAGGCTTCTTCTCATGCCCTCAATGAGACGCTCACGCGGCGTCTCACTCAGCAGGCTTATTTTCAGGCCTTTTGGGCCGACGAGCTCGGAGAGGGGGAGGAATGGAGGATCCTTGAATGCCGAGTCGCCCAGATGAATGTGAGAATTGACAAAACGAGGGCAGACTATCCCCTCAAGATCGGCGTCCACTTGACCGGTGCCCGCTTCTTTTATGCTTCCATCCCGGATGCTGATGTAGCCCTCAATGGGCTGGAAATCATCGCCATAGATTATGGTTCCCTGCAGAATGAGCTCATCCTGTTTGAGCCTGGCTGCACCAGGCGGAGCTACTTTGGGCTTGGCGATATTTGACATGGCTATGGTTATAAGACGAGGCAATGTATTTAGCTTCTCATAGTAGAACAAAAGGATCCTAATAAGAATACGGCGAGAATATGACGGCGGAGATCATTTGAACAGGCCATTTGTTTTCATAAACAGCGCCATGAGCGCGGACGGCAAGATCAGCTCAAGAGACCGCAGACAGATAAGGATCTCGGGCAAAGAGGATCTAATGAGGGTAGATGAGCTGCGGGCTGCAAGCGATGCCATCATGGTGGGGGTGGGGACGGTTCTGGCAGACGATCCCGGGCTGAGGGTCAAATCCAGGATCCTGCGGGAGAAGAGAAAGGATATGGGGCAGCTGAAAGAGCCCTTCAGAATTGTGGCGGATAGCAACGCTCGAACTCCGGCCAATGCAAAGATCCTCGGGCCTGGGTGCATGATCGCAGTATCCTATTCTGCCCCTGAGGAGAGACTGGATAGGCTTCGATCTGGCTGTGAGATAATCAAATGCGGCACCGAGATGGTGGACCTGCCAGGGCTCATGGAAGAGCTGTATAACCGGGGGGTAAGGCGCCTTATGGTGGAAGGCGGCGCCCGCCTCAACTGGTCATTGATAGAGCTTGGTCTGGTCGATGAGATTTACATCTACATAGGAGGGCTGATAATAGGGGGAGAGAGAGCTCCCAGCCTGGTAGATGGCCCTGGATTTCGGAATTCCTTTCCCAGGCTCAGCCTCCAGTCTGTTCAGAGGCTGGATGAGGGCCTCCTGCTTCAGTGGGAGCTTCATTAAAGGGTTCACCGAAATACCGTAGATTTCAAGGATGACTTGCGTATTGTGGATATCAGCAAGATAGACTTCGATAAATTAAAGGACATTTTTAGGAGAAACCGCAAGAATACGGTTACAGAGAGCCTTGTGAGCGCCATAGAATCAAGGCTGAGCCAAATGGTCAACCTCAACCGCACAAGGATAGATTACCTTGAGAAGTTCCAGAAAATGATAGATGAAAAATAGTCGCATGGCATCCAGCAGATAGAAAACCGCATCCATCCTCGGCCCGCGAGCCTTCAGCTCACTCACGGCGATCTCCCGCAGCCCGTTCCTGGTCAGGGCGCGCAGCTCCTCAGGGGGCGGCATATCCAGCACCTCATGGAGGTGTTTTGGCCTGCTCGATTTCCTCCCGCGAGCCTATCCTACAACCGCTAGATTATTCACTAACCTCACTAATCAATTTTCAGATTGGGAAAAGTTATGTCTGGATATGGTTAAGATGGCCTCAACCTTCACTTGGCTGGATTACTCAGAAAAAGAACGACAAAGGATGCTAGATATCCTGAGCACCTTCAAGGAGCATGAGACAAGGGATGAACTTGGGATTGGTGTTATTAGAGATGCATTCTCGGATATGCTCTTTCCTGGGACAAGCGTTATCCAGACTCGTGCCAGATATTTTCTGTTTGTGCCATGGATATACAAGAGCCTTGAGGAGAAGAAGGTCCTCTCCTCAAAGATAGAAAGAAGAGCAAGAGATGAAGAAGTGCGACTGATCTATGCCCTCTTGGAGTCGAATGACACCAATGGCGTAATAGGAAAGGAGGCTAAAAAAAACCTCAAGCGGCTTCCAAGCAATATCTATTGGCAGGGGCTTGAAGCCTGGGGTATCCGGCTCTGTCCTTACTCCGTCTCCGACTATCATCGTTCTCTAGATACATTTTACAGACATCTCAAAGAGGCCTCCCATAGATATGAAGAAGAGATCGATGGTTTCGAAAGATTTCATAACTGGCATCCCGGACTTCCTCAAGCACCCTCTGACTTCCCGGCCAAAGCCTCTTTTGACTTGACATATGATGAAGCCTGCTATCTAAAAGAGAGAGTATTATCCAGACAGCCAAATACGATGCTTGCCCACCTCTTGGACTCAGATATGCCAATTGAATCAGTGGCCTTCCCATGGGACCATCCCATTTGCCCGGACCTTCCCCAGCCAATCCAAGAGAAAATTTTGCATGCCAGAAACTTCTCAGATGCCATTAATGGCGCTTCCCTCCTTTATAACCTCATGCTTGCCGAAAAGATGGATGAATTAACCGGGCAAGCGCAGGAAAGCCTGGCGAGCTACTACGAAGATGAATTGATGGAATGGGCCGATTATCTGCAGTCACGCAGTGATGATATGTCTCGTTGGGATTATAGAAAGCGATTCTGGGATATATTAAACAAAGAGGGTGCACGAGTGACCGGCCTAACCTGGCGGTTTGTAAATCAATGGCTACAGATGGTCTTGTCACCAGAACGTGCTCAACAAATTGCAGGGGATGACCTCGCCAGAAAGCTCATTCATGATCGGGAAAGCCTCTTGAAACGCAATCTATCAAAGCTTGATAATCCTGATGCCCTGGCCAGATGGAATGGGCAAGCTGGCACAGGAAAGCTTAGGTATAGATGGAGACCTGCAGAGACCATCATTTCAGATATACTATTGGGTCTTAAGAGGTCCCGATGCTAGATCCCTATGATCGGAGGCACCTTCTTGAGATCCTAAGACCTCCAGACGGCTATACTCTCGATTTCGCCATTGGCACAACGTTCTCTCTTGATCTGTTGGCTCTCATGACAGCGCCGCTTGGCTTTACACTCTTCGAGGCTGAAAGTGATTCTGGATCGCCAGATTCCCTGGCGCTAATAGAGTCAATTCGAAGATACGCAGGGAGGATCAGCATCTTCTGCCAGGAAGGCAGAATTCATATCCCCAAAGAATACGGTCAGCCTCTCTTTACATTCTTGGAAGGTTCGGTCTTCCAGGTGCATCCACCCTACGAAGGATCGGTCTTCCATCCTAAAGCTTGGGTTCTGCGCTACAATTCTGAAGAGGGACCTGTTGTCTACCGTTTCCTATGTTTGAGTAGAAACCTCACCTACGACAGGTCATGGGATGCAGCCTTGGTTCTTGATGGAGTTCTAGAAGACAGAATTAGGGCTTTTGCCTCGAATCATCCCTTGGGGGATTTTCTAGCTTCTCTTCCGGGAATGGTAGAAAAGGGCGTGCCGATGGAGCTGCAAAAGAGGATTGACTTGATGCAGCACGAGGTCCGCAGGGTATCCTTTAATCCGCCCCAGGGCTTTGACGAAATGATATTTTACCCTCTTGGCATTGGCAATCGCCGATCCAATCCCTTCTCAGATAGAATCGATAGAATCCTGGTAATATCTCCCTTTTTATCAGAGAGCAGACTCGATTCATTTGCATCTCTGGGAAAAGGAGCCACGTTGATATCCAGATTAGATAGCCTTGAGAAAATTAAAGCCGATAGCCTAAGGCAGTTCTCGGATATATATTACCTTAAAGAAGAATTCGTTGTACAAGAGGATTCTTCTGAATTTATCGATCCTGGACAAGGACAAATTGATATCGAGAAAGAAAATTTTGCTGTATTGGACGAAAACCCCCAAGGGCTGCATGCAAAACTCTATGTTGCCGATGCTGGAGGTCAGGGCCGGATATGGACAGGCTCAGCTAATGCCACAGATGCCGCCTTCCAGGGAAATATAGAATTCCTTGTTGAACTGCGAGGCAGAAAGAAATTCTGTGGCATAGATGCGATACTAAATGGCGGCAAAGAGGCGAAAGACGAAACGGAGGCGGGTTTAAGAACTCTTCTTGATCCGTTCACGATTAACGGTGGTCCTACCGTAGATGAGATGGAATCCTTGAAGCATCTGGCAGACAAGGTCAGAAATGCGCTGATACAATCAAATCTTGCAGCACATGTATCCATGGATGGCGATGATCATTTCAGTATTTCTATGGAGGGAAGATCTCCAGTCCTTCCTGAAGAAGCCACTGTAAAATGCAGACCAATCACTCTGCAAAAGTCGAGAGCTATATGTTTCTCATCGATTCCCGGCGCTTTAGCAGAATTCAGGCACCTTCAGGATAATGAGATCTCAGCCTTTTTTGCCTTTGAATCAACAATAATTTTAGAGGAGAAAAGGTTGGCAGATGGATTTGTCCTAAAGCTGCCCCTTACCGGAGCACCAGAAGATAGAACTGAGCGAGTGCTTCGGGCTCTGCTGAAGGATAAAAGCCAGGTGCTCAGGCTTATGCTGCTTCTTCTCTCTCTTGATGGAAGGTCAGATCCAGGGGGCCTGATAGTCGGACCAGGGCGAACCAATGGGGGAAACTGGGCATCTCAAGGTATGATTCCTCTTTTCGAGTGCATGATACGAGCATTAGCGCGGGATCAACGAAGGCTCGACGACTTAAACCACCTTATTCAGGATCTCAGGAGTCATCCTGATACGAAGGATTTGCTCCCTGATAGGATAGATGAGATCTGGGAGCCCATCTGGGAGGCAAGAAAGATGATCGGAGGGGACGAACATGATAAAACATGAATCCATTGATATGGCCGAGAGTGAAAAGACCCTCCAAAAGCCTGATTGCGATGCGATTCTAGGAAGCTTGAAGGACTTCCAAAGAGAGACCGTAGATTATGTCTTTCGTCGGCTCTATACTGATGAGGATTGCACAAGACGCTTCCTCGTCGCAGATGAGGTGGGCCTCGGAAAAACCCTTGTGGCCCGAGGAGTCATAGCCAAGACAATAGACCACCTCTGGAAGACTGTTCACAGGATTGATATTATCTACATCTGCTCAAATTCAAATATTGCCAAACAGAATATAGCGCGACTAAATGTCTTGGGGGATGATAATGCTCATTGCTCCAGTCGCATTTCTCTTTTGCCCACGATAATCAAGAATCTCGAAGAAAGAAAGATCAACTTTGTCTCTCTGACCCCAGGCACCTCTTTTGAGGTATCATCTGGCACAGGAATTGCTAATGAAAGGGCTCTCTTGTACTGGATGTTAAAGGAGGAATGGAAGCTTGAAGGAGAGGGTCATAAAAGAGTATTTTGCGGTAGCATGAAGCTCATGAACTTCAAGAGGCTTGTAAAAGAATATCCTAGACATAAAATAGATGCTCATCTAAAAGCGTGTTTCCTTAGCCTTTTGCAGGATGACAAAGATGTATCTGATAGCAACTCTTGCATCGCTTTGCGACGTAAGGTGCAGGAGCTCTCAAGCGCTTTCTCAGAGATGAGCTTGAGTGCTTCAAGAAAAAGAGAGATGATAAAAGAGAGCAATAGATGCGTATCCGAGCTGCGTAGACTTCTCGTCAGATCATGTCTAAAAGCCCTTGAGCCGGATCTAATCATTTTGGATGAATTCCAGAGGTTCAAGCATCTTATGTACAGTGATGATGATGAAGATGCTTCAACAATTTCAGCCAGAGAACTTGCGCAAGAGCTATTCGATTATGCTGATGAGAACTCTAAAGCCAGAGTGCTTCTGCTCTCTGCGACTCCTTATAAGATGTACACTACTGCTGACGAGTCTGGAATTGAGGATCATTACAAGGACTTTCTAAGAACTCTGAAGTTTCTTATGCAAGATACCGCGGCAGTTGAGAAATGCGAAAGCATCCTCAGAGAATACAGGACGGAGTTGTTCCGCATTGGAAGTGGGGATGTATCTCATCTAATTCATCTGAAGGAATCACTTGAATCTCATCTCAGAAGAGTTATGGTAAGGACTGAAAGGCTTGCGGCTTCGGATGACCGAAACGGGATGCTAGAGGAGGTCTCTGATGAGTCGGTCAAGCTACATCCTGGTGATCTGATAGCCTACTGCGGCCTGCAGAATGTGGCTGAATGTCTGAACAGCCGCGATTCTCTTGAGTACTGGAAATCATCACCATATACATTGAACTTCATGGAAAAATACGAACTGAAAGGCGCCTTTGATGTCGCTTGTTCGAATAACAATAAAAAAATTTACAGTCATCTCTCAAAAGCAGAAGGATTGCTGCTTCCTTGGGATGATATCGAAGCTTATAACAAAGTTGATCCAAGAAATGCAAGGCTTCGCAGTCTTCTTTTAGGGACTATTGGTGTTAATGCCTGGAAGCTACTCTGGCTGCCTCCATCTCTGTCTTATTACGAACTCCGAGGACCTTTTGCAGATCCTGCTCTCAAGAATTTTACCAAGAGGTTGGTATTCTCTTCCTGGAGGATGGTTCCGAGGATGGTTGCGAGTCTGACGAGCTATGAAGCGGAACGTAATATAATAAGGCAATTCGATTCTAGCATCCACAAAAAGCCCGATTCAATGAAAAAGATAGGGCGTCTGCTTAAACTCGGTAGAAGTCATAGGCAAGGGAGAATAACAGGATTGCCAATCCTGGGGATCGTATATCCGAGCATAACGCTTGCGAAGGCATGCGATCCCATTGGGTTCGCTTCTCAGCAATTGCCATCTACAGATGATGTGATCCAGAAAGCCCAGATGGTCATAGAGAAGCTCATGGTTCCTATTCTAGAGACTTATCCAGGGTATGGAATTGAAGATGAAGACTGGTACTGGGCCGCGCCAATACTGCTGGATCTGCATTATTACCGAGGAATCTCTGAAAAAATTTTTCGCAGCAGGGATTTAGCTGTCATTTTGAGCGGCGAAGAGGTATCTGATGATGAAGACATTGATGAAAGTTCAACCCTCTGGATTGAGGCAATTGCAGAAGTCAATGATCTGATCGGGGGCAAGATCCGCCTTGAGAAACCTCCGAAGGATCTCTCATTAGTTTTGGCAAAGTTGGCATTAGCTGGGCCCGGAATAACATGTTTAAGAGCATTGTCTAGGGTCACAGGGGGGTTGCCTGCAAACAATCCTTGGCATCCTTTTTATGAGATTAGCATGAGCTCTATTCGAATGTCTCGATCTTTTATTCGTCTTTTTAATCTGTCAACGTCTATTGCCCTGTTGCGCGGTCTTTATTCATTAGAAGATCAAGACGGTCAGGCCTATTGGAGGCAAGTTCTGGATTATTGCCTAGATGGTGGCCTTCAAGCGGTTTTAGATGAATATGTTCATTTTCTGAAGGAATCTGAGGGACTGTTTGGCAAGGAAAAGGTAGAAATTGCAGGCAAATTATCGGAAGTTGTTTCTGAAGCCATGAGCCTAAGAACCGCAAGCCTGGATGTTGATAAAATAAAAATTGACCAGAGATTAGAATCCATGTCGAGGTCTATCAAGAAGATGAGGACGAATTTTGCGGTAATGCTCTCTGATAAAAAAAGCGATGAGGGTAGGTCAGTGAATAGGATCTCCCAGGTGAGGCAGGCTTTTAATTCCCCATTTTGGCCTTTTGTTTTGGCCACAACATCGATTGGGCAGGAAGGGCTGGACTTTCATGCATATTGCCATGCAATCGTCCACTGGAATCTTCCATCGAATCCCGTTGATCTTGAGCAGCGTGAAGGAAGGATTCACAGGTTCAAAGGCCATGCAATAAGAAAGAATCTGGCAGCTAAATATGGACTTGCTGAAGTCGGACCTAACGATATCGATCCATGGGATGCGCTTTTCAGAGCAGGCAAAAGAGACAGAAAAAGTGAAGCGGGGGATCTGGTTCCGTTCTGGATATATCCTGAGGGGGATTCTAAAATAGAGCGGCACGTCCCTGCGTTGCCCTTGAGTCGTGACAGAGAGAAGATGAATGAACTGAAAAAATCGCTGGCAGTATACAGGATGGTCTTTGGACAATCCAGGCAAGAGGATCTTGCTGCTTTCTTGATTAATTGCCTGAATAATGAGAGCATGGATAATCTGATGATAGACCTAAGTCCACCAAGTGACGAGAAGGGACCTATTTCATAAAGTGGGCCTTCTCACTTTCGCCCCGCCCCCTTGCCTCGTCCTGATATCCCCGAAGCACCCTGTTCTCCATCATGGAGATCGAACTCTGCCCGGCCGTCTCTCTCCTCCCCGAGACCTTCAACGTCCTGGTCGCCCCGGTGGAGCTGATGGCCGGAGCTATCAACAGTCACCCCGAATTGCAGCGCTATAAGATCCTCTTCATCAGCGGCAACTACTCCCGCATCCTCAGCCGGCTTAACCGGAACATCACCGAGCTGGACGTGCGCCGAGCCTTCACCTCCTTCCAGCTCATGACCATACTGGAGGAGAACCACCACAGCTTTCTGATCGTGGAGCACGACCACTTACTCTACGAGGACTCTCAGGGGATGGTGGGCTACCTGGCCCAGGCCCTCAAGCAGACCTCCAGAGAGGCAACCATTCTTCTCTATGCGCCTGCGCTGGATCCCCATCTAGAGAAGATGACCGAATTGGCCGACCGGGTGTTCTGCATCTACAATGAGCCGGCTGAGGCAAAGGGCCAGGGAAAGGCAAAGGCGAGGATGGCCGGAGAGCAGAGGACTCTGGATGCGTACTCGTGAGGAGAGTGTAACTCCTTTCCTCCAGGCCGTGAGAATTGTGAAATGACCTGCATTTCCATAGGCAGAACAGGAAACTCTCAAGAGTATTAGCAGTTTTTGAATGACCTCTGCTTTCAAGCTCTAGAACTGGGTCCTGGAGTTCGAGCAGAGCTTTTGGCTACAGTCATCTTTCGATCAGGAAGAATACAGATGTCATTGCTTCTTACCGATTATCTTCAGCCAATCAACTCTTGAGAAGTCACTATCAAATGTGGCAATCTTGGAGATCTCATGCTTAAGACAGGTGGAAGCGATCAATGCATCATTGGGCAATAAATTGTATCTGATCATGATACCCTTCCACTCATTCAGGTCATCATTAATAGGAAGAATTGAGACCTCCCGCTCTTCAATAAGCCTGAACAATAGATCCAAATCCTCCTTAAAGGGACCATAACCTCTTTGAACAATGGCCTTGCGAAATTCGGAGTAGTTCTTGGTCCCATATCGTTCTTTGCTGAGCTTGCGAAGGGATACGAAGACTAGTTCGCTCAAAACCGTTGATGATGTCGCCAGATCGGATGGCATCAAAATTATCTCTTGAGCGGATTTGCTGAATTTCGTTTGCAGTGACCACTCCCGCCAATGAATTGGCGGGCATCTAGGCTTTCGCCACAGACTGTAGCCCCAGTCTGAGAATGTTCTTAGCTGCATTAAGATCTCTGTCCATCGACAATCCACAATAGGGACAACTATGGACTCTGACGGATAGATCCTTTTTGACTGTTTGACCACAGCAAGAGCACATCTGAGATGTATTCAATGGATTGACAAGTACAACCTTCCTACCAGCCTCTACCGCTTTGTATGAAGTGTATTGTACAAGCTTGTTCCATGATGCATCCAGAATGCTTTTTGCCAGGTTGTGATTTTGAGTCATGTTTTTTATATTCAAGTCTTCAAAACATATTATGCCATAAGAGGTTACAAGCATGTGACTGAGTTGCTGAGCAAAATCCTCTCGCCTGTTAGCAATCCGTTCATAGAGATGGTTGACTGATTTATTTGCTTTATTTCTCTCTTGAGAACCTTTGGGCAGCTTATCGCGTTTGCTTTGGGCTTTCTTGAGCATTCCTTCATCTGCTAAGAGGAACCGAGGATTTTCTATGAACTCGCCATTAGACAATACAGCGAAGTTTGTAATCCCCACGTCAATCCCAACTACCTTATCAGAAGGTTCAATAACATGATCAATCGACTCTTCGACCAGGAAAGAGACATACCATTTATTGGTAGCAGATCGATGAATGGTTAACCTTTTAACAAATCCTTCGATAGGCCTATGCAACTTGAATTTGATATCTCCTATCTTGGATAACCAGAGTTTATCACCGTCTATGGAAAAACCACTTTGAGGATAACTGATGCTATCGTATCTGTTCTTTCCCTTAAAACGAGGATAGCCAGGCTTTTCGCCTGATTGAACTCTGCGAAAGAATGCCTTGAAAGCCAGATTAACTCTGAGAACAACGTCTTGCAGAACCTGAGAATAAACAGATCTCAGTTCCGGCTTAGACTCTTTCCAAATTGGAAGCATTCTCTTGGATTCAAAGTAGCTTACTGATCTGCCTTCTTGCTCGAATGCATTCTTTCGCATAGCCAGCGTTTCGTTGTAGACCCATCGGCAAAGCTCTAGCTGCTCATTAAGTTTTGTAACTTGAGCTTTTGTCGGTCTGAGTCTATACCGAAACACTTTAGCCATTATGATATTAATATGCTGTGCCGGCTAATGAGTCTTTTGGTCTATAAGTACGGGCTGTATCCCACCTTTGAAAAGGCGGGGATTAGCCCTGATTTCGTCCTAAAACGCTGTATAGCACATTTGTATCTAGAAAGATCACATCTGGGCCTCTTCTTCAAACTCTTCAAACTCTTCTACAGAACCTTCGCCAAATGCCCCGAGAAAATCGGAGATATTGAATCTCTTTATCGTGAGCTTCAGCCTCTCTCCCTCCTTAAAATCTACCTCGTGGAGCGGCTTTAGGACGCCACGCTCATAGATGCATTCGATGGTTTTGGATGTGCTCATGATTTTGCCTATGGATCTATTTAGCTTTCCGGCTTAAATACTCTTCTCGCTCAAGGCTTCGTGAGATACCCCAGGCACATAGGCCATCACTAATTATCGCTTCCATCACTCTTATAACATTGCTGGTATCAATTTATGGATTCAGCGCCATTCACGACAAATTTTTCCCAGATAAATTGACAGTGCTTCATCCATCAGGGAGTTTTCTCTCCTCCTCCCACATAGCCTTGCTAGCCTATGCACCTTGCCTGATGATAAGATTTTCTTTTAAATTGGATATGCGCAACATTATCGGGGGTGGCATTTTTGAAACCATTATCCACTGTGTTACAGGCTATCGGAGCGCCTGGTTCCGTCGGAACTTTTTGATTTAGTCAAGTTCATTGGTCAGGACTATACATTATGAAGTATATTGTGCTATAATGTTAATATATGTTCTATTTAGCCTAACTTTTTATCGATCCAAGATGAATCGAAAGTCAAAAGATACAACTTGGTGATATGAATGAAAATGAATCGTCCAGTCGCGGCGTTTTTGTATGCTCACGTAATCCTTTTCGTCCTGCTATCATCTACAGGGCTGGGTAACGAAAACGTCACAGATTCTGTGAAGTTCGTGGTGATCAGCGACCTTCATTTGGGGCTCAATGAGACAGAGAACACCTACAAAATGTTCCACTATAACGATCAGATCCTGGGAGATATTATAGATGATATCAATTCCATGGGAGATGTGGACTTCGTTATTGTCTCCGGTGATCTGACTAAAGACTCAGAACCTTACAACCATCAGAGGGTTCTGGAGCAGCTGAACGGACTCAATATACCCTACTATATAGTTCCTGGAAACCACGATGTGTTCAAGGAAGGTCTGCCTGCAGAGAACTGGCCTATCGAAAAGATAGTTGAGTATTACCCCATGCCTTGGCATGAAGGCAATTCCTGGTACAGTGCAGATCCTGTGCAAGGCGTTCACCTTGTTGCACTGGACTCCTCCTCTAATGAAAACCATTCTGCTGACTGGGGTGGCGTTATATCTCAGGAACAGTTGGACTGGTTTGAACAGGACCTGGCAGATAACGAGGAAAAACCACGATAGTAGTCGTGCATCACGCTTTAAATCAGCATGAAGGTGTATCCGATCCTCTCTACTACTGTGATAATGCTGAAGCTGTTAAAGAAATCATGAAATCTCATGATGCCAAGCTGGCCATCTCTGGTCATATTCACATCACAGACATTGCTGAAGAGGATGGGTTATACGAGGTAAGCTGTCCCGCCACTTGCAGTTACCCCTGTGCATACACCGTATGCGAGCTATCAGGGTCTGAATTTACAGTCGAAGTCATTTGGTATGATAACGAGACTGTGAGAGACGTGGCCAAACAGGAATTCATCGATGCGGGAAAGGACGTGGCTCAGGCTGAGGGCGAGCCATCTGACAGAAACGCGGTGTTGAATATAGGAGCCATTATGATCTCACCAGCCATTACCGAGGAGAAGCTAGTGATAGCCCACCGGGGTGCCAGCGGCTACCTGCCCGAGCACACTCTGGAGGCCTATGCCTTGGCCTATGGAATGGGAGCCGATTACATAGAGCCCGACCTGGTGCTGACCAAGGATGGAGTATTCATATGTCTGCACGACATCCATCTGGAGAGCACCACCAATGTGGAAGAGGTCTTCCCCGACAGGGCGAGAGAAGATGGACGCTGGTATGCTGCCGACTTCACCCTCTCAGAGATAAAGCAGCTCAAGGTCCACGAGAGGACCAACACAGACAGCACGGCGGTCTTTGCCGGTAGGTTCCCCCAGAACAACTCCGATTTTGAGGTACCCACCTTCGCAGAGATACTCGAGCTCATTCAGGGCCTCAACAAGGCTACCGGCAGGAACGTGGGGATCTATCCGGAGATCAAGAGCCCCACATGGCACGCTGCCGAGGGGCTCCCCATGGAGGAGAAGCTGCTGGATCTCCTGGCCCAGTATGGTTACGAGGGCCCAAACGCCAGAATATACGTCCAGTCTTCTGAGAACCACTCTTTGAGAATGATGAGAGACGATCTGGGCACCAAGCTTCCTTTGGTACAGCTGGTGGACACCGGAAACAACAGCGATACCGGAGAGAATTACAGCTCCATGGTAACTCAGGAAGGCTTGAAGGAGATCGCCACCTTTGCCGATGGCGTTGGCCCGTATAAGATGTACATCGAGGCCAACCCCGAGCTGGTTCAGTGGGCCCACGATGATGGTCTCCAGGTCCACACCTGGACGATGCGCGCCGACAGCCTGCCTGAGAAATATTCGGACTTCACCGAAGAGCTGAACCAGTTCTACTTTGTATACGGAGTGGATGGGCTTTTCACCGACTTCACAGACAGGGCGGTTGCGTTCCTGCAGTCCGCAAATTGATTCTGGATTGGATCATCTTCGGCTTGGCTTAGGCCAATGCTTGAGATAATCCCGGCCAACTCTTTTTCCGGCATCTATCATTCGGCATCGGCCAAAAGCTCTCTACAAAAAGCCACCCTGGTCAGGACGGCAAAAGCCGAGGACGATGAGTGGGACCTCAGCAGGCAGAGGGGTGAAAATAGTTGCGCCGCTGGAATGGTGGGAGATGCTGCCAGCCAAAGAGGTCGAATGGAAATTTGAATTCTCCAAAACCCTTTTCTCCTATGCAGGAGGCTTATCGAGTATGCACGAGCATGATAAACCACTAGATGAAAATTCGGTGAAATCTCGATTAAAGTGGAGCCTCGAGCATAACGGCTGCGGGCGGTGATGAGTTGTAGCAGCTTTCGGAGGACTATCAAACCAGTAACATCACTGGGACTTGGGAGTTTCGGACCACCTTTTCTGCCGCGCCGCCAATGAGACGACTATCAATCCCATCAATCACATAAATTTTAATAAAAACGCAAAAGCGTTCTTTGATTCATAACAAATGAAAATATATTTATCTTCGAAAGTTAAAACGTAATAGAAAAGATATTGAAGGTTTTGATGATGACTAAGACAATCGTCTATATTTTAATGATGTTGCTTCTGGCTATAGCAGCTTTGCCAATCTGTATAGGCCAAATTAGCGTAGCCCCTATATCGGAGAGCAATGCAACGACAGCAACGATAGCAAAGGAAGACAGCGCCTATATAGAGCCTGAAGAGGAATTGTTCCATACCATGGAGATTCTCGGCCCCTGGAGAGTAGAATTTAACTCCACCGAAAAGCTATCCTCTGAGGAATTTCATTTGGATTCGGAAAATAGCGAATATCTCTTCGGCATATCATTTGAGGGCATGGATCTGTGGGGAATGTCGCTCATCGATAGCATGGATCACGAGGTAGCTTTTTTAGGCATTATGGAGATGTCTAGAGCTATCGTAACAAATGATGAAATGCTGGACGAGCTGATGGATTCAACTCTAAGCGAACTTGAAGTTGATACCTCCATCAAGTCCACCATGGAAATAGGTGGCAATAAAGCGAGAAGAGCTGTCGGCTTCTCTTCTATGTTCAACCGGAATATTCAAGCTTTTGCCTATTCATACGAGCCCTATTTCGATTCCTTCTTTAATCAAAATGTCTCAAAGAACTTCATATATGGTTTCGATTTAAGGGACGCAAATGAGTATAATGATGTGATCGGATCTCTGCACTTGGAGAAGATGTATTAGAAAGAAGCCAAAAGTTGATGCATAATACTCCAATCATTTGGACCTTATCCTTTTTTAATTTAATTTTTATAATTTTCGGGTCTTGCCCTATTGCATTCATTTTTGTCTGTCTTCAGGTCTTATATAAAAATAAATTCGGGATGAAACGCCACCATCTACAGTCGTACCCAAGGCTCGATTCGGCTGGTTATTGTTTGATCTGCCAGGCTGGAGATCAGGTCATACAATATATCCATGGGCGGCTCATCGGAATAGACTGCTTTCCCTGTCATGGGATCGATATAGGAATATGCCGTCCTTCCCGTTTTATCATCCGGATAGCTGTAGTAGGTGAATATAGGATGCTGGGTGTCTGGATTCAGGTAGGTGTAGGTCTTCTTGCCGGTGAATGGATCCATATATTCCAACAAAGGCAATCCGGTATCTGGATCGGTATAAGCATCATCCAGCCATTCGCTGAGGTTCAGCTTGCCCTGAATATAGTTGGGATCGGCAATCAAATTGCCGTCCTCTATCCTGCTCCCTCGGGGGGCACCTCCCCAGTTCCAAAGATTGCTGCTGTTGTTCTCGACTGTGCTAACGTTGCTTTCCTGAACTGGCTGAGGATTCTCGGCCTTGAAGCTATCAATCCAATCCCTGGCAAATTCGCCGCTCACGCTCTGGAATTCAGGTGCATTCTGGGAGCTGCAAGTGACTGCAAGGAAAAACAGCAGTGAAGTGATCAATATTGCCGCTACAGCAGGGATATTTTTCATTTCAATCCATCCTATCCTATTCGATCTTCCTGGCGGCAACCTCAATCGCCCGGACGACGCTCTCTTGCGGTATTATGGTAGCCACAGGAATGGTGAGCAGCTTTTCCACCGTAGGGCTGACGATAGGAGCGCAGACCAGAGCCGAGGCTCCATCCCTCTCCGCCCTCACCGCGGCAATTATGGCCTCCTCGATGTTGGTTGCCGAATACTCTCTCAATGTCAGCAACCGGTCTCCTATCTTCATCTTCTTCTCGCTGATCTTGTCCAGGACTGGCCGGGCGGCGATGATGGCGATGAAGTCCCCTCCCGAGCCCTCCAGCTGGCGGATGGTCTTCACAATCTGGCGCAAAGTGGTGATATTCGGCTCCCGGTGGCCGGAAAGGATCTTATAAAGAGTGCTCTGGGGTATCTCAGAGATCCGGGAGAACTCACGCGCAGAGAGCCCCAGCTCCCCGATAACCTCTTTTAAGGTGTCACGCAGGCTCTCATCCGACTGGAAGGCAGATCTCATAACCCTTTCCACATTTGGCATACTATTGGGTATGCAACAGCTAATATTTGTACTTTTGGGATATAACCTAAACGTGCTCGCCGGATATAATTCTTGTACAAAAAGGATAAAATTTGGTCGCAAATAGAAAATGTTATATTCCCTTTGGTGAAGGTATCTCTCATGGGAGAATATCTGCTCAGATGCGTGAGCGATGGATCGGTTCGGCCTCCATATTCACTTAGCTGCCCTCATGATAGCTCGCTGTTGCGCGCGGAGTACAAATCCAGGCAGCTGGAGATAAAGGACCTTCCCGGTATCTGGCGATTCATTGACTGGCTTCCTGTCAAGGGGGTCATAGAGAAAGCAACCGGAAGGTCGGTGACCTACAAAAGCCAGGGGCTGGCAAGGGAGCTGGATCTAGAGAACCTTTATATCAGCTTCAATGGCTACTGGCCGGAGAAGCATGCAAGTTTGCCCACCTGTAGCTTCAAGGACCTGGAAGCTGCGCCAACCATGCAGATGCTCCTGGATAAGGGGGAAAGGTCATCACTGGTGGTGGCCTCAGCAGGAAACACCGCCCGCGCATTTGCCCATATAGCATCTCTGACTGGCCAGGAGCTGGTCTTATTTGTTCCGGAAAAAGCTCTGGAAAGAATGTGGACGATTGTACCACCAGGGAGAATAACTCTGATCGCAGTCAAAGGCGATTACCTTGATGCCATTCAGATGGCAGAGAAGGTGCAATCCCGAAAGGGTTTCACCCCCGAGGGAGGGGCGAGGAATATCGCCCGCCGGGATGGAATGGGAACGGTGATGCTGGATGCAGCGGTAACAATTGGACGCACGCCCGATCACTATTTCCAGGCGGTGGGAAGCGGCACTGGAGGCATATCCGCCTGGGAGGCCAGCCTGCGGCTGAAAAACGATGGCCGGTTCCACCCGGAACTTCCTTTGCCCAGGCTGCATCTGGCCCAGAATATACCCAATGCCCCCATCTACTATGCCTGGAAAGCTCTGGAGCCCGAGCCGTACCAGGAGGAGATGTTCGATGATGTCCTGTTCAATCGCAAGCCTCCATTGGACATGCCCGGCGGAGTCAGAGACGCCCTGAAGGCCACGGAGGGCATGGTTTACGGAATCACAGACAAAGAGGCCGGGGAAGCCAGGGACCTATTCGAGCAGTCTGAGGAGATAGATATTCTCAATGCCCCTGCCGTTGCTGTGACAGCTCTGCAAAAGGCGATAGAAGCGAAGAGCGTCTCCTCAAAGGATATCATACTTCTCAATATAACCGGCGGCGGCATGGCAAGGATGAAAGAGGATCATTCTCGCCATATGCTGCAGCCGGATGTTGCAGTCTCCTCTTGGGAGGATGCAGCCCTATTTCTGGAGGAAGGATCGTGAGCCAGACTATTAGCGATACAATGAGCCGGAAAAGGATAGCTGATATAGCTGATCAGCCGATGGGCACTGCAATGAACCAGGCAGCGGTCCGCAATGAGACCAACAGTCAGCCCTTGACGCTCACCGTTCAGGGTGGAGTGGACAAGTGCGGCCACCAGGATCTTGTCCATGAGATAGAGATCTCCCGGGGAGAGATAATAGGAATCGTGGGGCCCACGGGCTCAGGCAAGAGCACTCTTATCTCCGATATAGAGCAGTTTGCTCTAGGAGATACCCCCACTGGGCGCAGCATTCTGATCAATGGCCAGGTGCCGAAAAACGAGCAGCGTTATGACCCGAGAAAGAAGCTGGTCGCCCAGCTCTCCCAGAATATGCACTTCCTGGCGGACATGCAGGTGGGAGAATTCCTGCGGATGCATGCCAAGTCTCGGGGCAAAGATCCTAATCAGGCGGACAAAGTCATCGAGCTGGCCAATACCCTGACCGGTGAGCCCATAAGCCCCGAGTTTCAGCTCACCATTCTCAGCGGCGGCCAATCCCGGGCCCTGATGGTGGCGGACATTGCTGTTATCAGCGACTCGCCAATAGTATTGATAGACGAGATCGAGAACGCGGGAATAAAAAAGCAGGAGGCATTGCGCCTCCTTTCCGGCGAGGGAAAGATAGTGGTGGTGGTAACTCACGATCCTATGCTGGCCCTGATGGCCACCCGCAGGATTGTGATGAAAAACGGGGGCATGACCAAGGTCATCAGCACCAGTAACGAGGAGCAGAGGATCTTTCTGGATATCGAGAGGGTGGACGGCTGGCTCACCGGCCTGCGTGAGACCATCCGTCAGGGCGAGGTAGTAGCTTGAAGATGGTGGTGGTGGCGGGGACGCCGGGATCGGGCAAGACATCAGTTCTCATGCATGCGGTAAAGGATCTGATCAAGGCAGGAGCTGCTCCTGCTCTGGTGAAGATCGACTGCATGTGGACCGAGGACGACCTCCGCTTCAAAAGGCTCGGCCTGCCCGTAGCCGTGGGCCTGTCAAAGGATATGTGTCCCGATCACTATGCCATCTACAATGTGGATGAGATGCTCGGCTGGGCAAAGGAGCAGGGGGCGGGAATCCTGCTAAACGAGACTGCCGGCCTCTGCTTGCGCTGCGCTCCTTATCCGGATCAAGCTCTGGCCATCTGCGTGATCGATGTCACCACCGGCCCCAACAGTCCGCTGAAGGTGGGGCCGCTCCTCACCACCGCCGATGCTGCGGTCATGACCAAGGGCGACCTCGTCTCCCAGGCGGAGAGGGAGGTCTTCAGAGAGCGCATCCTGGAAGCAAATCCCGGTTGCCGGATCATCGAGGCAAACGGCCTGACCGGCAAGGGCTCCTCTGAATTCGCCGAGCTGATCTTGAGCTGGCCGGAGATCTCGGGAGTGATGACCTTGCGGCATAATCCTCCTTTAGCCATCTGCACCTTATGTACCGGCGAGTTGCGCGTCTCCAAGGAGCACCACAGGGGAATGCTCCGTCATCTGGATGGATTCATGGAGTACACCGGCGAATGATGAGGTTGATGAGGTTTGGAGGATCGTGAAGCGGATTGAGAAGCTCCTGCCGGGGTACAACTGCGGGGAGTGCGGATTTTCCAGTTGCCGGGAGTTTGCCGGAAAGCTGGTGGATGTGGCAGGCCTTGTGAGGTGTCCCATCCTCAAGCAGGAGAGGTTCAGTGGCAGGGCGGAGGAGATTGCCGGCCTCCTCGGCTCTTCGGAGAGGACAGAGGAGATAGTAGGCGTTTTGGATGGTCTTATGGCTGACTTCTCTCTATCACCCCTTCCAGGGGAGCCATCCTGCCGGGAGGACCTGCATCCCTTCAATCCCGAGGCCCGGCTTGAGGAGGGCGACATCTTCCGCTACCGGCCGCTGGGCTGTCCCATCACTCATTTTGCCAAAGTGCTCAAATCCAGCCAGGGCGTCGTTACCGTCCATCTGATCGGGCCGGTTCATCTGCTCCTGGGATTGCCTGCGCCCGAGGACATTGGCATATGCCTGGTTTTGGCCTTCGAGGGCACAATATGCCGGGGCAGGAGGCCGGAGGTGGGGGAGACGGTGCGATTTCTGCCCGAGCACTGCATGATGCAGAAGGTGCACTCGGGAGTGGTGGTGCACTCGGAGGGGGAGAGGTTGAGGATAGAAGGGATTGATTTGAAGGTGTGGTAGATAGAGAGCCTCCCGCAAGGAAGCCTAAGAAATAGAGTCGATGCAACTTGACAAAATAATGATTCTTTACATAGCTTCTAATCCGTCTGCAATAATAGTAAAGGACGGCCTTAATTTTTAGCTCGAACTAACTGAATGTGGGTTTATACGGCAAATCAACTTCCAACATGGCAAAATAGTTATATATCTAATCAGTACCATAATTATTAATGGTGATATGATGGGCATTCTGAGTCAAAAATATTACATAAATTGTTTTTTATTTTTAATAGTTATATCTTCAACGATAGTGTTTTGTGAAGCCATAGATGATAGGATCTACGATGACGATGAGAACTCTCGCTCTGAGGCTGTGGATTTCGGCACGAATTGCATGCGAGGACCAGTAACAAGTATGACCCCCCCAATAACTCAGAATTTCATTATGAAAATAGGCGCTACTATAGAGCAGAGGAATGCAAGAGATGTATACATCAAAGGCTTCGGAAATATGACATTATTGTTTGAGCCAACAGCTAATCCAGATAAGCTTAATGTTAAACTTACAGATATACGTCTGGAGATCTATCCTTTTAATCTACCATTGCCACCAGGTAGTCCACAGAAGATTATTAGATCTAATCGAATTGCATTGGATGGAAGTAACTTCGATATCAAGGCTTTCAATGGAACTTTAGATCGGAGAACAAAGAAGGTGGCCTTGAAATTTGTCATCATTCTGGATCCTGATAAGATCCCAGAAATGAAGGCGCTTGGAATTAGAGAACCTTTAAAGGCGATAGCCATTGAGGAAGGCACTATGGATATCGAAAAAGGTCTTATTGCTACTTATTCAGAGCCATTTAATCTGGGCTCCGGTCCCCAATACATAACCGTGTCAGGAGATCAATTCAGTAGCTGTAAACCCGCCTTTTCAGATTGCTCTTCAGATCCTCTCAGTTGCTGTTCCGGGAGTTGCGTTTTTGGCATATGTGATTGTATTGAGGTTGGAGAAAGAATACCATCTGGATCTTCCGAGGATGTCTGTTGCTCAGGAGATGCAAAGGCGAATTTATGCTGCGCTAAAGATGGGATGGAGACTGATGAATCATATAATTGCTGCGAAGGTCTTACTTATTCAAGAAGATCCGGGCGTTGTCTCACTCCAACCGATGCATGTATAGAAGATGGCTGCCAATGGACAAGATCATCTTGTTCTTGTGAAGAAAGAGATTGTTTGCGGAATCCTTATTGTGTATGGACTGGACGAGATTGTTATTGTGAAGACATGCCTGAGACGGGGTAAGTGAACGAATCAGGTAGAGCCTACTTATTTTATTTTTTCCCTGATAACCAATGGCGTGGATTCTGGCAAGGGCTATTCGGAGCTGGCGGATTTGATAACGAGTTAGCCAGATCTATGCCTGGTTTTGGCCTTTGAGGGAACTGTCTGCCGGGGCAGGAGGCCGGAGGTGGGGGAGACGGTGCGATTTCTGTCCGAGCACTACATGATGCAGAAGGTGCACTCGGGAGCGGTGGTGCACTCCGAAGGGATGCGAGGGAGGATCGAGGGAATCGATTTGAAGGTGCATTGATATAATCTAAAATTTTTTATTTAAATTCCGTTTGCCAAGCCTTCTGGGTTAAGCTTTTCTCCTTCTTGATCCCTGCCACAGACAGGAATTCAATGAGAGAATGACATTGATGCGGGCTGTATTCATGCGGCAAGAAGTTGAAGACCAGAGTGAATTGGAGCAGAAAGGGCTTCTTGATGATTGCCCTGGCAGGAGATATGATCTGATCGTCATAGGCGCAGGTCCCGCAGGCCTATTTTGCGCCATAAACTGCCGGCAGAACGCCAGAAATGATGATCATCGAAGAGATAACAGGCGTATCCTCATCCTTGAAAAGAAAGGATCCCCCGGAAGGAAGCTTCTCCTATCCGGCTCCGGCCAATGCAACATAACCCATGAGGGAGAAATCCGCAACTTCCTCAATCACTACGGAGAGCATGGCCGATTTCTTCGGCCGGCCATCATGGGCTTCACAAACCAGGATCTCATCTATTACTTTAAGGCAAAAGGGCTGGAAATGGCAAGCGAGCCCAGTGGCAAGATATTTCCCCAGACCCGCAGGTCAAAGGATGTGCTCGACATCCTGATCGAGGACTGCAAGAAGGCTGATATTGAAATCCAATGCCGGAAGGATGTCAGGACTGTCAACAGAATAGAGGACGGATTCGCTCTCTTGGGTGACGGCTTTAGTTATCGATCCTCCATTCTGGTCATTGCCACCGGCGGATGCTCCTATCCTGCCACAGGTTCCTCTGGAGACGGCTATAGATTCGCTCGCTCCCTCGGCCACAGGCTGACAGAGATCGGGCCAGCTCTGACCCCAGTTATCATAAAAGACTATCCATTCCATGATCTAGCAGGTATATCGTTAGACAATATAAAAATTTCTTTAAATAATCTCAAGAAGACCAGGGAAGGACAGGGCGACATTCTGCTCACTCACGAAGGGCTTTCCGGTCCTGCTATTCTTGACCTGTCCCGGTATATCCAGCCAGAAGATATCTTGAAGCTCTCTTTTGTCCCTAAAGAGAAGCGTGCAGATCTGGAAGGATGGTTTCTAGAGTTATCTGGAAAGGAGGGTAGCCGCACGGTAAAGTCGCTCCTATCCAGTATTCCCTGCTCCGTCCCTCTGCCATCCAGGCTGATTGGGCGAATTATTGAGATCTGTGGGATCGATCCAGATCTCGGCCTCTCTCAACTGAGAAGAAGGGAACGAATGCATCTGGTAGATATTCTGGTCGGCCTGCCGCTTACCGTATCAAGGCCGGACGGCTTTGAAGCGGCCATGGTCACAAGGGGAGGAGTGGACTGGAGAGAGGTCAATCCCAAGACGATGCAATCAAGACTGGTAAAGGGGTTATATCTGGCAGGAGAGGTGCTCGATGTGGATGGCGATACAGGAGGATACAACTTGCAGTCCTGTTTTTCCACAGCAATGCTGGCTGCCAGAAGCATAAGAAAGAGCTGGGATGGCAAAATGAATTAGCCTCTCAAATGAAGAGCATTGCGACCTGGGAAAATGAATATTAGCCTTTAAAGCCTAATTCTCTGGCTTTGGCGAGGGCCACATCCGCTTCTGCTTTACGATTAAGATCATTGAGTGCCAGATGCTTCTGGTACCATGCATCTACATAATGAGGATCTAGTTCAATGGCTCTATCCAGATATACCAAGGCATCCTTGTGCTTATTCTGGCAATTAAATGCCCAGCCCTTTATGGTCCAGCAGGAGACATGTCTTGGATTGATTCGCAAAGCCTCATCCAGACATGCATGAGATTCTTTGTACTTCTTCAATTTAATAAGGGCATAGCCTTTTGAACACCAAGCTCTCGGCAAGTTGGGATTTAGCTTTAGGGCCTCATTGTAGCAATTGATTGCATCTTTATAGGACCCTTTTTTAACAAGCTCATGTCCCTTATTTACCCACTGATTAGGAATATCAGGCTCAAATGGATCTGTTTCATGCCCGCTCGGTCCTGTAGAAAATGGATCAGTTCCAGTCCAACTACCCGCATTTTGGTCGTATGGATCAGTATTTTTCATGCGGATAAGCCCATGTTCTTGCTGTATAGCTTTTGTGCCTGAAGAAGAGGTGCAGTTTTATCCGAAGTCACAGGCCTGGCAGTCTCTTGCCATTTCCCTCGAAACAGCTATATCATAACACGGCATATTGGATGGACATGGCAAACGACAATACCATCAAGAACCTGATCATTCTGGCCCTGGCAGTCATAATCGTCATCGCCATCTGGAGAGCCATCTGGTACCTGGCAGGAGTGGCAGTATTCATCCTCCTGGTCTACTTCGTCTACCAGCTTCTCAAGGGCAAGCTGTGATTGCTGCGCTGCTACCAGCAAAATGCCGCAGGAGACCGCAGAAGCGATCCTGCCTCCCAACCCGGCGGCAAAGATCGACCGGTCCATAATGTCATTTGGGCTGTAATTGCCCTACCATCTCGGCCCTGATAAAGCCCTCTTGCCAAGACTTGTCAGCCCTGCAGCAGTTATGCCGTTAGGGAGGCTGGAGCCCTCCATATCTGCTTCGCTCAGGGTCTTGACAAAACCCTGCATCTCCAGTCCTCCCAGTCGCGCGCCGAGCTCCTCTTGATCGATATTTGCCATGGAGAGGATCCTATCTGCCTTGGGATAGGGGACCTTGAGGCTGGCAATTGCCTTTATGATATCGAAGTCTGTTGTATCCATCGTTTGTCAACCGAGGACAATTAAAGAGATGCAAAGTTATAGTTATTGTTCTTCTCAGGGCAGGAAATAGATTTAACTCTAGCAGGCGAAAACAACCCCGAATGAAGCCAATAGATCGGGTTACAGAGACAGCAGGAAAGATCAGCAGCATGGAGATCAGAGGGGCAGGGAGAATTGCCACTGCCGCAGCCGCCTCTCTGAAGGAATATGCTCTGGCCGTCCAGGCGGAGAGCTTCGAGGACTTCAACCAGAAGACCGCGGTTGCCGCAGACCTGCTCCTCAAGACCAGGCCCACGGCAGTCTCTCTCTCCAATGCCATAAGAATGGTGATGAAGTATAAGGCAGATGACATCGATGGCGCTCGCCAGGCCATAGCCGCTAATGCCGATCGCTTCATCGAGAACTCCCAGAAGGCAGTGGAGAAGATCGGCCAGATCGGCAGCAAGAGGATCAGAGACGGGGATACTGTCCTCACCCACTGCAACTCAAATGCTGCCATCTCCGTGATCAGTGCTGCTCATAAATCCGGAAAGAATATCAAGGTGATAGCCACCGAATCCCGCCCCAGGTTCCAGGGCATCACCACCATCGGTATGCTCGACAAGATGGGCATAGAGACGGAGCTGATCGTGGACTCGGCGGTGCGGAGCGTTATGAACGATGTGGACCTGGTGGTGGTGGGAGCGGATGTGATAACCGCCAACGGCACCCTGGTAAACAAGATCGGCACCGCCCAGATCGCCCTGTGCGCCCGCGAGGCCAGAACCAGCTTCATGGTGGCTGCCGAGACCTATAAGTTCAGCCCGGAGACGATTTTAGGGGAGCTGGTCACCATCGAGGAGCGTGAGGCCACAGAAGTACTGGCCGACATCTCCAGGTATAAACACGTCAGGGTGCGCAATCCCGCCTTCGATGTCACCCCCCATCAGTACATCGACCTGATCTGCACTGAGGCAGGGGCCATATCGCCGGAGATGAGCTACTTGATCATCCGGGAACGGCTGGGCTGGGAGATGAAAGAGGATAGCGGCTGAGTGAGATGAAGATGCATTGACAGAGAGTGCTGGCAGGGTTCACGGGGCTCAATTTGATCGATGATCAATAAAAGCTGGCGGGGACCAGACCATCCCTATAATACCTCTGCCCCCCAGCCGATTTCCCTCACATCATTATCTCATAGCTGTCCTTATGCGGATTTATGAGCAGCTTTTCTGCAATCTCCCGGGCAGTGATCTCCGCCTCAGGCCGGAGGAGCCTGAAGTACAGCTTCCAGACGGTTGCCTTCTTCACGTCCACCACATTCTGGTAGCCTAACCTCTTTCTGAGCCTGTCCCTTATGGCAATTGCCTCGCCATCCTCGATATGCAGGGCAACCTTAACCGGCACATAGCCCTCCTCAAACTCCAGCCGGTCAATCAGAACCTTATGGCTCTCTTTGTTCTCATTGACCAGCTCCCGGGCAAAAGCCCTGGCCAGTTCCTCAGGATCCCCGGAATCGACCTGGATGGAAATGAGCCGCTCCTTTTTCACATCTTCCAGAACCTTTCCATAGCTCAGTCGCCGGACAAGGGTGTTCTTCACTGTGGCCGCTTCTGCATCCGGTATCTTCAGCCAGACGCGCAGATTGATCAACATGACTCCACCTCTATGTAGCGCTTCATTGACTCAAAGATCCGCCTTCCAGGACCCGGCTCATTGGGCCTGTGCTTTCTCGGATCGAAGGAAGGAAGCTGCCAGGCAAAGAACGCCCTCTCCGGATGGGGCATCATTCCCAGGATGTTTCCTTCTGGATTGCAGATGGCGGCAATGCTCTCTGTGCTGCCGTTAACATTCACCGGGAACTCGTCTATCACCCGGCCGTTGCGGTCGCAGTAGCGGAAGACCACCTGCTCCTGATCATTAAGCTTCTTGATCAGGCCAGGCGATGCAGTTACCAGGTTTCCTTCCCCATGGGCGATCGGTATCTTCAGGAGAGCGCCCATCTCAATCTGGTACGAGCCGCTGCACCTTCTGGATGAGGCATCGTGCCGCAGGTACACCCAGTCGCAGTAGTAGCCCCGGCGGACGATCTCTCCTTTGGAGACCATCACATTCTGGGCCAGAGCCATCTGTACCTTTCCCTTGCCAGGGACCAGACCCGGCAACAGGCCGGCCTCGACCAGGATCTGAAAGCCATTGCAGATTCCCAGAATCGGCTTGCCTAATGCCGCCTCCTCTTTCAGAGCCTTCAAGACCGGCTCCTTAGAGGCGACGGCTCCCGCTCTAACCCTATCCTGATAGGAGAATCCTCCCGGAATGATGAATCCATCAAAGCCGGACATCTCCCCCTCTGGCCGGTTCCAGCGGAAGATCTCGCCCTCCATGCCCACCTCTTTGACCGATACCAGAGTTTCGAACTCGCAGTTCGTCCCGGGGAACTGCATCACTGCGATCTTCATCTCATCGCCTCCGCGAGGCCACGGGTCCATGCATTCCTCGCCAGATCCAGGTCCAAGTCGGCCACTGTCTCCCCCTTTCGGGTTATCCTGATCCTTCTTTTCGCCGTCACCCTGCCGATCTTTGCCAGCAGGAGGTCGTAGCTTTTCAGTAGCTCCTCCAGCCTCTTCTCCTTTCCTGCTTTCGCTTCCAGAAGGAATCCCGAAGACTCTGAGAAAAGCAGTTTATCGGTTCTCAGATCCAAGTCGCCGCACACCACCCCATCCAGGTCCAGCTCCAGGCCGAACTTAGCCGGCCTGGTTACGGCCATCTCCATTGCCGTCGCCGCCAGCCCGCCGTTGGATATGTCATGGGCTGCAGCAATCAAGCCCTCATCAATGGCATCGATGACGGCATAGATCATGCTCCTCTCCAGGTCAAATCGAACCCGAGGAACATTTGCTCCCATCACTCCGAGGATGGTCTGATAATACTCCGAGCCTCCCAGCTCATCGAACCTGGGGCCGATAAGATAAAGCTCCTCGCCAGCCGCCTTCAGATCCATAGTGATCGCTTTGTCGAAATCCCTTATGATTCCCACACAGGCGATCACGGGCGAGGGGTCCACAGAACCCTGGGGAGACTCATTGTAGAAGCTCACATTTCCTGAGACTATGGGTACGGGAATTCTCTCATCCTTATAGTCCTTCAGCCAGAGGTTCTTGCAGGACTCGGCCAGGCCCTTTACCCCTTCCCTAAACTCCCAGAAGGCCTCGGGCTTCTCCGGATTGCCGTAGTTCAGGCAGTCGGTGAGAGTGGCTGGCGTCGCGCCTATGGCAGCCACATTTCTCATCGCCTCAGCCACTGAGGTCGCTCCCCCCCAATAGGGGCTGATCCGGCCGTAAAAGGGATTGGAGTCCACGGCCAGTGCCACGCCGAACCTCTCCCCCCGCACTGGTGCGATGAGCCCAGCGTCCGCCTCGCCCGGCCTGATCACCGCATTGCCCATGACCTCGGTATCGTAGTATCGGTAGATATGCTCCCTTGAGGCGATGTTCGGCGAATTCAGGATCTTGAGCAGAACCTCATTGTAGTCCTCAGGCTCTTGGGTTTCGGGCTCAGATTCGCTATAGATCCTCTCGGATTCAGCCCTTTGGTAGCGGATGCCCGCTGTGAGGTGCTGGATGGGCACATCGCATACCGTCTCTCCCTTATGCCGGACGACAAACCTGTCGCCGGTATTGATCTTGCCCACAACACTCGCCCTTGCCCCCTCGTAGACGTTGGGCAGATCCCAGTCCTCATTGTAGATATTCAGGATCTTCTCTCTCAGCTCTTCAGGGGCGATGATCAAGAAACGCTCCTGGGTCTCGGCTATGCTCAGCACCTCAGAAGGAAAGTCTGCTGCTTTGTGCATTTCGTCCAGGTCGATCTCCATGCCAAAGCCTCCCGCAGCCCCCATCTCCGATGTGGCACAGGTGAATCCCCCGCCTCCAAGGTCTTTGAACCCGATCTCGATTCCCGATTCCCGCACCATGCTGAACAGATCGCTGTTCGCCTTGAAGAGGACGTTCTTCAGGAAAGGATCCGGGATCTGCACTGCTCCCCGGTTGGTCTCCTCGTCCTCCTCTCGCAGAGCCTCAGAGGCAAAGGTGACCCCGCCCAACCCGCTTGCGTCTGTGGGCTTGCCCACCAGGATAACGTCGTAGCCTTTCTCCCCCGCCAGCGGCGGAGCGCGGGATCGGATAATCTGGTCGCGCCGGACTATTCCCAGGGATACCACGTTCACCAGGCAGTTATCGTCGAAGCTCTCACTAAAGACCACATCGCCTGCCATATTCGGCACGCCCAGGGCATTGCCGTACTGCCAGATTCCGTCCACCACCCCCTCTGCCACCCAGCGAACCTTCCTGGCCTTGGGGCCGAAAGGATCGCCGAAGCGCAGAGGGTCCGCGGTGGCAACCACAGTTGCCCCCATGCAATTCACATCGCGGACGATTCCCCCGATACCCGTTGCTGCCCCCTCATTTGGCAGGATCTGACTGGGATGGTTGTGGCTCTCATGGGATATGACCACGCACCATTTGTCATCTATGGCCACTATTCCCGAGTCCTCGACCGGGCCCATTACTACATTGGGGGCATCTGAGGGCAGGAATTCCTTTAAAGTGGCGCGGGAGCTCTTGTAAGAGCAATGCTCCGACCACATGGCATCGTAGCAGAATAGCTCGGTGAGGGTTGGATCGCGGCCCAGAACCTGGGCGATGGAACGCGCTTCGTCGACGGACATGCCTATGCCCGCCCCGCGGAGACTTGATTCTACTTCAGGATCGGCAAGACCGATTATCTTCAATTGGGTACACCTCTGGTAGCTAAGCTTATGCATACGAGGAACGTTATGAATTTATCGATTCGGGTGGATGTTGGAGGAATTAATCAATACAAAAATAGAGGGATTAATTGCAGCTATAATCCCCATTGCTTTACTCGATTGAGCACTTCCAGGGTCTTATCCTATCTTGGCCTCCACCATCTCTTCCCTGAGCATGCACAGGTTTTCTGCTCCCCGGATGTAGAACCAGTAGTGCACAATCACCAGGATGCCCCATCCGACTGGCGAGTACCACATCGCCAGGGCAGGATCAATTTTTATATAGCCCATCATGTTCAATATCAGCCAAATTACGTTCACTACCAGATATATAGCGATGTGGAGTTTGAAGAGCTTCATCTGGTCAGCAACCGTGGCTTCTCGGAAGAGCTTTTTATACTCATCAATTTTTCCCGCCATTCTTTCACCTACCCTTGATTTGATTAGTATCTATATTGCACTTATGATTATTTAAAGATGTTGAATATGATTGTTAACTGGAATAAAAATTATAACCGTCTGGATTTTTGCAGACTCTAGATCTTATCTATCCAGGCTTTTGCATCCCTTCCATCTTTTTTTAAGGGTAGGAATCATTCTTCGAACCTCTTTTTGGTAATTAATATATTCCTGGCCAAACTGTTTGATGAGCCTGCTCTCCCAGTGAACTGATCCCATGAAAAGATAAGCCGTAGTCAGGAGATATACCAGCAATAGGTTCTCAGTCATGAAGGGGGTGAGCCATATGAGCAGAAAGCCAGAGAGAAGAAATGGATCGCGAATCCAGCAATATATCCCTCGAATTCCCAGGGCAAATTCGCCCGAGCTGTGCCCTTCGCCAAGCTGAGCGCGTATCAGGAAACGGTGTGGGGCATCCAGAAAAGCCCTCAAAGAAGCCAGTCCAACCACAATCTGGGCGGCAAATGCCAGCCAGATCCATGGACTGGGCAGGATATAGATCAACTGGCCGGGAAAGAAGAACAGAATCACAGCCAGAGGGAGAATGGTGATAGCAGCCACCGCAGAGAAAAAGATCGGATACCAGGGGTCGACCTTAGAGCCGAAATGAGCCTTTGCAATCCTTTTGGCGGGCAAGCTGGCAAGAAAGCTATGCAGTGCTGCAAAGCCAATTAGATAAATGACCGGATAAAGCGATGTGCTATCGATAGGCATGACCTCCATTTGCTTTGAATATTTATGCTCATACCAATCGCTCAAGTGATTAATTGCTCTATCGGTCAGCGTCATTAGAGGGCTGCGCTATAGTAGCAAGCCAATCGATTACCACCCTATTCGTAATTGTCCAATTGCCGATTGGCCTGTTGTTGCGGCAGGGATTTATATCTTGAAAAATGATACACGAAAGATACAATAAAGCAATGAACTCAGTAAATTGAGAAAAGGCTCTTTATGATTTTTAAAATGCCCTCGATGAAAAAGCAGGAGTACGACCGGCTGATAGAAGAGGAGTTTATCTGTCGCATAGCCTTTAATGGGGAGAGCCATCCCCATGTAGCCCCGTTCCTGTACGTATTCGATGGCAAGTTCATGTATTTCCTGTCCACAAAATATGGCAAGAAAGTCCTTCACTTCAGGAAGAATCCCGCGGTTACAGTGGAGGTTGAGAGATACAGCCCGGACCTCTCCAGCTTTTCATTCGTCGCCCTGCCCGGAAGGCTGGTGGAGGTAGAGGACCCTGAAACCAAGTCCCTTGTGAGAGAGAGGTTTGTGGAGCTGATCCAGAAGAAAAACCTCTCCTCCAATGTGCTATCAGCCCTGGGGCATTCTCCAGATGAACCTGTAGAGGCATTGCTCACCGAGGGTCGCAACAGCGTCTGGAAGCTGGTTGGTGTTAAAATGGGAAATATCTCTGGTTTGAAGCACTCGGATGGATCAAAATGAATTGATCTTCTCGATGTAGGCCTTGATATCGAACTTGGTTTTTGCTCCATTGTAGCTCATGTAGCGCACCTTGCCGAAGATCGGCCTCTCCTTCCAGGCACGATCGTGCACTCCCCCAATAGACCAGGCGATCCCAGTATATCCGTTGGGGTCCCTTCCGTCCAGCTCGTATCTATTGTTAAGGTATATGGCAATATCCATGGCCTCTGCAGGAGAAGAAGTCCACTCCAAGATCTTCTTCGCCCAGTACATCCTCATGTATCCGTGCATCTTCCCCCGGCAGACCATCTCCGTCTGGGCCGCATTCCATAATTCGTCATTGGTCTTTGCTTCCTCCAGCTCCTTGATGCTGTACAGGTATTCGCGCGGATCGTTCTCATGCTGCCTTAAGGTCTCCTGCGCCCAGTTGGGAAAGCCCTGCACAGAGTCGTAGTGAGGATTATAGTAGCAGAAGTTATCTGCCAGCTCGCGTCGCACCACCAGCTCCTCCAGGAACGGGCTGGAATCGGTCATGCCAGACAGCGCCATCAGGGCCACCCTCTGAGCGGATATCTGGCCGAAATGAAGGTAGAATGAGAGGCCTGACTGGCCGTTTTTCACTGGATTGTTCCGATCAGAGTCATAGAGAACAAGCCCCTGATCGATGAACTCATTCAGATGCTTCTTCGCCGCCCTCTCCCCAGGCTGTGCCCAACTCATATCGGAGATATGATCCGCTCTGATCGCCATCTCTGCTCCCCTCCAATCGTTGTCCACTGCCTCCGGCCAGGGGAAGGGGTGAGCTTTGAGCGCAGGAAAGTCCGTCAAGTACTCATCCAGGAGACGGTGGATCTTCGGCCGGAAGCTGTATGCCGCCCACTCCTGCTTTAGAGAAGCCTGCCAGCAGGGGACGATGTTGTGGCCATCAACCTCATAGCATGGAATATTGACCTCTTTAGCTATTGATCTTTGCCAGATCATCTTTATTCGCAGAGGAGAGAAGTCCGAGACCAGGATTCCTGCTTCATGAGATTGGAGAAACTGCGGGATCTCTTTTGCTGGATCTCCAGAGAGCAGATAGAGTGGGATATTCAATTCAGCAAGATCAGTCTCCACCTCTTCCAGCCCTTTAAGCATGAACTTATATTGAGAGCTTGTTGCCTCCAGGAACTGGGGCGAGATGCAGAAGAGCACCGCCAGGGGAGACTTTTCTCTTATGGCCAGTTCCTGAGCAAATAGCAAAGGCCAGTTATCAGCCACCCGCTGCTCTCTGCTCATCCAGTAAAATACAGCACCTTTTCTCTCTTTAGCCCAGACCAGCACTCTGGCTCTCTTAGGATTTACTGGCATTGTCCATATCCTCCATCTCCTTGATGATGACTTCTCTGCTGTATGATGATCTCTCCTTCAAGTATGATGATCTTTCTCTTCTTTTATTCACTATAGCTGCCGGTCTTATCTTGCTGCCGGCCGGGTCTTGCGCCGCATGGCATATTATATTCTCTAACCAGATAACAATCTCGAAATCTAGTTAAACTAAGCTGCCCATATTCCGAAGCATAATTGAAACTTGGATTCGGAATGCATGTTTAAAAGAGCGATATTAGTTAAGAAAAACAAGGAGATGGCTTAAGTGACCGATGTATTAGCAGCCTGGAACGTTAGAGAAGAGGACTTCCCCGTGAATGGCGACCTCTGCGATCAGATAAAGGGCCTGCTCAAGTATGCTGTTTTAGCTCCATCCGGGCCCAACACTCAGCCCTGGAAGCTGGCAATTGATGGAAACGAGGTATCAGTAATTGCGGACTTTGACCGTGCTTTGCCCAACGTTGACCCCTCCAACAGGACTCTTTATCTCAGCCACGGCTGCCTTCTGGCTAATATCCTCATGGCAGCGGAACACTTCGGCTTTGGATATGATGTTTCATGCCTTCCTGATGGCCCTTCAGGCGAGAGGACCGCGGCTATAAAGCTGAAAGGATCGGCCGGCAAAAAAAAGCTTCCCGATCTGTTCAGTCAGATAACCAGACGTCATACAAACAGAAAGGAGTTTGAGAAGAGAGCAATAGAGGATGCAAAGCTCAGGGAATTGAAGGCTTGCGTGAAAAGGGATGGATTTGATCTGAATATCCTGATCGATGAAGCCGGCAAGTCGGCGATGTCCGAGATCCTCGCCCAGTCTCATAAGATCCAGCTGGGGAATAAAGCCTTCAGAAAGGAGCTGGCAAGCTGGGTGAGGTCCAATACGGGAGGAGAAAAGGACGGTCTGCCAGGCTATTCGTTTGGCTATTCGGATTTCCAGTCCTACTTCGGCGCATTCGTCTTCGGGACCTTTGATATGTCTTCGTCCCGGGCGAGGGTTGAGACTGCTTATATGAAGGCCTCGCCAGCGGTAGGAGTTCTATCAACCGATCAGGACGATATGATGACCTGGCTTAAAGCAGGATTCCTCTTTGAGATCCTGTTTCTCAAGGCCACAGAGATGGATGTCAGGTTTGATCTATTCAGCCAGCCCATAGCCATTCCCGAGCTTAGGGAGGAGATGGCAAGGATATTGAAGGTGAAATATCCTCAGCTGCTCATCCGCATGGGTTATGCAGAGCCGAGCAAGCACACGCCCAGAAGGCCGCTGGAAGAGGTTTTATTACCCTGACTGGTAATAGCCAGCCGGATATGCAGGATCAAATCCCGCCTGCTATCATTTTCCAGGGATGATTTGCTTCAAATCGATTTGAGCTGCTCATCTATTTTTTTAATCTGATTGGCGCATTCCGCCAGCTTTATCAGCAGAAAGCGGCGTTCGGCCATCAGCTTATTCTTCTGAAACAGCAGCGAGTATGATGCTTTTTTCCGGCCATTTGCTTCCATTTTTCCCGTCCTACCATCCAGCCCTTAGCATAACAGCCGCAAGACCTATGCCGATGAATGCTCCCAGGCTGAGGAATATCTCAACCAGATGGGTATTTTTCGATCCATAATTCTGGTTGACAAGGACATCATAAAGGTCCCTAAAGTATCTCTTCATTGGAATGCCCCCATTCTGGCCATTATATCCATGGAGAGGACGGATCCAAATATCAATACAGTCAAGGCCAGTGCGAATAAGATCTCATCTGCTTGCCGGATGCTGTCTGCCTGAGCTCTCACGTAGCCTGCTTTAGGGCCAAACAGCCTGGCCCCAATTCCAGAGAACTCATAATGCTCATTAGGCCTATAGTTTTTGCTTATTTCATCTCTTCCGATCATTTTCTACTTCCCGAAAGGATTTGACGCCGCGCTTTTAGCCTTCAATCCGTCAGAATATTCGATTCTCCATCGATGGAGAAGCAGGGACTCCAACGCGGCCAATATCATTAAGAGACCGGCAATCTCTTATGCGGCCCATCCTTCCAATTCAGGTTGTTTTTATAAGTCTATTCCATCCAATTCGATAACGCTATGCAGCGATCGAACATTCAACACCCAACCCAGATCAAACAGGATTGGGTCTTACAGTCCCGGTTTACTTATAGATGCATCTAAGGACGCATCGCTGCCGTGCTCTCTACTAAAAATGGAACTGCTGAGCTTCGACATGTTATTCAGTCTCAGCACAACCTATATTAATTTTGCTGTCGAAAGCCAGGTGTGCATGCTTAAATCAATTCAAAGAGCTTTATTCAGAATATTCAATAGCTATATAATTGTGCCCGCTTTTCAGAGGAACCTTGGCAAATACATTTCAAATCCCATTATAGGCAATATCATGGTCATCAAAACGAGAGGCAGGAAGACCGGGAAGACTCGCTTCACCCCTGTGTACCACGCTCTGATCGGCGAGAGCATTTACTGCTACCAGGGCAAGCATCTAAAGGGCCAATGGTATCTGAATGTTCTGGCGAATCCTGATGTAGAGGTTCTCCTGCCAAGCGGCACTCTGAAAGGAATTGCAGAAGAGGTGAGCGATCCAAAAGAGGCTGCCTATGCCATCCGGCAGATATTGAAGAGCAGTGGAGTCTGGGCATTTCTGTATGGATTCAATCCATTCACCATCGAGGATGCAGTTTTGGAAAAGAAGGTGCAAAAAATGCCCGTGATCAGGATCAAGAGGGCGATAAAATAATTTGCAGCGACCATTTTGCCGTTTCTCTATAATT
>ERZ795030.159-NODE-159-length-110010-cov-8.028775_pt1 | contig 110010 bp, 97 predicted proteins | sample MGYA00375122_ERZ795030 | MGnify/ENA primary metagenome ERZ795030 (study PRJEB30165, sample SAMN05720146) | activated sludge metagenome | isolation source: anaerobic digester from wastewater treatment plant | place: Japan | collected 2015-04-20 ... | reverse complement strand
TACAGTTTCCCAAATATACAATTCATGGTACCATATCCTACCCTCGTATCTCAGGAGTAAAATCATGAAACGTGCTCTTATTTGTCTGGTCGCAACCGCGTTGTTTTTTGGTACCGGTTGTTCACAATCTGAAACCATAACCCTTTCCTACAGTATCTTTTTCCCCGCCACTCACGCGCAGACTCTGGCAGCGGAACAGTGGGCGAAGGAAGTTGAGACCCGTACCGACGGTCGCGTCAAAATCATCATGTATCCGGGAGAAACCCTCTCCAAGGCGCCCCAGTGCTACGACGGTGTTGTTTCCGGTATCTCGGACATCGGCATGAGCGCGTTCGCGTATACCCGCGGTCGGTTCCCCCTGCTCGAGGCACTCGACTTGCCTGTTGGCTATCCTGATGGCATAACCGCGACCAGGATCGCGAACAAGATCGTTCAAAAGTATCAGCCCGCGGAGCTTTCCGAAGTGAAGGTTCTGTACCTCCACGGTCATGGTCCCGGAATCCTCGCGTCCCGCAAGCCGGTAAAAACCTTGAAGGATATTTCTTCTCTTAAAATCCGGGCAACCGGTCTTTCCGCAAAAATCGTTTCTTCGTTCGGAACGGTTCCCGTCTCCATGAGCCAGGGCGAAACCTACGAAGCGCTTCAGAAAGGCGTGGTAGACGCGACCCTCTGTCCCATTGAGACCCTCAAAGGCTGGAAGCAGGGCGAAGTTATCAACTACGTGGTTGATACCCGCGCCGTCGGCTACACGACCGCGATGTATGCGGTAATGAACAAGGCAAAGTGGGACAGTCTTCCCGAAGATATCCAGAAGATCATTGAGAAAGTAAACGCTGAATGGATCGACAAGCAGGGGGCAGCCTGGGACGAAAGCGACCGGGAGGGCGCAAAGTTTGTCGAATCCCTCGGTCATGAGTTCATCTCCCTGGATCCGGCGGAAGAAGCCGCACTGGTAAAGGCAGTAGAACCCATTCTCGCCGAGTATGTCGATGCAACCGAAGCAAAGGGCCTTCCCGGCAAAGCCGTGCTCGCGGACATCCAGGCGATGCTGAAGGAAGCGAAGTAACATGCTTCGTTTCCTTGAATCGTTCTACGCATGGATCCGCCTCGCGATCACCTTTCTCGCGGTTATAGCCGGCGGTGCGGTACTGGTCATGATCGCCGTTACAAGCGTTGACATACTGCTCCGCCTGTTCGGAACCGGAATCGTCGGCGCCTACGATATTGTGCGGATCATGGGTGTTATCGCGATAGCTTTTTCACTACCCTATGTAACCGCGATCAAGGGGCATATCGCCATAGAGTTTTTCTACCACCGGTTCTCCCGGACCGGTCGAGTCATCCTTGACTCGTCGTTCCGGACCATATCTGTTGGTGTATTCCTCCTGCTCGCCTGGCGGAACATCCTGTACGGAATCATGCTTTTACGGAGCAACCAGGTGATGCAGACGCTGCCCATCCCGGTGTTCTGGATTCCCTGGATGATCAGCCTGAGTTGTGTACTCATGATTCTGACCATCACTTATCATATCTTCCATCCGGGAAAGGAGCTCATAAAGCTGTGACACCTTTGCAAATCGGTCTAATTGGCTGCGTTCTTCTTTTTGGTCTGCTTTTTACCAGCATGCCGGTCGGCTTTGCCATGCTCATTTCCGGCCTCGTCGGGTTCGCTCTCATTGTTTCGCCCCAGGCGGCCACGAGCATGATAACGGCGGAACTTTTTGATACCTTTTCTTCATATAACCTGACGGTTATTCCCCTCTTTGTCCTCATGGGGCAGGTCGCCTTCCATGCGGGTATTAGCACCCGTCTGTTCAAGACGGCTTATACCTGGATCGGTCATTTTCCGGGCGGTCTTGCAATGGCGACGATCGGTGCCTGCGCGGGCTTCGGCGCCATCAGCGGTTCCGGTCCGGCGACCGCGGCAACCATGGCCTCCGTCGCGCTCCCCGAAATGAAGCGGTACCACTATTCCGACGAGCTCGCAAGCGGCGCTGTGGCTTCCGGGGGAAGCCTTGGCATGCTCATACCGCCGAGTGTCGTGTTTATCGTGTATGCCCTCATGACCGAACAGTCAATCGGCGCTCTCTTTCTCGCCGGCGTTGTTCCGGGCATCGTTATCAGTATCCTGTTTTGTCTTTCCATTCTTGTCCGTTGTATCCGGAATCCGACACTCGGCCCGGCCGGTCCGAAAGCCACCTGGAAAGAACGGTTCAAATCGCTGAACGGCGTGATGGAAACCCTCATCCTCTTTTTCTTCGTCATGGGCGGAATGTTTCGCGGCCTGTTTACCCCGATAGAAGCCGCAGCGGTCGGCGCGGGCGGAAGCTTGCTCATCGCGGCGGTCAAGCGTTCGCTTTCCTTCAAGCTGTTGCACCGCATTCTCCTCGAAACGGTACGCACCTCCGGCATGATCTTCTTCATCGTCGCGGCGGCGGTTGTTTTCGGACGATTCCTGGCCGTTTCCCAGATTCCTTACTCCCTCGCTACCTGGTTCGTCTCCCTGCCCCTGCCCGGGTTCATGATCATGGCCCTCGTCATTCTTTTCTTCCTTTTCATGGGCTGTTTTATCGATTCTCTGGCCCTCGTCCTGCTCACCGTACCGATTTTTTATCCCGTAATTCTTGAACTTGGCTACAATCCGGTATGGTTCGGGGTGTTAATCGTCGTAATTACCCAGATGGGAGTCATCACGCCGCCAGTCGGTGTAAACGTCTATGTAGTGAGCGGTATTGAACGAAACATTCCCCTGCAGACCATTTTCAAGGGTTCTCTGCCCTTTCTCTACATGCTCGTCGTGTTTGCCGGCTTGCTCATGCTCTTCCCGCAAATCGCGCTTTTCTTGCCGGGTCTCGGCAAATAGGAGACGGAATGGAACCGATTACCCTGTTTTCAAAGATTCTTTTTTGTACTGATTTTTCTCGTGAATCTGTAGCGGCATTTTCGTATGCTCTCGAACTCTGCCGGACAAGCAAGGATGCCGAAATCATTCTCTTCCACGTGATTCCCGAACCCGACGCACAGTTCTGGAAAACCTACATCTATGAACTCGATCAGATTGACGAGAAGGCTAAAGAGGCTATTGATCAACAGTTTGCGGAAGATTATCTGTCGCGGGTTCCCGCCGGTACACGGGTTTCTACCCGGGTCGCGGTCGGCAATGCCGGTCAACAGGTTATCAGTCTCGTGGAAAAGGAAAAGATCGACCTGATTGTCATGGGCCGTAAACGGAAAAAATCACCCGGTGTGTTTTTTGGAGACAGCGCCAAGGCTACCCTGCAAAAAGCGGGGTGTCCCATTCTGGTTATTCCGGAAGACTGATCGGGACCGCGCTATAGAAGCGCATGAATGGCGTCCGGAATGTATTCGAGCACGTCGTTCGCGAGAACCCCGTAGTCTGTTTTCTTGTCCGCGGCCTGCTCTCCGGCAAGCCCGTGCACGTATACCGCAAGCGCTGCGCCGTCCAGCGGGCTGAGCCCCTGGGCGCAAAAACCCGCGATCATTCCGGCAAGCACGTCCCCGGTTCCCGCTTTCGCGAGAGCGGACGTCCCGGTTGTATTTACCAAAACTTCTGTCCCGTCCGTTACCACCGTTTCACGTCCTTTCAGCACAACAACCGCACCGAACCGTTTCGCGGCGTCCATCGCAACTGATACGCGATTCTCCTGGACCGCACTTACGGTCAAATCACAGAGACGAGCCATTTCCCCGGGATGGGGCGTGAGCACCAGCTTGCCGGGCAGGCGTATTGCCGGAGCCGCGTGCAAGGCACGGGACAGAAGATTGAGGCCGTCCGCGTCAAGAATGACGGGGACCTCCCGCCGTTGCAAGGATAAAAGCACCCGTTCAAAGAACCGGTCCAGTCGTACCGGAATTCCCGAAATCCGGGAGAGACCGCAGCCAAAAAGCACGACGGAGTACCGGTCCAGAAGCGTGTCCACCCGGCGCCAGGCCCGCGAGGATACCGTCCCGCGGAAACTTTTAAGGCGGACGGTCACGACCCCGGCCGTCACAACGGCGGGAAGCACTTCTTCCGGTCCGGCGAGGGTTACGTAGCCGGCGCCGCTCCTGAGCGCGGCGACACTCGATAAATAGGCGGCGCCGCGGTATGACGGCGATCCTGCGATCGCGAGAACCGATCCGAAATCTCCCTTGCTGGAATCTTCTTTCCGCGGCGGCAACAACGCGGCAGCGAAAGCCCGGTCTATTTTTTCCATCACACTACCTCTTTGTATTAAGCGCGTCATTCATACGCGTTCCGAACTCATGTGCGAATTCGGCGGGTGTCATCAATTTGCTGTGCGATAGCAAATCCCGCATCCCGTCGGTATGGATCCGGTTGTACGCATGACCGGGTCCGAAAGAAAAACACCCGTCTCCGGTGTTGAATATCAGAAACCGGTTGTTCATTCCGGGAGAGCGGATGTTTTCCCTGCGGGCAATCGTCTCATACAGGTAAATCCCTCCCCGCGGGGAAGCAACGAGCCACAGACCCTCCGCGTGTATGGGCGTACCGATATACGTTGCCAGATGGTTCATAACCGACAGGGACATTGCCCGGAAATTGACGAGGTCGGTCTTCAGGCACACAAGAATCCGAACGGATAGCCTTCGCCGGCGAAACAAGCCTCTTCCCGATTCTTTGGGAGCGGAGCAGTAGAGGGTATAGTCTTCACCGTCCTCGAGCAAGGTTCCGTTAAACCAGTCAATAATCAGTGCGGTCAACACAGAAAAATCTCCCCCGGCTCCGGAACGACCGGAGCGTTTATACTTTACGACAGTATGCCACAGTTTACCGAAAAAAACTCCAACACTCGTCGCTTGACACCTCCTCCACCGTAGGGAATACTTGTACTGACAAGGAGAATCACCATGCCGTATATCAAAGTTGAAACGAATGGACAAATCCCGGACACCGGTCTGTTTCTCGAGAAACTTTCCGCCCGCGCCGCGGAGATCCTCGGAAAACCGGAACGCTATATCATGACCGCGCTCCACAAGAATACATCCATGTTTTTTGCCGGTTCGAACATGCCGACCCTGTTCATGGAGTGTAAAAGCATCGGTCTTTCCGAGGCGCAAACAAAGGACCTGAGTCGCGCTTTCTGCAAGTTTGTTGAATCGGAGCTCGGGATTCCCGCTGATCGGGTATACATTGAATTTACCGGCGCTTCCGGCGCCATGTGGGGCTTCAACAACGATACCTTTTAACCCTTTTTGCTATGAACCGTCACGGTATTGGTATACAATCAATACATTGAAAGAATAAGGAGTTTGCCATGAAAAAGAATGTTCTTGCAATTTTGATGACCGGCTTTGCGTTGCTTCTCGCAGTTTCCTGCGCCAGCGCGCCGCAAAAACCGGCGGAACCGCTGGATGATCTTTCCGTCGCGAGAAAAGCCGCGGAAGATTCCCGCGCGAAAGCGCTTGAGATAAAAGCGGATGTTGCCGTCAACGCATTGTTCACCGAAGCGGATACTGTTTTTACCGCCGCGAAAGAATCAGAAACCGCGGAAGCACCCGAAGCAGCGCTGGGAGAATACACCCAGGCCGCGGATCTTTTTACCACGGCATACAACGAAGCCAAGGCAAAGCGCGACACCGCGATGAACGCCCTTGATACCGCCGAACGTGAGCGCGTTGCGTCCGAAGACGTGTTACGACAAATGGAAGAAGAACAGAATACCGAAGAGGAGGCCCGCAATGAATAAGAAATTACTTTGCCTCGCCATCGCATTGCTAGTGTTGCTTTCAGCGACCTGGTCCCAGAACCTCCTCGACAACGAGTATCAAAAAGCCGGCCGTGAATACGAACAACAGGCCAAAACCGCCATGAACGATGGCCGGTATGACGAAGCCGCAAAATTTGCCGATCTTGCTGCAATCGAGTATCGCAAAAGCCGGGAATACGCCGACATGATGCTTCTGAAATTCCGCGCGGCGAACGCGATCAATCTTGCCCAGCGGACCATTACCGATGTGAGCAGCGTGAAAGCAACCGCCGATCGCTACGCGGCGGAAATTGCCCAGGCAAAGGCGCTTCTTGCCGAGGCACGCGCCCTGTACGACGCTGAAAACTGGATCGAAAGCCGCGCAAAGGCGGAAGATTCCATCGCGTTGCTCAAAGACATTCGCCGGGTTGATACCCCCACGGCGTCCGTATCGTCATCCGCGTTGGTTCTCCCGCGCTACTATACCGTAGTCGCGCGGCCGGTCAACACCGACTGTTACTGGAATATCGCGGGCATGGACGGCGTCTACAGCGATCCTTTCCAGTGGGAAAATCTCTGGCACGCAAACAAGGATGCCATGAAGGATCCCGAAAATCCGCATCTCATCTTCCCCGGAATGGTTATTGAAATTCCGTCCCTCAAGGGAGAACGGCGGGAAGGCACCTATGATCCTGACAAGGATTATTCAACGCTGAAATAACCGTCGACTGACAAGCGGAACCGGAAACCCGGTTCCGCTTTTTTTTACAAAAGCGGTGAGAAAATCCGCATGATCCTTCCCAAAAATTTCTGAAACACCGGCATTTTTTCCACAACCTCCTCGGTTATTTCCTCACATGCCATCAGAGTATTCAGAAAATCACGCTTTATTACCGCAATAGTCTGCGTTTCATACAACCAAACGCCGCATTCAAAGTGAAGATACAAACTCCGGAAATCCATATTGATGGTTCCCACAACCGCGTACCGGTCGTCGGCGACAAAACATTTGGAGTGAATGAACCCGGGCGTATACTCGTAAATTTTTACCCCGCATTCAATAAGCTGACGATAGTACGCACGTGTCGCGGCATGAACGAAAAAATTGTCACCGCGGTGCGGCGTGATGATGCGAACATCGGTTCCGCCTTTTGCAGCGAGCGAAAGTGCGATTGTCAGCTCATTGTCAATTATGAGATAGGGTGTGGTTATATACAGGAACCGTTCCGCCCGGTGAATCAGGGACAGATAGACATTCTCACCGACCGACTCCCCGTCCATGGGACGATCAGCAAAGGGCTGAACGAAGCCGGATGCGTCCGGTATCTCGGGAAGCGACGGCGGGCGGTACTGTAAAAAATCCCCTTTTTCTCCCCTGAGATATTCCCACATTCCCAGGAACATGACCGTAAAACTCCAGGCGGCATCACCTTCCAGAAAAATCGCGACATCCTTCCAGTGTCCGTATTTGTCCACACGGTTTATATATTCATCTGCGATATTGATGCCACCGGTAAACGCCGCTCGTCCGTCTATCACCGTAATCTTCCGGTGATCACGGCTGTTGATATACGCGGAAAGAACCGGACGGATAGGATTGAACACCGCGCACTTGATGCCCCGTTTACCGAGTTTACGCGAATACTTGGCCGGAAGCGTTTTCATGCAGCCGTAGTCGTCGTAAATGACCCGGACATCCACACCGGAAGCTGCTTTTCGTTCCAACACCTCAAGAACCGTATTCCACATTTCTCCCGGCTCAATGATGTAGTATTCCATGAAAATATAGTTTTCCGCTTTTTCCAGCTCTTCGAGTAATCGGCGGAATTTAACTTCTCCGGTCGGCAAGTATTCGGTCCGGGTGTTTGCCCACAGCGGGCTGAACGCGTATTGATGAAGATAGTGGCCCTGGTGACGGGCCAGCGCGTCCAGCGACTGATCCAGAAAAGAGCCGTCTCCGGGGGCCGGTAATTGAAGCTCGGGAAGGGCCGCGCAAATATGCTCGGTCATGGCGTCGAGTGTACGACGCATTTTCCGGGCAAGCCGGTCAGTACCCCAAAACAGGTAAAACAGCGCGCCGAACACCGGAAAAATCAGGATGGGAACCATCCAGGCGAGTTTGTAGGCAGGATTGTCCCTGCTGCTGAGTATCCAGAGAGTCACCGCGACGGTAACAACGATGGTAACAAGATAAAACGCGAAAAAACTTTTTTGCAGCGCGGTTACCGCAAATACGATAAAACCTGCCTGAAGCGCCAGGGAAAGGATAACCGGTACGGAGCGGGAGAGAAAGAGTCTTTTTCGTTTGCGGGGAACTCGTCCGCCAGCGATTTTGGCCATATTACCAGTATACCACGGTACTGCTACGAAAATTGTTGAAAAAATCCACAAAAAAAAGCCCCCGGACGAATCGCCGGGGGCCATGTGCGGAACAAAGCTCCGAAGAAATCCGCCTAGAGGATAACTTCCTTCATGGCGGTCATGTAGCCGCGGAGCACCTTGCCCACTTTTTCAACGTTGTGGGTGCGGATTTCCTCGTTTACTTTGACAAGTTCCCGGTTGGATACCGAGTTGTCCTTCACGGAAAGACCCTTGCCGATTACGTCGGTGTCTATCTTTGCCATGAAGTCCTTGAGAAGCGGCCGGCACGCGTTGTCGAAGAGGTAGCAGCCGTATTCCGCGGTATCGGAAATAACCTTGTTCATTTCATACAGTTTCTTCCGGCTGATGAGGTTCGCGATGAGCGGTGTTTCGTGCAGGGACTCGTAGTAGGCGCTTTCCGCCTTGATTCCCGCGTCGGTCATGGTTTCAAAGGCGAGTTCGACACCGGCCTTGACCATGGCGACCATGAGGATTCCCTTGTCGAAATAATCCTGCTCGGAAATCGCGTCGCCGGAGGGAGCGGTCTGCTCGAAGGCGGTCTTTCCGGTCGCTTCGCGCCAGGCAAGGAGGTCCTTGTCGCCGGCCTTCCAGTCTTCCATCATGGTGGTACTGAACTTGCCGGAAATGATGTCGTCCTGGTGCTTCTGGTAAAGGGGCGCCATGATTTTCTTCAGTTCAACCGAAAGGGCGTGAGCCTTGAGCTTCGCGGGGTTCGACAAGCGATCCATCATGCCGGTAATGCCGCCCCATTTGAGGGCCTCGGTAACGGTTTCCCATCCATACTGGATGAACTTGGCGGCCCAGGCTTTGTCTATGCCCTTTTCCACCATCTTGTCGAAGCACAGAAGGCTACCGGTCTGGAGCATACCGCAGAGAATGGTCTGCTCGCCCATGAGGTCGGACTTTACTTCGGCGATAAAGCTGGACTCGAGCACACCGGCGCGGCTTCCGCCGGTTCCAACGGCGAGCGCCTTGGCGATTGCCCAGCCGTTTCCGTCAGGATCGTTTTCGGGGTGCACCGCGATAAGGGTGGGAATGCCGAATCCGCGTAAGTATTCAACGCGAACCTCGGAACCGGGTCCCTTGGGAGCCATCATGACGACGGTGATATCCTTGCGAATCTGCATGCCTTCTTCAACAATGTTGAAGCCATGGCTGTACCAGAGCGCGGAGCCCTTTTTCATGAGGGGCATGACCGCGGCAATAACGGGGGAGTGCTGCTTGTCCGGAGTAAGGTTTCCCACCACATCTGCAGAGGGAATGAGTTCATCATAGGTGCCCACGGTAAAGCCGTTTTCGGTGGCGTTCTTCCAGCTGGCCCGCTTTTCGGCGATGGCTTCCTTGCGGAGCGCGTAGCTTACGTCGAGGCCGGAGTCCCGGAGGTTGAGGCCCTGGTTAAGACCCTGTGCACCGCATCCGACGATTACGATTTTTTTGCCCTTCAGGGCTGCGGTGCCGTCCGCAAATTCCTCACGGTCCATGAATCGGCAGGTACCAAGCTGTTTGAGTGCTTCCCGCCAGGGAATTGAATTGAAATAGTTCATAGGTTTCTTCTCCACACGATTTTTTTCGGGCAGGATTTCCGGCCGGACGCTCCGGCTCTTGCGCAACCCCGCACGAGTATGTTATACCCCTTTTACAGCATTGCGTAAAGTGAAAGATATCGTATGCAGTGTTGATATTTTTGCATCAACCGGAGTATAAAACGCATGGATTTTCATGAACTGGAAGCATTTCTCGCGCTTGCAGACACGCTTCACTTCGGTCGCGCCGCGTCACGGGCAGCATTGAGTCCATCGGCGCTGAGCCGGCTCATAACCCGGCTCGAGGAAGAACAGGGCGTGGCTCTTTTTGAGCGCGACTCCCGGAGGGTTGAGCTTACCGAAGAAGGAAATCTCTTCCGCGAATTCGCCCGGGAAAGCGTCTTCCGCAAGAATGATCTTCTCCACCGGTTTGCTTCCCGGAGCGAACGCCCGGGCGGCATCCTGCGCATTTACGCCTCCGTTACCGCCTGCTATTCCATTTTGCCGCCGTTTGTGGAAGCCTTGTCCGCGGAACACCCGGAAGTCCGGCTTTCAATCGACACCGGAGACCCGGCTCCTGCGGCGGACGCGGTCCGAGAAAACCGAGCGGATATCGCCATCTCGGCCCTGCCGGACGGCGGGTTTGAGGACCTCCTGTCCCATTCAGTCCGGAAAACCCCGCTTGTCTTCGCCGCAGCGAAAAACGGCCCCTACGGCGCGCTTGCCCTTCCACCTGCCTCTATCGACAATGAACCGTCCCGGGAAGAAACACAACAACGGGAACAAGTGCTCGAAAATGTCCCCCTCATCCTGCCGCGGACCGGTCTTGCCCGGTACCGGTTTGATCAGTGGGTTCAAAAAAGGCGGACGGTAACCGGGGAGGCTTTTTCCCCGGAAATTACGGCAGAAACCGCGGGCAATGAAGCCCTGCTCGCTCTTGCCCGCCTCGGCGCCGGGCTTGCCCTCGTTCCCCGGCTGGTTCTGGAAAACTCCCCGTTCGCGGAAGGCCTCGTCCTCTACCGCGCGGGCAAGGATTTCGGCGAATATGATATCGGCTTTGTACAAAAAAAACAGGCGGAATCCCCCGCGCGGGAAGCACTCCTTGCCGCAGTTCATACCCTTATCCGGAGAATTTGGCCCCATGAGTAAGACCCTTTTTTCTTTCGACAACGCGACCATTGAAACCCGCGACAAGAAGATCCTGCACGGCGTTACCTGGACCCTGAACCGCGGCGACGCCTGGCTTCTCACGGGCGGAAACGGATCGGGGAAAAGCGCGCTTGCCGCGAGCCTTGCCGGCCAGCTCGACATCCTGCAACAGGGCAGCGAACCGGTTGCTGACACAACACTTCCCCGGACAACCCTCGCGTCGTTTGAGGAAGCTGCCCGTCTCATCCGGGAAGAACGCTACCGCGATGACTCCGACTTTGTGGAAGGGGGCGTCGATCCCGGACGAACCCCGGCGGATATCCTGGAACTCGATAATCCAGAACAGCATCCTGCGGTTATCCAGTGCGGCATTACGAAAATTCTCCATCGCGGCCTCAAGTATCTTTCCACCGGGGAAATTCGCAGGACCCTTCTCGCGAAAACCCTCACAAGCCAGGCGGACATCATCATTCTGGACGAGCCCTTCGACGGACTCGACACGCTGTCCCGGGAAGAACTCGCCTACATTATCGAAGCAATCGCCAAAAATTCCGGACAGACGCTCATCATCGTTCAGGATCGGGAAGCCGGTATTCCGGACGCGGTAGACCGGGTGCTTTCGCTCCGCGCGGGAACCGTTGCCTTTGTGGGCTCCCGGGCCGCCTTCCGTGAATACACCGCGGCACAACAACCCGCGCGGGGGCAGCCGCCTGCCGGGGTTCAACAACCCGCGACGAGTCTATCACCCGCCGGGGAAATGACGGAACCCGAGCTTCCCGAAGGCCGCGTATTTGACGAAGGCGGGGACATTCGAACGCCCCTCGTGGAGATGCGCAACGTGACCGTGGAATGGAGCGGAAACCGGGTGCTCGACAATCTCAGCTGGACCCTTTTTCCCGGCCAGCACTGGCTTATCCGCGGGCCGAACGGTTCGGGAAAGACAACGTTTCTCGAGCTCATTACCGGCGACAATCCCCAGGTATTCAAAAACGATGTTCGTCTGTTCGGCCGCCGCCGCGGTTCAGGCGAAACAATCTGGGAGATAAAGGCGCGGCTCGGCATCGTTTCCTGGCGGCTCCATCAGGAATACCGCATGACCGGCGACCTCGACCTGGAAGGAGTGCTTCTTTCCGGTCTTCACGACTCCATCGGCCTCTACGAAAAACGGACCGACGAACAGCGCCGGCTCGCCGCAAAGTGGCTTTCCCTCGCCGATCTCGCCGAACAACGTGAATCGTCCTTTTCTTCCCTTTCCTACGGCCAGCAGCGGGCGGTACTCATCCTGCGGGCCGCGATAAAACGCCCGCCCGTCCTCATTCTGGATGAACCCTGTCACGGCCTCGACACGGACCATCGGGCGTTTGTGCTTGCCCTGCTCGAACGGATAGCCGCAACCGGCTCATCCACCCTGTTGCACGTTACCCACGACCCGGAGGAAGTGCTCCCCTGCGAAAAGCATATTCTCGAGCTCCGCCCGGGCGAATCGCCCATGTGGTACGTTATATCCCGAAAGTAAAAAAATTCGTATCTTCACCGTTCCGTGATATGATTCTACCCATGAAAACAACTATTTCAGAACGACTCGAACAGCAAATGGCTTTTTTGGTGGAAGTTGAAAAACTTAAAGCGATATACCGGCAAAACATGGTAACGGACCTGAGCCGGCATGAAAACAGCGCCGAGCACTCATGGCACGTCGCGCTCATGGCAATGATCCTTGCGGATAACGCTGCGGATCCCGGAGTAGACCCGATTCAAGCCATGAAAATGCTCATTCTCCACGACATCGTGGAAATTGACGCGGGAGACGTGTCTCTCTACGACGTACAGGGAAATATCGAAAAAGAGGAACGGGAAGACCGTGCTGCCGAACGCATTTTCGGCCTCTTGCCAGCAGACCAGAAAAATGAGTGCATCGCGCTCTGGAAGGAATTCGACGAGCGTAAAACACCCACCGCCCTTTTTGCTGCCGCGCTCGACAACATGCAGCCGGTGGTGAACCATTACGCGTCCGGCGGTTACGGCATAAAAAACCGCGACTTGAAGACGCGGCAGATAATCGAGAAAAAACAATTTATCGCAGAAGCGTCCCCGGAACTCTGGAGTTTCACGCACAAGACCATCATGCAGAGCGAGGAAGCCGGGTTCTATTCTCCGGACTGACCGAGCAGGTTCTTCCGCATGTGCGCGAGAAGCTCCGCGTACTGTTCGTACGCAGGAATTCCCGGGAACTGCGCGGCGATGCCCGCCGGAGCGCGGAAGAGCGCGCCGGTATCGGCTTCCTGAATCATGCCGAGATCATTGTAGGAGTCTCCGGCGGCCATTACCGAGAGGTGTATGCCCTTGAGCGCGCGAACAGCCATCTTTTTGCCTTCTTCCTGACGAAGCGCAAAGCCGGTAATGGAACCGTCTGCCGCCACTTCCAGCGTGTTGCAAAAAAGCGTGGGGTACCCGAGCTTTTTCATGAGCGGCTGGGCGAACTGGGTAAAGGTATCGGAAAGAATGATCACCTGGGCTTCCGCGCGCACGGTGTCGATAAACTCGACCGCGCCGGGGAGCGGATCCATCGACCCGATCACTTCCTGGATATCCGGCAGCTTCAACCCTTTCTCACGGAGAATATCCAGCCGGAAGTTCATGAGCTTTGAATAATCGGGTTCATCCCGGGTTGTCCGGGTCAGTTCCGGAATCCCGGTCTTCTTCGAAAATTCAATCCAGATTTCCGGAACCAGCACGCCTTCAAGATCAAGACAGAGAACGTGCATGGCTTATTCCCCTATTCCCGCGTGATAATCCTGTACCGACTTGACCACACCGCGGCCACTTCGGGCCGCTTCAATACCCCGTCCGGCGGCAATAGCCGCGGCCAGCGTGGTAATGTAGGGAATCCGGTACTTGATCGCGGCCTTGCGGATTACCGCTTCATCGGCAAGCGCGTCGCGGCGGCCGCTCGGCGTATTGATGATCAGGCTGGTCTGCCGGTTCAGAATAACGTCGAGGACATTGGGGCGTCCTTCATTTATTTTGGCTATTTTCTGACACGGGATTCCCGCGGCCTGGAAAAACTCGGCGGTTCCCTCGGTCGCGAGAATGGTGAAACCGAGCGCGACAAAGCGTTTGCCCACTTCTTTCGCGTCCTTTTCCTGGTTTTCACGTTCGGAAAGACTGATGAGCACCGTTCCGGCGCCGCTGCCCTCTTTGAGCTCGGAGGGCAGGAAGGATCCGGCAGCTTCCTGCGACTTGTAAAAGGCAAGCGCGAAATTGTCCGCGAGGCCGAGAACTTCGCCGGTGGACCGCATCTCGGGGCCGAGAACGGGGTCTACTTCCGGGAACTTTTCGAAGGGGAACACGGCTTCTTTAGCCCCGAAATGGGGAATCGTCTTTTCTTTGAGATTGAGTGCCGAAAGCGCTTCGCCGAGCATGAGCCGGGTTGCGAGCTGGGCCATCTGGGTGTTGCACACCTTGGAGACGAGCGGAACCGTCCGGCTTGCGCGGGGATTCGCCTCGAGCACGTAGACCTTGTCGTCTTCTATCGCGTACTGCATGTTCATGAGTCCGCAGACATGGAGCGACTCGGCTATCTTGCGAGTATAGTCCTTGATCCGGTCAAGATGCTTCGCTTCAATGCCAACCGAAGGAATCACGCAGGCGGAGTCCCCGGAGTGAACGCCGGCCAGCTCGATATGCTCCATGACGGCGGGAATGAACACCTGTTTGCCGTCGGACAGGGCGTCCGCTTCGCATTCAAGTGCGTTGCGGAGGAACCGGTCGATGAGCAGGGGGCGATCCGGCGTTACACCGACGGCCTTCGCCACGTACTCGCGGAGCATGTTTTCGTCATAAATGACTTCCATGCCGCGCCCGCCGAGCACGAAGGAGGGCCTGATCATGATGGGATAGCCGATATCGCGGGCAACGGTAATCGCCTCGTCAATATTCGCGGCCATACCGGATTCCGGCATGGGTATTTCAAGTTTATCCATCATCTTGCGGAACAGATCGCGGTCCTCGGCGATATCAATACTGTCGATGCTCGTTCCGAGAATTTTCACGCCCTCGTCGGAAAGCTCCCGGGCAATGTTGAGCGGAGTTTGTCCGCCGAACTGGACGATGACGCCTTCGGGTTTTTCCTTGTTGTAAATTTGCAGGACGTCTTCGAGGGTAACCGGCTCGAAGTAGAGCTTGTCGCTCGTGTCGTAGTCAGTGGAGACTGTTTCCGGGTTACAGTTGATCATGATGGTCTCGTACCCCAGATCGCGCAGGGCGAACGCGGCATGCACACAGCAGTAGTCAAACTCGATACCCTGTCCGATACGGTTCGGCCCGCCGCCGAGTATCATGATCTTCTTTTTGGTTTCCGTCGCGACGCTGGTATCGGTTCCATTGTAGGACGAATAGTAATAGAAGGTGTTTTCCTTGCCGGAAACGGGCACCGCGTGCCAACCTTCCACCATGCCGAGTTCGGTTCTCCGCCGGCGTACATCGCGTTCCCGGATACCGAGAATCTTCGCGAGATACTTGTCGGAAAAACCGTCCTGCTTTGCCTTGATGAGCAAGCCGTCGTCGGGCAGGCGTCCGGGGGTCTGGAGCATGGTTTCTTCAAGCTCCACGAGTTCCTTCATCTGTTCCAGGAAGTACGGCTTGATATAGGTCAGTTCATAGAGTTTTTGTATGTCAGCGCCCTTGCGAATCGCTTCATAGAGAATGAAGTAGCGCTCGCTTGTGGGGAAGCGGAGCAGTTCCATGAGTTCCGCAAGACTCTTCTTGTTATAGTCGCTCGCAAAACCGAGGCCGTGGCGGCCGTTTTCCAGACCGCGGATCGCTTTCTGAAAGGTTTCCTTGAAGGTCTTGCCGATGGCCATAACCTCGCCGACCGCCTTCATCTGGGTGCCGAGCTTGTCTTCAACGCCGCGGAACTTCTCAAACGCCCAGCGCGCGAACTTGAGCACGATGTAGTCGCCGGACGGGGTGTACTTTTCGAGGGTTCCGTCCCGCCAGTAGGGAAGCTCGTCGAGCGTCATGCCCGAGGCGAGCTTGGCGGAAATGAGGGCGATGGGGAAGCCGGTCGCCTTGGAGGCGAGGGCCGACGATCTCGATGTACGGGGATTGATCTCGATGATGACGACGCGTCCGGTTGCCGGATCGTGGGCAAACTGTACGTTGGTTCCACCGATAACACCGATCGATTCCACAATCTTGAAGGCCTGCTCCTTGAGCCGTTCCTCCAGATCCTTGTCGATGGTCAAAAAAGGCGCGGAACAGAACGAATCGCCGGTATGAACTCCGACCGCGTCGATATTTTCAATAAAACAGATGGCGATCATCTGGTTCTTGCTGTCGCGTACCACTTCCACTTCCAGCTCTTCCCAGCCGAGGATGGATTCCTCGATGAGACACTGGTGGGTCATGGAAAGTTCAAGCCCGCGGTTTACAATTGTCCGCAATTCTTCCACATTGTACACAAGCCCGCCGCCGGCGCCGCCCATGGTATAGGCCGGCCGGACAACGATCGGGTATCCGAGCTCTTCAGCGATTTTTTCCGCGGATTCCACGGAATAGGCGATATCCGAGCGGGGTGTTTCAATCCCCAGGCTCTGCATGGTTTTCTTGAATATGTCCCGGTCCTCGCCGCGTTCGATCGCGTCGAGATTAACACCGATTACTTTCACCCCGTATTTGTCAAGGATTCCGGCCTTGTTCAGCTCGCTCGCGAGGTTGAGGCCGGTTTGTCCGCCGAGATTCGGCAGCAGCGCGTCCGGACGTTCCTTATCGATTATCTGCTCCAGCCGATCCAGGTTGAGCGGTTCAATGTAGGTCGCGTCCGCCATAACCGGATCGGTCATGATCGTCGCGGGATTGGAATTGACAAGAACGATCTTGTAGCCCTGTTCGCGAAGCGCCTTGCACGCCTGAGTACCGGAATAATCGAATTCGCATGCCTGTCCGATAACAATCGGTCCAGACCCGATAATCAACACTTTCCGGATATCATCCCGTTTCATAAAAGCCCCTTGATCTAAAAACTTCAGGAAAACCTATCATATAGACGGGAAAAAAGCGAGACGTTCATCCCGCTTTTTCCCCGCAAAAATATGTTCGCAGTATAAGTTAGTCGCCCCTAACTATCCGACCCATTGACCACCAGCGGGTTCATGGTATAGTACCTCGTATGACCTACGGTTCGTTTCTTTCAGGAGTCTTTCTTCTCATCGCCCAGCTTTCCGCGCCTCCGGCCGCGCTTGTAGAACTGCCCGCGTACGAACCGGGCGCTTCGGTTGTCCGGTACACGGCACATACCCTGCAGTACAACAACACCTGGCGCAATCCGGACTGGGTTGCGTATGAACTCACCGCGGAAGAGGCGGAAACCATACTCGTCAAGCGGGCCTCGCGGTTTGTCACCGACAGCCGTCCCGAAGTTACCAGCGCGGAAGATTCCGATTACCGCCGGTCCGGGTATGACCGGGGACACCTCGCTCCGGCGGCGGACATGCGTTTTTCTCCGGAAGCCATGCGCGACTGCTTTTACTACAGCAACATAGCACCCCAGCACCCGCGGCTGAACCGGGGAATCTGGTTGACCCTGGAAAACCGGACCCGTCAATGGGCGAAAGAATACGGCGCGGTCTTCATTACTACCGGTCCGGTCTATTCTTCCGGGGACACTACTATCGGGAATAACCAGGTCAGGGTACCGGCGGCCTTTTACAAGGTCCTCCTCGATTATCGTTCCCGGCCCCCCAAAGCCGCCGGCTTTCTGTTCCCCAATACCGACGAGGGCCCGGGAACGCTCGCCGGCCATATGGTCCCGGTGGACGCCGTTGAGGCGGCAACCGGCATCGACTTCTTCGCCGCGCTTCCGGATTCCGTCGAGGCGTTGCTGGAAGGATCTGTTAATCCGGCGTCCTGGCTGTCCGGAGAAGGAGAAACCCATGAACCGCAGTGAACTGCTTGCATCGCTTGAACAACAGACCGTTTTCACCTTCGCGCGCTCCGGAGGACCCGGCGGCCAGAACGTGAACAAGGTCAACACAAAGGTCATTGCCGCGATCGTCCTTTCATCCCTTTCCGGCCTCTCGCCGGAAGAAGCGGATCGCCTCCGCCACCGTCTGGGCAATCGCATTTCTCATGATGACACCCTTGTCCTGCATTGCGACGAATTCCGCTCTCAGCTCGCGAACCGTAAAGCGGCCCGTGCCCGGCTGGAGGCGCTCATCCTGTCCGCGCTGAAAACAGAGCGCCCCCGCCGCCCGACAAAACCGACCCGGGCCTCCGTCCGCAAACGGCTCGAGCAAAAGAAGCTTCACTCGGCGATAAAGAAAAACCGCTCCGGGCGAATTGTTCCGGAACAATAACGCCCGCATTGTTTCACGTGAAACAAAAAAAGCTGCCGGACCTGAATGATCCGGCAGCCGCCTGATGGATAACCGTTCCCCAACGGTTCTAATGTTTCACGTGAAACGGTAGCGCCCTGCATGAAGGGTCACAAGCCGGGCTGAAAAGACCCGTGACAGACTGAATACCAGCACATCCGTTTGGGATGCCGCACGACCCCGTCGGTCCAGCCGGTTTCTGATGCGGGCGGCTAACCGGTATGTTTCCGCGTCCGGATGGAGCACCCGTACCGTGGCCAGGAACTTCTCTACTGCTTTACCGTTTGCTTCCTGATGTGCGGACTGTTCTGCCGCCAGATACAATTCCTCTACACAAGGCGCGGGTATACAGATCTCTTCCATGAGTGCGCCAAATTGTTGGAGGATTTTCCGGTTGCCGGACAGGAGAGAAAGACAGACGTCGGTATCAAACAACACCATCAGATTTCCCCCCTGCCTGTTCCGCTTCTGAGCCGGTATACCCGATCCATGCGCTCGCCGATTTCCTGATCATCTTCCCAGGATCCGCACAGTTCGTTCCAGAGCCGATCCCGGCTTCCCGCCGTGAATTCCGCGGGACGATCGGCAGCGGCCTCACGTGAGCGGGCCGCCATGCCTTCTTCGAGAAGAACGAGCAGCTCGCTGTTGACGCTTCGCCTGGAACCGATTGCGTAGAACCGGACGTGCTTTAATAATATCTCTGGAATGTTTCGAACTGTCAGGGTAACCATTTTATATCCGTTATGGCTATAATATAGTTACATTTGCCCATACGTCAATCCACAGAATGGCCGACAGGGCATAAAAAAACCGTTTGGCGGAACCGGAAATATCCGGTCGGCCGCCAAACGGTCCTCCTTTATTGCAAACGGTCCTTTCTGTACCGTTTGTTACCCATCATTTTGGGGCCCTTCGTCCGATCCGTCAAGATCAAGTTCCTGAGCGATTTCCGTTACCCCGGCCTCTGTATCAGCCGGATCGGCATCTTCCTGGGCCACGGTATCAAGACCGATGAGCATGTCCGGCTTGTCGATATTGAGAATGCGCACACCCTGGGCGGAACGGCCCATCTGGGATATCGCGTCGGAGCGAACCCGGAGCGTCTTGCCCTGACTCGTGATGCACACCACTTCATCGGAATCCTTTACCGTGATAAGCCCGACGAGTTCACCGGTCTTGTCTCCCAGCGTATAGATACGCTGGCCGCCGGTTGCCCGTCCGTGCGGGGTGAACTCCGAGAAGTTGACCCGCTTGCCGTATCCGCACTCGGTCATAACCAGAATCTTTGCTTCGTCGTTTACCCGGAGCGCACCGGCAAGCTCGTCGCCGGAGGTAAGCCGGATACCGGTAACACCGCGGGACGCCCGGCCCTGGGAGCGAATATCGCGTTCGTGCATACGGAGCGCGCGACCGTGCCGGGTTATGAGCATGATCTCGTCTTCCCCGCTCGTGAGCGTGGCGCTGACCAGATGATCGCCCTCGTCGAGGCGTATGGCGATGATGCCCCGGGTCTTGGCATTCTTGAACGAGCTTGTCGCCACTTTCTTGACCACACCGCCCGAGGTTGCCATGAGCAGATATTCCGTATCACTGAAATCCTTGAGTGAAACAACAGTGGTTATTTCCTCGTCGGAAGAAATGGCCAAAAGCGCCTTGATGTGCGATCCGCGGCTGGTGCGGTTCGCCTCGGGGATTTCATGCACCTTGAGCCAGTACGCCTTGCCCGCGTTGGTAATGAAAACCACATGATCATGGGTCGAGGCGATAAAGAGCTGGTTGAGGAAGTCGTCTTCCGCGAGCTTGGCGCTGTTCGAGCCCTTCCCGCCGCGGTTCTGACTCTTGTATGCCGATGCAGGAACCCGCTTGATGTACCCGAGATTGGAAATGAGAATAACCATTTCCTCTTTCTGGATCAGGTCTTCAATATTGATTTCTTCCACTTCGTCCGCAATGATGTCCGTCCGCCGCTTGTCGCCGAATTTCTCCGCGAGGGCCACCGACTCCTCCTTGATGAGGGCAAGAATCTTGGGCGGATGGGCGAGCAGGTCCTTCAGGTGCGCGATGAGGGATTCGATCTCTTCCAATTCTTTCAGTATTTTCTCGGTTTCGAGACTGGTGAGCTTGCCGAGGCGCATGTCCACGATTGCCTGAGACTGGGCGTCGGAGAGCTCGAACCGCTCCATGAGGGCATTCTTTGCCGCGTCGACGTTCCGCGCCTTCTTGATGATGGCAATGACTTCGTCAATGTTATCGAGGGCGATAACGAGACCGCGCAAGATGTGCGCCCGTTCTTCCGCCTTTCGCAAGTCAAACCGGGTCCGGCGGGTAACCACATCCACCCGGTGTTCCACGAAGTACTGGATAAGCTGCTTGAGATTGAGCGTTTCCGGGCGGCCCCGTACGAGCGCCAGATTTATTACGCCGAAGGACGACTGGAGCGCGGTCCGGGAGAACAGCTGGTTGAGCACAATCTTGGCGAATGCGCCGCGCTTGAGTTCGATAACGATGCGTATGCCGTCGCGGTCGGATTCATCCCGTATTTCTGAGATGCCGTCTATTACCTTGTCGCGGACGAGTTCGGCGATACGGGTTATAAGGTTTGCCTTGTTTACCGCATACGGAATCTCGGAGAAGATGATCGTTTCCTTGCCCCGTTTGTCCACCTCGATGGTAAACCGTCCGCGTACGATAATCTTGCCGCGTCCGGTCTTGAACGCCTGTCGAATTCCCCGCCGGCCGAATATGAGCCCGCCGGTCGGAAAGTCCGGACCCTTCATGTGGGTCATCAGGTCTTCTATGGTACAGTCGGGATTGTCGATGTAGGCGGCTACCGCGGCCATTATTTCATTCAGGTTGTGCGGAGGCATGTTTGTGGCCATACCGACCGCGATACCGCTCGCGCCGTTCGCGAGAAGAAAGGGAAAGGCGCCGGGAAGAACCTGGGGTTCCTGCATCGAGTCGTCGTAGTTCGGCCCGAAGTCTACCGTCTCTTTCTTGATGTCTTCGATTATGGATTCAGCTATTTTGGTAAGCCGGCTCTCGGTATACCGCATTGCCGCGGGCGGGTCGCCGTCCACGGAGCCGAAGTTTCCCTGACCCTGGACAACGGGATACCGCAGGGAAAAATCCTGGGCCAGACGGACAAGGGCGTCGTAGATGGACTGGTCACCGTGAGGATGGTATTTACCGAGAACGTCACCGACGATACGTCCGCACTTCTTGAACGGGGTATTCGAACGGATACCCATCTCTTCCATTGAATACAGGATTCGCCGGTGTACCGGTTTGAGCCCGTCGCGGACATCGGGAAGCGCACGGCTCACGATAACGGACATGGCATAATTCAAGTACGCGGTTCGTACTTCCGTTTCTATGGGTATGGGGATCAGCTCGCCTTTGGGCTTATCCAGCTGGTTCTGTTCATCCATTGAACGATAACTCCTGGTTGTACACCATTATTGTATTACACATCCAGATTGGACACGTATATGGCATTGTCTTCTATAAATTTTCTGCGGGGTTCTACCTGTTCGCCCATGAGCGTGGTAAAGGTCCGGTCCGCTTCTACAGTATCTTCAAGGGTCACCACCATCATCTTCCGGCGATCCGGATCCATGGTTGTTTCCCACAACTGATCGGGATTCATTTCACCAAGACCCTTGTAGCGCTGAATGTTAATCTTCTCGGGATCTTTTCCCAATTCCCTGATAACACGTTCTTTTTCCTTGTCATCGTACGCGTATTGAATCTTCTTGTCACAGGTAATCTTGTACAGGGGCGGCATGGCGAGATACACATGCCCCTCTTTTACAAGCGGTTCCATGTAGCGGTAAAAGAAGGTGAGCAGCAGGGTTCGGATATGGGAGCCGTCAACGTCGGCATCGGCCATGATGATGATCTTGTGATAGCGGAGCTTCGTTACATCGAATGTTTCACCGATACCGGCGCCGAGACTCGCGATAACCGGCTGGAGTTTGTCGTTGCCTATTACCTTGTCTATGCGGGTTTTCTCAACATTGAGCATCTTGCCCCACAGAGGAAGGATGGCCTGGAACCTGCGGTTTCTGCCCATCTTGGCGGAACCGCCGGCCGAGTCTCCCTCAACAATGTAGATTTCGCATTTGCTCGCGTCTTTTTCCGAACAGTCGGCGAGTTTTCCGGGAAGACCCGCCCCGTCGATGGAGTTTTTCTTTCGGGTCGTGTCGCGCGCCTGGCGGGCGGCGATACGGGCCTTTGCCGCCAGAACCCCTTTTTCAAGGATGGCGGTGATTATATCCGGATTCTGTTCAAAATAGAGCGTAAGCTGATCGTTGACAAAGCTTTCTACAATGCCGCGGACCTCGGAATTTCCGAGCTTGGTCTTTGTCTGTCCCTCAAACTGGGGTTCGGGAACCTTTACCGAGAGGACTGCGGTGAGGCCTTCGCGTACGTCATCCCCGGAGAAATTCTCGTCCATCTTCTTGGCGAATTTTGAATTCTTGAGGAATTCATTCAGAACGCGGGTAAGCGCGCTCCGGAACCCCACCAGGTGCGTTCCGCCCTCACGGGTATTGATGTCGTTTACATAGCTGAACATCGCTTCCGCATACGAATTGTTGTACTGGAGGGCACACTCAACGATGATGTCGTCGCGCTCTCCGTCAATATAAATGGGTTCCTGATGAAGGGGTGTTTTATTCTCATTGAGAAAAGAAACAAAGTGACGAATGCCCCCTTCAAAGGAAAACGTCATTTCCTTTGGCGTCGTAAGCCGTTCATCGCGGAGAACAATGGTTATACCACTGTTGAGAAAGGCCAGTTCCCGGAGCCGGGTAGTCAGTACATCAAAGTTGTACGTGGTTGTCTCGGTAAATATGGAATTGTCGGCCATCCATCGTATGGTGGTTCCGTGCTTGTCCGTCTCGTTCAACCGTTTGATCGATTCAACCGGTGTGCCTTTTTCATATTTCTGATGGTGTACATACCCGTCGCGCGAGACAAACGCCTCGAGCCAGACCGAAAGGGCGTTTACAACGGAAACACCGACACCATGCAAACCGCCGGAGACCTTGTAGGAGCCCTTGTCAAATTTACCGCCGGCATGAAGACGGGTCAAAACGAGTTCAAGGGCGCTTACCCCTTCTCCCTCGTGAATATCAATGGGAATTCCGCGTCCATTGTCCTCGACACGTACAACATCGTTCTTTTCAAGAACGACGGTAATTGTGTCACAATGACCCGCCATTGCTTCGTCGATACAGTTATCTACAACTTCGTAGACCAGATGATGCAGACCGTCCGGTCCGGTTGATCCGATATACATACCCGGTCTTTTGCGGACAGCTTCAAGACCCTTGAGAACTGTAATATTGCTTGCTGAATAAGTGGCCGAACTCATTTTGTATCCTTATATAGTAGAAACGCGTGAATTGTATAATATCGTCATTGTCAAAAAAAGTAAAGAAGGGGTATAATGCGCGCTATGGGTAACTGGGACTACAGCATATTTTGGAAAGAAGCACTCAATCAGTTAAAATCAGAACTTACCGAACAGGAATTCGCGATGTGGTTCAATATGGAGTATGAAACCTCCCTCGAATCCTCTGTTGTCGTATCAGTTCCCTCTGCTTTTTATCGGGATCAGGTTGTTCAACGCTATCAGAATCAAATAGAAAACACCTTGTATGATCTTTCCGGGCATAAAATCGGAATAGTGTTCGAAGTAAAGACCAGAAAACGGGAAGAACATCCGGCCGCCCGGGAATCCGGTGACCACCCCGAGAATTCCGGCTCGGCGGCACGCTCTGCTCCGGTGGCGCGCGTTATTCAGCCGGTGCCCCGCGAAAACCACCCGCAGCTCCGGAACGACTATACCTTTGAAAATTTCGTAATCGGAGAGAACAATTCGTTTGCGGCAAACGCCGCCATAGCCATAGCGAAGAATCCCGGTTTGGCGTATAACCCCTGTCTTATCTACGGAGGCGTCGGTCTCGGAAAGACCCATCTCATGCAGGCTATCGGAAATCTTTCCTGGAAGGAACGGGGCAACAAGGTTATCTATATTACCGCGGAAAACTTCACCAACGAGTTCGTAGACGCGATTAAAACCTCAACCACCCAGAAATTCAAGAACAAGTACCGTACCGCGGATGTTCTCCTTATAGATGACATTCACTTTTTGCAGAAAAAAAACGAGACCCAGGAAGAGTTGTTTCATACGTTCAACGCACTGTATGACGCAAGCAAGCAGATTATCTTTACCTGTGACCGGCCCGTTTCCGAACTGAAGAACCTCTCCGAACGCCTGCGGTCACGCTTTGAACGCGGACTCACGGTGGATCTTCTTCCGCCAAGCTATGAAACCCGCTGTGCCATTCTTTCCATGAAGCTTGAACAACGGGGTGTTTCCATTCCCCAGGAAGTTATCAATCTCATCGCGAAAAACATATCGTCCAATGTCCGTGATCTTGAGGCATCCCTGACCAAACTCATTGCCTACTTTGAACTGACCAAAAAGCCGGTAACGCTCGAGGTCGCGCAACAGCAGCTTCGGGATTCCTTTGGCTCTCCAAGACAGAAAAACGTTACGGTTGAAACCATCCAGAAAGTCGTCGCGGAGTATTTCTCCCTTTCGTATGCCGACATTCGCGGGAAAAAGCGCACCAAAGCCATTTCGTTTCCCCGTCAGCTTGCCATGTTCATTGCCCGTGAAATTACAGAATATTCAACGACCGAACTCGGTATTGAATTCGGTGGTCGCGACCACAGTACCGTTATGCATGGATGTCAGAAAATTGAGGAACGCCTGAAAGCGGAACCGACTCTTGAAATGACGATCAATAAAATCAAGGAATTGATAAAGGATTATAACAGTTAAAAGTTGTTTATGATCTGTTCATATCATGCTACCATGCTGTGGACAGAATTTTAAAATACAAGATTCTGTTGATATGTGTATAACAGGGTTTTGGTAATCAGCAAGTTGTTAAAGGTGTAAATCCTTGTCTTGCAAGAACAAATTCGGGTTATCCGGATTTCAACAAGCCCTATTATTGTTACTGCTATTATATATATATTAATATGAATAGCCTGAATTGGAGGAACTATGAAATTCAGTTTTGATCGGGACGCTCTTTTGAAGGAAATTTCCATCGCTCAGGAAATAATTGCCACAAAGAACAATATTTCCATACTTTCCAATGTTCTTCTTTCCGCTGACAACGGATCCCTTACCATTCGCGCAACCGACATCAAAGTCAATTTTGAAACCAGAATTCCGGTGGATGTACAGGAAGGCGGTTCAACAACGGTATTTTGCGACAAGTTCATGAGTATCATATCGTCGCTTCCTCCCGGGGAAATTGAGTTCGAGCAAAATGATGTCAAGATTTCTATCCGTCCCGCTACCAAAAAAGCCCGGTTCCAGTTAAAAAGCATATCAAGTGACAAGTATCCTGAATTTACCGTTCCCGAGAATTTGTCCTTTTTTGAAGTTCCGGTCAAAGATTTCAAGGAAATGATTAACCAGACCGTATTTTCCGTTTCCGATGATGAAACACGCTATTTCATGAATGGTGTGTACATGGAAAAGGTTGACGAGAAATTGCAGCTGGTCGCGACGGACGGACGTCGTCTTGCGTTTATTTCCAAGGAATTCGGTATTTCAATTCCGGACTTCAGGGGCGTCATCATTCCTCCCAAAATTTTGTCCCTCATCAATCGTCGCGCCCATGATGAAGGACCTCTGGCTATTGCGGTTGGAGAAAAGAATGTATTTTTCCGTTTCGCCAACTATGAGTTTTCTTCGGTGCTTATTGAGGGTCAGTTCCCCAATTACAGCAGGGTAATTCCCGAGAGCCAGGAGCACAGTTTTGAGGTTGACACCAAAGATATGGTGGAAGCACTCAAACGCGTCGCCCTGCTGGTTGAACAAAAGTCCCGCAGGATTTACATGACGGTTGGTCCGGGATCGCTTACCATAAGCTCACAGGAAACGGAAATAGGAACAGCCAGGGAAGAAATACCCTGCCGGTATGACGGTGAAGAAATTACCATAGCGCTCAATTACCTCTACATGGAAGAACCGCTCAAGGTAATCGGTTCCGAACGGGTTTGTTTTGAATTTACCGAACCGATGAAGGCAGTAACACTCAAGGCTGAACCCGCGAAAGACTTCTTCCACATCATCATGCCCATGCAGATGGAATAGTAGTCCGCGGTGCCGTTTTTATCTGTTTCATTCACCGATTACCGGAATATCGGCAACGATACGCTGGATTTGTTGTCCGGCGAGGTGTTCTTTGTAGGCGACAACGGGCAGGGGAAAACGAACATTCTGGAAAGTTTGTATGTCGCAGCGTACGGTGGATCATTCCGCACACGAAATGATGCCGAACTGGCAGCTCGGGGAACCGGCGCCTACAGCATACGGGTTCTTTTCCGCGATTCCGGCGACCGGACCCACACCATTTCCGTGGTCTACCAGGATGGAAAAAAGCGTATCGAGAAAAACGCCAAAAACATAACCGACCGCAAGGAACTGGTTGATACCATTCCTTGTGTTCTTTTTTGTCATGACGATCTTGATTTTGCAACCGGGAACCCTGAAAGGAAACGGTTTTTCATTGACCAGTCGCTTTCCATGTATGACAGTTCCTACATCGATGTTCTGCGGAAGTACAAAAAGGTGCTTAAAACCCGAAACTCCATAATCCGGGAAAAACGGCATGACATGCTGGATATCCTGGATACACAGCTTGCGGAAGCGGGTATGGAAGTAATTGAACGCCGGGAAAAAACCATCAGGGACTTCAACCAGGTCTTCGCCCGCCTGTATCGCGAGGTAAGCGGTATTGAAGGGGTCTCGATAGAGTATTCCCCGTCCTGGAAAAAGGATGCACTATCCGACATTCTGGTCAGTCTAGCGGAACGTCGAGAGCTGGACAGTACGCTCGGAACGAGTACTTCCGGGCCGCACCGCGACCGAATCCGTTTTGTGCGGAAAGGAACGGCTTTTGTCCCGACTGCTTCGACCGGTCAGAGAAGGCTCCTTTCGTTGTTGTTGCGGACCGCGCAAGCGCGGTTTTACACGGAAAAGAACGGAAAAAAGCCGGTTCTGCTCATGGACGACGTGATGCTTGAGCTGGATCCGGACAAGCGGCAGCGATTTACCGCCTTGCTTCCCGAATATGATCAACTGTTTTGCACGTTTTTACCGGGAGAACCGTATGAACGGTATAAACGTTCTTCTACCAGGGTGTATCATGTAAGCGAAGGAACCTGGAATGGATAAGAAGGTACGATCGGCGGCAGAGATAATCTCGCGGCTTTTTGATTCTCTTGAACGGGAAAATTTTGAACAGGCCGACCGGTTTATACACAGCTGGAAAACGATTGTAGGCGAGCGTATTGCCGCGCACAGTAAAGTTCTGGACGTAAACCGGGGTAGCATCATCGTTGAGGTTGATCATCCCGGATGGAGCCAGCAGCTGCAGATGATCAGGAAAAAAGCCCTTCACGAATTGGCCGCGCAGTTCCCCGAGCTGGGAATAACTGCAATGATAATCCGGGTTTCGTCAGTTTGTTCAGTTCCCTACCATCGGCAGGATACCCCGGTCGGAGGCGGCGTTACCCGCGTTGTTGACGAAAACGAAGCGGCGGTTCCGGTTGACGAAACACTTGATGATCCGCTCAAGGATGTATTGACCCGGCTGCAAAGCAGTATACGCAAAGGGAAACCGGAGTAAGGTTGTCTTGACCAGCTTCGCGGTGGTGCGGTATACTTCACTCCCTGTTTTAGGGGTAGAATTTTGATCATTTGAACCGGTCTTGCACAAGTCAGGGTTCTTACAAATAAAGGAGTCTAAAGTTCCATGAAACGGACATATCAACCCAGCAAAGTCAAACGCAACCGGAAGTTCGGTTTCCGTGCCCGCATGGCTACCCGCGGAGGACGCGCAATTCTCAAACGGCGGAGAGCAAAGGGACGCTACAAGCTTTCGGTATCAGACGAAAAGAAACCGTATTAATTGTGTTGTGAGCTGTGAAACGCTCAGGATTTCCCAAGGCGGAACGCCTCCGGCGTTCCGCTGCCATTCAGACAGTATTTCGAAAAGGAAGAAAATATTACGCGGACGGGATAAAAATTTTTATCCTTCCCAACGGGTGCGAACAGAACCGGGTAGTATTTACTTTTCCGCGCGGATATGGAAACGCAGTAGCGCGGAATTACTCCCGCCGGTTAAGTCGGGAAGCATACCGTCTTTGCAGGCAAAATCTGGCAACCGGTTTCGATATGGCAGTCCTGGTTTTTCCGGGGAAAGATTCCTTTCCGGAACGGAAAACACAGCTTAAAAAGCTTTTCAGGAAGGCCGGCCTTTGGTCGGAAATACATGAATAAAATTCTGACGAACATACTGCGCGGAGTAATCCGCCTGTATCAACGATTTCTTTCTCCGCTTTTTCCTCCCTCGTGCAGGTACCACCCGACATGTTCATCGTATGCGTATGAAGCGATTACAAAATACGGACCGGCAAAGGGTTTGTATCTTGCTGTCCGACGTATTCTGCGCTGCCATCCGTTTCATGCGGGTGGATACGATCCGGTGCCCTGACTTCGAAGGAATAAGCCCTAAAAGGAGCTACTAGCACTATGGAAAAAAATACGGTAATAGCGATTATTCTTTCCACCCTGGTTATCGTTCTGGGATTCACCCTTCAGGCAAAACTGTTTCCCCCGCAGGAGACGGCGCAAGCGGCTCCCCGTAGCATTGAAATGGTAAATGAACCCGTCACGGAAGAAACTCTTTCCGGCGACACCGCGCTCGTTACCGCCGTTGATGATACGGTTATTACCAATGAAGCGGATTCCGCTGCCACAGAAACCATTGACACCGAAGAAGACGCGAAAAATCCGGTAGCAGAAGCCCGGTATACCATTGAAACCGATCTGGTACGGGTTATCTTTACGAACCGCGGCGGCGATGTTGTTTCCTATCAGCTCAAGGAGCACCGGGATAACGGAGACCCGATCGAAATGGCGTACAGCCATGATGACAATCGGGCGTTTTCTCTGGTCCTGGGGCAGGAAAACGGCAAGGTAGTCGATGAACTTTTTAATGTACGGAAAATCAGCGATACCGCGATAGGCTTTTACCGGACGTTTTCCGTACGGAACGCGGATGGTACCACGAGCAATTTTACCCTGGTCAAGCAATATTCTTTCGCGCCGGACGACTATCTCTTCGAGCTGAAAGTAACAATAGACGGCGATGAAACCCTGAAAGGACTCCAGTTTGGCAACGCGGCGTACAGTCTTCGTACCTCTCCGCAGATCGGCCCTGAATGGGACCAGAAGCAGGACCGGTATGAATACCGGAAGTTTTACTATCTTTTGGACGGAAAAAAGAAAACGGTAACCCTGAATCAGGGAAATACCAAGTCCATTTCCAGCCGGTTTACCTGGTCCGCGATGGCCGGAAAGTATTTTACGATTGTAGCGCTCCCGGAAATACCGATTCAGGGCGTAACCTACTCCACAATTTCCAAAGATCCGAAAAAGCCGGTTTCCCAGATGATACTGGTCCGCGCGCCGGTTACGGGACGGCAGGTAACGGATACCTGGCGTTTTTATCTCGGACCCCGGACTGAACGTGAACTGGCCCGGTACAATGTGGCAACCAATAACCCGTATCTTCTAACCGATGCGCGGTTGAATGAAATGGTGGAATCGAGCGGTATTCTTGCCCCGCTTGAATTCCTTCTCAAAGCAATCATGGAACTGTTTTATAAAATGATCCCGAACTGGGGTATTTCCATACTGCTTATGACCATACTCATGAGAATCGTCATTTTCCCGCTTACCAAGAAAAGCACCGAAGCAACCCTGAAAATGCAGGAACATGCTCCGAAAATGCAGGAGATTCAGGCAAAGTACAAGAACGATCCCAAGAAACTCAACGAAGAAATGGCGAAGTTCTATCAGTCGTCCGGGTACAATCCCCTTTCCGGCTGTTTACCGCTGGTTATCCAGTTCCCGCTTATTTTCGCGATGTACAATCTTTTCAACAACTACTTTGAATTCCGCGGTGCAATGTTCATTCCCGGATGGATCCCCGATCTTTCCCGCGGAGACAGTCTCATGCAGTTGCCCTTCCTGGTTCCCATTGTGAACTGGGGAGAATTGCGGCTCCTGCCCATAATTTACGTTGTTTCACAGCTCTTGTTCAGCAAAGTTACCCAGACTCCGACTGCCACTGCGCAGAAGGGATCCATGAAGTTCATGATGTACGGTATGCCGCTCATGTTCTTCTTCCTGTTCTATAATGCACCGGCGGGGCTTCTGCTCTACTGGACGTTCTCGAACATTCTTACGCTGGGACAACAAGTTGTAATCAACAAGATGATGCACGCAAAAAAAGAACTATCGCTTGTAAGCAAGTAACTTTATTTCGCCAGGAGCGTTACCATGATATACGAATTTGAAGGAAAAACGGAAAAAGAGGCTATAGAGCTGGCCGCGGCAGAACTTGGTCTGGAAAAAGATCAGTTTGACGTGGAGATTGTGGAAGCACAGAAGAACAGCATTTTCAAGAAAGGCTTTGTCAAAATCTGTGTTCATACTGACGACGCGGTGCAAAACACCCCGGATGGAAACCTGAAGCAGGATCGTGAAGCTCCCCGCCGAACCGCCCTCTTCCAGGATCCGCTTCCGCAGGATGATTATGAGAAAGCCATGGTTGATTTTGTGGCCTCAATGATCAGAAAAATGGGTTACGATGTTACGGTTGATGTTGTTTCCCGTGAGGAGCGCAAGATTGGGCTCCGGCTCAATTCGCCCAGCTCTTCCATCCTGATTGGACGGAAGGGTAAGAATCTCGACGCACTGCAGCTCTTGGCGAATGTGTATTCGGGAAAACTCGGACACGAAGGTACCCGGGTTATTCTGGACTCGGAAAATTACCGGATCCGGCGAGAGGAAACACTGGTTCGCCTCGCCTATACCACCGCAGACCGGGTTCGTACGAGCAGGGGATCCATGCTGCTTGAGCCGATGAACCCGTTCGAACGCCGGCTTATTCACACAACGCTGAACGACATCGGCGATGTTGACACCAAGAGCGAGGGAGAAGGACTGTACAAGCAGGTCCGCGTGTTTTACAAGGGGAGATAAATGAGAAGACTTGTTCTGTTTCTGCTGATTATCGGAGGAATCCTGACAGCGGAAGCGCAAGACATTCGGTCGCGACTTGATGTGCTGCTTTCCGGTGATTACGCAGAAGTTCTGCTTCGTGACGGGGTTCTCCGGAAAACTTCATATCGTGAAGACGGAACAAGTCTGCCGCTCCTTCCCCGGATCACGCTCGCAGAAGATGCGAAAAAATTCTGGTCGGGCGATCCGGCTCCTTTTGTAAGTGAAACCCTCTTTTTATACAAAAAATCTGCGGCCGTTCCGACCGGAGAGGATGTTCCCGGAATATCGGTGATACTCCGGTCCCTGTCCCGTCTGGAAGGTCTCGAATATTATTCCAACAGCCGGAAAACCATGCGTACCCTGTACAAGAGTTCGTACGCGGTTGAATCGGAAGAAAACCGGACGAGAATCGCCGATCCGGTTTCTGCTCCGGCAGACGGTCTTTCTGTTGTGGCGATTCAGGAAGATCTTACGTTTGGCGAATATGCATACCGGTATGATTACCGCCAGACAGATGATACCGCGGCCTTTTACTCCACCAATATTGATTCACTCAGTTACGGCTTTATCAGGATAATCAAACCCGGAAACTTGCGGATAGCACTCCTTGTCCATGATTTGGGAGACTATCTTCTGGTATACAATCTTACCCGGGCGGAATTTCTTGCGATTCCGGGAATGGAGAAAAAACTGAACGCTTCTTTTTCTTCCCGCGCGGACGCGGTATACGGCTGGTTTATAGATGAATATCAACAGTAAGGAGAGACAAAAAATGGCAAATACCGGAAAAATGCTGGTTATCGGCGCAATATTATTGGTTGTAATGGGCGGAGTTACCGCAGCAGCCATACTGATGGGCGGATTCGGCCCGAATACAGGAGATATACGAATGAAACAGGAAATTGATCCCGCGATTAGCAAAGACGGTTTATACGCCGTTATTGAAACAGAAAAAGGGACCATTACGCTTGAATTGTTTTACAAGCAGACCCCGCTCACCGTGTGCAATTTTGTCGGCCTTGCGGAAGGAACCTTGACCGCCGCGAAGGGCAAGCCATTCTATGACGGACTGATTTTTCACCGGGTTATCGAGAATTTCATGATACAGGGCGGTGATCCAGAGGGCCGCGGTACGGGCGGACCCGGATACCGTTTTCCGGATGAATTTGATCCTTCACTCAAACATGACGTTCCCGGTATTCTTTCGATGGCGAACTCGGGTCCGGGAACCAATGGAAGCCAGTTCTTCATAACCCATGTTCCCACGCCCTGGCTGGACGGTAAACACACCGTATTCGGACGGGTTGTGACGGGTCAGGATGTGGTAAACGCCATTGCGAACGGCGATGTCATGAACAAGGTACGCATTATCCGCAAGGGTTCCGAGGCGAAAGCCTTTGGTGCTTCACAGGCCGATTTCGACAGTCTTCTTGCAGGAGTCGCGGAACGAGGCAAGGCCGCGAAGGAAAACGCGAAAAAAGCGGTAGTTGAAGAAATTGCCAGGAAATGGCCGAATGCGCGAAAGGCCGAGTCCGGAGTCTTTTTTGAAATAACCAACGAAGGATCCGGCACCGATCTCAAGCCCGGCCAGACCCTCACCATGAAATATCGCGGATATCTGCTGAATGGAACCGTTTTTGATGATTCCGATATGCACAAACCGCTGGAATTCCAGGTTGGACGGGGACAGCTCATTCCCGGCTTTGATTCCCAGGCGCTTCAGATGAAGGTGGGAGAAAAGCGGACAATCGTTATTCCGCCAGAACTTGCTTACGGAGCTGCAGGCGTTCCCGGAGTTATCCCGGCGGATTCCTACATAGCCTTTGATCTGGAGCTTCTTTCAGCCCGGTAAATCAAAACCGCCTTCGGGCGGTTTTTTTTATATCCCGAGAGACGTACGGAACAGCTCCTTTACCATCGAATTGATCATTTCCGCCACGTCTTTCTGCATTGTGTCTTTTCTGTGGATAACCTGTGCATAAACTTCTGCGTTCTGTGCATTATGTATGGAAATTTGTATTGAATCCGACGAGCACCGGATGGAGCAGGTGAAGGCTGCCTCCGGGGTACTGACAAAGCCTGCCCGTGTCAGGCCCCGCCGCAGAATCCGTTCTTCCCGGCTGTTTGTTCCGGAAATGTGTAGTGATACAGGAAGGTCTATATCCTGAACAAGGAAAGCGGCCGGCTGAAGTGTGTAGAGGAACGAGTATAATTGTCGGCTATTCCGTGATTTTTTTGGATTTACCGGTACAAGATACTCTGATACCGCTTTGGAAAGATAGTTTTTCTCCCAGACGGGATGTAATTCTTGTATAACTTCGAGAAAACCAGTCGGATTTCGTCCCATCCGGGCCTGTTCAAAACGATATGACGGTTTTGCCTGGGGAATGAGCAATACTTCCTGTTCTTGCGCGCGTGCAAGATATTGACGCGCGATGTTCGGCCAGGCGTCATACGCGAGATAATAAAAACTGTTATAGTATAAGGGATTACCACCGCGTTCGTAAAAATGGGCCACGCGCTTGCTGTAAATCCGGAAAAGACCGTCGTGAAACCAGACCCGGGCGGAATATCTGATTGTGTCCACAAATCGTGTAACTGCTGTGGAAAAGTTGTGGATAATACGACGTTTTTCACGGGAAAGAAGAATCTTGTTGCGGTCCCGCTGGATCCTGCTTATATCAGCTTTGAACTGATCGGGGGTTGTTCCATAATTCGCTATCCAGGAAAGATCTTTACGGTTCGTTATTGCTTCAAGATAGGGAGCCGCTTCTTCCGGAAATCCGGCCTGGACAAGAGTATCAGCAAGACCCAGGGACGCAAGCGGGGTTGAATCGAGGGAATACGCCTTTTGATACCGGGTTAATGCCGCTGAAAAATCGAGTCTGCGCAGTTCCAGTTCTCCCTGCATGAGATATCCGGAAGACCGGGAGGCCGCGCGAAGAGATCGTGCGGTATCTTCATACGCGTCGTCGAATTTGTAAAAGATTTCCTCCAGAATGGAGCGATTGTACAAATAGATGGAACCGAGAAAATTCTGCTGGTTCTCGCGCGCGAAGGACACGGCCAGGGTGTAGAATTTTTTCGCATTCTCATAATCGAAGGCCGAAGTATAGAGATTTCCCAGTCCCACGTACAGATTTCCGTCCGGTCCGTAGTGTTCCAGTATGCCAAGAAGGGCGGTTATCCCTTCTTCAAGCTTGTTTGTCTTGTAGCAAAGCCAACCGAAATTTGACCAGCCGTACAGGTCGTCAGGAACAAGGGCCAGATATTTGCGCTGCCACACCAGCGCTTCCTCGTCCTCGTTGAGATAGCCGTAACATGACGCAAGATGTTCATACAGGTCTGCGTGGTTGTTCATCCCGAGGGAAAGAGCGGTGAGAAACTCCTTCTTTGCCGGTTCGTAGAGTTTTTCCTTTTCATACACGGTTCCCAACACAAACGGGAAGCGGGGATCTTCCGGATACAGGGCTTTCCCCCGGGTAAGCGTCGCTACGGCTGTTTCCCAGTTCTCTCCTGCAATGGATTTCTCCGCCAGCGAAACAAGTTCCTGTGCGGTCGTTTGCGCCTCAAGCGATGGAACGGCAAGAAGCACGACGAAGAGGAGAAGTACCGATCTATGCAAGGAAGACCGTTTTGATGAAAGGGTCTTCGCAAGATCCAACGCCTCGTCTGCGTCTTCCCGGGTACACCGGGGCGCAAAGCGTGCTTTTTGCTCCAGAGCATGCAAGCGGTGCAGGTTCTCCGCGAGTATGGGCGGGGGATTTCTATGCTTCTTCTTGTGCCGATATACCCGTTTCGCACACAGGAGAATGATGCGCCGGTTATTTGTTGAATAACGCAGAATTACTCGCTCCCGGAGACGGATAGCGGGAACGGCAAGCAGCAGGCATACAAGAACAATGAGCGATACTGTGCGCGCAAGTGTTGGCAGGTACTGTGCTGCCTGCTGGAGGAAGCCGTTCCCCGTTTGCGGTTCTTCCCCCGGGGAAGGAGAATGAAGGAGACCGCGGTTATCAATAATCTCATTGAGAAGGGAGATGAAGTCGTCTCCTCCCGCATTATTCATGAGCAACAGTTCTTCGCCTTCGGCAATACGGTTTGTCGTGGGATCAAAAGATATCCAGCCGTATTCAGGGAAAAAAACTTCAACCCAGGCATGCGCCATGTTTGACCTGACGGGGAAATAATCCAGCGAGGAAGATTCGCTGTCGAGAAAAAAGCCTGCCGCGACACGGGAGGGAATTCCGGCGGTTCTGAGCATGAGACAGAGTGAAAACGCAAAGTACGTGCAATAACCCTTTCGTGACGAAAACAGGAAATGTTCCAGCTGGTTTCCGGTTTGCGACGGTCCGGGCTTGAGTGAATACCGGTATTCTCCGTTTCGGAGAAATTCGTTCAACAGAAGAATGATGTCGTAATAGCCGGTAAACTGCCCCGAGATGTCCTCGACAAGGGGTTGCAGCATGGTTTTTGTTTCAGGATCGATTTCCGTGTAAACCTCGTAGGTTTCATCCGGAAGATCCGTGCCGGGAACCGGGAAGGGAGAATCGTAGAGCTCGAAGGGTATAAACCCGGTTGTATGGCTGGTAACCTTGTAGGCTCCGTTGAATGAAGCATGCTGCCACATGGCATACGGGGTTACTTCCACAGGATAATCCATGGCAATGAGAGACTTCGGATCAAAATTGACGATAAAAACTTCTTGAGAAACTTCTTCGCGTAACAGCCGTTCCTCTGCAGGGATTGTGGTCGGTATTGCGGGGACAGAAGTTATCTGCGGCGGTTCGCCCGGTACCGGCTTCTCGTAAAAACCGCGTTCGGGATCCCACCCGGAAAGATACACCCTCCTCAGAAAATTTCTGCTGTACTGCTCGGGTGTGTGAACAATGCAAACAAGCTTGTTGTTCAGGGATATTTCGTTTTGCAGGCTGAGGTAGGGGGAAAAATCAAAGCGGAAAAGGGTCGGCTGAATAAGTCCGCCGGTGTTTGCGACCGATTGCGCATTGTAGGTTCCAAGAAAGAGGACCGTCAGCGCGAGGAAAATGGGAACAATGCCGGCCAGGATTCCGTATGGTTTCCGGGAATCGGTATTGGAAAAAATCAGCGAACCGATAATCGTCACAATGAAAAAGACGACATACAGCGCAGCCTTGAAGGGGTGCGGGAAAAGGGTTAGCGAATGGTTTCCCTGTGCCCAGAAAAAGGCAGCAAACAGGATGAGGAGAACAAGCGGTTCTAGTGATCTCCAGGCGCGCTTGCGGAAGCCGGCCGCAGTAGCGGTAAATACGAGAACGAAAAAGAGCGCTGACGGATAAAAAACGAGCGTGATATGCAGGTAGATTCGGTGAACGGAAAAAACCGGAAGGGTTGCGGCCGCTGACAGAAGAACCCTGACGAGAAGACAGCTCAACCCTGCGAAAAGCCCCAACGGCAGCAATCGTATGCGTGACCGTGCGGCAACGAGGCCGCCCAGAACGGCTGCCAGCGTAACAAGGGGCAGTGAGTACCCGGTAAAAAACTCGGGCAGATAACGGGCTGGCAACAGCGAAAGAAGAAGGAGGGATATGGTCCGGAAGATGGTTCCCTGGTTACAGTATGTGCGCATGTATGCCTTCCTGTTCCAGACGGGTACCAAAGCGTTCAAACTCGATGGGGCGGAAAACGGAGCCTCTGCTATCAAAATTGTTGGAAACAAAGAGCCATTTTCGCAGATACGCTCCGGGCTTGTGAGCCTCAGCTTGCACGGGATAGGGTCCGGTGAACCAGAGAATCCGGTGTCCAGATGATTTCAGAATACGGGCGCCGGGAAGCGAAAAGAGCAAAATTGTCGCTTTGGGGGGGATACGGCTTGTTATAGTTGTGAAGTCCGGAACCGGGGAAGAAAGAGCCGGGAGGGCGAGGGCTTCGGTAATTGTCTTGTGGGTATCGTTATTTCCTGGTTCAACCCGGAGCAATTCGGTGGTCCCGTCCGGGTTGTTCCATACCAGGATGATGGTCATCCTGTTTTCAAGCGCTTCCAGGAGAAACGCCGCCGCCCGGTTAATCAGGCTCGTAAAGGCCCGGTCTGCTGTTTTTCCTGCTGTATCCGGACCGTCTGTATTGAAAAAACAAAAGAGTTCCGCGGCCGGCGGCGGCAGGAGTTCTCCTTCCCGAATGGAAAGAGACCCGCTATGGGCATACACTTTCCAGTTGATTTTCCGGGGATCATCACCGGGAAGATAGGTCCGTGTTTCGTACAGGTTGTCAGAACGGTTAAAGGTACTTGTTCCGCTCACCCTGCCGCTTTTACCCGAAACGACGCCTCCGGCAGCATGGGGCTCCGGGGTTGCGGGGAAAAGCATCCGTTCAATGGCGTTTGCGGCGGGAGCCTGGAGGCGGAATGCAAAAAACGAGGCAAAATCGTGAAGAACCAGGTATTTTTCCCTGCTTGAAAACAGGCCCCTATCGGGTGAAGGAGGCGTGTGTTCGGTTTGTACCCGGCCAATCGGAAGATCAAGCGACCAAAAGTCTTCTTTGCGGGAACCATACAAGCGGTGAAACTGGACATGCAGCCGTGCACCGCACAAAAAACGGATCCACAGTGGAGGGAGGGCTGTTCCTGTAAGCGAAACCCGGCCATGGGGCAGTTGCTCGATACGGAATTGGGTCCTTTTCCAGAAGGGCCGGGCGGCGAGGCAGGCGGCAAGGGAAAAAAGCGCATACGTAAGGATTAACAGACCGGCCAGCGCGGAGCCCAATTCGCCCCTGATCCTGCCAAGCAGCAGGAGAACCGCAGCAGCAAGCAGATACAGGGCTCCAGGAACCGTTACGGGACAATAAGGCTTAAACGATCTCTTCGTGAGTGGCATCTTGTGTCCAGTCAGTTATTCGGGACATTTTCTCGAGTACGGAACCGGTTACTTCTTTGATTATTTCAGCGGTTCCGGTCCGGTTGTCACGGGGTATGATCCGGTGAGCAAGCAGGGGTCCGGCAAGATCTGCAATATCATCGTCCTGCAGCCAGGTTCGTCCCCGTATCAGTGCCAGCGTTCGTGCGGCATGAAGAAGCTGGAGCGCACCACGGGGTGAAACACCCAGTTTGACCGCGGGATGCTTTCTTGTTTTTCGTACCAGTGAAACGATGGCCTGTTCGAGGGCAGGATGGCAATAGACCGTTTTTTGTTCTTTCCGGGACGCGAAAATGTCCTCGTCGGTTACCCCGGGCTGCAGGGAAGGAAGAATGGTTTCCGAAGGATCATCATGAAGAATGGTCCGTTCTGCGTCCTCATCGGGATACCCAAGAGAAAGCCGCATCATGAAGCGGTCGAGTTGTGCTGCGGGAAGCGGGTAGGTTCCTTCAGTTTCAACCGGATTTTGCGTGGCGACAACGAAAAAGAGCGGGCTTACGGGCCGGGTTATACCTCCGGAGCTTACCTGGTGCTCGGCCATAACCTCCAGAAGCGCAGACTGGACCTTGGGTGTTGTCCGGTTTATTTCGTCCGCAAGGAGAATATCGCAAAAAACGGGTCCGGGCATGAATTCGAATGTATGTTTTTCCGGATTGAATACGTCAACACCGGTTATATCATAGGGAAGAAGGTCCGGCGTGAACTGGATACGCTTGAAATTGACGGGATGCGGGTTTTTTGTGGTTCCGGTACCAACAATCCGGGAAAGGGTTTTCGCCAGCGTTGTCTTGCCAAGGCCGGGAACATCTTCCAGGAGTATGTGACCGCCGGAGAGAAACGCCGTTACAAAACGTTCCAGTTCTGAAGGTTTGCCGCGAATAACGGATGAAATTTCAGCGATTAACCGTTCCGCAGTTATTTTTGTGCTCATTGCAGAGAAGTATAGCATAGGTGACGTATTTTTTCTGTACGGTAATTAAGTTGTCAATAACGGAGGAACTGTATATCCTGAACGGGAGAGAGGTCTGGTCCCGGTGGAAGCTGTGTTTTCTTTTTTCCTTTTATTTTCCGCATTAATTTTGTTCGGCTGGTTTTTGTTTTCTCTCGCCGCCGGAATAATCGTTTATCATTCTTCCATGAGTACGACGCCTGCGGCTTTTGAAACCAAATCCATTCTGGAGGCAGAAAAAAAAACAGTCGTCTATTCCCATACCAAAGATCCCCGGCTTATGGATGTCGTAAATGAAGGACGCGCGCGATGGGAAACGTATCGGGAAGCGGGCTTGTTCGATGAACTGAGCCTTGTTACGCATGATGGCTTGTCCCTGTCCGGATATTATTGGCCGGCGGGAAGAAATCCTGGACTAAACCGGTCCGGCGGGCCGAACAGGTTCAATTCGTACCCGGAGTGGACGGTGGTATTGCTTCACGCACTCATGGATTCAGCCTCCGGCATGAATTATCTTGCCGAAGCCTATCATCAACTTGGATGGAATGTGTTTTCACCGGACATGCGCTCTCATGGTGAAAGCGAAGGAAAATACCGGACGCTGGGAATCCGGGAATCCGGCGATCTCGCCTGTTGGGTGCGGCTACTTGTGGAACGGTATACGCTGACAACCATATTCATTCATGGTGTTTCAATGGGAGCCGCAACCGGACTTTTTTACGGTGCCGGGAAGAAAAATCTACATGAGGCGGTAAAGGGCATCATTTCAGATTCCAGCTATTCGGATTACCGGGAAGCGCTCATCAAGGTTGTGGAATCAATGGTAAAGCACCGGTTTTTGGCGCGTTCAATTGTTTTTGGCGCCAATATTGCCTCCATCTGTCATACCGGCGTTCGTTTCGGGAGAATGAGTCCTGAAAAGATAACCCATACCATTCCGGTTCCGATTTTATTGTTTCATGGACAAAAAGACGTACTTATTCCGGTCGGGATGGCAAGAAAGCTCTTTTCCCGTGCGGTGAAACCATCGGATGAAATGGTTGTTGTACCGGAAGCGCCCCATGTAGGCGCGTTTTTCTATGCCCGTGACTTTTATATGCAGAAAATTATGGATTTTGTCAGGAGGTCCACATGATGAACCGAGTTTTATACCGGAGTTGCCTTTCCGTATTTGTTATGCTTTGCAGTATTGTTCCGGTATTGGCCCTGGAAGGTGATACCGGGAAAGCCCTGCTACCGGTTACCCGAATCGCATTATTCTCTTCGGGTGTGAGTTTTATAGAACATTCAGGTTCGGTAACCGGACCGGCAAGTTTTCCTCTGGCGTTTCAGCGGGATGCAGTTAACGATGTTCTCAAATCGCTCGTAATTCATGATTCAGAAAGCCGGAATCCGTCCGTAACATACGATTCCGAAGATACTCTTGCCCGGACGCTCCAGAGTCTTTCCGTAAATCTCTCCGGAAATCCCGGATTGTCAGAAATTCTTCAGAGCCTTCAGGGAAATGAAGTACAGGTGACGGTTCCGGATCCGCTGACCGGCAGAATTGTCAGTATTGAAGCGGCTGGCGGAATCGCCGCGTTTCCCGACGGAAAACGGCCGGTCATGAACCGCGGGAGCATGAATCTCATGACTACCGAAGGGTTGCGGAAAATCAGTCTTTCGGAAATTTCTTCCATTACTTTTACCGACCCCGTCATTATGCAGGATTTTAACCGTGCGCTTGATTTGCTTGCGTCCGCGCGGGATGATGAAACCAGAACGCTTTCTGTGCATCTCCCCGGAACGGGGAACCGCCCGGTTTCTCTTGGGTACATTGTACCGTCCCCGGTATGGAAGATTTCCTACCGGCTGGATCTTTCTCAAAAAAAGCCGGTGCTGCAGGGTTGGGCCATTATTGATAACACGAGCGATTCTGACTGGGAGAATATTGAATTGACGCTTGTTTCCGGCCGGCCCGTTTCGTTTATCCAGCAATTGTATCCGCCCTACTACCTTTCCCGTCCCGAGGTGCCTCTTGCCATCGCCGGCGCGGCCGCTCCGGAAGTGTACGATTCAGCCATGGACAGTGAACTGATGAGCGACTATGCGTATGAAATGGCGGCGGCGGCTCCAGTTCCCTCAATGAGTTATGAAAAGAAGGCGGAGCGGAGTGCTGCCGGATTTTCAACGGGGCAGGTGGAAACCGCGGCTGCCGCCAGGGCCGGAGAGTTGTTTTTGTTTACCTTGAAAAATCCTGTGTCCATTCCGCGGCGGCAAAGCGCCATGGTTCCGCTTGCCGAAGCAGCGGTCACCACGAAAAAAGTGTCGGTTTTTTCCGGGGAGAACGCGTTTTCGGGTGAATCGCACCCCATGCTTTGTGTCGAACTCGTTAATGAGTCGAACATGCGGCTTCCCGCGGGACCGGTAACCGTTTTTGACGGAGCTTCGTATGCCGGAGACGCATTGCTCGAATTTTTACCGGAGAACGATACCCGTCTTCTGGCCTACGGGGAAGATCTTGGTGTTGCGGGAAGTCTTCGTGAAGAAACGACCAGGGATGTTGCTTCCGTGAGCGTTTCCCGTGGAGTTTTAACCATTACCCGGACACAAAAAAAGACGACCACCTATCAATTCCGAAATACGACATCTGAATCCCGTTCCCTCGTAATAGAACACCCGATAACGCCCGGCACAACACTAGTAGAACCGAAGAAACCCGCGGAGCAAACAGTCGGCCACTACCGGTTTGCGCTTGATGCAGCTGCCGGCAAAACGGCTCTGTACACGGTTCAGGAGGATCGACCGGTTTCGGAAACCGTTTCGCTTTTACAGCAGAATACCGACACGCTTCTCTATTATGCGACGTCGGGGGCGGTTCCCGCAGATATCCGGAAGGCGCTTGAAAAGGCGGTGGAATTTCGTCGGGGTATAGCGGATCAGGAATCTGCGTTGAGCGAGTTAAACCGGGAACGGAATGAACAGATTGTCGAACAGGAACGGGTTAGAAGCAATCTTCATGCGGTTGGCAATTCGTCCCGGCAGGGTCAGGAGTATCTGAAACAATTGACGGAACTGGATGTTCTGTTGGCTCGCCTGGCAGCGGATATTGCAACTGGCAGGGAGGCTCTCCAGCAGCAGCAGAAGCAGTATCAACGCTATCTGGAATCATTGTCGTTTAAATAGTTCCGGGTGAAGGTCCCGGGCCTGTTCTTCGTTCCGTGTTTGTTCACAGGAGAGCTGAAAGCGAACCATGGTATCAAACAGCCGGAAAAGGGCGGATTCGTCCGCCCTGGGCTCGGCCAAACCCGCCGCTTTGAGCTCGCGGATGAGGTAGCCGACAGATTCCATTGTTGATAGATACTCTGGTGCGGGCTGCTTTTTGAAGATGAACCGCGATCGATAGTCATTTTCAAAGGAAAGGCAGGGAAGGTCGTGGAGGCTCCGTGAGAGCTTCCACATTTTCTTCGCGAAAAACCAGGTGGCGTCTATAACGATAATCAGCAGTTTTTTCCCTGCCGAAGCGTTTCGGAGCCGGGGATCCGCCGCGGTAAACGCCTGTTGCGACGGAAACAATACAACCGGATAGTACTTTGTCCCGTCTCCGTAGGGAGTGCTGCCCTCCCGGCCGCTGGTCAATTCGAGCAGCCGTACATTGGTCGTAAAATCAATCCCCACAAGAATTTCAGATTCCACGAGCGAAAGCGCGCAAAGCCGGCCTGTCCCGGTTTTTTGCTGATAGGCTTCTTTCGGATGCATCAGAAAAAGAAAGGACACGCCGGGATCAATAACGGTGACTTCCGGACAGAGACAGTGTTGTTTTGGTCTGAAACAGGAATAACATCGTTTAAACATGTATGCGTACCCAACTATGCCATAAAAAATGAATTGGCGCTATTGACTCCGCACCAGGAACCGTTACTCTTTAAGACAAGGGAAGATGCCAATGGACATGTATACCAGGATTGCAGAACATTATGACCTCCTTTTCCCGCTGGACGCGCAGGTTGTTTCATTTCTTGAAAAGGAAATGATGTCCCTCGAGATACCCTTTGACCGGTATCTTGATATCGGTTGTGCAACCGGAGCACTGCTTTCGGCGTTCAGCGGGAAATTTCGTCATTTGTATGGTCTCGACCTCGATCCGGCCCTTCTTTCCCTGGCGGCAAAAAAACTTTTTCCGGTAGATACGGGTAAAACCGAATTGCTGGAAGCCAGCATGGCCGATCTGGACACGCTGTTCCCCGAAGAAGAGTTTTCCGTTATTACGTGTATGGGAAACACCCTTCCCCATCTGGAGCTGCCGGAATTCGGACCTTTTCTGGAAAGCGTTTCACGGCATCTGGAAGGCGGGGGAGTCTTCATTTTTCAGATAATCAATTATGACCGTATTCTCGACAATGCCCTGCGCGGCCTTCCAACCCTTGAACGCGGGGAAGTAACCTTTAGCCGGTACTACTCCCTTCTCAAGCCGAACGGCCGGATCGATTTTGATACGATTCTTACCGACCCGGAAGAGGAGCTGGAAATAGAAAATTCCGTTGAATTGACGCCGGTACGCAAACGACAGCTTGAAGAGTATCTCTATAGCGCGGGATTCACCCGGGCGCGCTTCTTCGGTTCATTCTCCGGTGAACTTTGGACCCCCGAATCGTTTTTAACTATTGGTGTGTGCTCCTGAAAACGCACCGTCTTGTTGCAATTGCAACATTGCGCCCCGGTCATTATCGATACACTACAGACAGATAGAAACCCTGAGGAGGAAAAATTATGTCAATGTTTTGTTTTCAGTGCGAACAGACCGCCGGAGGAAAAGCCTGTACGGTTGCCGGCGCCTGCGGAAAAAAGGAATCAACCGCCAATCTCCAGGACGGACTCACCGGCAAGCTCATTGCCCTGTCACGGGCCGTCAAGGACAAGGGTCGTTCGGCCAAAACCGACGAACTGGTTCTCGATGCGCTCTTTACTGCAATTACCAACGTGAGTTTTGATGATGCGCAGATTTCGGCGCTTGCCGCACGTATAGACACGGCGGTTGCGGATCTGGGCGGGTATGGCTCCTATCCCGAAATGGATCTCAATGAGTTGTGGCAGGCGGGAGACGAAGACACGCGCAGTCTCAAGTCGCTCCTCCTCTTTGGTATGCGCGGAATGGCGGCTTATGCCCACCACGCGGCAGCGCTCGGCAAGACCGACAACTCGGTCAACGAGTTTTTCTACAAAGGCCTGCGAGCTCTTGGAGCAGAACACACCGTTCCCGAACTTCTGGATCTCAATATGGAATTCGGCAAGGTGAACCTTGCCTGCATGGAACTGCTGGACGCGGCGAACACCGGCGCCTATGGCACCCCCGAACCGACAAAGGTAACCACCAATGTGGCCCCCGGACCGTTCATTGTGGTGAGCGGTCACGACCTGCTCGATCTCAAGCAGCTGCTCCTGCAAACTGAAGGACAGGGCGTTGATGTGTACACACACGGAGAAATGCTCCCCTGTCACGCCTATCCCGATCTCAAGAAGCACAAACACCTCAAGGGCAACTTCGGTACCGCCTGGCAGAACCAGCAGAAGGAATTCGACGGGGTTCCCGGCGCCTTCCTCTTTACCACCAACTGCATCATGCCGCCGAAGGCAAGTTATTCCGACCGTGTGTTTACCACCAGTGTTGTCGGATTCCCCGGCCTTGTGCACATTGACGGAAAAGACGGCAAGAAAGATTTTACCGCGGTCATCGAAAAAGCCAAAGAGCTTGGCGGGTATGCCGAAGAGCGCAAGATGACCGGTATTAACGGCGGCGATGTTCTGACTACCGGTTTCGGACATGGAACCGTACTTTCGGTCGCGGGGAAGGTCGTAGACGCGGTTAAAGCCGGCGCCATTTCGCATTTCTTTCTCGTTGGCGGCTGCGACGGCGCGAAGCCCGGACGGAACTACTACACCGATTTCGTGAAGCAGACCCCGAAGGATTCCATTATCCTGACTCTGGCCTGCGGAAAGTACCGGTTCAACGATCTTGATCTTGGAGAAATCGGTGGATTGCCCCGCATCATGGACATGGGACAGTGCAACGACTCCTACAGCGCCATCAAGGTCGCGCTCGCCCTTGCCGACGCGTTCAACTGCGGAGTCAATGAACTCCCGCTTTCCCTCGTCCTTTCCTGGTACGAACAGAAAGCGGTTTGTGTCCTGCTCACCCTGCTTTCACTCGGAATCAAGGATATTTTCTTAGGTCCCACCCTTCCCGCCTTCGTTTCGCCGAACGTGCTGAAGGTACTCGTTGACAACTGGAATGTAACACCGATTTCAACGCCGGAAGCGGACCTCAAGAAAATCCTCGGCTAAGAATCCTCCTCGTTTCCTGTAGACGCCGCTGCCGGTATCCGGTAGTGGCGTCTTGTTTTTTCCTGTGGTATCCTGAATGCAGGAAGGAACCATGAACGAAACGAAAATAATTCACAATGGCCGGCTTGTTGACGAAGAAACCGTGCGGTTTTCACTGAACGATACCGATTTGCTGTACGGATACGGGTGTTATGAGGTCCTCAAGGTCCGTAACGGACTCCTCTATTTTCCGGAAGATCATGTTGAACGCCTTCTTTCCTCCGCGGAAATTCTCGGGTTTGAGCATGATCTTGACCGTGATGATCTGATCACCGCGCTCCGCATGCTCGTCGTTTCCCGGGGTCTGGTGGATTCGAACCTCCGGATTGTCGTGCTTGCCCACGACGGTCGTCCGGCGGACTGGTACATCCTTCCGCAACCGGCCTTTTTCCCGCCAAAGAATGCGAAAACGAGCGGCGTTGACTGTCTTCTCTATGAGGGAGAGCGGCACTTTCCCAAAGCAAAAAGCCTTTCCATGCTTCTTTCCACCGTTGCATTCCGGGCGGCGTCCAGACGGGGCTGCTACGATGCCCTGCTCGTGGACCGGACCGGTGAAATAACCGAAGGAACCCGGACCAACGTGTTTTTTGTGGATAAAGACGCGCCGGATACGGTATATACCCCGCAGGCGTCCCGGGTGCTTTCGGGTATTACCCGAAAGACCTTTCTGCAGTCTCTGGATGCGGCCGGCCGCCCCTGGAAAGAAGCCCCGCTTCGCCTCGACGAGGTCCTCGGTGGTCGTTACGGTCTTCTTGTGAGCAGTACCTCAACCACGCTGGTGCCGGTGGCCCGGCTTCTTGACCAGGAAGGAACCGGCGTACACACCCTGCCGGTGTTTGACGAACTTAAAAAACTTTCCGCTCATTATGACGCCTGGCTTTCGGCGCGTGAAGCGGAACTGAGGGGGACACCATGAAGCATTTGACCAAAGAACTCTGGTTCAACACCCGGACGATGCGGGAGTTTATCAATATAACTCCGACGGTCGAAGAGCTGGTCCGGGAATCCGGGATCCAGGAAGGCTTATGTCTGGTAAATGCCATGCATATTACCGCGTCGGTGTTTATCAATGATGACGAAGGCGGGCTCCACAAGGACTTTGATCTCTGGCTGGAAAAACTCGCGCCGCATGAACCGGTTTCGTCATACCGCCACAACGTGGGCGAGGAAAACGCCGACGCACACATGAAACGGCAAATCATGGGACGGGAAGTGGTCGTCGCGATAACGGGCGGGAAACTGCACTTCGGCCCCTGGGAGCAGATTTTTTACGGTGAATTCGACGGCGGCCGGCGCAAAAGGGTCCTCGTTAAAATAATAGGTGAGTAGGGTGGACGACCAGTTTTCCCGAACCGCGCTCCTTCTCGGGCAGGACGGGGTAGAGAAACTCGCGGCCGCGACTGTCGCGGTGTTCGGCCTCGGCGGCGTGGGGTCTTACGCGGCGGAAGCCCTTGTGCGCGCCGGTGTGGGAACGATTGTGGCGGTGGATAACGATACGGTCGCCGAATCGAACCTGAACCGTCAGCTCATCGCCCTGCGGAGCACGCTCGGCCGGCTCAAGGTTGACGTGTTCGCTGAACGCGCGCGCGACATCAATCCCGCCGTGAACGTTATACCCCGTCCGGTTTTTGTGAACGGAGAGACCATCGCTCATTTTGTTTTTTCACCCTGGACCTATGTGCTTGACTGCGTGGACACGGTAACCGCAAAACTCCTCATCATTGAACACGCGCGCGCCGCGGAAGTACCGGTGTTGAGCTGCCTTGGAATGGGGAACAAGCTGGATCCGACCCGGCTTGAACTTGCGGTAATAGAAAAAACCTCGGTGTGTCCGCTTGCGCGGGTCATGCGCCGCGAGCTCCGCGCCCGGGGCCTCCGGAAGGTTTCCGTCCTCTACTCGCGGGAAGAACCGGTTCCGGTGGAAGGCCGCGTCCCGGGGAGTGTTTCCTTCGTGCCTTCCGCCGCCGGTCTCATCCTTGCCGGTGCGGCCGTACGGGCCATTACCGGCCGGTAAACGGATTGTAGAAGCGGTTTCCGTCCCGGAAGGTGAACCACGCGCCGAAGGCAAAGAAAAGCACCCCGATGCAGACAACTGCGGCATCGGTGCGGGTAAAGGGTTTGCCGGAGTACCAGGTACGCTTCCGGTGTTTGCCGAAACCGCGGAGTTCCATTGCCTGGCTAATCGTGTCGATGCGGGCAAGGGACGAGAAGATGAGCGGAAGCAGAATCGCGGCCGCGCCCTTGAGCCGCTTGCGGAATGAGTTTTTACGGGAAAGTTCCACGCCCCGCGCCTGTTGGGCCCGGGAAATGTCGCGGAAGTCCCGCTGGATATCCGGAATGTACCGGAGCGTCAGGCTCACTGCGTAGGCAACCGTGTAGGGAACGCCGATGCGGTTCAGCGACGAAGCGAATTCGCTCGGCTGGGTGGTTACAATCAGTACTATGGCGACCGGTACCACCATGTTGTATTTGAGTAGCACGTTGAATTCATAGAACAGTTGCTCGGCAGTAAGGGTGTATCTGCCGAATCCTTCCGCGAGAACGGTTCTCGTTCCATAGACAAGCACTCCCTGTTCGGGTTCAAACAGGTAGATGGTGACGAGATTCACCATCATGAACACGACAAGAAATTTTACAATGAAACTGATCTCGGAAAATCTCGTGCGGGACACTACGAAAACCACGGCGGAGACCGCGGCCATTATGAGCATGATGCGGGTGTCGTACGTTATCATGGCGAGCACGGACCAGAGGATGAAAAACACAAACTTCGTGGTACCGCAGAGGGCATGGAGCGGGGTTTTCCGGGGAATGTAAGCAAGCATGAAGGAACTCATCGACGGCGCTCCTTGCGGTCGTATTCTATAAACCGCTGTACAAAGCCGTCGGGATGGGAAAGGCCGGCCCGGAGCGCGAGGTCATAGAGCGAGGTTCGTTTCAGGCTCGCCTGTTCAATAATGTCGTCATTGGTCAATATTTTTGCCGGTGTATCATCCGCAATGAGTTTTCCGTCGGAAAGCACCATTGCGCGGGTCGTATATTCAAGCATTAAATGCATGTCGTGGGTAATCATGAGCAGGGAAAGCCCGGTGGTGCTGTTCAGCGATTCCAAAAAATCCATTATATCCGTGTAATGTCGGAAATCCTGTCCGGCGGTCGGCTCGTCCAGAATGATGAGTTCGGGATTGAGAACAAGAATTGACGCGATGGTGACCCGCTTTTTTTGGCCAAAGCTGAGCGCGCTGATCGGCCAGTTCCGGAACGGAAACAATCCGCAGGTTTCGAGCGCCTCATGTACGCGTTGTTCCGCTTCCTGAGCGGGAACGCCCCGGTTTCTCAAGCCGAAGGCAACTTCGTCAAAAATCATGGGATGAGAAATCATCTGGTTGGGGTTTTGCATTACATAGCCGATCTTGCCGGCACGTTCCTTGATGGAAAGCCGGGAGAGATCTTCGCCGTCAAAGTAAAGGGACCCCGACGACGGTGTTTCAAAACCGCAGACGATTTTTGCCAGGGTGGATTTTCCTGCGCCGTTTTTTCCCACAAGACTGACGCGTTCTCCCGCGTGCAGGGTAAGCGATACCCGGTCCAGAACCGGCGGTGCGGTTCCGGCGGTGTCCCAGGAGAAAGAAAGCGTATCAAGTGCAAGAATCGGTTTTCCCCGTGTCTGGTGCGCTTCTTCCGGTTGGGCCGCATCCCAGGCGGCAAGTTTCGCCGGTGAAAAGGCGACGGTTTCCACCTGCTGGGGATGTTTTTCGGGAGCGGGCGGTTCACCGGCATACCGGAGTGCGGCCAGGTAGAGCGGTTCGCGGATACCGGCCCGGGACAGAATTGGCCGGGACAGAATGTCCGCAGGCGGCAGATCCGCGGTTATTCTGCCGTTTTCGAGCACCACAATCCGGTCTACCGGGCGGTGGAGCACGTCTTCCAGGCGATGCTCGATGATGATGACCGTTTTACCGGTTGTTTTGTGCAGGTCGTCTATGAGTTCCATCGCCTGCTTTCCCGTTGCCGGATCAAGGTTTGCGAGGGGTTCGTCAAAAAGAAGTATCGGGGCGTCGTTCGTGAGCACTCCGGCCAGGGTAATTCGCTGTTTTTGTCCGCCGGAAAGATCCTGCGGTGATTTGTCCAGATGCGGTTCCATCGCGACAAGCCGGGCCAGATCCGCAACACGGGGCACCATCTCGTTCTGCGGAACACATTCATTTTCCAGCGCGAAGGCTATGTCTTCTCCGGCGTTCAGCGCGACGAACTGGCCATCGGGATCCTGAAGCACGGTTCCCACCAGGGCAGACAGGTCAAAAATGCTTTTCCCTTCCGTCGTTTCTCCGCCAACTTCGAACCGGCCGGACACCGTTCCGGGAAATGCATTGGGAACGAGTCCGTTGATGCAGTTTCCCAGGGTAGATTTTCCGGATCCGGAAGGACCGACGATGAGGATTTTTTCACCCGGAAATATGTTCAGGGTTATGTCGTGGAGGGTTGCCTCTTTTTGGGCGGTGTATTTGAACGAAAAAGCGGAAAAGGCAAGGATCGGTTTTGTCTCGGTATTCATGTGGCATTCGATCCTTGCGGTACCCGGATGTTATTCCGCGGAAAGGCTTCCCGCTTTGGTGCGGGTTTTGGAGTATCCGATCGCCAGAATGGTTCCCAGAACGAGCACGACCGCAGCGTTGAGCCCCGCGGCAGTCAGCCCCTGGACGAACACCTTGTTTGCCGGTTCCTTGAACATGAGGATGTCCAGAACGGGTGCGACGCCCGCCCAGACAACAAGATTCACACAAATCTGGATACAGTTGAAAAAGACCGCCTGGCGTAAGCCGAATTCACCTTCTTCGATCCGGTACTGTTTCCTGAACAGGCCAATGAGGAACCCGAACAGGGCGCTTCCGATAACCCAGCTCCACCATACGCCGCCCCAGGTAAGGTCGGTCAGGGTATGTCCGATAAAACCGATGAGGAGCCCGGCGATCGGGCCGAATATTGCCGCGAACAGGGCAAGCACTGCAGACGAAAGATTCAGGTTTGTGTTCGGTATTCCCGAAGGAACGGCGACAAAGCGCATGAGCACAAACATGATGGCGGCTCCGATTCCGACCGCCACGACCGTTCTGATTGAAAGTTTTTTATTTCCCATTTCATCCTCCTTGCGTATTTGAAAGCCGGTTTATTCATATACCAGCTTTGGCGCCTTTCTCAACTGGATTTTCCAGGTAGAACCCGTACCGATATTGTATGCATGGGCAAACGATCCCTGATTAATCGCGACAGCCATGTTATGAAGAGAATTGACATACACCAGCGATTCTCCCACATTCGCGTCCGCGAACGAGCGGGCATAGACCAGAAAGTTCTGGTAGACCGCGCGGGTATCGTTCCGGATTTCAACTTCCACCCGCTGTCCGTAGGGAATATCGAGTTCGGCAAAAAGATCCAGGGGAACATTGGTCCACAGGCTTCCGAAACGGACATCGAGTACGTCTATCTGGCCGTGAATGGTGTCTTTCTCCCGGAACGCTTTGGCGACCGGCAGCATGACGAGGTCTTCCTGCGGATGAACCGGACCGGTCTGTTCAAAGGAAAGCTGTCCGGAGGCGATTTTCGCACCGACATAGGCATAGACATCCCGTCCGTGAAAGGTGTGGGAGCGCTCCGAGTGGGGGAGGCGGGTCTTCATCTCGTTGATGAGGCGGGCTTCGGTTATGCCGAGCCAGCGGTGTACATGGGTAACCGTTCCGTTATCCGGGGTTATGATGATGTGTCCGGTTTTTGTCTTGACGGCGACGCTCTTCCGGTCCGAGCCGACGCCGGGGTCCACAACCGAGACAAATACAGTCCCCGCGGGCCAGAACTGTACGGTCTGGATGAGCCGGTACGAAGCTTCCCAGACATTGTACTGGGGGATGTCATGAGTCAGATCGAAAATCCGGAGCGTGGGGTCAATCGAGTTTGCTACGCCGTACATGGCGGAAACCGCTCCGTCTCCCGTTCCGAAATCCGTTTGAAAAACGAGTGAAGCTGTGTTCATGGTTTCATTGTCACCGGGGGGACTCTGTATTGTCAAGCTGATTAATCCACCTGGATGAATGTGGCCGAGCCAGCCGGTAGTGAAAGGATTCCTCCCGAAAGCGTTGCGGCGTCACCCTGTTGGTACAAGGTTGCCTGCGGCGAGAGTGCCGGTGTTTTCACCGTTGCTGCCTTTGGTGAAGGATTGAACGCGCAGAGGATCTTGCCGGAGACTCCGGAGCGGAGGTACACCAGCGGAGAGCCCTTTTCATGTCCCGATAGAAATTTGATGTCCGCGTTGTTTTGCAGCGGTTCATGCTCAAGGCGGAGCGCAATAAGCCGCCGAACTTCCGCATACAGGGAATCGGTCGTTGCCCGCTCTTTTTCCGCAACGGGACGATCCGGCGAGGAATCCTGCCGGATGTAGAGTTTTTCCGGTGCCGCGGTTGAGAACCCGGCGTTGGGGCTCGTGTCCCACTGCATGGGCGTTCTCGCACCGGTACGGTCATAGCCGCCTTCCACCGAGACAAGGTTTTCTACATGCCGGAGCCCGATTTCATCGCCGTAGTAGATGAATGGCGCGCCCGGCATGGAAAGAAGAAACGCGAACGCACGTTTTCTTTCCTGAATATCGAGGTGGCGCGCAATCCGGCACATGTCGTGGTTTCCCGAAGGTATACAGATCAACCCTTTTCCTCCCGTGGTTTTTCGGGCCTGTTCGTAATAGGCAACGAATTTTGACGCGTCTCCGGTACCCTTGTGCGAGAAATAAGGATTCTCTGTACGGAAAAGTTCAGGATAATGCGACGGCCCTACGTGGAGCAAAAAGTCCATATGAAAACCGGCAAGCAGGGCCTTGGCGGGGTCTCCCCATTCGGAAAGGAAGGCCGCGTCGGGGTAGTCTGTATCCAGAAAATGCCGGAAATCCTGCCATAGTTCTATGGTCTTTTTCTGTTCGGGATCGTTTTTGACGAGGGAAAATGCCATGTCCACGCGGAATCCGTCGCAACCGAGACCGAGCCAGAAACGCATGACGTCTTTCATGGCTTCCCGGGTGGCAAGCGCCTCGGGCGAATCGGCAGGGAGCTGCCAGGGTTCGGACGGGTGTGCGAAACCGTAGTTCAGCGCGGGCTGTGAAGTAAAAAAGTTGAGCGCACAACTGCCGTCTCGCGACGAGATTCCCCGGAGGGAACCGGAAACCGACGAAACGTTTTCCACATCTTTCCAGATGCTGTCGGTCCAGATGTAGCGGTGGGAATACTCATTCGGCTCCGGTTTCATGGACTCCCGGAACCAGGGATGAGCCGAGGAGGTGTGACCGGGAACCAGATCGAGAATAACCCGCATGTTCCGTTTGTGGGCCTCGGTAAAAAGACGGACGAGATCGTCATTCGTGCCGTAGCGGGGCGCGACCTTCTTGTAATCGGCTACATCGTATCCGGCGTCATTGAACGGAGATTCAAAGCAGGGATTGAGCCAGAGTGCATTGCAGCCAAGCTCCCGGATATAGTCGAGCCGCCGGATGATTCCGGGTATGTCCCCAATGCCGTCGGCATTGGTATCCTGGAAACTCTGTGGATAAATTTCATAAAAAACCGCGGTATCAAGCCATTTGGGCATGCGTTCCTCCTGACAAGGTTCTTGCTATAAGTATACGGTACTTCGCATCGGGGGTACACCGGGAAAAATATGTTTTTATTGTGCGCGGTATGTTTGCTTGCTATACTGAATACCATGAAAACTGTACTTGTTGTATTTACCGGAACGGGCAATACGCTCAAAGTTGCACGGGATCTTGCGGCAGCCTTGCCGGAAGAAACAGAAATTATCAGACTAAGTCATCGGAGCTTTCCTGAGGAAATCAGGGCGGACAAGGTTATTATACTCTATCCGGTGTACTGCTTTGGCTTGCCGGCCATGGTCCATGGCTGGCTCGGACTCGTCCGCTTCCCGGATAATCCGCTGGTCTACGGCGTTGCTACCTATGGCGGACTTCTCTGCGCTGCGGGCAGAATGTTGAAAAAACGGATACAGACGCGGGGCTTCCGGTTCAGCGGGCATTTCGCCGTACACATGCCGGGGAATTGCGTGAGTGCGTATGATATTGCCGCGTTGGAAAAACGCAACAAGATGTTCGCAAAAGAAGCGGAAACCGTGGAAAAAATCGCGGAAGTAATTGGTGCGGGCAGGAAATCGGGTGTCAGATCCAACCTCGGATGGCTGGGTAGGCTCATGACTGGCCGCGTGTATCCCGCTTTTATGAAAGATGTTCATCGGAGTGCAAAGCGCTATGAGGTAACCATTGCCTGTACGGGATGCAAACTGTGTACCGAGGTATGCCCCGCGGGAAATATCTGGATGGAAGACGCTCGTCCGGTTTTCGGCGAACGGTGCGAAGGCTGTTATGCCTGTCTGCATCTTTGTCCGGTCGCCTGCATTCAGGACGGTCCCAAAACGGCTTCCCGTGCGCGGTATCATCAGCCGGAGGTTCAGGTAGACGAACTTACGGTATATTCCATCAACTGACTCACTGCTGCGCCGAATAAAAAAACCCTTCCGGGCAAACCGGAAGGGTTTTTTATTGGACAGGCGTCAGCTTAGAACGGCCGGTCGGCAAGATATTTGTATTCCTGCCACTGGCGTTTTACCTTTGCTTCAGCCTTCTTCAGGAGCATTTCGGCGCGGGCCGGATCTGCAGCCTTCAGGGTCTTGAAGCGGACTTCCTTGTACATGAAATCCGCGATGTTGTAATCCGGTTCTTTGCTGTCGAGCTGGAAGGGATTCTTTCCTTCGTCGGCAAGACGGGGATCAAAGCGGTACAGCGGCCAGAGTCCTGTTGTCACGGCTTCTTTCTGGTTGGTCATACCCTTTTCCATGTTGATTCCGTGGTTGATACAGTGGCTGTACGCGATGATGAGCGAAGGTCCATCGTAGGATTCCGCTTCGCGGAAGGCCTTGATAACCTGGTTCATGTTCGCGCCCATGGAGATCTTGGCAACGTAGACATAGCCGTAGCTCATGGCCATCATGCCGAGGTCTTTCTTGCTGGTATCCTTTCCGCCTGCCGCGAATTTCGCGACAGCGCCGATCGGGGTTGCCTTGGACATCTGTCCGCCGGTATTGGAGTACACTTCGGTGTCGAGAACGAGCACGTTGATGTTGCGGCCGGATGCGAGAACGTGGTCGAGACCGCCGTAACCGATGTCGTAAGCCCATCCGTCACCGCCGATTACCCAGACAGAGCGCTTTACGAAGTGATCGGCGAGGGACGCGAGTTCCTTTGCCTGTTCATCATTCGAAGAAGCGAGTTCTTTCTTGAGAACCTCGATGTCCTTGCGCTGGGTTTCAATGGCCATGTCGTCCGCCTGTTCGTTGGCGAGCAGGCGGTCAATTACACCGGCTGCGATTCCCTTTGCCTTGACCGCTGCGGCAACTTCACGGGCATACACGGCGAGCTTGTCGCTGGTAAGGCGCATTCCGTAGCCGAATTCGGCGGCGTCTTCAAAGAGGGAGTTGGACCATGCCGGACCCTGTCCCGCCGCGTTCTTTGCGTAGGGGGTAGAGGGCAGGTTTCCGCCGTAGATCGAGGAACAGCCAGTCGCGTTGGCGATAACCGCGCGGTCGCCGTAGAGCTGTGAAAGAAGCTTTACATAGGGTGTTTCACCGCAGCCTGCGCAGGCGCCGGAGAACTCGAAGAGCGGGCGTTTCATGGCAATGAACTTGGCGTTGGAAAGGTTGAGCTTGTCGACTTCCGGATCGGGAAGATCAAAGAAGAACTTCCAGTTCGCGGATTCTTCTTCGCGGTGTTCCGCGAAGTTTTTCATATTGATTGCCTTGAACTCGGGATTGTCCTTGGACTTGGCCGGGCACTGCTGTACGCAGAGTCCGCAGCCGGTGCAGTCTTCCGCGGAAGCCTGAATGGTAAACTTCCATCCGGGGAATTCCTTGGTTTTATAGTCTGCGCTTTTGAAGGATGCCGGAGCGTTCTTGAGTTCGGCGGGGTCAAAGGCTTTGGCCCGAATTACCGCGTGGGGACAGACCATGGTGCACTGACCGCACTGGATACAGAGATCCGGTTCCCAGATGGGCATGCGTTCGGCGATTGCCCGCTTTTCGTACTGGGTTGAGGCACTCGGGAAGGTTCCGTCTTCGGGGAATTCGCTTACCTTGACATCGTCTCCCTTGTTGACGGCGATGGTTCCGAGAATGTTCTTTATAAAGTCGGGTGCATCAGCGGTCATGGCGGGAAGCATTTTGAGCGAGCTGGATGCAGTCTTGGGATAGTCGACTTTCTCGACTCCGGCAAGAGCCATGTCGATGGTGTCGATGTTTTTCTTGACGACGTCCGCGCCCTTCTTTCCGTAGGACTTCTCGATGAACTTCTTGATGAGCGAAACGGCTTCCGCTTCGGGAAGGATTCCGGAAATCTTGAAGAAGGCAGTCTGCATGACAACGTTGATGCGTCCACCCATACCGGCTTTTTCGGCAATGGATACCGCGTCAATTACATAGAACTTGAGGTCCTTGTCGATAATCTGCTTCTGAACTTCAACCGGGAGGTGGTTCCATACGTCGTCCTTGCCATAGGGGCTGGTAAGGAGGAAGGTTCCGCCCTTCTTGGCGTTCGCGAGCATGTCGTATTTTTCAAGGAAGGTGAACTTGTGACAGGCTACGAAGTCCGCCTGGGTGACCAGGTAGGGCTTGCGGATTGCATGCTTGCCGAACCGGAGGTGGCTGGTGGTGATTGAGCCGGACTTCTTGGAGTCGTACACGAAGTAGGCCTGAGCCTTGTTGTCCGTGGCTTCACCGATGATCTTGATGGAGTTCTTGTTCGCACCGACGGTTCCGTCAGAGCCGAGACCGAAGAACATGGCCTGGTGCATGTCGCGGTCTTCGAGCTGGAAGGATGCGTCGTAGGACAGGCTGTTTCCGGTCACATCGTCTTCGATACCGATGGTGAAGTTGGCTTTCTTGCCCTTCACGAGGTTGTCAAAGACTGCTTTAACCATGGCGGGGGTGAATTCTTTTGATCCGAGGCCGTAGCGTCCGCCGAGTACGAGAGGGAAGTCCTTGAAGGGGCAGGTTCCGGCGGCCTGGGTTTCGCCGATCGCGGTCCGTACGTCTTCGTACAGGGGTTCGCCGAGCGATCCGGGTTCTTTGGTGCGGTCGAGAACGGCGATTGCCTTCACGGTCGCGGGGAGTGCTTTTACGAAGAGTTCCGCGCTGAAGGGGCGGTAGAGGCGTACCTTGAGTACACCGACTTTTTCACCCTTCGCGTTGAGGGCTTCTACTGTTTCTTCAACGGTATCGGCGCCCGAACCCATGATGATGATGACGCGGTCTGCGTCAGCCGGACCGACATATTCATACAGCTTGTACTGGCGTCCGGTGAGCTTTGCGTACTTGTCCATGGCTTTCTGGACGATTGCCGGAACTTCGAGGTAGTACTTGTTTACCGCTTCACGACCCTGGAAGTATACGTCCGGGTTCTGGGCGGTTCCGCGGATTGCCGGGTTTTCAGGGGTAAGGCCCCGTGCCCGGTGCGCGCGGACAAGCTCGTTGTCGATCATTTTCTGCATGGTTTCATAAGAAACCTCTTCGATTTTCTGAATTTCATGGGATGTCCGGAATCCGTCGAAGAAATGCAGGAAGGGAATGCGTGACTCCAGTGTCGCCGCATGGGAAATAACCGCAAGGTCCATTACTTCCTGAACGTTGTTGGAAGAAAGCATTGCCCATCCGGTCTGGCGGCAGGCCATAACGTCGGAATGGTCGCCGAAAATGGAAAGCGCGCTCGCCGCGATTGCACGTGCCGCGATGTGGAACACGGTGCTGGTGAGCTCGCCTGCGATCTTGTACATGTTCGGGATCATGAGCAGGAGACCCTGCGAAGCGGTGAAGGTCGAAGAAAGAGCACCGGTTGTCAGGGCTCCGTGCACGGCTCCCGAAGCGCCGCCTTCAGACTGCAGTTCGACAACATCGGGAACGGTTCCCCAGATGTTTTTTTTGCCTTTTGCCGAGTATTCGTCGGCAACTTCACCCATGGGGCTGGAGGGAGTAATCGGATAAATCGCGATAACTTCACTCAATGCATGGGCGACATGACCGGCGGCAGTATTTCCGTCGATCATTACAAGGTTTTTCTCAGACATATTTCCGTCCTTATAAAAGTATTGGAGTGAAAAAGATATAGGTAAAAATTTACCATTTATACCATTAAAATACTCCGCCACAAGTTTTTTTGCAAGGGGACCGGCGGTTCTGTTACGTTGTTGGTGTGGTTTTGTTGTTGTCTGTGTGTTACACTTGTGTGTATACAAGTTTTTCAGGAGGATCTTCTATGATCAGAAAGGTTGTTTCAATTGTAATGATTAGTGCCCTTGTGCTTACAGGCTTTGTATCCTGTTCATCTGCACCGGAAGAAAAAGAAGAGAAAGAGACGGTAAGCACCGTTATCGGCATGGACGGTATTCCGATGCCGAACTGGGTTACCAAAAATCCCAAGAGCGACACTACGTTCTTTGCGGTCGGCTATTCCAAAATGTCCAACCGGAACATTTCCAAAACAGCGGCCGGACAGGATGCCCGTGACCAGATTGCCCGATGGATCGGCACCAGTGTAAAAAACGCGCTGGTAAGCTACACGAGCGAAGGCGGCGAGGGAACCAACACCCAGACACTGTCCCACTTTGAAAACATTTCAAAGCAGGTAGCGGAGCAGACCCTGGTGGGTGTTGAAGAAGATGAAATCTGGGTTGATGCCGAAGGCGGCGTGTACATGCTCTGTTCGTTCCCCCGGGAAAATGTGAACAAGAGCTTTACGGATGCTGTGGGCGATTTCCAGCGTAATGAGGCCGCCGCGTTTGCCGAGTTCAAGGCGGAAGAAGCTCTTTCCTTCCTGGAAAAAGAAACGGAAGCAGGCGTAAGCCGCTAACGCAGATCACGTTCAGTACTGATTTGTACTACCCCCGGAAACGTGCTTTTCGGGGGTTTTTTTGGAACATATTGACGTATTCGTTGAACATGCTACAGTACAGGGGACATGTTGTACGCGCAGGGAGGTATTCATGGCGAAGCGGTTATACAAGATAGAAGCGGGAAGAAAGCTTTTCGGCGTTTGCGGAGGGCTTGCCGAGTATTTTAATATTGATGTGGTTCTTGTCCGGATTGTCTGGCTGGTATTTGCCCTGTTTTACGGTGCGGGAATCCTGTTGTACTTTGTGGCGGCGCTCGTGCTGCCGAATAAAAGTGAAATTGAGGTATAAAAAAACAGCCGTGGAATACCGCGGCTGTTTTTCTTAATAGTTTTGGGGTAATTCCGCCGGGGTTTCATCAACCGTTACATGAGAAAGCACATACCGGAGGATGTTGGCGTATGCCCAGGGAAGATAGATTCCGACCGTTACAATTGAGAGAAGAATCTGTCCCCAGAGGAAGGCGAAGCCGCCCCGCTCACGGGCAAATTCAAAACGACCCGCCGGCTGTCCGTCCTTGTCTATAACCGTACGGTCAATGAAATACTTGTATATCGCCAGAATACCCGCGGGGAGGTAAATTCCCAGGGTAATAAGGGATAGCAGCAATTGGCCGACCAGGAAAAAGAAGGACCCCCAGAATTCCGTTTTCCAGTAGAACCGCAGGTTTTTCCATGAGATGTTGACAAACCATTTGTACAGGTTGTACATGAACGGGATAATAAGAATAAAAAAGACTATGTATACAACTCCGACAAGGAAAAAGAGCTTCTCGGCATTTTCAGGATAATTGTTTGTCTGATACATGATAGCAGTTGAAAGGAGCACCCCGAACGCGACAAACAATACCAAAAGCGGCAGGATCAGTCCGAGGACATAGTATTTCATAAGCTTTCCCGGCTTGCCTTCAAACTTCGCCGCTTCGCCGTCGTACGAAATATGGCTCACGTAGTACTGCATGGTTCGGGTGTAATACCAGGGAAGGTAGAAACCGAAGGTAATCAGCGACAGGAGAATGCAGACAAGATGCAGGGACACATATTCTCCGGCACTGCCATTGAATGAAAACTGTTTTCCCCTGAAGGCAATCAACGGTAAGGCTATCCGTGAAAGAGTAATGGTAAAGGCCGCTTGTACCAGGGTAAGAAGCACTGAAAGCACAAGCATGAATGAAAAGGAACTGAGAAGAATTCTCAAATCGGTTATTTCGGACATTGAATTCGACGCGGTTTGCAGGGGAACCATGATGACTACGGACAGAACCAGAAACCCCAAAAAAGGTTTCCACCACTGATGCCCGGTCAGGGAACATGTTATAGGCTCTTTCATATACTACACTCCTGTTCTGTTTTGTCTTACTATATCACTTCTTCACCATTCTGTGTGTCAATTTGCTTGCCTGTCCGTCCGTTTTCGGTGACAATGGTGCTATGAGCGACAACTACGATTTTCCGCTGAACAAGCTTCTTGCTCCCCGCGACCGGGAATTGATCCGGGATAAATTGGTAATAAGCGAAGCGCCGTCCGGAACGGTCATATTTGATGCGACGAGCTGCAAGGGAATTCTTGCCGTTATCCGGGGAGTAATCCGGGTGTACATTCTTTCCGAAACGGGCCGGGAAATAACGCTGTATCGTTTGTTCGAAAACGATATATGCACGCTTTCGATATCCTGCCTGATGGGAAAACTTCCCATGCAAGCGATGATAAAAGCTGACACGGACTGTACCATCGCAAGCCTTTCCAATGATGTGTTTTCCGGAATTCATGAGCGGACTCCGGCGGTGCAAACCTATCTGCTGGAAAAAATGAACGAACGTCTGGCGGACGTGATGTGGGTTGTTGAACAGGTTGCCTTTCACGGAATGGATCGCCGGATTGGCCGCTTTCTGCTTGAGCAGCCGAGTACGGTTGTTTATGCGACACACGAGGAAATTGCCTTTGAACTGGGAACTGCCCGGGAAGTGGTGAGCCGGATGCTCAAGTACTTTGAAAAAAACGGTTACATTACACTCTCGCGGGGTAAGCTGAAGGTAATAGATCCCAAGGGCCTGACAAAGAGTATCGGCGGACTCGAAGGAGGCGGTCGTGGCCAGGCAAATTGATGTTCTCGCTATTGGAGAAATTCTCATAGATTTTACGCCCGCAGGGCTCTCTCCGGCGGGGGAAGCCTTGTACGAACGAAATCCGGGCGGGGCACCCGCAAATGTTGCGGTCGCCGTTTCGCGTCTGGGCGGATCCGCGGCCTTTGTTGGCAAGGTTGGCAATGATTCCTTTGGCCGCTATCTGGAACAAACCCTTTCCGCGGCAGGAGTCGACACAACCGGTCTGCGGGTTTCGCCCGATCATCATACGACCCTGGCCTTTGTTTCCCTCTCCGATACCGGTGAACGCGATTTTTCCTTTTACCGGAACCCCGGCGCGGACTGTCTGTTATCCCCGGATGAGCTCGATCGTTCACTGATTCGCGCTTGCAGGATTATCCATGCCGGTTCTCTTTCGTTTACCCATGAACCGTTGCGGGAAAGCACCCTTCTGGCTGTCCGGGAGGCTAAAGCCGCCGGAGCCCTTGTTTCCTGCGATCCAAACTGGCGCGCATCGCTGTGGAGCGACAAGCGTGCCGGGCTTGCCGCCATGAAAACGCTGGTATCCCTTGCGGATATTGTCAAAGTTTCCGATGTGGAACTTGCGCTTCTTTCGGATATGGATGAGTCCGCGGCGGTTGATATGCCGGAAGATGTCCTTGCCGGGCTGGCGCGCCGCCTTGCTGGCAACGGACCGTCGCTTGTACTGGTTACGATGGGCGCGGCGGGATCGCTTGTTGTATACGGGAATCGTGTCGCTAGCGTTCCCGCTTTTCCCGCACCGGTTGTTGATACGACGGGCGCAGGGGATTCTTTCGCCGGAGCGTTTTTGTACCGGATTACCCGAAGGGCTGCTCCGCTTAGGGATCTGAACTTTGACGATTTGGTAGAAGATGTCCGGTTTGCGAATGCCGCTGCGTCGTGTTGCGTTCAAAAGCGCGGCGCCATTCCCGCAATGCCGAACCGTGCGGACGTGGAAGCCGTCCTGGAACAGTAGCGCTTTTTCCGCACTACCAGCGCCGGGGTCCGGCATTCGGGTTGTTGACAAACCAGGTTACCGCCATTTCCATCCAGTTTTCACATTCGGGCATAACCGCTTCTCCCTTAGCATCACGGGTTTCCTCCGTCGCTGTGGAAAGTCCGTGGCCGCCCGGCTGGTACACGTGAAGCTCGAAGGGAACCCCGTTTTTTCGCAGGGCGGACGCGAAAAGGAGGGAGTTTTCCATCGGGACAATATCATCATCATGGGTGTGCCAGATAAAAGCCGGAGGTGTTTGACCGGTAACCCGGTTTTCCAGTGAAAACTCGGAAAGACGCGTCTCATAGTCTGAACCGAGCAGCGCGCGGAAAGATCCGTCGTGACGGAATTCCCCCGAAGTGATAACGGGATAGGAAAGAATCAGTGCGTCCGGGCGGGCGCTTCGATCCGGCTGCGCCGCATCCGGCGTGTTCCACAGGCAGCCGAGACTTGCCGCGAGGTGCGCTCCCGCCGAGAATCCGCATACGGCGATTTGTTTCGCGTCAATGGGCCATTCGCCCGCTTTTTTGCGTATTGCCGCAACGCACGCCGCCAGCTCCTGCAGGGCGGTGGGGTATACGGCAGGGCTGCAGCTGTAATTCAGGACAAACGCTGCCAGACCGAGCGCGACAAACCGGAGCGCGACAGGTTCTGCTTCCCGAACGGAAGTATATTCATAGCATCCTCCGGGACAGATGATTACCGCCGGGCGTTTCCTTTCAGGATCGATTTCTTTGTAATTGTCCGGAATAAAAACTGTCAGAACAGCTCCGGTCTCCGGTGCGGTGATTTTCTGGTCTAAACAAAACTCAAAAACGTCCAAAGACTCGTAAATCATGATGCTGTTCCTTTAAAAAAAGATTAAATAAAGTTTTACCGGATAAATCTCCTTGAATTATACCAGAGTCTTGGTATACTTCAACCAGAAACTAAAAGTCTTCCTGATACTATAAGTGTAAAATTGACCGGGAGGACTGCTATGAGCGATGATTTTCATGAATCGGTGCAGGGCGTAAAGACCTTCTTTATTGTGCCGGATATGTCACTGATCCCTGAAGAATTTTTAAAAAGTTTCTTTTTGAAGGGGTACGAGACTTATTTTATTCATGACGATCCCTACTGCTCTCTTGAAACCAAGATTCACACGCTTTTTTCAGTGTTCCCCCAGGTAATTCTCTTCTTCAATATAGATCGCCCGGTCCAGGGTATCGATTGGCCTGTATTTATAGCAAAGCTTCAGGAACAGTATGGCGAGCGGGCTATGATCGGTGTTCTCTATCAAAAACGGAACAATCAGGAAGAGGTACGGAAACTCGAATGGCTGTATTTGTACACAATCGGCATTATTTGCGGTTGTGTTCCCCTGGAATTCCAGAAATCGAAAAACCTGTATCGGTTGTTAAATGTACTGAGCGCGAATCAGGCAAACGGACAGCGACGGTTTTTACGGGCGATGTGCGGGGAATCTTTCAAGGCGAACCTTGCATTTCGTGGGCAGGGGTTTCGTTGTGCTCTACGGGATATAAGTATTACTCATTTTTCCTGCATATTTACCGGAGACGCACCAGAAATTCCCCTGCATGAGAAAATTCGGGAAATTCAAATGAATCTACGCGGTATCCTTATCAAAATTGATGCCGTGCTGTGTTTGAAACGGGTTCTTGGCGAAGACTTGATACATGTTTTTGTTTTCAGAACCAGCGATGACCGGGAAGGGATGGATCCGGAACATGTGATCAAGGTGAACAATATTGTTCATCAATCGCTTACCGAAAAGATCATGGGAATCCTCAAGACAGCGTTTGAGGCTTCCCGTAAAGAGCTTCGTCACATGAGCAGTTCAAGGTCGAATTCAGCAGCGGAGCAGGGCATGCCGATGTCCCAGTTTTCCAATACTTCCGGGTGAATTTCGCCGAAGATGCCAACCGGTTTTCCCGATTTCAGAACCGAAGCCTGCCGTCCCGCGATAAAGCGGGGATCCTGTGACTCGACAACCGTGTACTCGTGATCAAGATAGTACAGCAGGGTGGAAACCTCGCTGGCCATGTCGTTGAAATTCGCGTTGTTCGACGCAGTCAGGAATCCGAGATACTGACGTGTTCTGGTTCCGGTATTTTCTTCCTCGCAGCGGAACGCAACCTTGCCTGCTTCGAAAATTTTGTGCGGGTACACGGCGTTTCCGGATACCGCTTCGGCGGCGAGGAGGCTCGGAAGGATTGACGGACGCACAAACTGGAAGTTTTCCGTCATGGGGTTGGATATTTCTATAACCGCATTTCCCGCATCCGTACCGGCAATGTTCATCTTTTCGATGTAATCTTTTCCGGATCCCAGATAATTGAAAATCATTTCCTGATAGCCCATGCCAACCATGAGGTTTTTTACCTTGCGGCTGTAGAGGGTTACCGGGGTGAGCCGCCCGATGGTGAAGTCGTGGGGCTTTGTGGGGGTAAAGTATTCCACCGTCATCCCCATCATGACATCTTCCATCACGTCCACTTCATGCAGGAAGTCGTTCCGGTACTCGGGCGGGCGTACGGTCAGGATGTCGCCGTCGATGGAAAGGCTGCAGCCCATGCGCTCGAGTGCGTATTTCGCTTCGTCCGCGGTCAGATTTGAGCCGAGGAGGCGGTTTATTGTGGCAAGGGATGCTTTGGTCGGTTCCTGGAAGTAATACGGCGTGGTGATGGTTTTACCGAATCCGGTGTCATAGGGGTGTTCTACCCGTACCGGTAGGATGGTATAGCCGGCGTCCGCGAAGTCGCAGGCGACGATGCTGGTGGCCAGGGTCAGCGTGGGCATGTCGGTACCGGTCATTTCGACGAGAAGGTCAGCGTCTCCTACCTGAACGGCACCGAGCGTGGCGCTGTTGATGATCGGCGCCATGGAGAGCACTTCTTTTTTATCGTCGATGAGCAGGGGGAATTTGGGCATGTCCTGGAGAATCCAGCCGTATTCCTTTCCCTTGGGATGATCGGTGAGAATCTGGCGGCAGGTCATGGGCTCGGTACAGGCGAGGGGAACAAAGCTGGTTGTGTCCGGATCAACGGCGGTGTAGTGTACCGGCCAGGTAATGTTCGCCGAGCGGTAAATACCCATGGATATTGAGCGGCGCTTGCGGCCGTAGTTCCAGCAGAGTTTTTCCTGCGTCTGGATAATGTCGAGGAGCATGGGCTCGTCTATGGGTTTACCGGAGATAACAAAGGCCGTCATGAAGGGGCGGATGTCCTTGAGTCCGGGGTCTACGGTTACCACCCGGTTTCCCGAGTCGCAGGCTTTCTCTGCGGTGGAGAAAAAGCTCCGGTAATCGACGGGTTTTGCCCCGCGTACGGTCAGCTTCGCGTGCTGGCGGAGCTGGCGTGCGATTCCGGCCGTGGACCAGAGGTCGGGGCGGTTGGTGTCGTTCAGTTCGATCTTTATGGTGCGTTCCGCCTCGGGGAGGGTCGCGTCCGGCTTTTCGTCCAGCTCCGCCTTGCCGCAGGTGAGCCGGGCTTCAAGCTCGTCGTAGTCGAGGGTGGTGCCAAGGAGGTTGAAAAAAAGTTTTTCGTTTACTTCTATTTTGGGCATGTCGGATTCTCCTTACTAGTCTGATCAATACTTGGCTTTTCTCAGCCGGACGCCTTCGATGTCGTAGCTGAAAAGCTCGCGGAGGTCATTGAGGCCGAGCGCCATGAGCGCCATGCGGTCAATACCGATACCCCAGGCAAGGACGGGAACATCCACACCCATCGCTTTGGTAACTTCCGGCCGGAAAATGCCGGAGCCGCCGAGCTCGAACCAGCCGAGAACGGGGTGCTTGATATGCACTTCGATGGACGGTTCGGTAAAGGGGAAGTAGCCGGGAACGTATTTGACATCCGTGGCGCCCGCGATTTCCACCGCGAACATCTCGAGGAAGCCGAGAAGCGTCTTGAGATTGACTTCGTCTCCCAGAACGATACCTTCGGTTTGATAGAAGTCGGAAAGATGGGTGGCGTCAACCTTGTCGTACCGGAAACAGCGGGCGATACCGAAGTACTTGCCGGGAACCTTTGCCGTGGCAAGCTGGTGGGCAGAAAGAACCGTGCCCTGGCTGCGCAGGATGAGGCGTTTGGTAAACTCGCGGTCAAACGTATAATTCCAGCCGCGACTTCCGGTGTTGCCGCCGGTTTCGTGGGCGGCCGCAACATTTGAGAGGAAGGGCTCCTCAATGGACTTCGCTTTGGTGGGTTCTTTTACATAGTACACATCGTGAATGTCGCGGGCCGCGTGGAACTGGGGCATGAACAGCGCGTCGGAGTTCCAGAACTCGGTTTCCACGAGCGGCCCGTCAAATTCCTCAAAGCCGAGCGAGCACAGCTTGTCCTTTACGCTTTCGAGGAAGCTGACATAGGGATTGGTCCGGCCGGGCACAATGCGCGCCGGGGGTACCGCGATGTTGTATCCGCGGAAGGTGCCGGTTTTCCAGCTGCCGCTTTTGAGGAGGTCCGGGGTTATGGAGCCTATTTCGTCGCCGGTAATGCCCGCGGCGTCGAGGCCATTTTTTACGTCCGCAGAAGCGGCGGTGAGGGTGTAGTACACCGTTTCGCGTTCAACGATACGGAACAGGGCATCGGCGGCGCCGCGTTTTTTGGCGAGGCCCTTCATGATGGCGGATTCGTCCGCGGAAAGGGTTTCTTCCGTGAGTATTCCGTTTTCAGCCGCGGCAGCTTTTTTCAATAGCGCCGCGGTCGCGGTAATTTCGGGAGTTTCTTTAACAAAAGACGCTTTTTTGTCCGCATCCATGGCGATCGCGCCCGATTTGGACAGTTTTCCGAAGGCGGAACCGACATCGCGCTGTTCGAGGCCAAGCGCGGCGGTTATTTCCGGCAGGGTGTGCGCTCCCTTGTCCCTGAGAAGGGCTGCGATTCGTTCTTCGGGGGTACCCTTGTCTGCGGTTTGCCGGCCAAGGTCGGTGAGTTCAAAAAAAGTACGGGCTTCCCGCCGGGTTTCGGCAACGAGTTCTTTTCCGCCAAGCCAGGAAAAAGCCTGATTCGCGTGTCCGGGTTTGTATTCGAGATCCCGTTCCAGCGTTTCCGCGGTCAGTTCATCTCCCGGTTTGAACGCGCGCAAAACGCGGATTTCCAGGGGATGCAGATTTTTTAAGATTGACTGTACATCCATTACTTTCTCCTGTTACAATGTGGATACATTTATATCATTTTCTTTGGAGTACAGTAAAGGGTGACCAGGAAAGTACATATTCGGACAAAGATCTTTTTTATCGTCCTGGTTGCCGTAATCCCCACGGTTATTGTTTCCCTGTATTCCGCTCTTTCATTCAAGAACCTCTATCTGACCCGGAATAAAACCCAGATAAACACGGTATGCAGCGGGTATGTAAACGAACAACGGCATATAGCCCGGAACGCGGAAGAAATGTTGCTTGCCATTTCCCAGACCCGGTCCGTGCAAAACAAGGATTATGAGTATCTTACGGTATATCTTGCCGATCTCATGAAACAGTACCCGGGGTATTCCGTGCTCCTTGCCGCGAGTGAAGATGCAGTGGTCATTGCCTCGGGGGTTCACAAAATCGGGTATTCGCTTGCGGACCGCCCCTATTTGCAAAGGGCAATGAACTCCCGTGCCTTCACCATCGGGCACTTTATTGTAAGCCGCTCAACCGGGATTCCGTCGGTTACCTTTACTTTGCCGGTTAAAGACCGCGCCGGGGATACCCTCTATCTCATTGCCACCTACGCGCTCGACAGCTATCTGGACGAGATGTCGCTGGCGGGTTTGCCGCCGGGCCTGATTCTTGAAGTATTTGACGTGGACGGCAAGCGTCTTTTTTATGCAGGGGATGACGAGGAAATGCCCCCTGGGGAACCGGTGTGCGAGAACCTGTATGCCCGGGCGAAGGAAGGCCCGGCTTTTTCCGAAATTGTTGAGATTGACAGCGAATCCTGGCTTGCAAGCATTTCGAGTTATTCCCGGAGCGGTGTGCCGGTCTATGTGGCCGTTCGGGCTTCATACGACGACGTTTTGTATCAGTCGTATGCTCCGGTGGTAATCCTGCTCGTCGTCATGCTGTTGTCCTGCGCCGGCGCTTCCGTAATTTCCCTCCTCATGGCACGCCGTCTCTTTGTAGGGCGGGTGGAAAAACTTACCGAGTACACACGATCTCTCGCCATGGGAAACTTGAGTGTGCGTTCGGGCATTAACACGGCCCGCGACGAGATCACCGAACTGGTGGAGTCGTTCAATACCATGGCCGAGACGCTTGAAGAACGGAGCGCGGCCAATGATCAGGCGCTTCGGGAAAAGGAGCGCCTGCTTACCGAGTTGCAAAAACGGGTTTCGGACAACCTGCAGCTTCTGTCCAGCATGATATCCCTGCAGCTTGACCACACCGAAAATGACAGCGCGCGCATTTCCCTTCTGACAACTCATTCGCGGGTCATGGCGCTTGCCATGGTGTATGAAACCATTTACCGCTATTCGGATGTTCAGGAAGTCTATCTGCACCGGTATTGCAAAGGACTGTGCGAATATCTCGTTGCCCTGTATGCCGACGTCGGGAAAACCATCCTTTGTGATGTGTGCGGTGTAGATATTGCGTTAACGCTGGACAAAGCGCTCCCGCTTGCGCTGATTATAAATGAACTGGTATCCAACAGCCTCATGCATGCCTTTCCGGACCGTACAGAGGGATCGGTCGGCATTTTCTTTGAGCGGAAGAACGATGGATCAATACTCATGACCGTGAGCGATAACGGCGGAGGTTTTGACTGGAATTCGTCGGAGAATGATTCATTCGGTTTTGAAATGATGCATGCCCTTGTAGATCAACTCGGGGGAACCATGAACGTAGAAAGCGGTTCCTCGGGGACCCGGGCAACCATACAGTTTCCGACTGCCTAATACAGGGTGTAGGGAACCACTTCCCGGATATTCACCAAAACACGGACTTCCGCAACAAAGCGTCCTTCGTCGGCGAAAAGCCGCGGGCCCTCCCGGAGCAGAACTTCACCGGTAATTTCTTTCGGTTTATTCTTTTCCAGACCGCGCGCGATTGTTCGCACCGCGTTCAGAACTGCATTTTTGTAGGCGTCCTGTATGCCGGCGCTTTCCCTTGTCCTCTCTCCGGTTCCGCGGCCTTTTCCCGGAACAAAGCGGATTGATTCCCAGTAGTTCAGCCGCCGCGCAACGGCATCATCCACAGTGAACTGTGCCCAGCAGGTAAGCCGGGGGTATTCGGGTGTGAGCGAGTCCATCGAAAAGCGCGGATCATCCGACTGTACCGGCAGAATGGGCACGAGGGTGAATTCTTCCGATACGTTCCTCCGGCGGTCGGATGGAACATAGGAGAAATTCCAGCCGCCGGCCATTCCGGAGAGGATGTACCGGGCCGTTTCACGGAGTTCTTCAACAGGCGGATTTTTTTGTGGCGCGGATTCGGAGAAGGAGCCGGGGACCGGCTCAAGATAAATCCATACGGGCGCACGGAGTACACGCGGGCTTTCCGGAGTCAGCGTTGCGCAAATAAACAGGAAAAGTGCCGCGGCAACCGTTTTCATGCCGTTAGTATCTCCGTCCTCCGAACCAGGCATTCAGCGGGTTGATCCCGAAACGGATAAGGAAATAGAGCCAGGCTACCGCGAATCCGATCAGATGTGTTGCGTGTGCAACTCCGGTATTGACGCCCCCAATGAGGTGCAGGGTTTCCATGACCGCATATCCGATAACGAGGACAGGCGCGGGAATGGGTACAATGGCCCAAAGGTAGATTACCGAGCGGGGATAGAGGACGGCATAGGCAAGCAGGATGGCAAATACCGCGCCCGAAGCACCCATGAGGAATACATAGGTCACCCCCATGGCGAGGTACACGAACAGGGACAGTATGCCGCACAGGGTTCCGGAGAGCAGGTAGAGCAGAAGGAATTCCTTTGACCCGATCTTGCGTTCCACCGTTATTCCGAAAAAGAGCAAACCGATCATATTGGACAGAAGATGTCCAATTCCGCCATGGACAAACTGATAGGTAAAGACCTGCCAGAAATAACCGCCCCGGGTTACGTAGAGGGGATTCATGGAAAGGAGGCGGACAAGATCGGGAGAAGTGCTGGTCAGGAGATAGACGAGCACATTCAGTCCGATAAGCACGAGGGCGGTATTATGAAATTCATACCGGAACGGTTTTCTTGCGGCGGTTAATAACGACATATCAAAAACTTACCAGTTGAAAGCGCCTTTCGGCAAGCAGTAAATGTGGCAGAGCGGTTATTTTGCAAGGGTAACCCGGTTTCTTCCGGTCTGTTTGGACTCGTACAGCGCCTTGTCGGCACGTTCAACGAGATGTTTCGCCGACGTGTCCGTTTCAGGATGATATTCCGCGACGCCGATCGAGATGGTCAGGCTCAGGTGCTGTCCTTCGTACAGGATGTCCAGGTTTTCTATGGAACTCCGGATGCGTTCAGCGATCTTGACCGCGGCGGTATCGGGAGTGTCGCACAGCATAACGACAAATTCTTCCCCGCCGTACCGGGCGGCCATGTCCTGGTTACGGGTGTTTTGCTGAATTACGGACGCGACCATCTGGAGTACGACGTCGCCGCAGGCATGGCCGTAGGTATCGTTAAAGCGTTTGAAGTAGTCAATATCAAGCATGAGGACGGACAGGGGTATTTTCTGGGATTCGCTGAGCTCAAGTTTCTCAAGAAGGACTGTATAAAAATAGTGCTTCATCTTGAGATGGGTCATCATGTCCGTAGTGGTCATTTCGATGAGCGCGGCATTGCTGATGGCGATTGCGGCGAGGGAGGCTATGTTGAGGATGTGTTCCTTGTCATAGTCGGAGTAGGGTTCGGTGGTAATCTGTTCCCCGAGAACGAGCAGTCCGTTTACATGATTCCTCGACTTGAGGGGAACAACGAGAGACGGTTCAAGAGAGATGAGTCCCTTGATTGGTTCGTCAATCGCGATTTTTGCCTTTTTGATATCAGCGATGGTCATGCTGGTATTGAGCTCGGCCATTTTCTTGATGAGCGGGTGATCTTCGGGTATCGAGTAGTCATTATCATTGTCGAGTTCGAAACCATAATAGTTCCGGTTTAACTGGAAACAGGTCGCGTCAAAGTTTTTCTTGGTAAAAATCGCTACGCCGAGGGTTTTCATTTGCCCCATGCAGGTATACAACAGAGCGTCTATCAGGGATGTAAAATCGATAACCGAATTCAGGCTTTTCGAGATTTCAAGCAGCTGACGCAAATCGTAGATCTGTTTTTCCAACGAGGCTTCCGCAGCGCTGTTTTTCTTTGCCTTTGCCATTATAGTATCAAATCTCCGTTTCAGCAGTAACGCTGGCAGAACCAGATAACGTACCCACTATAGCATATTTCTTCATTATTTCAAGAAAATTGCGAAAAACTCCAATTTCTTGCTCAAGAGCGCGGAAGGAATCGATGTTTTTTGACGATCCGGAAAGCGTCCTGATATTGGTCACCGTTTCCGGAACAGACCGTTTGTTGTCTTCCAGCAGCAGTGTTGCGAAATTGAAAACATCCGCAAAATTGTTTACCGAGTCCTGGACAAGCGATCTGGCATGATAATTCATGTTTTCCACCATTTTACGGAGAGGTTTTTCGAAATCCATTCCTTTTTCGAGCTCGGTAATATAGCCGGTAACAACTTTCAGGCTGCAAGGTTCCTTGTCTTCAAAGAGCTGTTCGAATTCCGCGAATTTTGCCGGAATCGATTCACAGTAATAATACGCTGAGGAAAGGGCGCTTTGCATGGATCTGTTGGTGAAATATCCTTCTACAATTACCGATTTGAGAAGCACCTTGAAATGGGCATCAAAATAATGACGGGAAAAGGTTTTGATGAGTTGGAGCGGTTTTATCCATTCTAACGATAAAACGGTGAATTCCTGGAGAAGCGTGTTGGTTGTTTCATTGTATCCATTGATTGCTTCAAGCTGGAGCGAGCCGAAAGTATCATGAATAAGCGATTCCATCTCGTTTTCCTGCTTTTGCTTGAGCAGCTTCTTTGAATCGTTGTGAAATCGTTCGGTCAGTCGTTCCTTGTACGAGGCAATATAGTTGTTTGCCGGTTTTGACTGCTCGGGCTCATAGTCCGGATCTTCCTTGGTAATCCGGATGATTGCAAGGAGATTTTCCCTGCTCAGCTGTCGGGTAACCAGCCAGATGACGGCCTGAAAAATTCTCCCGGTTTTACCGCGTATTTCCTCTCCAAGCTGTTGGCCGGTATGTTTTGCTTCCAGTATCGAGACAATATCGGTCACCGGAGAGGAAAGATCGAGTGCTGAAAGAACATAGTAGAAATCAAGAAGCAGGGGAACGGTTTCCACAACCTCCACCGCCTTGAAGCTGGGAGATTCAACCGATGTTTCAAGGCCGGAATGCGTTTTGAACGCGGGATCGAAAAGTGCAAGAAAATTGTTGAAATCGAATGAACAAAAGTCATGGAGGCAGTCCAGTTTTTGAAGGAGGACTCCTGCCTGAACCAGTGCGGGAACGTCCAGTGATTTCATGAATTGGGAAAATTTCCGCGCCTGTTCTTCGATCGTGTGTTCAGGTGTTTGTGTTCCGGCGACCAGCGCCTCCGCGCGTACGGTAAACGAGAAGGATTCTCTCATTTTTTGCTGTTCTGCCGTCATGGCCAGTTCAATGAGATACTCGCGGTAGTGTTGTGCGGTCCTGCTGTCGGTTGATGCAATCGTTTCGGAAAAAAGCGTTCTGACCGGTTCAAGAAACTGGTAGATCTGGAAAAGTGCGGTTGCGAACGCCGGGAGCAGAATGCCGGGATTTTGATAGATGGGGGGCTCCATTTGCCGGAGCTCCTGATTCATGGCGCGCAGCTGACGTTTTTTCTTGTATTCGGGAGATGAGGAGGCAAAAATGGATTCAAGGAATCCCTGGAGCATCTCAAGGATTCTGCTCAGAAAGGCCATGATTCATTGTAGAGGGGTGCCGGGGTTTTGGCAAGTAAAAGCCGTTGTCACACCGGATCGATTCCGGCTTGTTCAAGAATGATTCGGTAGTCCTCAACGGTTTCAGCCCGTACCAAAGCCGCGCGAAGGGCTGCGCCGCCCTGAATGCCCTTCGAGTACGCGCTGAAACGTTTCCGCATGATGCGGCAGGCCGGTTTTTCGCCTGAATCCCGTACAAGATCTGCAAGTTCTTTCCATCCGGCCTGCATGCGCTTGTCCGGCGGAATTTCCGCGAATGTTCCTGTTGTGAGGTATTCCTTGCTCTGGGTGAAAATGAACGGATTTCCCATTGCCCCGCGCGCAAACATGATTCCGTCGCATCCGGTCGTTTCGAGGGTTCTCTTCGCGTCTTCCGGGCTGAACAGATCTCCGGACGCAAAAACAGGAATCGCGGGAAATTCAGCCCTGGCAAGAAGAACCAGCTCCCGGACCAGTTCGATGCGGGCCTTGCCTTCATACCCCTGCATTTTTGTACGGGGATGCAGGGTAATCGCGGCGGCTCCCGCGGAAAGGGCCGCACGCGCGGCTTCGTCCCAGGTGAGGTGTTTCTCATCCCAGCCGGATCGTATCTTTACCGTGACCGGAATCGGCGCGACGGCCTGTACGACCGCCTTTGTTACGGCATATAACCGGTCCGGGTCCCTGGTCAGGGATGAACCGGCGCCGGTTTTAACGATTTTCGGGACGGGACACCCGGCATTGATATCTATACAGTCCGCGTGCGCCTGTTCCACGGCGATTTGCGCCGCCGCGGCCATGCGATGCGGGTCGCCTCCGAAAATCTGCACCGCGAAAACCCGTTCATTGTCGGCACGTCGTATCAGATCAAGCGTTTTCGCAGAGTCCCGGGTAAGGGCTTCGGAGGATACCATTTCCGTGTACGTGAAATTCGCGCCGCAGGAGACACAAAACGACCGGAACGCCCGGTCGCTGTATCCGGCAACCGGTGCGAGAAACAGGTTGCCGGACAGTTCAAGCGGTCCGATTCGTACCGGATGATATAGTGTCGTTGCGGTATGTCCGGTGTGCGGCATGGGCGGTTATTCCGGAAGGCGGAACAGGGCGCAGCTGTTTTTCCACAGCTGGTCGGCCAGTTCCTCAAGGTCCATCTCGAGCATCTCGGCGAGGAATTTTACGGTAGACGGCGTGTATGCCGGCATGTTCCGTTTTCCCCGATATTCCGCGGGTACCATGAAGGGGCTTTCGGATTCTATCAGAATACGGTCTATGGGCAGGGTAAGAACGGTTTCATGCAAATTTCGCGCGTTCCGGTACGTCAGGTTGCCGGCAAACGAGAAATACAGGTTCAAATCAAGCGCTATACGGGCATATTCAGCGTCTTCCGAGTAGCAGTGGAGTACGCCGCCTGCGGGAGGAAGCCGTTCCGCGAGTATGTCCAGAACATCCTTGCCCGCGTCCCGGTTGTGGATAATGACCGGAACGTCCGCTTTGTTCGCCAGTTCAAGCTGGGTAATAAAAAGTTCGATCTGGGACCGTTTGTCGCCGAATTTCCGGAAGTAGTCGAGCCCGATTTCTCCGAGCGCGACGACATTGGGAAGCTTGAGACTTTCCTCGATAGTGTGAATCCAGTCCTTTCCGGGATTGGTCACTTCCGACGGGGATACACCAACAGCGTGGTATACCGACGATGCGGACTTGAGGGTGGGGTAGACAACGTTAAAATCATGCAAACTGTTGCAGATGCTTATGATGCGGGTTACGTTTGCCTGTTTTGCTTCCTGTACAACACGAAGCTGCTCAATAGGGTCGTCATAGATAAGCCCGATATGAGCGTGAGTATCAAAAAACTGCATGGCTGACATCCGATACGAGAGTAGTAAAGCTGCCTATCCGGCAGCGAGGCCATACCCAAACTGGATAAATGTTACCGTAACGATACCACAGGAATGCATAACCGTCAACAAAATTCGGGTTTTTGCGAATTCTGCCGATAAATTCATTGTTTGACAGGTAATTTTATTCTATGGTACTATAACAGGCAGACGAAACCCGTTTTCCATAAGGGAGTTTACCGTGCCCAGAACCCGTGGGTATAAGCGCGTTGAAAATACAATAATCCGCTCAATCGGCCTTTCCATACAAAGGCTCTTTATGTTGTTGGCCGCAGGCCTTTCCCGATTTTTCCGGGGAGGACGAAGAAAGCTCACCATCATGGTGGTGCCGCATTCCCAGAAGCAGGTTGTCAACTTTCAGACAACTGTTTTTTCGATGGTTTTTTTCCTTGTCATCCTTGGCGGGATAATCGCGTCTTTCTTCTGGTTTTCGCGGCAGTCGCTCACGACCGGACAGGATCTGGCCAAACTGCGTAATGAAGCGCGGACCGCCCGGGCCAGTCTGGATCAATTAAAAGATGAAACCGGCAATCTGGTAAAAGCCGCCCGCAATTTTCAGGCTGCTTTTTCCGGAACCCTTTCCCTTATCGGAATTGATACGGACAACGCAGCAGTAAAAAGCAGTCTGCAAACCGGAGACCTCTCTTCCCTGTTTAATGTTCGGGAAACGGTTCAGGGTTCTGTGCGGGAAGTCGCAGAACTGCAGCGGCTGACCGGCTATCTGGAAGACGCGGTACAGCCCATTGAAGAAATAGGGAAACTGCTGGACTCCCAGAGCGCACTGTTTTCCGACATTCCGAGTCTGTGGCCCATTCGCGGCGGGATAGGTCATATTTCCATGCCGTTCGGACAAAACAAACATCCCTTTACCGGGCAATGGTACATTCACAAGGGAATTGATCTTTCAACCTATCGCGCCGGGGACCCCATTCTGGCAACGGCAGACGGACAGATCGTTACCGCTGAATATGACCCCGGGTTTGGGTACTACATAATCATCAAGCACAAACACGGATTCTATACCCGGTATGCGCACATGTCTTCTTTCCGTGTGCAGCGCGGACAGTATGTACAGCAGGGACAGATTATCGGGTACATTGGAAATACCGGGGTGTCCACCGGTCCGCATCTTCACTATGAAGTACATATCGGTTCCGATGTTGTAGATCCAATGAAGTATCTGAATATCAAGACTTCCAGCAGCAAGTAGGTTCTATGCAGTCTTCTGACGATGTATCCATCAATACGCTCGTGGGACCGGGGTCGGTTATTCGCGGAGAGCTTTCCGTCGCGGGCTTTGTACGCGTTGATGGGGACCTTGAAGGCAACCTGGAAACAACCGGTCGGGTTATCGTGGGAGAACGTGCGAGAATCCGGGGAACGGTACGATGCCGGATCATTACAGTAGGCGGTGTTATCCAGGGAGATGTTATTGCTCCTGACGGCGTAACCATTCTCTCCTCGGGAACCGTTCTCGGCTCGGTTATAACCCGGAAGCTCCAGGTGGAGCCTGAGGTACTGCTTCACGGATCCTGTTTTGCCGTTAACGATGAAGACCGTTATAATGACGCCGTGGCCGGATACAACAATCGCCAGGCCATGAGGCATTCTTCGCGTGCCGCCGCGGGAGCTGTGTAATGTCAGCCGCGGGACCCCTTGATCCCGTATCTCCGTTCTTTGCCTCGATAGCCGGTCATGCCGCCGGCGGTGCGGTCCGGAAGGGAGAAAAGAAGAAGGATGCGCCTGCCGCCCGCCGGTTTGATCGGCTTCTGGACGAAAAAGCCGCTGAAGCGGATCGTCCGGATACGGCAGTTATTCCGCATCATCTTGAAGGGCTTCCGCCCGAAGTCATTCTTGAAAAACTTCTTGATGAAGTGCATTCTGCGGGCGATGTATTGAAGGAAAAACAGCTTCCCGATACCATTATTGCGTATAAAGAGGCAGTCCGGCATTTTGTCCGATATATAGTCAGCCGGACTTTTGATGTATCCGAGACCATTTCGGGTACAAATATCCTGAAGCGTAAGAAGTTCACGCAGATTCAGGTACTAGACGAGAAACTGGAGCAGTTGGCTGCAGGTATTCTTTCCAATCAGCGGTCCCAGATGGATCTGTTGGGAAGGATCGAAGAAATCAACGGATTATTGGTAGACCTTATGTCCTGATACTCCGTTTCAAGGTGGAAACACGTATGGGTTCAGTATTTGACCATGACTTGCCGGAAGAAACACCGGAAGAAATAGCGGCTCTTGAGGATCCGCAAGTTGACGAAACAGCTCCTTCCTCCGGGGAGGTCGTTTTTCCCGAACCGTTGTACCATTTGAAGCTGGAATATTCCAGTGAAAGCCTCTACGCGACCGCGGAAGCGGACGAGTATGCGGCAGGAGACCAGGTGCTCGTTCCAACCCGATACGGCAAGGATCTGGCGCTTGTGATGGGAAAGGTCCGCGTGCCGATCGGTATTCGCGCCGACGATGTAGTCTTCATCGAACGGAAAGCAACGGACCATGATCTTGCGCAACGAGAAGACTTGCGGGAAAAAGAAACCCAGGCTTTTTCCATTTTCCGGGAAAAGGTTGAACAGCATCATCTTGAAATGAAGTTGATTGCAACTCACTATCTGGTTGAAGAGCCGAAAATTCTGTTTTTTTTCAGCGCTGAAAACCGGGTTGACTTCCGGGATCTCGTGAAAGATCTTGTTTCCATATTCAAGATGCGTATCGAACTGCGCCAGATCGGTGTTCGGGACGAGTCCCGTATCACCGGCGGTCTTGGCGTTTGCGGGCGGCCGTTTTGCTGCCATGCGGTTACCGACAAACTTCGTCCGGTTTCTATACGGATGGCAAAAGATCAGGGATTGTCCCTCAATTCCATGAAGATTTCCGGTCAGTGCGGACGGCTTCTCTGCTGCCTCGCCTACGAGCATGAATGGTACTGCGAAGCGAAAAAGTCCTTGCCGAACGAAGGAATCCGTCTTCGCTACGAGGAAATCAATTTCCGCGTTACGGAAGTGAATCCCCTGACCGGCATGATCCGGTTGCTTGGGGAAGACGGACGGGTTCTTAAAATTCCGTCTACCCGCATGCAGCGCGTTGACGGGAAGTGGCGGATCCAGTAGCCCGGGCCTTACGACTGGCAGATGATGGACGCAAACGGGTCCTTCGGAGAAAGCGGCTCTTCACCATACCCGCCAAAGGCGGTTGTTCCGGTGAAACCCGCTTCCCGGGCATACTCGACGATTTCTGATACCTGAAGCGGCAGAATATTCGTTGATTTGAACAGTTGTACAATTTGTCCGTTTCCCAGTTCCAGTTGTGCGTCCAGCAGAAGCGAACCGGCTCCGTCCGGAACAAGTTTGCGGTTGAGTTTTACCCTGATTGAAGAACGCTCAGGAAGCATGATACTGGAGTTTTCGCCATCCGGCCCAAAGTTGTACACATGCAGGAGGAGGAATCCTCCCGGAGCGAGAAGCTTTTTTGTGTCGTGGAAAAACTTCCGTACCAGGGTTCTGTCTCCGAGGTAGGGCAGTGTATTGTCCACACAGGCAATGATGTTGAACGATGAGGCCTTGAGAAAACGACCGATATCGAGCGAATTCATTTCAAAAAATCTGATGGTTGAAAAGGACGCCTTTATTCTCCGCTGTGCGGTCGCGACCATGTCCGCGTTGGCATCAATTCCGGTGATATCGAGATTGTGGGTTGAAAGACGGTTCTCCAGAGTCCCGGTACCGCAACCGATTCCGAGATAGCGGAATATTGGCGGCGGCGAAACGGTTGAATCCTTTTTAAGCTGTTCGACGAGCCGGAGGACACAGGAAAGCGCTCCTTCATCCATCGGGAAAAGTTCGTCGTAATATTCAACTATCCGGGAGTAAAACTCCTGTAAATTACCGACAGTTGATTTTCCTGTCTGCGTTCCTGGAAAGGTGTGCTCCATCGAATGCTCCTTTTCGGTACGCTCCTACTTTTTTAACGAAGCAAGATACTCCTCAAGTTTTTGGGCGGTAGTACGGCTTATCGCATGCTCCATTCTGCAAGCATCATGTTCGGCTGTTTCTTCATCAACACCGAGAATTTCGGTGAGAAACATCTTGAGCGCGTTATGGCGAGCTCGCACCGCGCGTGCCATCTTCAGGCCTACAGTTGTTAACCGGATATTACCGTAATGCTCATGTTCAACTAGTCCTGAATCGCGAAGTGCTCCCAGCGACTTGTTAACGCTTGCCCGGGATACGCCGAGCGTTCGGGCAATATCAACAGAACGGGCAACTCCGGTTTCCTGCGAAAAATCCAGTATGGTCTCGAGATAGTCCTGTTTTGATGCGCTTAATGAATCCGGCATACATGTCCAACTATACTGCAAAGTATTTGACTAGACAACAGAATTCTTGTATTGTAAAAGTAGTTTGAGGTTAACAAATGAGTCTTGACCAGATTCGGCCGGGTGAAAAGGCCGTAATTGCAGCAGTCGGCGGGACCGGGTCCCTCCGCAGGCGTCTTCTTGATATGGGATTAACTCCCGGGACACAGATTTTTGTCCGGAAGGTTGCGCCATTCGGCGATCCGCTGGAACTTTCTCTCCGGGGCTATGAGCTCACCCTGAGAAACGAGGATGCCAAAAAAATCAAGGTTCACCGGACGGTTTCCTGATGATCAGGATAGCTCTTGCAGGAAATCAGAACTGCGGTAAAACCACGCTGTTCAACCAGTTAACCGGAAGCAATCAGCATGTAGGCAATTTCCCCGGCGTAACGGTTGAGAAAAAGACCGGAGAGGTTCTTGGCCATCCGGATCTCACGGTAATTGATCTGCCCGGTATATACTCCCTTTCTCCGTATACCTCCGAGGAAGTTGTTGCCCGCGACCACCTGGTTCATCACCGGCCGGACGTGATTGTCAATATTGTTGACGCAACCAATTTTGAACGAAATCTGTATCTGACCATTCAGCTCCTCCCGTTGGGACTGCCCATTGTTCTCGCGTTGAACATGATGGATGAGGTGCGATCAAACGGCTGGACAATTGACATCGCGACGCTTGAAAAAGAACTCGGTGTGTATGTGGTTCCCATTGTCGCAAACAAGAATGAAGGGATCCACGAACTTGTCGAGCGGGTGTATGATGCCGTATCCGATTCAAAATCCGGGACAAACCCCATCCTTCGGCGTATTGATTTTTGCGACGGTCCGGTGCACAAAGCGCTTCATGCCATTACCCATCTTGTGGAAGAGCCGGCTGGTGAAGCAGGGTACGAACCCCGTTTTGCCGCAACCAAGCTGATTGAGGGCGACCCGCTCCTTGAGACCGATCTCAAGTTGTCGGCGGCGGACCGGGATATAATCAAGCGGATTGTCCGTGAAATGGAAACGGATCTCGGAACAGACCGGGAAGCGGCAATCGCCGATATGCGGTACGCGTTCATCGAGCGGCTTGTCCGGGACGCCGTGAAAAAGAAACATGAGTCAAAAGAGCAAATCCGTTCCATACGGATAGATACCGTACTTACACATCGGTTGTACGCGCTTCCTGTTTTTGTGACAATCATGATGGTGATTTTCTGGATTACATTCGGTCCCGCAGGATCCTGGGTCAGCGGACTGTTTGAGCAGGGAATCGAATCCCTGACGAATCTTTCGTCGCGGGCGCTTATGAGCGCCGGGGTAAGCCCCTGGATGCATTCCCTGATTATTGACGGGGCGTTTGCGGGCATCGGAAGTGTTCTTTCCTTTCTTCCCCTGATTATCATTTTGTTCTTTTTTCTTTCTCTCCTGGAAGATACCGGCTACATGGCACGGGTCGCTTTTGTTCTGGATTCCCTGCTCCGCAAAATAGGTCTTTCCGGCCGTTCATTTGTTCCCATGCTCGTGGGGTTTGGCTGTACTGTTCCTGCGATCATGGCAACCCGCACCCTTTCCAGCGACCGGGACCGGCGCATGACCATTCTGCTTACGCCCTTTATGTCCTGTTCGGCAAAAGTACCGGTATATCTTGTTTTTTGTAGCGTATTTTTCCCCAAGAATACCGCGCTCGTAATCGGTCTTTTGTATGGGACGGGAGTTGTCGTCGCCATTGTGACCGGGTTGTTGTTAAAGTCCACCGTGTTCAGGGGAAATTCCGTACCTTTTGTTCTGGAGCTTCCTGTGTACCGTTTTCCATCGCTGAAGACAGTGCTGTACCATCTTGGCGGCAAGGTAAAAGATTTTTTGACAAAAGCATTTACCATCATTTTTCTTGGATCGCTTGTTATCTGGTTTCTGACCAATCTCAACTGGGCCTTTCACATGGTTGAAGACGGAGCGGAGAGCATGCTTGCCTCGCTCGGTTCGGCCATCGCCCCCGTGTTTTCATTGAACGGATTTGATTCCTGGCAGGCCGTTGCCGCTTTGCTGAGCGGTTTCGCGGCGAAAGAAGCAGTCGTGAGCACGCTTTCGGTTGTGCTCCCCGCAGGAATCGCCTCCTATTTTACCCCGCTGACCGCTGTTGCGTTTCTGGTCTTTACCCTGTTGTACACGCCCTGCATGGCGGCGATTGCCGCTACCCGCCGGGAAATGGGGTCTCTCAGATGGACGATCGCGGCGGTTTTATTCCAACTGGTTACCGCCTGGGCAGTATCTGTTCTTGTGTTCCAGGTTGGACAGTTGTTGGGTTTTTGAGGTAGAATACCGCCATCATGAAAGCGGAAATACCTGGTAGACTCCGAGGCCTATTCTTTGTCCTCCTCTTTTTCCTTCCGGTGTTACTGTCGGCGCATCCGCACATGCAGTTCAACAGTACCGCCGAATTTGTCTGGGAAGGAAAAAAGCTTGCCGGAGTGTTTCTCGAGTGGCAGTTCGATTCCTTTTTTAGTGCGGATATTATCCGTGCCTATGACGTGAATGCCGACGGATCGTTCGACGAGGCGGAAACCCGCGCTGTTTTTGAAGGAGCTTTTTCCAATCTCCGGCATTACTATTTTTTCACGTTCATACGTCAGGGTGACCGCCGGGAAACTCCCGCTTCGGTCGAGAAATTCAGCGCCTTCCAACGAAACGGCACGCTGGTATACCGCTTTTATGTGGATCTCCGGTCATGGAACGCGGGAACGCTTCACCTTGCCGTGTACGACTATACTTTTTTCTGCGATATCCGCTACCCGGACGGGAACCCGGTGACCCTGCGGTATGATCGGGAACAGGTACTGCCCAGATGGGAAATTCGCGAAAACCGTGACAATCCGGTGTACTACAATCCGCTTGGCGACATTGAGGACACCACAGTGTATTATGAATGGAAGCCCGGTCTTGAAACGTATTATCCCCGTGAAATAACAATTTACCATGAATAACGCACGAATCTCCCTGCTGACCGTATCGCTTCTTCTGTTGTTCTCCGTTGTGCTCCGGGCGAACCCGTTTACGTCAGAACCTGCTGTTCGTGATGGTCATGGCGGACTTCCCGAGCCCGCTGCGGTCCGGACCGCGCGGCCCGATGAAAACCTGATACAACGCCAGATGGCGCTCCGGAACCGCATCGCGGAAATGTTCGTGCAATGGAAGGACGGGTCAAACCCCTCCGCACTCCGCATCCTTCTTGTGTTGTCGTTTCTTTACGGGGTGTTTCATGCGCTGGGTCCGGGTCACCGCAAGACAGTTATTTTTTCGATATACCTTGCCAGACAAGCGCCGGTCATGGAACCGGGCCTGACGGGCCTGCTTCTTGCCCTGTTGCATGGCGGAACAGCGGTTGTGGTTCTGCTTGCGCTTCAGGGGGTCACCGGTGCAATATCCGCACGGGCAGACCACATTTCCCGGTGGATGGAAGGCGGATCTTATGTACTCCTTATCATTCTTGCCCTGGTTCTTGCCGTCCGTGCCCTTGTTGAGGTTGTCCGGGTGCCGGGCGGGAAGAAGAAAGCTGCGGCAAGTCTTGGCGCGGTCCTGGTGAGCGGGATATACCCCTGCCCCGGTGCCGTTCTGGTTCTTGTTCTGGCGTTAACCCTGGACATGTTGTTTGTGGGCGTGTTGGCCGTATTTGCCATGTCGCTGGGGATGAGCATTCCGATAATTGCCGCCGGGTATCTTGCCTGGTTCGGCCGGACGGGCATTTTCCTGGGTCTGCGGGCCCGGGAAGACCGGATCGCGCGACTAAGTGCCGGCGTGGAATTCGCGGGCTATCTGCTTTTATTGGGGTTTTCACTGTACATGGCCCAACCGTTCCTGTTGAGCCTCCTTCGCATGATTGCTGTTCGCTGACCGCTACCTGAGCTTGGAAATGAAAATCGCTCCGGGGGCGTCGTCCCGTTCCTTTTTTACCAGGTACTTGTCCTTGCGGCTGGTAAAATAGTCGAGCGTTTTCCGGACGCCCAGTTCCCGCAGGTCAAAGTCCGGTTTTACCTGGCGGATGTACTGCATCAGTTGTGAAAGCATTACCCAACCGGAGGTGTCCGAGAGCTGATCAACTGCACGCTCCAGAAGAATTTCCGTCTTGTTGAGTTTTTCCGATGAAGGCCGTTCCTGACCGCGGCGGGTTTTATTCTCCGGTTCAATATGAATGAATTCATTGCATGCGTTTACAAAGGAAGACGGTGTCTTTTTTTCCCCGATACCGATCACGTATTTTCCCTGTTCCCGTATCCTGCTTGCGAGACGGGTAAAATCACTGTCGCTCGAGACAATGCAAAAACAGTCAACATGTTGCAGATACAACAGATCCATGGCATCGATGATAAGCGCGCTGTCGGTAGAATTCTTGCCTGCCGTGTTGCTGAACTGTTGTATTGGCTGGATGGCGTATTCAAGCAGATGGCTTTTCCATCCTTTCATTTTCTCCGAGGTCCAGTCGCCATAGATCCTTCGTACGGAAACAACGCCGTAGAGAGCGGTATTTTCGGAAATATCTTCCAGATACGCATGGGATATGTTTTCGGCATCTATGAGAACGGCAATACTCTTGAATGTTTCCGGCATGAACGCCTCCATGGGTTAACGTAGCTCCAGTTTCCCGCATTACCGGAAAATTTGCAATTCATTTCCGGGTACATACACTTAATAGCATGCAATCAAGGAGGGAGTCATGAGCTTCTTTTCGAACATGGCGCTAAGAGCCAAGTTAACTCTGGTGTTCTTGTGCATTATCGTCGTTTTTATTGCCGGGTTTGTTTTCGTCTTTTTGTCATTACAGACCATAAACAAGGCGACGGATACTATCTACAGCGAAGGACTACTCGGGATTTCCCTTCTCCTCGAAGCTGACCGGGATGCGTATCAGTCGAGCCTGGCGGTGGCGCAAAGTTTTGTGCTGATGACGCGGGACGCCCCCTGGTTCCGGAATTCGAACAGTTTCATACCAATTACAAGCGCTGGACCGCCCTGAACGGCCTTCTCCGTAATGCATTGAGAGACATGGATCCGGTAAAGACCGCCGGCGTATACTATGGTGAATATATTGATGTTTTTGAACAAATGCGTGGCGCGATGGATGGTCTGACCGCAATAATGGGCGAGGAAACCCTGAAAGACTATAACGTAAGCAACGCAGCCTACCGGGGTATCCTCGCTACCCTTGTCGTCGTTCTCGGGGTAATCGTGGCGATATCCATCGTGTTTGCCCTTCTTCTTGCGAGCTTCATTACCCGGGCGGTTGAGCGCATCAAGGATTTTGCTGCGAAACTGGGCGGAGGGGACATGACGGTGGCCATTGACGAGCGGCTCGCCCTGCAACGGGACGAGTTTGGTGTTCTGGCACAGGCGCTGGATGATATGCGACGCAAGGTTTCGGATGTAATCCGCAATGTCCGCGCCGTTGCCGGCTATGTGAAAACAGGCAGTGAGGAACTCAGTTCAACGGCGCAGGAATTGTCCCAGGGTGCCAGTGAACAGGCGTCACTTGCCGAAGAAGTATCCTCTTCAATGGAACAGATGACCAGCAATATTCAGCAAAGTGCGGACAACGCTTCGCAAACCGACAAGATCGCCGTGAAAGCTGCCCGTGATGCTGAAGAAAGTGGTGTCGCCGTCAGGGAAGCGGTAAGCATGATGCAGGAAATTGCTTCGAAGATTTCGATTATTGAGGAGATTGCACGCCAGACAAACCTGCTCGCCCTGAACGCGGCAATAGAAGCCGCCCGGGCCGGCGAACACGGCAAGGGATTTGCCGTTGTTGCCGCGGAGGTACGAAAACTTGCCGAGAGGAGCCAGTCTTCGGCGGGCGAGATAGGAGAGCTTTCGAATTCTACCGTGAGCGCGGCCACCACGGTCGGTTCCATGCTTGCGACGCTGGTGCCCGATATAAAGAAAACAGCCGACCTTGTTCAGGAAATAAGCGCGTCGAGCAATGAACAGCGAAGCGGGGTTGAACAAAGCTCCTCCGCAATTGTTCAGCTGGACTCCGTAATTCAGCAGAACGCCGGAGCATCCGAAGAACTTGCCTCTACCGCCGAACAATTATCCTCGCAGGCGGAAAACCTCAGCGAAATGCTGAAGTTTTTTACGGTCGAGCAGGACTGAGAAAAGACCCCGGGTTTTCCGGGGTCTTTTCATTAGAAGTACCACGTGGCGCGTATGCCCGCCACGGATCGGTAGGGTCGTAGCGCCATTCCCGGAGCGATCGGCAGGGATCCGCCGAATTCCCGGGACGATGATTCATCCGCTGTGAAGATACGGGTAAATCCTCCGAGGCAAAAATCGGTTAACGGACGCCATTCAGCTTCTCCCAGAATGGCCGCAGACCGGTCAAGCAGGTTTACTATTGTACTCGCAGAAAGCTTCCATGCGGCTGCCCGGGGATCTTCTTTTTCTAGCTGGAGAAATACATACTGCTGTCCAAGCATGCGTTCGCTGCCGTCAATAAATGAAATACCGCTGCAGGAGCCGTGCTCCGCACCGGATGAAAGGTGAATGTATTCACCGCGGAGGCCAAGGTCAATTCCCGGAATGATACAGGAAAATCCTGCGGACAGTTCCGTAGAATACGACAGGGTTGTTGCGAACTCGGCATATACGGTTATGTCCGCGAATACCGTGGTTCCATCGGCTCCGATCCAGACTTCAGACATTCCTTCCTGCATCACTTCCCGAATGGCGTAGATGGCCAGATCGGCAAACGGGCTTTGAAACTGCAGCTTGGTCCCGAACGGGATCGTTGAAAAATCAAGCTCGGCAATGTGCGGAACGGCATCGTCGAGGCGTGGAACTGCGAGGGCATACCCTTCCGTAGAAAACCCGGCAGGGAGCGGAACAAACAGGATGATGCCGGGCCGGCCGATTGCCCGGTCAAGATCTTCTCCCGGGAGAGCCGGCGGCGCTGTTCGGGCCACCGGGTTGTGGATGTACGCGCTGCCCCACGATACCGGGAGTATCCCGGCCTTTACGGTAAACAGCTCAAGCGTTGTTTCGGCCCAGGCCTGGTCGACATATACCTCCCGGTGTAAATCGTCGCCCTGTGGAAGCTGCGAAGGAGGCTGAACGGCCGCCGAATCAAATACGATGGCCGCCTCTGAAGAAAGCCCGTAGGAAAGAAGGGCGCCGGCTTCAGCGCGGAAGGTAATCGCCGAATTGCACGTTGTTTCCGCGATGATACGGATATCCGATTCAAACCCTCCCTGTCCCCGGTTCGCCTCGCCGAGGCCGGCGATTGCTTCGGTGGTAACCGAACCGTACAGGGATAATCCTTCTGCAGAAACGGGTAGCATGGTCAATAAGGCTCCGGTTAATCCGGTCAACACGAATTGGAGTGATCTCGATATTCTGTTCATGAAAGCTCCTTATCTTCCGAATCGGGAAGGATCAAACAGGGAATCGGAAAGGTTCCGGTCAAAGCTTGCCGTGTTGAGGGTGACTGTTGTATATGAGCCTTTTTGCAGGTTCGTCATTATCATTTGCTCCGCGCGGAGTCTTCCCGAGAAATCACGATAATTTTTCAGTTCAAGTTCTTTATAGTATCCGCCTTTGGATTCAAGTGCGAACCGCGCAAGGACTGTTCGCTCGAGCGTTTTGTTTACCATAAGTTGAACACGGTCATATGCGGCATCAGGATCATTTTTAACTCCCTCCAGAACCCAGGAAACATCATCTTCGCGCAGCTTTGACCATGCATATGATGTCTCCCATGGATCATTTGCAAGATCGCCGTAGGAGAAATCGCCGCCGACGCCCTGTACGGATCCGCTCCGGGAACCAGAAGCAATTTTTCGTACTCGTCCGGTGGACGGGAAAAATACCCAGCTGGAATTTTCTCTGGTGAGGATCCGCATGCCTTGAACAGTTCGGGGTTCCGTAAATTCGATCAGTGAGTGTCCATCACGGTTTTCAAAGGAGGCAATGGTGAATACGCGGGGAGCACTTCCTTCCGATACGAATATTTCCATTGTAAAAGACAGTTCCGACGAGTCGCTCCGGGCATGTTGATCGAGTGTGCGGATTATTTCCAGAGCGGTTTTTTCCTGTGCTTCTGCGAAAACCGCGAGCAGCAGGGCGCCAAAGACAACGAACAGTTTTCTGGTGATTTTCATAAGGACTCCTTGCGAACAAATTTTTTCCCGAGCAGTACCATTGCCGGGATCATGAAGACCGCAGCCAAATAGCTGCACCCGATACCGATAAAGAGTGTCGTTCCAAGATCAGCGATTCCCTGGAATTGGCCTGCGAGCGCCAACGATCCGAATCCCATCGCGGTGGTAAGTGCACTCATGGTTACCGCTTTAAGGGTCTTTCTGAAAGAATCGCTTTCGGGTTCTGCGGGGTTGAATGAGGTTCCGATATGGACGCAATAATCAATTCCTGTTCCGATAATCAGGGGAAGTGATAGAACATTGACGATGTTGAATTTCCCGAACAGGGGATACACTGCGAACATCCAAACCATGCCGGAGAGCAGCGGAATCATGCAGACGAGTGTCATGAAAATGGATCTGAGCGAGAGGGTAACAAAGAGAATAACGATGATCAGGACGATCAGCGCGACCCTGCAGGCTTCTGCCAGAATTTCGCGGGAAAGCTCGACTCCGAGAACCAGTGTTCCGGTTGCCTTGTCCGTCGTTTCACGCAGTCCGTCCGCGAACCTGACAAACGAGTCTCCGGATGCGAGCGCGGGATCCGCGAATATGACCGCGAGAAAGTGTGTTTCATCAGGAGTTACAAAATCGTTCCGGATGTCCGCCGGAACATCGTGCAGGGTAATCGGCCGTTCAATTCCAGACATTCGTGTTATTGCCTCATCGAGTTGTATGGAAAAGGCTGCATCCAGCGTTTCCAGTTTTCCGTAATCCTTGTTGTGGATAATCGCATCGAGATGCTGGCGTACCCGGAGAAAAACTTCCTCTCCTTCGCGGCCTGTTTCGTTTCCGAAGGTTTCCCGGATCATGGCGTTGCGTTTTCTGACCGGCAGGGAGTCTTCTCCGAGCAGGGCCGCGCAAAGATCTCCCAATTCAATCATGTTCCACTCAAGACGCTGGAATTCATCAGAAAGTTCGGTTGCGCGTTCTTCGTTCCAGTACGAGTGCAACGTGCTTGAGGTGCCTCCCGGAAGCATGCTGCGTCCGGTTTGGCTTTTTATGCGTTCGATTACGGCGAGACGAAGCGTCTGTTCTTCCGCTGGGGGGACATAGTCCGCAATCGATTCAACGCGCTTTACCAGGGGCGCATCAGCGATCGTGTCCGCAAGCGTTCTGACTTCCTCAAGGGTTTTCGCGCTTGCCATGTGCTGCCAGGTTGAAACACCGAAACGAGCCCCCACAAGTTCCTCGGCCTTTTTTGCTGCGGTATTCTGTGGACCAATTTGACGCATGTCGTATTCGAAAGAGTTTCCGGATACAAAGAATGCGGCGAAGACTGCGACGGCGAGAAAAATCCCGACCGTGAGTGCGGGAATCCGTTGGGTTTTTGCGACAAGACGGTTCAGTCCGGAATAGGACAGGAGCGGAAGTTTTGGAGAGTCTGCCTGCTTGCCGGGGAAGGTGGAAAGAAGCGCCGGGAGGAGGATGAACGACGAACAGAGCGTTGTGAGTATTCCCATGCCGGACACAAGGCCGAATTGGCGAAACGCGCTTGTTCTGGAAAGCATGAGCGAAAAGAACGCTATGGACGTTGTAAGCCCTCCGATCAGTATGGGCGACGCGACATGCCCGAATACCGACCGTATCGCCTGCTCCGGGTTTTTCCCGGAACTGTGCTCTTCATCAAAGCGGGATACAAGGTGAATGCCGAAATCGATGCCGAGACCGACGAGGAGCGCCCCGAAGGAGCTCGTTATCATGTTGAGCTTCTGAACCGTAACAGCGGCAAAGGCCAGATCGACGAGTATGCCGGCAGCAAGGGCGAGAAGCGCGAATACAATGGACCGTTTTCTTCGCATGGACACCAGGAAAAGACCTGCAATGAGGATAAAGGCCAGAATGGACGGATAAAAGATATCGGAGCTGATCGCTCGTTCCTCGTCGGCCTCATTCTCCACATCTCCGGTAAATGCAAAGGTAATTCCGGAATAACCCGATCCTTCGAGATTTGCCGTTGTCTCCCGGGCGATACGCCGGGCTCCTTCGGAAAGACGATAGAGTTTGTCGCGGTCGCCCAGCGTGAAGTTGGGACGGACGAGGAGAAGGAGGGTCTTTTCTTCGGCGTCCACCATAAAGGTTTCTCCGAAGCGCCAGGAGTCGACAAGATCGTCAATATGATTCTCCGGATTTTCCTGGAGCGCGCGGGCAAGATATCGCGAAAAAAGGGTAAAACGTGTCATGACATGAACCGTTTCCCGGTCTCCTCCGGACGATTCAATGTCCTCGTCCATACCCTCGGCGAGTTTTTCCTCGAGGAGATCATTGGTGTTCCTGATGAGCGGTAAAAGGCGCGTGGACCGGAATAGGCGTTCATTGTCCGTAAGGTCTTCGTCCTCCTGCAGTAAAAGACCCCAGGACTCAAGAAACTCGGTATCGGTTTCCGATTGAATGGACCGGATGAGCGGTCCGGTTTCCTCGTCGGTACGGAGCGCTTGTTCCCAGGCTCGTGCTGCGGCAACCAGGTGTTCACGGTCAGGACCACCAATAACGGCGATGAGCACGGACGTTGTTTCAAAATCGTCCGTGATTTGGGTAAACCGCTGGGCGACCGGGTTGTGTGCCGGAAGCAGCGCGGCAATGTCCGTCTCCACTCCGAGGCGGGTGATGAGCGCCGCGGAAAGGAGAAGGAGGAGGGCCGAGAAGACGAGGACGGGTTTTCGTTTTCTTACAACCCATGCGCCGGCTTCTTCAAAACACTGTGTCAGCTTCATATGTACTCCTTGTGTACTGCTATCAAAATTGTTGAAAATTTTTTCAGTGTTGACAGCAAGTTTTATATAAACGGTTAGTTAGTTCTAGTTGAGGTAACTATCCGGTTAGTCAAATATAGGCGCCAAAAACCACTGTCCAGGCGCTTGTTGCCTTTTGTTTATGATTCTCCTTTGTTGGTAAACATGAACGCGAAATGGGTCGACAAAAATGACTCGAGAAATTGTGCTCGTAGTGTTTCTTCGGGTACGGAAAACCGCTCCATCCATATTTCGTGATACGCGACATAGTCAAGAACCGGCATGATACCGGTAAAAAACTCGGTAATCATGGCGCGGCTTTTATTTGAATCGACAGGAACATGCTGGTCTTCCGCTATCGAGAACATGAGGGCGATTATGTCTGCCAGAATGTCGAATACCAGTTTGTTGATGGGCGCCCGCTTGGCGGTTTCCATGAGCATGACCCGGATCACGTCCTGCCGTTCTTCGAGGACATCGAGAAAGGCGCTGATCATGCGCGTTATTTCGTCGGGTTTGGTGTAATCAATATTTTGCATGATGCCGGATTTCATGAGCGCAACGACCGCGTCGCGTGTTTCAAGGAAGAGTATGGTCAACAGTTCTTCCTTATTTTTATAGTAGTAATAGATAAGCGCCTTGTTTACCCCGGCGGACCGGGCTATTTCGTCGACACGGGCGCCGTCAAAGCCTTTTGACGCGAACTCATGGGCTGCGGCTTCAAGTATGCGTTGTTTGGTGTTTTCGGTCATTTCCCGTGTCATGGACTGTCCTTTATTAACCAGTTAGTTAACTTTACTGTTGAAACGGGTCGTTGTCAAGTCATGATTCCGGGCATCGGGAACGTTGCACTTCTCTACCAATGACGGTAGAATTGCCTTTCTTGGTAAGGATCGCGCATGTCGAGTAATAAAACACTGCATATTGAAGGATTCGCGCTGTCGGAAGACGGGCGGACGATGGGTCGCATAACGGGACCGGAACCGGTGGATATCGGAAGAGTGGTCTTTTGCCAGGGTCTTATGCCCGGTGAGTCAGCGATTGCGACGCTGGACGACGACAGGAGTAAAATTCCACAGGTTCGGGTTGTAGATATAACACACCCCGGAGCGGAGCGTGTGTCGTCATTTTGTCCGGTCTTCGGGAAATGCGGTGGATGTACCGTACAGGAATTGAGCTACCCGGCTCTTGCCGAAGAAAAAACGCGTCATGTGCGCGACTGTTTGACGCGTATCGGGAAAATTCCCGCTGATACGGTCCTTGAGCGGATGGCGCCCATGCTTGTCGCCGGAAATCCGGTACAGTACCGCAATCACATGCAATACCACAGAGACGTGAAAGCGCCTAAAAACTCGGTGCGCTTCGGGCTGTATGCATCGCGTAGTCATGAGGTCGTTTTGCATGAAACGTGTGCGATAGCACATCCCGCTATCGACCGGGCGCGGAAGGCTGTGGAGCGGTTTTTCGACGTGTTTCCTCAAGTCCTTGTTGATGAGCATAGGGAACCCGACAGTTTGGTCGTGCGCGCGGGTACACAGACCCGGCAGCTGGCGTATGCAATAAAGAATGCGGCCGGGATACGGTGTCGGTATGAAGGTCTTGATGAATACATTGAACACGCGCTCCGCGAGCAAAAGCTTCCGTTTGAGGTGAACCAGACACAGATAACGGAGAGAATTGGCGATCGCACATTTCGTGTCTCCATTGATTCCTTTTTTCAGGTCAACACCGCTCAGGCCGACGCACTCTACCGGCGTATCAAAGAAGTGCTGCCGGACGATGCAAAAGACCATACTCTGCTGGATCTGTACTGCGGGACCGGAAGCATCGGCCTCTTTCTGGCGGACCGGGTTCGGGAAGTTGTCGGCATAGAGATCTATAAAAAGGCTATAGAAAACGCCCGGGACAATGCGAAGATGAACGACATCACCAATGCACGGTTTTTTGTTCAGCCTGCTGAACGGTTCGACTACGCAAGGCTCAATATTGCCCGTCCGTCCATCGTGGTCCTGGATCCTCCGCGTCAGGGTTGCGCGCCCGAGCTGATTGAGAAAGTCAAAACACTGCTTCCTGCGCATATCATCTATGTGTCCTGTAACCCGGCCACCCTCGCACGCGACCTGCGCGCCTTTATCCAAGACTGTTACACCATCGGGAGCGTTACTCCGGTGGATATGTTTCCCTGGACGGGACATGTTGAAACGGTCGTAGCGATGTCACGGGATAAAAAGTAAAAGAGCGGCCACAGGATTTCGTTGCGTAAAAAAAAATCCGGGGATTTCCCCCGGATTTTTTTTTACGGCTCATAGACGGATCAGTTTTTCCCCTGGAGAAGCTGATCCTTTTTTTCGAGCATGAGCGCGTTTCCGCTGGTGATGAGTTCGTGCTTCATGCGGCATTCGGGAAGCGCTTTTTCGATGAAGTATTTCGCAACGTCCCGTTTCCGCTCGGAATGGACGGCGTCGTTGATCATGAGCGCACAGATGATGCCGTTGGTGGACATTTCCACGAGGCGACGGGAGTGGTAGTCCTGATACTGGGGGTCACCCTTTTCATGAACATAGCGTACCGCGTCGACAAGAAGGTCCTTCATTTCACGGGCAGCTTTTTCAAGATGCGCCACGGACGAAAGGTCCGCCTGTGCGAGGATTTCGTCGATATGCTCGGCTGCGGTTCCCTTTATAACGCCACCGATGGCCGCAACAACCTGGAGCTGGGTGGTACCTTCGTAAATGTTGGTGATGCGCGCGTCGCGGTAGTGGCGTTCAATGTTGAACTCCTGCATGTACCCGGTTCCGCCGTGAATCTGGATGCCCTCGTAGGCCACTTCATTACACATTTCGGTGTTGTACGCCTTTACGGAGGGAGTCAGCAGGGCGGCAAGTCCGGAGGCTTTCTTGTATTCGTCCTTCACTTCGCGGGCCCGCGCTTCGTCGTTGTCGTAGATGTTCTCGAGATGGTTCTTGATGTCCACGATACGGCAGGTGTGGTACATAAGGGTGCGGCCGGCTTCGATCTTGACGCGCATGTCGGCGAGAAGTTCCGAAACGGGGATGAACTCGCGGATCGCCTTGCGGAACTGGACGCGCTCTTTCGCGTACTTGTCCGCTTCGGCATAGGCCGCTTCCGCGATGCCGAGGGCCTGGGCGGCGATGCCAAGGCGGGCGCCGTTCATGAGGGACATGACGTATTTGAAAAGACCCATGCGCCTCTTTCCGCACAGTTCCGCCGGAGCGTCGTTGAACTGGATTTCGCAGGTGGGCGATCCGTGTATACCGAGTTTGTGTTCGATACGGCGGATCTTCATGCCGGCTTCCCGTTCGTAGATGAACATGGAAAGTCCGCGGGCGTCGGTTGAGCCGGCTTCGGTCCGGGCGAGTACGAGGGAGATTTCCCCACAGCCGTTCGTGATGAAGCGCTTGACTCCCTTGAGGCGCCACTGGTTCTTGTCATCTTCGTAGGCGGTGAGCATGACGGCCTGGAGATCGCTTCCCGCGTCGGGTTCGGTGAGCGCCATGGAGGCGGTAACCTCGCCGCGGCAAAAGCGGGGGAGGTAGCGTTTCTTCTGGTCTTCGTCGCCGAAGCGGTTGATGGTTTCCGCGATTTCCTGGAGACCGAAGAGGTTCATGAGCGAGGCGTCCGCGCGGGAAACCAGCTCGGTTGCGAGCATGTAGATGGTCATGGGGCAGTTGAGTCCGCCGTACTGGCGGGGGAGGGTCATGCCCATCACTTCCGCCTTGGTAAGCATGTCGAGCGCTTCCTGCGTACCTTTCGCGTAGGTTACTTCGCCGTCCTTGAAGGTGGCGCCTTCGCGGTCAACCTCAGGCGCGCGCGGTGCGATGTAGTTTCCGCAAATGTCGCCGATGATGGTCAGGATGCGGTTGTAGGAGTCTTTCGCGTCCTCAAGGCTGGTCGGTGCGTAGTCGTACTTGCCCTTGTCCGCGAAGTCGTTTTCCACATACGAGATAACCTTGTCGAGGTTCATCGTCTTCATGTGGAACTGGATGTCGTCGTTGTCTGTATAAAAATTCGGCATGGTAGCTCCCTATTTTTTCAAGGATGTGTAGGCTTCGATAAACCGGGGGACAACCTCGTTCAGGTCGCCAACGATTCCATAGTGTGCGCAGGCAAAAATCGGCGCGGCGGGATCCGAGTTGATCGCGATGATGCGGTTCGATTCGGCCATTCCCGCCAGATGCTGGATCTGTCCCGAAATACCGACGGCGATGTAGAGTTTGGGTCGTACGGTTGTTCCGGTCTGTCCAACCTGATGGTCGGAACTCACAAAGCCGGCGTCTACCGCGGCGCGGGATCCGCCTACTTCACCGCCTACGGCATGCGCCAGCTTGCGGATGAGTTCGAAATTTTCTTTGGTTCCCAGACCCATGCCGCCGGCTACGATGATCTGCGCGCCCTTGAGGTCCACGCTTTTCTCCTGCTGGAGGCGTTCCACGATCTCGGCTGCCTGGAGGTCCGCCGGGATTTCCGGGGTGTATTCGACTACTTCAGCCTTGCGGCTCTTGTCGGGATCGTTCATTTTCATGACGCCTTCCCGGACAGTGGACATCTGCGGCCGGTGATCGGGAGAGACGATGGTCGCGATGATGTTTCCGCCGAACGCAGGCCGGATTTGATAGAGAATGTCCTTGTATTCGGCGTCCTTTTTCTGGAAATCGCCGATTTTGAGGTTCGTACAGTCCGCTGTAAGGCCGACCCGGAGTTCCGAGGCGACGCGGGGCGCGATATCCCGGCCAGTGGTAGTGGCCCCAAAAAGCATGATCTGGGGTTCGTATTCCTTGACGAGTGAAACCACTGTTGCCGCATACGGGCGGGTCCGGAAGTTCTTGAGAACCGGGCTGTCCGCGACATACACCTTGTCTGCGCCGTAGTGTGCGAGGGTTTCTGCGAGTTTTTTCACGCCCGAGCCGGGAACAACGGCGGCGACCTTGACCTTGAGGGTTTTGGCGAGTTCGCTGCCCTTTCCCAGAAGCTCGAGGCTTACGTCCGCGATTTTTCCGTCAGTCTGCTCTATGTAAACCCATACTTCGTTTGTTTTCATTTTTCCACCTTTATCCGATTATGTGTTCCGCAATGAGCTCTTTCACCAGATCGGTTATGCCCTCTTTGGTGCCTTCAATCTTCTTCGCTTCGTGAGCGCCGAGCACAACACTTTCAATTTCCTTGACCTTTGTGGGAGATCCGGCAAGACCGCAGAGTTCCGGATCCGCGCCGATGTCCTGGGCAGACCAGACGGTGATAACCGCATGGCGCTCGCAGATGCCGTTTGCGCAGATATAGGTTTCATCAAGGTTTTCCATCTCGATGGTTGTCATGGCATGCTTGTAGGCAAGGGTTTTCTTCGCGGACGGCGGACGGGGTTCGTTCGCTTCGCCGGTGACGGTGAGGAGGGCCGGGAGTTTTGTCTTTACAATCTCGTAGCCGCCCTCGATCGAGCGTTCCGCGGTTATGGTGTCGTTCTTGAGTTCCAGGATCTTGTTGACGCAGGAAATCTGGTCAATCTTGAGTTTCTCTGCCGTCTGGGGGCCAACCTGGGCGGTATCGCCGTCGATTGCCTGGCGTCCGCAGAGGATGATGTCGAATTTTCCCGACTTTTTGACCGCCATGGAGAGTGCATATGAGGTGGCGAGCGTATCCGCACCGGCAAAGGCCCGGTCGGTAACCAGAATGACTTCGTCGGCTCCCCGGAAGAGGGAGTCACGCAGGAGCTGTGCCGCATTGGGCGGGCCCATGGTAATGACGGTAATCTTGCCGCCGTGTGTTTCCTTGATTTTCAGGGCTTCTTCCAGAGCGTTCAGGTCTTCCGGATTGAAAATGGCCGGGAGTGCCGCCCTGTTCACGGTTCCGTCCTCTTTCATGGCCTGACCTGTAATGTTATGGGTATCGGGAACTTGCTTCGCCAATACGACTATCTCATAACTCACCTTGCACCTCCATAGTTGGTTCTGTTCGGTTTGTGTTTTGCAAAATAACAAAATGACAAATTCTGTCAAAATCAATTTGTACCATATACGAAAAGGCTCCGTCAAGGGAAGAATAAAAAACCGCCGTTCAGTCACTGTACAAATGAAAATAAAGCAGTATTATTATCGTACCGCAGTGCACAACAGGAATTTGACGGGAGGGGTCAATGCCGGTAGTACGGGAAAATGATTATTACTCATTACATGGAATTTGGGGTGCGTCTGCGACGCTGGCGCTTGGCCGTATCGGCAAGGGAGCCGGCATGGTGGTCGGTGATGTTCAACCGCCCCATCGTGCGATGTTTGTTGGATACCGTGAAGGTTCCGGGCGTCCGGTTCTTCTTCCCTTTGCTCCCGATGTAAAAGTTGGTCTCGGCACCGAAGCCTACCAGGCGGAACCGCCGGAAGGCGCGCCGGAAAAACCGCCCTTCCTGCCCGATTTTATCCCGTTTTCCTGTTTTTCCGGCGCGGAAATGATTCGTTCGGTTTCCCTGAGCGGAGAACGCTGGGAAGCGGGGCGGGTTTCCCTTGAAATCACCTCATTCTTCGGTTCAATACCCGATCCGGCCCGGGCAAACCGGACAGAGCTTCGTTCCGGTATGCGGCCGGCCATCTACGCGACCATTTCATTTGACAATACTGACGGGAAAGAGATACTTACCGGTGTTTTCGGCATGCAGGGAATTCGCCGCCCGCTTTCGGACGCGTCAGGCGGAAAAATGCTCGGGTTTGCCCAGGTAAATTCCTGGGGTTTCGCGACGGAACCCGCCGACGATGTGGACGAAGTTATGAACTGGATTTCCCTCTTCGCCTCCATGAGCGGAAAAAAAGAGTATCTTCGTCGTCTCGCGGCCGAGGGGTGCCTGCGTTTTAGCGTTCCCGCGGGTGAAAAGCGGAGCTACTGCATCGCGCTCGGTGTGTTCCGTGACGGGATAGTAACCGCAGGGCTTAAAACGCGGGCCTTTCATACGTCCCTGTTTCGGGATCTGGATGATGTGCTCGCCGATGCACTTGCGGGTAAGGAAAAAGCCTTCGAAGCTGCCCGGGCGCTTGATGCCGAATTTGACGCGTCGGATATGTCTCCTGAGCGTAAAATCCTCCTTGCCAATGCCGTGCACAGTTACAACGCGAGCACCGAGCTTCTCATCACCGAGACTGGCGAACCGGTCTTTGTGGTAAACGAGGGGGAATACCAGATGATGAACACACTGGATCTCACGGTGGACCAGGTGTTCCATGAACTGAAGTTCTCTCCCTGGACGGTGGCGAACGAGCTTGATTTTCTGTATTCGCGGTCTTCCTATAACGATGCGTATGGACTTGCCTTTACCCATGATCAGGGTGTGGGCGACTGTTTTACTCCGCAAGGGATTTCTTCGTATGAGTTGCCGCGTTTGTCCGGCTGTTTCAGTCAGATGACCTATGAGGAAACCCTGAACTGGATTCTCACTGCCTGTCTGTATGCTCACAATGCAGATAATGGTTCCTGGCTTGCCCGGAACCGGGACGTGCTGACACAGTCGGTTGAATCCATCCTTGCCCGCGACGGAAATGGTGACGGCCTCATGGATCTTGATTCCGATCGTTGTCAGGGCGGATCGGAAATAACGACCTATGATTCGCTTGACGCAAGTCTCGGGCAAACCCGGAATAATTTGTATATTGCGATAAAGGCCTGGGGTACGCTGGTTTCGTTTGCGGCGGTCTTTGACCGGCATCTGTCAAATGCGACGGCTGCGGAAACGGCGCTCGTGAAGAAAGCCCGCGAGTCCGCAACGGCAATCATGAATACGGTTATTTCGCGGGTCAAGGAGCCGGACGGCTACATTCCCGCGGTTTTTGAGGGCGGCAACGATTCAAAGATCATTCCCGCGGTGGAAGGTCTTGTCTATCCGCTTTTCTGCGGAGATCCGGAAGCGGTATCACGTACCGGACCCTACGCGAAACTGATTGCCGTGCTCGGCAGGCATCTCGACGCGGTTCTCGTTCCCGGTGTGTGTCTCGACGCCGAATCGGGCGGTTGGAAACTTTCGTCCACGAGCCGCAATACCTGGATGTCAAAAATTTTCATCAACCAATATGTCGCGGAGCATGTTTTCGGTCTTTCCGACGAACGGATTACCCGCGACGCGGTACACCTTGGATGGCAGTGCAATGGAAGCGCGGACTGGGGTCCGACCGATCAGGTTGCGTCCACCAACGGAAAAGATCTCGGATCGCGATTGTATCCCCGGCTGGTAAGCGCGATTCTGTGGTTGTATCCGCCGGAGAAGCAGTGATAGCTCGTGCCGGTCTTCGGGAGTGCCGATAAGATAGCATGAAAACAACGCTGCGGCTTGGGTTACAGATAAATGCGATAGACGCGGATTACTCTCGCGATTTGATTACCGGTATCTCTAATTGGTGTTCTGAGCACGACATGTCGTTCATATTGTTTTCAGGGCGCGCGTTCGGATGGCCGTACGGATACGAGTACCAGAATACGGCGGTTTACAGCCACATCCACCCGGGATCAATAGACGCGCTGATTCTGATTACCGGTACACAGTGCAACTTTATTCCGAAAGAAGCGTTTCAGGAGTATTTGACGAGTCTCGCTCCTCTTCCGGTGATAAGTGTAAGCGTTGCGCTGGACGGAATCCCCAGTATAGTCGTTGATAATGAGACCGGGCTTCGCAATCTTGTGTCTCATTTGATAGAAGTTCACGGTGTACAAAAAATCGCCGTTTTCAAGGGACCGGATGACAATCCGGAAGCCGTCCTTCGCCTTTCGGTGTTCCTGAAAACACTTGAAGAACATGGAATTCCGTTTGATGCATCCAGGGTCATTAACGGGGATTTTTCGATAGAGAATTGTCACACGGCACTTGCGGAGTACTGTTCCCGGCATCCGGTAGATTTTGATGCTCTTGTTTGCCTGAATGACAACATGGCGATTGGCGCGGTGAAATACTTCCAGGAACAGGGAATTCGCGTTCCCGAGGATCTTCTCGTAACCGGTTTCGATGATCTGGTTCGTTCACGGTATGAAGAACCCTCCTTGAGTACGGTGAGCCAGAACCTGGTGGAACAGGGCCGTCTCGCCGCGGAGTACGCGACCAGAGTAATTCAGGGAAAGCAGGTTCCTTCCCGAACTACTCTTGCGACACGGGCGGTTTTTCGGCAAAGCTGTGGATGCGTTCCACGGGGTAATCTGGAATATACGGCCATAATGGAAGACAACCAGAAGCAGTATGCCTCTCCCGAGTTTTTTATAAATCCCTCCGCAAGCTGGTTTCGTCTTCAGGATGGAATGTATAAACTTCGACAGTATCTTTTCCGCCTTGTTTCCCTTTTGTCCTTGTCTGATCTTATAGAGGAACTCAGGGTAAATTTTGAATCGTTTGATATACAAACGTGCGCGATTGTATTGTTCCGGAAAGCGCCCAGAAATTCCCGGGGTGAACGTTTCGCGCTTCCCGCTGAAGCTGAAATTATTCTTCACTATGATGAGGAAACCAGGGGAAACGCTGACCGGAATCCTCTTTTTTTCGATCCCCGAAAAGAACTGTTGCCCGCCGGTATTTTTTCGGATCGTCCGAGAATGCTCATCGTAAACGCACTGTATCACCGGGAGCATCAGCTCGGATACATTGTATTTGAACAGGGTATGTATGACGCTGCTCTCTATGAAACCCTCTGTGTCCAGCTGTCCACCTCGATACGGGCGGCGCTGGTTTTTGAGGAGAAAGAAGCGGCGGAAGAAAGGCTCAACGAAGCCCTTTTTGATCTTGAGCGGTCGAACAAGAAGTTGAATGATATTTCACGGACAGACGAGCTTACCGGGTTGTACAATCGGCGCGGTTTTATTTCGCTCGGGCAACGGTCAATTGATCTTGCCCTGCGGAGAAACAAAAACGGCTTGATCATGTTCGGAGACATGGACGGGCTAAAATTGATAAACGATACCTGGGGACATGAAACCGGGGATCGGGCTATCGTAGCAATGGCCAATGTGTTAAAAAAGACATTCCGCAACATGGATGTTCTTGCCCGGCTTGGCGGCGACGAGTTTTCCGTCGTGGCGGTTGATATTAACCCCGGCTTTCTGGAAACAATACGGTCACGGATAGAAGACTATCTTGCCGAGTACAATGAAACATCCGGCGAACCTTTCACGCTTTCTATCAGTATTGGCGCGGTGGCTTTTTCCGGCAGCGAGAACAACCGACTCGAAAAGCTGCTTTCCGTCGCGGACTCCCTGCTTTACGAAGAAAAGCGTTTGAAACGGGAATCGCGGCGGAAAGCCAAAGGGCACAAACCGAAGTCGTAGTTACCGCTGGAGTTTCCGGTATACGCCCCGGTGCGGGGTGTCGGCTTCCTTTCCGTACTTCTGGCGCCGCCATTCGGCGTACTCGCTCCAGTTTCCGTCATACCACACCACCTCACCGTCGGATTCAAAGGCAAGAATGTGGGTACATACGCGGTCGAGGAACCAGCGGTCGTGGCTGATAACCATGATGCAGCCGGCGAAGGTGTCTATGGCGTCTTCGAGCGCGCGCATGGTGTTCACATCAAGATCGTTTGTCGGCTCGTCGAGAAGGAGCACATTCGCCCCTTCCTTGACCATCATGGCGAGGTTGAGCCGGTTTCGCTCTCCGCCGGAGAGTACGCCGACTTTACGTGATTGATCCGCGCCGGAAAAGTTGAACCATGAACAGTAGGCCCGGGAATTTACTTCCCGTACCGGACCGTTTATGCCTCGTCCGCTCGCGTCGACAGCACCGAGTTTGATGACATCCTGTCCGTCCGAAAGCTGTTCCCAGACAGTTTTTTCCGGATCAAGTTTTCCGCGCATCTGGTCAACATAGGTAAGTTTGACGCTCTCCCCGATCTTGATACTTCCTGAAACCGGGGTTACCAGTTCCATCTCGTCTTCTTTCCCGGGAACGGGGACTTTTTGTCCCGCCGCTCCGGCGATGAGTTTGAAAAGGGTGGTTTTACCGGCGCCGTTCGGTCCGATTATACCGACGGTCGCTCCCGGCGGAACGGAGAAGGAAAGCTGGTCAAAAAGGAGGCGGTCACCGTATCCCATGGCGAGATCGCTTGTTTCCACGACAAGGCCGCCAAGCCGGGGTCCGGCGGGAATGCTGATCTTCGTGTCCTTGATCTTTTCACGGTTTTCTTCGGAAAGAAGTTTTTCGTACTGGGAGATACGAGCTTTGCTTTTCGCGTGACGCCCTTTGGGGCTCATGCTGATCCATTCGAGTTCACGCTCGAGCTGTTTTCTCCGGTCGGACTCTCCCTTTTCTTCCTGGGCGAGACGGGTGCTTTTCTGTTCAAGCCAGCCGGAGTAGTTTCCTTTCCAGGGGATGCCTTCGCCACGATCAAGTTCGAGTATCCATCCGGCAACGTTATCCAGGAAATACCGGTCGTGGGTTACCGCGATGATGGTGCCTTCATACTGCTGAAGATGGCGCTCGAGCCAGGCGACGGTCTCGGCGTCGAGGTGGTTGGTCGGCTCGTCAAGGAGGAGAATGTCCGGTTTCTGGAGGAGGAGGCGGCACAGGGCAACCCGGCGGCGCTCGCCTCCGGAGAGTACGTCCACCACCTGATCCGGCGGAGGGCAGCGCAGGGCGTCCATTGCGAGCTCAAGCTGGCTTTCCAGTTCCCATGCGTTGCAGGCGTCGAGTTTCTCCTGAATCTTCGCCTGTTTTTCCATGAGCTTGTCCATATCGGCATCAGGGTCGCCGAACGCTTCGTTGATCGCGTCGAACTCCGCGAGAAGATCCACCGTCTCCTGTACGCCTTCCGAAACAACGTCCTTGACCGTTTTGCCCGGGTCAAGATGGGGTTCCTGCTCCAGAAACCCGATGGAATAGCCCGGGGCGCACCGGGTTTCCCCGGTGAACTCGGTGTCCGTTCCGGCGAGTATCCGCAAGAGGCTCGATTTTCCCGAACCGTTCAAACCGATAACCCCTATTTTGGCTCCATAAAAATAGGAGAGGCTGATATTTTTCAAAACCTGTTTGGTTCCATGACTGCGGGAGACGCGGTCCATTGTGTAAATGATCTTTTTATCGTCAACTGTCTTTGCCATGAGCGCAGTGTAGCCCACATAAAAAAAACCGGCAATCCCGAGAGGGTTTGCCGGTTCCGGTTTTACGCGATTTCGCGCGGTGTTCTTTTACTGAGCTTTCGGTACGTCGGTGCTTCCGACTTTGAAGAATACCGCTTTTCCGAATACGTTGGGCTTGTTGTATGATGCGTCAGCCTTGTCCGCCTTGCTCCAGATAAGTTTGGAATCGCGGTCCTTGGTGGTTGTACCGTTTGCCTGTGCCTGGAATCCCACGGTTTTTCCATGTTCGGGTTTGAACGATCCGAGGGGTACCGCGGCTTCAAAGGCCCAGCCGTCTTCTGTTGCGAATACAGATCCGGTAACCTTGACGGTTTCCGAATTGGTTCCGATTACCGTCAGTTCGGCGTTGTTCTTGCCGATGTTTCCCGGATTGATATTTATCTGGAAAATTCCCGGCTTGTAAGCGGCGGCCGCAAGGTCTCCCGAAAGATTAGTAGAATTCCATGGAATCTTCGTTCCAGAAATCTTTTCCGTGCTTTCCGGTGACAATCTTCGCGTCTACCGAGTGCATGTACACATAGAGGTTTGCGTCATCGGCGGCAACAGCGAAATTGAACACGCGGTTCTGTTTTGAATGCGGGCTCTTCTTGGGTCCGCGGTCAACTGCCTGGATCGGGATACCGGCCCAGTCGTCGGTCTTTCCGTCAAGGGTTATTGTGACCGGGAAGGGGATGTAGACAACTTCACCGGTTACTTCCGCGGGCGCTTTGCTCTGGGCAACAACCGGCATGGCGCAGAAAACAGCCAAAACCACAACAATTGCGAATACAGAAACAATTTTCTTTTTCATTTTCGTCCTCCAAGGATGATTGTACGCCCCAAAAGTTGAAAATGGCAATTAAATTTTTTCATGCTCTTTCATGGCCTGTAACAGTCCAGCCATTTCCATGGCGGAAACCGCCGCCTCGAAGCCCTTGTTGCCATTCTTTGTTCCGGCCCGTTCTACCGCCTGTTCGATCGTATCGGTAGTAAGGACCCCGAACGCGACCGGCTTCCCGGCGGCGAGGGAAATCTGGGCGATGCCCTTGGATACTTCCGCGGCGACATAGTCGAAATGCGGCGTGGATCCGCGGATAACGGCGCCCACGCAGATAACTGCGTCGATATCCTTCCTCGCCGCAAATTGCGCCGCCGCGAGGGGAATCTCGAACGCGCCGGGTACCCTCGCCAGGAAAAGGTCGTCTTCCCGTGCTCCATGACGAAGCAGGGCGTCCCGGGCGCCGTCCACAAGCCGGGAGACGATAAAATCATTAAACCGGGCGGCAATGATTCCAAAACGGAGACCTTCCGCGGTCAGCATTCCTTCAAACTCTTTCATGTATTCCTTCCTTTATTGCAAGCTGATGATCCATTCGGGTCATTTTTGTGTGCAGGTAGCGACTGTTTTCCGGGCCCGGTTCAATGATGACGGGAAACCGTTCGCGCACCGTTATGCCGAAACGCTCAAGACCGGAAATTTTCGCGGGGTTGTTTGTCATCAGGGCGACTTCCGGAATTCCGAGATCCCGCAGGATTTCCGCTGCAGCGCGGTAATCCCGTGCGTCCGCGGGGAATCCGAGCATCAGATTGGCGTCTACCGTGTCGACTCCGGTATCCTGAAGTGCATAGGCCCTGATCTTGTTGACGAGGCCGATCCCGCGCCCTTCCTGGCGCAGGTAGAGGATGACGCCGTTGCCGGCCCGGGTTACCCGGTCCATCGCGTAGTCCAGCTGTGCGCCGCAATCACACCGTTGTGATCCAAGAACATCGCCGGTAAGACATTCTGAGTGGATACGGCACAGGGGCGCGGCCGTTGCCGAGGGTTCTCCGTACACCAGGGCAAGGTGTTCTTTTCCGGACTGGCGGTCTTCATAGGCGAACAGACGAAATGTTCCGTGCCTGGTGGGAAGTTTCGTTTCCGCCCTGCGGACAATTATGGAATCTGTCCCTCCGTATGTGCGTTCCTGTTCCGCGATTTCCCGGACGCTGATCCGGGGGAGGCGGTGCCGAAGGCAAAACCGTGTGAGGGCTGCACCCCGCTTCATTGAGCCGTCCCGGGAAAGTATTTCGCAGATTACCGCGACAGCTGGTTCCCCTTTTTCGGAAATCTGGCGGACAAGGGAAACCGACGCCTCGGTATGGCCACGGCGCTCCGAAAGCCCGCCGGGCTTTGCGGTTAAGGGAAACAGGTGTCCGGGCTTTCTGAAGTCGGCTCCGGTTGCCGCGGCTCCGGCCAGCGCCCGTATTGTCCTGGTGCGATCTTCGGCCGAGATGCCGGTCGTGGTGGAAAGCGCGTCCACGGATACGGTAAACGCGGTACGGTGGGGATCGGTGTTGGTCTCGCACATGCGTGAAAGATCCAGGTCCCGGGCTCGTGACTCTTCCATCGGCACGCAGATGAGACCTCGCCCGTGTTTGATCATGAAGTTGATCCTCGGAACCGTCGCGTATCGGGCGGCCATTACGAGATCTCCTTCGTTTTCGCGGTCCTCGTCGTCGGTTACCACGATCATGCCGCCCCGTGAAAGCTGCCGCAATGCCCGTTCATACGTTGTCGTCATTGGCTATCTCCTGTAAATCCGTTTTCCTGCAGTGTTCTCAAAAAGGTTGAAGTGCGTTTTATTGTTTCCGGCGGCGCCGTTGTGTTCCGGTGCACGTACCGGGCGACCGGATCGCATTCGATGTTGACCGGGTCGCCTGATTGTTTGTTTTTCAGCGTGGTGGCCATGCGGGTGTGCGGAATAACCGAGACGGAAAAGATCCCGGTCGAAACGGACACGACGGTAAGACTGATGCCGTCAACGGCGACAGAGCCCTTTTCCGCGAGCAGGGCGGTAATTTTCCCTGCGCAGGAAATGGTATACACCAGAGCATTGCCTTCCGCGGCAACAGAACGGATTAGTCCCGTTCCGTCTACATGGCCCGTAACGAGATGCCCGTCGAGTGCGTCGCCGGCGGCAATCGCGCGTTCCAGGTTTGCTTCCGATCCGGTGCGAAGACGGCCCAGGGTGCTCCGGCGCAGGGTTTCCGGCATTACGTCCGCGCGGAAGGTACCCGCGGCAAGGTCTGTTACCGTGAGGCATACCCCGTCCACGGCGACACTGTCGCCGCGCTTGAGTGCGCCGGCGAGCCGGCAGCGTATGTGCAGGCGGGGCGGCGGGGCAAGGACTCGTCCGGTTTCCTGAATCAGTCCGGTAAACATGGCTTTCCCTCCAGGACAAAATCTTCCCCGCAGCGGAACAGGGTTATCCCTTCCAGCGTGATCCGCCGGTCCAGGGTTTGAACGCCGCCACGGAAAAGACCCGGTGCTTCCCGCCCGCCGAGAAATTGCGGCGCAAGGTACATACGCATCCGGTCAACCAGACCCGATTCAAGGAAACTCCAGGCGAGGCTTTCTCCTGCTTCTATCAACACCCGGTCAATTCCGCGTTGTGCCAAAACCCGTGCCAGTTCGACAAGGTCGACACGGCCGTCTTTTTCCGGAAGGGGCAGGACGGTTACGCCGGCTTGTTCGAGCGCTTGCCGATTTTTCTTTCCTTCGTCGGTCTCCAGGATCGCTCGTGAACAGGCAGCCAGGACCGGAATTTCAGGGGCGGTTTGGACAAGCCGGCTTTCCGGGGGCAGGCGGAGACGGGCGTCCGCGACAATCCGCACGGGAGACTCGCACGCTTCATTCAGGCGTACCGTAAGCAGGGGATCGTCAGCGAGAACCGTACCAATGCCGGTGAGAATGGCGGCCTGCCGCGAGCGGAGGCGGTGAACGCTTTCCCGGGACGCTTCACCGGTTATCCACCGGGATTCGCCGGTTACCGTTGCGGTTTTTCCGTCGAGGGAACTGGCGGTTTTCAGCGTGAAATACGGCCGGCCTTTCTCGTGAAAGGTAACGAACGGGGCGTTCAACTCCCGGCATTCGCGTTCAAGAACTCCGACGACGACGGTTCTTCCGGCATTGCGCAAAATGTCGACGCCCTTGCCCGAAACCCGGGAATCCGGGTCGGTCATCCCGCAAACGATGCGGGGGATTCCCGCGGCGAGGATGAGATCGGTACAGGGCGGAGTTCGTCCGGTATGGCAGCACGGTTCAAGATTGACGTAGAGGGTTGTGCCGGCAAAGTCGGTACAGCCGCCCTGGCGGGCAGCCGCTACGGCATGTACTTCCGCATGCGGCGTGCCGGGACCCCGGTGCCAGCCGCTGCCGAGAACGGTTCCGGTGGAATCCACGATCAGCGCGCCCACCAGCGGGTTCGGCGGTGCGGTATCAGTGCCGAGCCGGGCAAGATCCAGCGTGCGGCGGACAAAGCATTCATCAGTTTGGCGCATAAAAAAACCCCGAAAACAAGATTGTCTTCAGGGTTCGATTAACCGGGTAAACGGCCGGAGACGTAGGTCCCACTGTGCCGGGTAACGTGGTTGTATCTCTTCTTTCATCCAGACTGTGACTGTCGGCCTCGGAGTTTCACCGAATCTGCGTAAAAATCTTTTACGCTCGCGGGCTATACCGCCGGTGGGGAATTACACCCCGCCCTGAAGAAGTACTACGAACGCGATGATACGCCCCTCGTCCGGAGCTGTCAAGAGCCGGTCTCGTTTTTGAGCCAGGTACGGAACGCCTTGAATATTTTTTCATCAAAACTGACGCCAACCAGTTGTTCCAGGGAGAAAAGGGCTTTTTCCTGCGTGAAAGCAGAGCGGTACGGGCGGTCAGAGGTCAGGGCGTCATAAATATCGGCTATGGAAATGATCATGGCTTCCCAGGGATAATCCCCGGTATGCTTGGCGTAATACCCCGATCCGTCCATTTTCTCGTGATGGTACCGGATAAGTTCCCGTATTTCGCCGAAAAATCCGTGCTGGTTCATGATGTCGTACCCGATCTCGGTATGCCGCTTTACTTCCGCGTATTCTCCTTCGGTAAGACTGGACGGCTTGGTGATTATCGAGTCCCGTATGCCGATTTTTCCGATATCGTGGAGAATCGCCGCGTAGCGTATCCGGCGGACCGCTTCGGGTGAAAGGTTGAGGGTGCGGGCAATGCCGACGGAAATTTTCATGACCCGTTCGGAATGGCCCCGGGTGTACAGGTCTTTCGCTTCCAGGGCCCGGGACAGTGCGGCTACCGTGGAGAAATAGCTTTGTTCGAGCTCATCGTACAGCAAGCGGTTGTTTATTTCGCTCGCAACGAAGGTCATGGCGATTTCCAGCGTGTAGCGGTGTTCCATGCCGAAACTCTCCGCGGAGTCCGCTTTGCGGGCAATGGTGACTACACCGAACGCGCGTTTGTCTGTTTGTACGGGCGCAGAAATGAATGAACCGGTTATGAATTTTTCTCCGGTAATCATCGAAAAAGACGGATGACTGGCGCGGTCCTGAACGTAAATGGCCCGGTGACGATCAAGGGTCTGTCCGGAAATGGAATCTCCCCGGGCAATGGATGCTGGTTTTCCCTTGAAACCGGACCAGACAACCGGCACGAGCTGTTGACGGTATTCGTCGTATTCGTAGTATATCCCGCAATCAAACGGCAGTTTTGTTGCGAGGTCGTCCAGGAGGTGGTGCGCCAGTTCCCGTACATTCAGTCGTTTCCGGAGCAGGGCGGGATAGCCGGCCAGGTTCAGGAGTTCCCGCTGGCGGCGGTCCGCGATGGACGCGGCATAGAGATTTATTTTGAGGCGCGCTGCAAGTTCGGCCAGAAAGTCCCGTTGTTCATCGGTTGCCCGGCGGTTTTCACCGGTAGATCCGGGGGCGCAGAGCATGATGAAACCAAGCAGGGAAAAACGATGGACAACCGGTACGAGATAGTATCCGCCGTAGGTAAGTTCAAGAAGAATGCGGAGCATGGATTCGTCGGGCAGGAATTCGTCAAAAAAGAAGGACAGATCCGTACCGTCCGCAACCATGGAGAGGCATGCCGCGAACAGCGAGTCGTCGGGTATCGCCGCAAGCCCTTCACGGTCTATCTCCCGGTACTCGCGCGCTTCCGGCACATGTATGAATACATGTGTTTCCGAATCCGGAAAGCGTTCGTGTATCATGGTTATGACGGATTCAACCAGCCCCGTTGAGGTTGTCCATTGATCCAGTTCGTCGAGGGAGAACTGATGCTCAAGTTCAAGCAAATCGTCATCATTTTTTTGCACTGAAAAATTTTTCATGTATTATGAATTGTACGGCTGTTTTTTTCCTGTTGTCAACGTAAAGATGACGAAAGACAGCGGTGGAGAATCTGGTCGAGCAGGATCAGTCCGACCGGTTCGTCGATATGGTCGGTCATTTCGGGAACGCTGAAAAGTTTCTGGATAAAAAGACCCGCGGCCCCGAGAGAAACTGACTGTTCACCATCCGGTGAAAAGACGATCGAGCAGGTTTTCTCCTCGGGATAGGGCCAGTTCCGGTTTATTTCCGAATCAAGATGGGCGGTGATGGCTTCGGGATACCGGACAAAGTCTCCGGCAATCACGATACGGGTAATGTCGAGGGTGTTTACCAACAGGGATATGTTGTAGGCAACTTCGCGAAATACCCGGTCAAGTATCAGTGCATCCCCGGGAAGGCGCGCGGCTTCGTCGTCCGATATGGAAAACTGTGAACGTCCCGGATCATCTTCCCGGTACAACAGACTCTTGAATTCTCCTGCCGTGAACGAGTCTCCGTGCAGTACGTTGTCGCGGATAACGATGCCGAGGCCGACCGCGATACCGCTGATCCGGTTGTTCTGTATGTCGATGTTGCGGAATTCTCCCAGGATCGCCAGAAAATTGCGGTCCGACGGTGCCCGCCTGAAGGCTTTTTCGCTCCAGCAACAGCAGTTTGCGTCGTTCTCGATAAAAACCGGGCAGGAGAACCGTTTTTCCAGAATCTTCTTGAGTGCAAGCGGTTCGTGAATGTCGAGTGGATTGGATTTGAGAATGACGCCTTCATAGGGGTCAACGATGCCCGAAAGACCGATGCCGATTCCCGCGAGCGGTTTGCCCGTACCCCGGGTCTTGGCAATCTGATCTTCTATGAGCTGTGTGACCGATTTTTCGAGGTCCGATCCTTCGAAGGCGCAGGTTTCGGCATGAAGAATCTCACCGTCAAGGTTTACCAGGACAGTCCGGAATATCTCCGTTTGAACTTCTATGCCGAGCACGAGGGCAAAGTCGGGATCAATTTCCAGGCCTGTCGCCATCCTGCCCACGCCGGGTTTCCCGTGAAACTTGCCGGTTGTCCGCACGACCCCGTATTCCAGAAGCTGTCGGACCACCTTGGTAATGGTCGACCGGTCGAGATCGAGATCCTCGGCAATGGCAATGCGGCTTTTCCCGCGGTTTTGTCGAATTTCCTGCAGTATGCGCGATGAATTGATCTGATAAAGCCGACGGGTTGGTACCATGGTCTACAACTGTACCCATAAATGGAGACAAAATCAATATTGCTTTTTTTGCCTTTTATAACCCCGGAAATTTGACATGGCGATAGCCGGAAACTAGACTTTTAGGCAAGCGCTTTGTGTGCGGGGGGGCTTATTCATGTTTCAGAAGATGCGATTGGCCGGCCGGATCGGCGGCGGTTTTGTTCTGGTTTTGGTTTTGACGGTCATTATCGGAAGTCTGGCGATCTTAAGCATACGGTCCATCAGGAGCTCTTCTGCCGAAACCGCTGCGGTGGCCTCCATTGTGAGCGCGATGCAGCAGGGAACCCTGTCCGGAAAGAACTATGTACTGTACCACAGCGAAGAGGAAAGGACGCGTGTGGGGACCGAGATGGATTTGATTGCCCGGCAAAGCGAAGCGCTCCAGGGGTCGACCCGGGACGAGGAACACAAAAAGGCGTATGCGGTTATCCGGGAAGGCGCACTCCTTTACAAGAGCGCTTTCAATGATATGGCTGCATTTGAGGATCAGAAAATACTCGTTGAAAAGCAACTTGAAGAATCCGGAGCGACGCTTGTTGATACGCTTAACCGCCTTCTTGCAAACCAGCGTGAAGATTTCGCCGCTCTTATTTCGTCAAATGCGTCAGTCGCGGCCCTTGCAGACAAGGAAACCAAGCTTGAACAGGTAACGGAAATGCTGACCTCTCTTCTCAATGCACGCGTCTACCTTAACAAGTATCTGCAATATGGCGATGTTACCTATATTGACAGGATGTATGAACGATTCACACTAAATAATGAGATCAAACAGGCCCTGGAAGGTGACTTCAGGCAGCAAAAGAACATTGTGCTCATGCAGGCGCTGGATACCCATGCGCTCGCGTATCAGAACTATGT